>Ga0207657_10000764_pt1 | contig 34123 bp, 39 predicted proteins | sample KBSC33metaG_FD_184316 | JGI IMG/M metagenome (GOLD analysis project Ga0207657, IMG submission 184316) | Corn rhizosphere microbial communities from Kellogg Biological Station, Michigan, USA - KBS C3-3 metaG (SPAdes) (version 2) | ecosystem: Host-associated > Plants > Roots > Rhizosphere > Soil ...
GCGGCCCGTCACCATTGTCGAGATAGACTACCTCGCCGCCCGTCGGCACCGCGGCGCGGAACGCCTCGACATAGCCGCGGCCCTGGTAATCGCGGCTGTCGGCGTCGACGTCGGCGCAGGCGATGCCGAAGTGGTGGAAGCCGAAGCCCCTGTGGGCGATGGTTTCGCGATAGACGCTGGGGTTGTTGTCGAGCGGCTGAATCAGCTCGATCTGCATGTGCCCGGCAAACCCCATCGCCAGGGTGATGTCGGCGGTCGATTGCTCACCGCGGTAGGTCTGGCCCGGCATCTTGAAATGATCGAGCACGAAGAACGGGCCGGCGTTGCAGTTCGTGACCCAGTGATCAATCGCGCTCGGCAGGTCTTCGACCACGAACGCGGTCTGCGCGATTCCGCCCATCGGCTGTCCGTAGCCGAGCTCGCCTGTCATCCATCTCTCTCCCGGCCAGCAAGCTGCGGCCTTGGTCCAATGGCTCGCCAATCGGCGCGACAAAGTCAATCGGGGCGTGCTAGGACGCGCACCAACGGAGGAATTTATGGCCACCCAGCTCAAGCGCGACCTCAGGTGCAGCGACGCGGAATGGGCCGCGCGGCAGGATCTCGCCGCCTGCTACCGCATTTTCGACAACCTCGGCTGGTCGGAATCGATCTACAACCACATCACCTTGCGCGTGCCGGGCGAAGAAGCGTTTCTGATCAACCCGTTCGGCCTGCTTTGGTCGGAAGTGACCGCGAGCAACCTCGTCAAGATCGACAGCGACGGCAACAAGCTGTGCGGGAGCCCCTATCCGGTCAACCTCGCCGGTTTCACGCAGCACTCGGTGTTCCACAAGCGGCTGCCGTGGGCGCACGCGATCGTCCATACCCATACGCCCGACACGATGGCGGTGTGCAGCAGCGAGGAAGGGCTGACGCCGACCAACTTCTATGCGTGCTTTTTCGAGGGAGCGATCGGCTACCACGATTTCGAGGGCATCACCGTGCGGCCCGAGGAGGGCGAGCGGCTGGTGCAGAACATCGGCAACAACCGCGTGCTGATGCTGCGCAATCACGGTCCGGTCGTGATGGCCGAGACGCTGCCGGCGATGTTCCTCTCCTACTACATGCTCCAGCGCGCCTGCGAGATCCAGGTCAAGACGAGCGCGCTCGGCAGGCCGATCCGCGTGCCGCCCGAAGTGATCGAAGTCCACCAGCGCGACCGCGACCGGATGCTGACCGCCGAGTTCGGCAGGCTCGACTTCGAGGCGTGGAAGCGCCGGCTCGACGAAACCGACCGCAGCTGGCGCGACTGACGACCCGGCCATGACCGCGCTGACCGTCAACGGGCGGCCCCTCGATTTCGACCTCGATCCGCAGACGCCGCTGCTGTGGGCGCTGCGCGACGCGGCCAATCTCACGGGCACGAAATACGGCTGCGGCGTCGGCGATTGCGGGGCGTGCATGGTCCTGGTCGACGACGCGGCCTTGCGCAGTTGCCTCGTCACCCTGGCCGATGCCGAAGGCAGGATGGTGACGACGATCGAGGGCCTGAGCCGCGACCGCTCGCATCCGGTGCAGCAGGCCCTCGTCGCGGTGCAGGCGATCCAGTGCGGCTTCTGCACGCCGGGCATCGCCATCGCCGCCGCCGCGCTGCTGGCGACGAACGCCGCGCCGAGCGGCGACGAGATCCGGCAGGCCATCCCCAACCTGTGCCGCTGCGGCGTCTATCCACGGCTGGTCCGTGCGATCCAGCTCGCGGCCCGCGTCAAGGCACGCCAGGAACGAATCAGCGCCGCGCCCGCTCCCGGTATCAGCCCGGAAGATGCCGCCGCCGCGGTGCCGGCCATGCGCACGAACGAGGACAAACGATGAAGGCGACGATCTGGCACAACCCCGGCTGCAGCAAGTCGCGCGCGACGCTGGAAATCCTTGAGCGCGCCGGCGTCGATCTCACCGTCGTCGATTACCTCAGGCATCCGCCGGGCCGCGAGAAGCTCGCCCAGCTCTATCGCGACGCCGGAATGGAGCCGCGCGAGGGGTTGCGAACCTCCGGAACACAGGCCGAGGAGCGCGGGCTGACCCGCGCCGATGGCGCGACGGTGCTCGATGCGATGGTCGCCGAGCCGAAACTGATCGAGCGGCCGCTCGTTGAGACCGAAAAGGGCGTCCGCCTGTGTCGTCCGCCGGAGCGCGTCGAGGAGATTCTGTGACTCCGAGCGACTTGCATCGCACGGCCATATCTGCGAACGCCGAGGCAACCTCGCCCCTCGTTCCGGGGCATCGTAAAGGGCCCCGGATTCTATGAACGGTAACGAGCTCGCCGAACGTCGCACCGGCGTAAAGCTCAGGCGGAAGATCGCCGAGGCGATCGGCCCCGCAGGCGTGTTCTTCCGCGGTTTTCTCGAACATCCGCGCATGGTCGGCTCGATTATTCCCTCATCGAGGAACACGATCGAGAAGATGCTCGCTCCGGTGAACTGGAGCGAGTGCAGGCTGTTCGTCGAATACGGCCCCGGCGTCGGCACTTTCTGCCGCCCGGTGCTCGACCGCCTGCCGCGCGACGGGGCGCTGGTGGTGATCGACACCAACCCGCTCTACATCGACTATCTCAAGCGCACGATCCGCGACAGCCGCTTCCACCCGGTGCTCGGCTCGGCCGAGGATGTCGAGGCGATCATCGCCGCCCTCGGCTACGCGAAGGCCGATTACGTTCTTTCGGGCCTGCCGTTTTCGACGCTTCCCGAGGGCGTCGGCCCCGCGATCGCGGCGGCGACCCACCGCGTGGTCCGCCCGGGCGGCGCCTTCCTGACTTATCAGTTCAGCGCCACGGCAAGGGATCTCACCGCCCGGCATTTCGGGCGGATCGAAACCGGCTTCGCGTGGTGGAACATCCCGCCCTGCCTCTTGTGCTGGGGCTGGCAGGAAAGCTGAGCGAGTCCTATTCGAACGTCTCGCTGAGGGTGCTTGCCGAGGGGCCGACCAGCTGGTCGTGGACCGCCGACAGCACCGACAGGAAGATCGTCGCCCAGGCCGCGTTCGCCAGGCTGGAGATCAGCGAATCGCCCACGCGGGCGACCTCGGTGCCGAGCAGCCCGAAGATCAGCCCGAATACCGCCGAGGCCACGATCGTCACGACGAGCAAGGCGACGAACAGCAGGGCATAGAACGCGAACAATCGCCAGCCGTTGCCGCCGGTCAGCGTCCACGAGCGCTTCAGCGCGGCGAGGGGATTGGCCGTTCCCTCCTTCACCATCACCGGCCCCACGAGCGAAAAGCGGATGAAGGCGGCGATCCACGCCACCACCGCGAGGATCACGACCAGGCCGACGAGCGCCTGCGCCCCGCTGAGCGCCGCGAGCGTCGCCAGCATCATCACCGCGAGGGCGAGGGCCATGCCGAGCAGGAGATAGGCCACGATGTACCCCACGACCTTGGTGGCGCCGATCTTGAGCGCCTCGGCCACGGTGGGCCGGCGGCGGTCGGTAAGGAGCGCCAGCAGCCCCAACATGCCGACCGCCTGCACGATGGCGATCAGCACGAACGCCCACCACACCTGGGAGTAGAACTGGGTGATCCGCGAGAACATCTGTTCGGCCGCGAGCGGGGTAGCCGGGTTGACGCCGGCCATCGGGTCGGGCGCGATCAGCATGAACGCGAAGTAGGGCAGGAAGAAAAACACGCCCGCGACGACGAGGATCACGTCGCGGCTTCGGTTGAGAAGGCGCACCGCCTCGTTCCAGGCCCGGTTCATTTCGAGTTTCATGCGTGAAGTCCCGCTGGCGTTTGGCCTCTTGATAAACGGCGCCCGGCTCGCCACGCAATTGCCGATGGCCGAGGCACCCCCGGATTCGATCGAGTGGCGGCGCGATTATGCCCCCGTACCCTATCGCCGCGCTCTCGCCGAGCAGGAGACGCGCAACAGCGCCATCGCGGCCGGCGAGGCGAGGGAGCTGATCTGGCTGCTGGAGCACCCCCCGGTCTATACCGCCGGCACCAGCGCCGCGGCGAACGAGCTGCTCGATCCGCGCTTCGAGGTCGTCGAGACCGGCCGCGGCGGGCGTTACACCTATCACGGGCCGGGGCAGCGGGTCGGCTACGTGCTGCTCGACCTGGCAAAGCGCGGGCGCGACGTGCGCTGCTTCGTCCACGCACTCGAAGGCTGGGTCATCGCAACGCTCGCCGATTTCGGTGTCGAGAGCTGGCGTGCCGAGGGTCGGATCGGCATCTGGACCCGGGACAGCGACGGCGGCGAGGCGAAGATCGGCGCGATCGGCGTGCGCATCCGCCGCTGGGTGACGATGCACGGCTTTTCGGTGAATCTCGCCCCGGATCTCGCGCATTTCAGCGGTATCGTGCCTTGCGGCATAGCCGAATACGGCGTCACCAGCCTGGCGAAGATGGGGATCGAGGTTGCGCCGCAGGAGTGGGATAGGGCATTGGAGCGCCGCGCCGGCGGATTTTTCGCCGCGCTCGGCCGCACGGAGTGTCCCGCTTGACCCGTTTGAGTTCGCTTGTCCTGCTTGTCCCGCTCGTCCTCCTGGCGGCCTGCCACAAGTCTTCCGAGAACGACAAGCGCTCGGCGACAGGTGAAGTGCTGCAGGGGACGACGAGCGACGACATGATCCCGCTCGGCCAGCTCACCTCCCAGCCGCCGCTCCTGCCGCACCAGGGCAAGGCACCGACCACGCCCGAGCAGGCGGCGGACGCGGGCGGTGTGGACGTCACCGAGGTCGACAGCGCCGCATCGGATGGCGCCGCCGCGCCGACACCGACACCGACGCCTGGCGCGCCGGCGAGCGCGGCGCCCTAGCCCAGCCGCTCCAGCAGCCGCCGCGCCTGCTCGAGGTGCGGCTGGTCGAGCATGCGGCCGTCGAGCTGCAGCGCGCCGGTGTTCGGTTCGGCGGCGAACGCCGCGACGATACGGCGGGCCTCGGCGATTTCCTGTTCGCTCGGCATGAAGGCGGCGTTGATCACCGCCACCTGGTCGGGGTGGATCGCCAGCATTCCGGCAAACCCGTCGGCGTGGCTTTCCCTGGCGACCCGCTCGAGACCGGCAAGGTCGCGAAAATCGGCGTAGAGGGTGTCGATCGGCGCGGCTTGGCAGGCATGCGCCGCGAGCAGCACTTGCGCGCGGACCAGGCGGAAGGTGTCGGTCCAGCGCCCTTCGGCATCGCGCTTGCGGCCGGCGCCGAGGGCGGCCGAGAGGTCTTCCGCGCCCCAGGTCAGCCCGGCCAGCCTCGGCAGCGTTGCCGCCGCGTAGTCGGCGATGCCGAGCGCCGCGGCCGGCGTTTCGCTGACCAGCGGCAGCAACCGCGTGTGGCCCATCGGCAGGCCGAGCCGCTGCTCGCGGTCGTGCAGCTCGGCCGAAAGCATCTGGAGTTGCGCCGGGCCCGAGGCCTTGGGCACCATGACCCCGTCAGGCGCGGCGGCGACCACGCTATCGAGATCGTCGCGCCACAGCGGCGTGTCGAGCGCGTTGATGCGCACCCAGCGCTTCACGCTGCCGCCGCGCTGCTCGGCGAGCCAGGCGCGGGCCAGCTCGCGCGCAGTGCCCTTGGCCTGGGCAGCGACGGCATCCTCGAGATCGACGATCACCACGTCGGCCCCGCAGCTTGCGACCTTGGCCAGCTTCTTTTCACTGTCGCCGGGCACGAACAGCCAGGACCGCATCGGCATCGCAGGAACCTCCCGGAGCTTTCCTATAGCCTTCCTTGTCCTCGCCGCTAGACGGAGGCTGGATGAATCCCCCCGCTTCCTCGTCGAATCACCGCTGGCTGCCGCTCGCTGCGCTGCTCGTCGGAAACGCCGCGCTCGCGCTCGGACCCTATTTCGTGCGGCTCGCCGACAGCGGCCCGGTCGCTGCGGGATTCTGGCGGCTCGTGCTCGCGCTGCCGGTGCTGTTCCTGTTCGCGAGCCGGGAGCCCGTCGCGGCCGCGCCGGTCACCCGCAAGCTGCTCCTGGCGATTGCGGCGGGCGGCGTGTTCTTCGCGCTCGACCTGTCAAGCTGGCACGTCGGCATCGGCTTCACCCGGCTCGGCAACGCGGCCCTGTTCGGCAATTCCGGAAGCCTCATCCTGATGGTCTGGGGCTTCGTCGCCTGGCAGCGCTGGCCGCAGTCGCGCGAATGGCTGGCGATCCTTGCGGCGCTCGGCGGAGCGGCGATCCTGCTCGGGCGCAGCTTCGAAGTCTCGACCCGGACGCTCGTCGGCGACCTGTTCTGCCTGCTCGCCGGCCTGCTCTATGCGGGTTACCTGCTGATCCTGCAGGACGCGCGAAAGATCCTGCCGAGCTGGCGCCTGCTCGGCTGGTCGAGCGCGGCGAGCGTACCGCTGCTGCTGCTGATCGCGTTCCTCCACGGCGAGCCGGTGTGGCCGCACGATTGGTGGCCGCTGGTGGGGCTCGCGGTCTCGAGCCAGCTGATCGGCCAGGGCATGCTGGTCTATTCGCTGCGCCATTTCTCGCCCCTCGCGATTGGCCTCGCGCTGCTGACCCAGCCGGCGATCGCGTCGCTCGCCGGCTGGCTGGCGTTCGGCGAGCGGCTCGGCGCGATCGACGTGGTGGGCATGACCCTGCTCGCCGCCGCGCTGGTCCTCGCCCGTGTCGCACGGGCATCGACGGAGCCGGCGGCCGCTGATACAACCCTCGAATAAGGGGATTGGGAAGACGGGGGGGGGACATGCAGCAAGACGCGTCGCAGGGCGGCTTCGACACCGGCTACGAGTGGAAGATTATCCTGGTCCTCAGCCTGACGTTCGGGCTGGTCGGCTTGGACCGCTTCATCCTGCCGGTGCTGTTCCCGGCCTTCATGGGCGAGCTCGGTCTCGATTACGGGGACCTCGGCAACCTGGTCGGCATCCTCGCCGTGTTCTGGGGGCTCTCGGCGTTCGCGATGGGCTTCGTGTCCGACCGGGTCGGGCGCCGCAAGGTGCTGATCCCGGCGGTGATCGTGTTCTCGCTGATGTCCGCCCTGTCGGGCATGGCCGCCGGGCTGGTGAGCCTCCTCGTCATCCGCGCGGTGATGGGTCTCGCGGAAGGCCCGGTCGCCTCGACCGGGGTGGCGGTGGCCGTCGAAGCCTCCCACCCCCGGCGGCGCGGCATGAACAACGGCATCTTCCAGTGCATGATCTCGCTGATGGGCAACGCCATCGGCCCGATCATCGCCACCCAGCTCTTGCTGGTGACGACCTGGCGGACTGTGTTCATGCTGGTCGGCATCCCCGGGCTGATCATGGCCGCGGTGATGTTCGTGCTGGTGCGCGAGCCGGCGCATGCCACGCCTGACGGCAGCCGCGTCGCCCGGCCGGGCATCCGCGACCTGTTCAGCCATCGCAACGTGCCCTTGGCCATGCTCACGCTGATGTGCGCGATGGGCGGCATTTTCGTGATGGGCGCGATGATGCCCAACTACCTGACCGACTACCTGCACCTGACGGTCCAGCAGATGGGCTTCGTGACCTCGGCCATCGGCTTCGGCGGCGCCATCGGCCAGTTCGGCATGCCGACCGTGTCGGACTTCATCGGTCGCAGGATGGCGACCCTTGTGTCCTATTTCCTTGCCGCCGTGTTCACTTACCTGTTCACGCAGGCAGGCGCCGACAACCTGACGGCGCTGTTCTGGCTGATCTTCTTCGCCGCGCTGTTCAACTTCTCGGCGCTGGCGATCCTTGCCGGGCCGGTGGCGGCGGAAGCGGCTCCGCTCGGCATGGTCGCCTCCGTGGCGGGCCTCGTGATCGGCGCGGGCGAGGTTTTCGGCGGCGGTGCGGCGCCCGCGATCGCCGGCCAGATCGCGGCGGCGAGCGGCATCCAGCACGTCTTCACCTTCACGATCGGGAGCCTGGTCGTCGGCTTTATCGTGGCGCTGTTCCTCAAGGAGACCGCGCCGCGCAAGACGGAAGCGGCGCCGGCGTGATGCGCCTCTTGCGGGCAGCGCCGGTCGCCGCGGGGCTGCTCTTGGCCGGTTGCGCGTCGGTGAACGCCCCGCCGGCGCAATCCGCCGCCTCGTCCGCGAACGCGCAATTCGCAAAGGTCGGCCGCGCGTATATCGCCGCCCTGACGAGCGCGGACCCGGTCCTTGCGACCCAGCTCGGCGATCACACGCGTGACGGCGAGCTGCCGCGGATCGACGCCGAGGCGCGGGCCGCGCGGGTCGCGAGCGACACGCAGCTGCTGCGTTCGCTCGCCGTCATCGACCGCTCCTCGCTGACGCCGGACAACCAGGTCGATTACGCGCTCTTGAGGAACGCGCTCGAATACGACTTGTGGGATCTTCGGACGCTGCAGACCTGGGCGTGGAATCCGCAAGCCTACAACGAAGCCGCGTCGAATTCGCTCTACCTCCTGGTCGCCCGCGACTTCGCGCCGTGGCCCAAGCGCTTCGCCTCTATCGTCGCGCGTATGGAGGCGCTGCCGGCCTACCTCGCCGAGGAGCGCCGGCAGCTCGATCCGGCCCGCGTGCCGAAGGTGTTCGCCGAGACGGTCTCCCGGCAAAACGCCGGCATCATGGAGATCGTCGACACGGCTCTCATGCCGGAGGTCGAGCGCAGCGGCGTGCCGAGGACGCGGTTCGACGCCGCGCTGGCGAAGCTCAAGACGGCGGTGGCGGAACAGCAGAAGTGGCTCGACGAAGTGCTGGTGCCGAACGCCAAGGGCGACTTCCGGCTCGGACCGGCGCTTTACGAACAGAAGATGAAATTCGAGCTGATGAGCTCGCTGACCCGGCCCGGGCTCAAGGCGAAGGCCGAGGTCGCGTTCAAGGATACCCGCGCGGAAATGGAGCGCCTCGCGCGCACGTTTAAGGACTGCGCGGGCGGCGACCAGCAGCAGGCGATCGAATGCGCGCTCGGCAAGACGTACGCCCGGCGCGCGACCCGCGACACGCTCGAGCAGACGGCGCGGCAGACCCTCGCCCAGGCGACCGATTTCGTCCGCCGGAAGGGTTTCGTCGGCATGCCGTCGGCGCCGGTGAGGATCGTGCCGATGCCCAAGTTCAACCAGGGCAACGCGGTCGCCTACGACGATCCGCCGGGCCCGCTCGACAAGGACCAGCCCAACTTCTTCACCATCTCACCGATTCCGGCCGAGTGGAGCGACGAGCAGGCGACCAGCTTCCTCACCGAATACAACCTCTACATGATCCACGACCTGTCGATCCACGAGGCGATGCCGGGGCATTACCTGCAGCTCGACCACGCCAACAAGGTCGACGATCCGCTGCGCGCGGTGCTCGAATCGGGACCGTTCATCGAAGGGTGGGCGGTCTATGGCGAAGGGATGATGGCCGACCAGGGCTATCTCGGCGGCGACGCGACCGAGGACGGCAAGCTGTTCAAGCTGACCATGCTCAAGATGCGCCTGCGCACGATCGTCAACACCCTGCTCGACATCGGCATCCAGACCGAAGGCATGACCCGCGACCAGGCGATGGAGCTGATGATGAAGGGCGCCTTCCAGCAGGAGCGCGAGGCGGCCGGCAAATGGCTGCGCGCGCAGCTGAGCTCGGTGCAGTTGCTGAGCTACTACACCGGCTTCGAGGAGCACATGGCGCTGCGCGAGGAAGCCAAGCGGCGCTGGGGCGACAGGTTCACTCTGCGCCGCTATAACGACGCGGTGCTGGCCCACGGCTCCCCCCCTGTGAAGTTCGTTCGCGCGCTCTTGTTCGGCCTGCCCGTTCCCGGGTCATGAGCGAGGCGAAACCCCGCAAGCCGAGGAACGGCAAGCGCAAGCACCGCGAGGAGCTGCTCGACGAGGCGCTCGACGAAAGCTTCCCGGCAAGCGACCCGCCGGCGATCACCAAGCCGCACCCGAGACCGGGCGAGGTCGAGGATTAGTCGCCCGAGGCCGCGACGCGCCCCAAGTCGCCCTTGCCGATCGTGCCGCTGGCCATTTCCAGCATGCGGTCGAGGCTGCGCCTGGCGGCGAGGCGCAGGTGTTCCTCGATCTCGATCCGCGGCTGCAGGTCGCGCAGGGCGGTGTAGAGCTTCTCCATCGTGTTCAGCGCCATGTACGGGCAGATGTTGCAATTGCAGTTCCCGTCCGCGCCCGGCGCGCCGATGAAGGTCTTTTCGGGAAGCGCCTTTTCCATCTGGTGGATGATGTGCGGTTCGGTGGCGACGATCAGCGTGTCGCCCGCAAACGTCTTGGCGAACTGCAGGATGCTGCTGGTCGAGCCGACGTGGTCGGCGAGGTCGATGATGTGCGGCGGGCACTCGGGATGCGCAGCCACCGGCGCGTCGGGGTGTTGCGCCTTCAGTTTCAGGAGCTCCCGTTCGGAAAACGCCTCGTGGACGATGCAAACGCCCGGCCACAGCAGCATGTTGCGCCCGAACTTGCGGTTGAGGTAGCCGCCAAGATGGCGGTCCGGCCCGAAGATGATCGGCTGGTCTTGCGGAATCTGGCCGATAATCGTCTCGGCCGACGAGCTGGTGACGATGACGTCGCTGAGCGCTTTCACCTCGGTCGAGCAATTGATGTAGGTGAGCGCGATGTGATCCGGGTGCGCCGCGCGGAAAGCCTTGAACTTCTCCGGCGGGCACGAGTCCTCGAGGCTGCAGCCCGCCTCCATGTCCGGCAGCACGACGATCTTGTCGGGGCTGAGGATCTTGGCGGTGTCGGCCATGAACTTGACGCCGCAGAAGGCGATGACGTCGGCGTCTGTATCGGCCGCCTTGCGTGACAGCTCCAGGCTATCGCCGACGAAGTCCGCCAGGTCCTGCAACTCGGGCTTCTGGTAGTAGTGCGCGAGGATCACCGCGTTGCGCTCCTTGCGCAGCCGGTCGATCTCGGCGCGCAGCCCGGCGCCTGTGGGAATCTTGGTTTCGACGGACATCGGCGGCCTCCTTGCCGATCATATAGGAAGCGGTATCGGCGATGTCGCGGGTTTGTTGCCGCCTTCAGGCGCCCAGCGAATGCACCAGCGCAACAACAGGCGGGACGCCCATGACTAGGTTCGGCAGAACCGTCATGGCCGCGAGCGCGCCGAGGCCCCAGCCATAGGCCGGATGGACGCGGCCGCGCGTCCGTACGTCATAGCCCATCGCCACGGCGAAAAACATCAGATGAATAGGGAACAGAGCGTAGGTGATGTGGAGGCCCACCCACGCGCCCGGAATGAGGCGGCCGAGACCCGGCGCGATGATGCAGATCGTGCCGCTGAGCAGTAAGCGCTTGTGCCAGTCGGAACGCTTGCGTAGCGCGATGCCCGCCCATGTCAGGGCCAGGAAAGCGAGGGTCGCCAAGCCGTCGACGGCGATGATATATTGGGGCGTGAACAACGGCAGTGTGCGATGGGTCGCGGTGTTCATGGCGAGGACCATCGCGCCCATCGCCGTCACCCATAGGCTCCAGCCGGCCGCCACGATTCCGAGCCGGCGATGCACCGCGACATGGCCACTGGCGACCAGCCCGTTCTGGGTCACGAACAGGACGAGCCAGGCCATCATCGACACGCCGTGGAGATGGACCCACCAAGGCTCGCCGAAGTTGGATTGGCCGAGATAGATCGACCGCAGGAACCCGGCGACGCACGTTGCCGTCAGCGCCAGCGCCATGTAGAAGAAGAACGCGCGCTCCTTGTGCAGCGCGGACGGTCCGGTTTGAGCGATGGTCGCCATCACTGCCTCCCCGCAGTTGCGACCCCGCGAAGTCCCTCTTGCTTGACCTGTCCTGCCGCTGTCAACCGCGCAGGGACGCCGGCATCAACCCGCGATCGATTTCGTCAGCGCCAGCACCGGCGGCAGGTCCGCCAGCGCGAAGCTCAGGGATACCCACACGACGAGCGTTCCCGCGCCCCAGTAATAGGCGGGGTGCACCGCGCCGCGGTTGCGCTTGTCCCACGCCATTGCCACGCCGAAATAGGCGAGCAGCGCCAGCATCACCAGCCAGATGCCGCGCTGGTCGAAAAGAAACGGCAGGATCAGCCGCCCCCACGCGACCGCTATCAGTTGCAGCATCGCGCCCAGCATCAGCCGCTTGTGCCAGTCCGACGAGCGGTTGCGCATGCGCACGGCCGCAATCACCAGGCCGCCGAAGGCGATCATGTTCAGCCAGTCCATCATCAGGAAGTAGTTGGGCTGGAAGAACGGCGGCACGCGGTGCGTGTTGACGTCCAGCGCCGTCACGACGAAGCCGAGGCAGAAGATCCACCCGCTCCAGGCGACGGCGAGAGGACCGAGCGTCCGGTGCGCGGTGACGTTGCCGCGATAGACGAACCAGGTCTGGGTGACGAACAGCAGCACCCAGCTGCCCATCGACAGCGCATGGAGGTGGACCCACCACGGCGAATGGATGCTGGAAGCGCCGATCGCGAAGAAGAATCCGAATCCGGCGAGCACGGTGACGAGCACCGCCAGGGCCATGTAGAAGAAGAACGCGCGTTCCTTCTGGAGCGCGGAAACCTGCGGTGCTGCAACGGTGGCCACGATCTGCCTCCCCCGAGTCAGATTGCAATGGCGGAAAGTGACTCCCGCAAGCCATCGTTGTCAATGGCTTATATCGTATTACGACATTCTCCACAGGTCGCCGGAACGAGTGGCGGCTCCGCGCCGCTCGAGGTCCAGCAAGTGCGCTTTCACCGACTGCCCGGCTGCCGGCCAGAGCCGCTCGTCCACGCCCTTGTACATCTGCGGCACCAGCTCATGAACCGCCTGCGGCCGCTGGCCGAGCAGCCTGAGGATCTGTCGCTCGCGCTGGCGGCGATGGCCGATCATGCCTCGCACCAGCTGATGAGGATTGTGCACCGCCGGTCCGTGCGCCGGGTAGTAGACGCGATCCTGTCGCGAATGGAGCTTGTCGAGGCTCGCCATGTAGTCGGCCATGTCGCCATCCGGCGGCGCGACGACGGTGGTCGACCAGCCCATCACGTGGTCGCCGGTGAACAGCGCGCCGGCCTGGTCGAGCGCGAAACACACGTGGTTCGAGGTATGCCCGGGCGTCGCGACAGCGGTGAGGGTCCAGCTTGGACCGTGCAGTTGCCCGCCGTCCGCGAGCACCCGATCGGGCGCATAATCCCGGTCGAACGGGGCATCGGCGCGCGGCTCGCCGGTTTCGAGCACCAGGGGAGCGCAGCCGACGATCGGGGCCCGGGTGCGCCTCGCGAGCGGCGCGGCGGCGGGAGAATGGTCGCGGTGGGTGTGGGTGCAGGCAATCGCCAGCACGGGCGCTGCGCCAATCGCCCGGACCAGCGCATCGATGTGCGCCGGATCGGCCGGGCCGGGATCGATCACGGCCAATCCTTGGCTGTTTCCCACGAGGTAGGTCTGCGTGCCGGTGTAGGTGAACGGCGATCCGTTGGGCGCCAGAACCCGCCGCACCAGCGGTTCGAGCTCCTCGACCTCGCCGGTCGGCCAGGGTTGCGGGGGCATCGCCATCGGCTGCATATGGCGGGGCTGCGAGGGGAATGAAATGGCCGACCGGCTGATCCTGGTGCTGGACGAGGGCACGACCTCGACCCGGGCCATGCTGTTCACGCCCCGGGGCGAGTTGCGCGGCACGGTGCAACGCGAGCTGACGCAGCATTATCCGAAACCGGGCTGGGTCGAGCACGATGCCGGCGAGATCTGGGCCAAGACCTTCGCCTGCGCGCGCGAAATGGTCGAGCGCTCCGGCGGGGCGGAGCGGATCGCGGCGATCGGCATCACCAACCAGCGCGAGACGGTCGTCGCGTGGAATCGCACGAGCGGCGAGCCGCTGGCCCGCGCGATCGTCTGGCAGGACCGGCGCACGGCCGGGCTCTGCGAGGCGCTGCGCCGGGCCGGCCACGAAGACCCCGTCCGGGAGGCGACCGGCCTGCTGCTCGACCCCTATTTCTCGGCGACCAAGATGCGCTGGCTGCTCGATCACGAGCCCGCCGTGGCCGCGGCGGCGCGGGCAGGGCAGCTGGCGCTCGGCACCGTCGAGAGCTGGCTCACCTTCAAGCTGACGCAGGGCGAAACGCACGTCACCGACGCGGGCAATGCCAGTCGCACGCTGCTGCTCGCGCTGACCGGCGCGAGCTGGGACGCAGGCCTCACCGGGCTGTTCGGCGTGCCGCGCGAAGCCCTGCCGGAAGTCGTCGACAGCGCTGGGACCTTCGGTACCACCACCTTGTTTGGCGCGCAGATCCCGATCACCGGCCTCGCGGGAGACCAGCAGGCGGCGACGGTGGGGCAGGGCTGTCTCGCCCCGGGCGCGACCAAGGCGACATACGGCACCGGCGCGTTCATCCTCGCCAACAGCGGCCGCGAGGTGCCGCGATCGCGCCATCGCCTGCTCGGCACCGTGCTCCACCAGTTTGCCGGTGAGCGATGCTACGCGCTCGAAGGCTCGGTGTTCGTCGCCGGCAGCCTCATCCGGTGGCTCAGGGATTCGCTCTCGATGATCGTCCGCGCGGATGAGACCGAGGCGCTGGCACGCTCGGTCGAGGACAGCGCGGGCGTGGTCGTGGTGCCTGCGCTGTCGGGCCTCGGCGCGCCACACTGGCGGGCGGAGGCGAGGGGAGCGGTCACCGGGCTCAGCTTCGCCGTCACGCGTGCGCATGTCGTTCGCGCCGCGCTGGAGGCTATCTCGCACCAGACGCGAGACCTCGCGGCCGCCTTCGCCGCGGATGGCACCCGCTGGGCCGAGCTGCGGATCGACGGCGGCATGAGCGCCAACGACTGGCTGGCGCAGGATATCGCCGACCTCGTCGACCTGCCGGTGGTGCGCCCCGATTTCGTCGAGACGACCGCACTCGGCGCGGCGATGCTCGCCGCCGTCGGCGCGGGGCTCCACGCCTCGCTCGAGGACGCCTGCGCAGCGATGATCGGCGGCACCCGGCGCTTCCAGCCGGCCATGGCGCAGGACACGCGCGAGGCCCGCGTGGCGGCGTGGAACAAGGCGCTGGCGAGCGTCTGAAGCGGGAGGGTCGGCACCCGCTTCAGACGCACGGTACGGGGGGACCCGCCCGTCGCCGGCGCACCTGGTCCGATCATCGTTTCGGGCGATTGGGCCCGGCGTCGAGCAGCGCCGGCAGGCCGACTCCGCCTCGGGGCGCAGGGATGTCGGCGATCCCCATCTTCGCCCGGCGCAGCGTTCGCAGGCGATGGCGCGGGGTGAGGAACAACGAAGCCGCCTTCCCCGATGCCGGCGCCCGCAAGTCGAGCCTTCGGGCGGGCGTGCAGCTCGCTTCACAACCGCGAGATTTCATCGGTCGCGCCCAAACAGCCGCGCGACCGGTCATGCTGCTCAGGCGATATCGCTGCCGTCACCCGTCACCGAACGGAAATCGTCGGCGGCGCTGGCATCGTCGGGCGCAGGTGCGGCGCTGGAGCCTGGCTGCGCGTTCGCGCCGGCGTCGCCGCCGCTCTCGGGCTTGGCTCTCTTGTCCGGCTTGTGCTTCGTCTTGCCGTGCGCTGCGGCCCTGGCCTCGCCGGCGCCGGTCGCCGCGGGACCGCTGGTGCCCGCCGCGTCGACCGCCGTGCCGCCACCTTCGCTCACCGCCACCCGGCCCTCGTCGCCCTCCTGGGGCGAGGTCGACGGGGCGGGCGTGGTGACACGCTCGCCAAGGGTTGCGACGCCGTTGGTGCTGCCTTGCGCGGACGCCTCGGCGCCGGCGCTTGCCGGTGGCGCGGCGTGATCGCCCTGCGCATCGGCCACACCCGGCGCGATTCCGAGGAGGAGGGCAAGGGCGAGAGTGGCAGATTTCTTCATGATGAAACTCCAGCTCGGGATTGACCCTCCACTTTGCTTCGGAGACCGGCAGAAAGGCCACAGGCTCCCTGCGATGCGGCGGAATGCGCGGCGAATCGGGCGACAGGAGATTGCGCGTTGCGTCTCGGGAGGCAGTTGGCGGCAGCCAAATTCCCCATTCGCGTGTTGGGAAGCCATGCCTTCGACCGTCATCCGGCGCTTTACCTACGATGCGGGATCGCAGACGCTCGATGTCGAGTTCGTCAGCGGCCGGCTCTACCGCTACTTTGCCGTGCCCGAGGCCATCGCCGAGCGATTCGCCGGCGCATTCGCCAAGGGGCGCTTCTTCAACTTGCGCATTCGCGACAGCTTCTATTGCCGGGAGCTCGACCCTTCGGATGCCGAGAGCAGCTTAAGGTAAAGGCTTACCCGGCCTTAACCGCGCAGCGGTAGCATAGGGAAATGTTCAACAAGTACCAGAACATCTTCCGTAGCCGCTGGAAGGCGCTGTGGTGGGCGGCCGGTGTGTGCCTCACGGCCTACTGCACCGTTCCGTCGGCGGATGAGACGGCTCGCAAGGAAGCCACCGCCCAGCACAAGCCCGCGGCCAATCCGTGGGCGCTGGACAAGAGCCCCGCCGACAAGGGCTGAGGCGCCGGGCCCGCAATCCAGGGTCAGTCACGCTGCGAAGCACGCCGATCGCGGCCGGTGCGGCGCTCCGCGGCCCGCCGATCCTCGCCGGCGTGCGGCCGATCGTGTCTGCGCCGGTCATTCGAGCGTCGGTCGGTCGCGCCTTGCGGAGCTTGCTCGTCGCTTTCCATGCCATCTCCTTTCCCCCTTTCGCCGCGAACAGGTACGGGCGTCGGAGAAGCGCGGGATCATAGCCTTGCGGGCATTCCCGAACGGTAAACGGCGCGGAGCCTCATCTTAACCATGATGAAGGGGCGGCGGTTTCCCGCCGCCCCTCGCGACCCTGGCTGCCGGCCCGAGGGGGGAGGGATCGGAGGTCCGGCCGGCAGACTGGGCTTTGGTCGTGCTTCGCCCGCTCGACCCTTCACGCCCGATATGGCTCCCCGGCTTGCGACGAATGGCGCCGAGCGCGGGCCAGATCGTGCGGACGGCCCTTGGCGACGCCGAGTCGGCCCCTTGCCGCCGCGACACTAGGAATCGCCGAACCGAGCCGCTACAGCGCGCCCGCCCAATAAAGGAGACGCCGCGCGTGAGCCAGGACAAGCAGATGCTCGCCAAGGCGGAAACGCTGATCGAGGCGCTGCCCTACTTCCAGCGCTACGCGGGCTGCACGTTCGTCGTGAAGTACGGCGGCCATGCGATGGGCGATCCCGAGGCGGCGACCGACTTTGCCGAGGACATCGTGTTGCTGAAGGCGGTCGGCATCAACCCGGTGGTCGTCCACGGCGGCGGTCCGCAGATCGGCGCGATGCTCAAGAAGCTCGGCGTCGAGAGCCGCTTCGTCGACGGCCTTCGCGTGACCGACAAGGCGACCGCCGAAGTCGCCGAGATGGTCCTGTCGGGCGCGATCAACAAGGAAATCGTCGGCTGGATCGCCGGTGCCGGCGGCAAGGCGATCGGCATTTCCGGAAAGGACGGCGGGCTCGTCACCGCGCGCAAGGTCGCCCGCACGACCAAGGACCCCGACAGCAACATCGAACAGGCCGTGGACCTGGGCTTTGTCGGCGAGCCGGCGACGATCGACACGACCATCCTCGAGACCGCCAGCAAGGCGGGCATGATCCCGATCGTCGCCCCGATCGCCGCCGGGCAAGACGGCCACACCTACAACATCAACGCCGACACGATGGCCGGCGCCATCGCTTCGGCGCTGAACGCCGCAAGGTTGTTCCTGCTGACCGATGTTACCGGCGTGCTCGACAAGGACGGCAAGCTTCTCACCGATCTGACGCCTGCCGATGTCGCCCGGCTCAAGGCCGATGGAACCATTTCGGGCGGAATGATTCCCAAGCTCGAAACCTGCGTTCAGGCCGTCGAGGCAGGATGCGAGGCTGCGGTCGTGCTCGATGGCCGCGTCGGCCACGCGATGCTGCTCGAATTCTTCACCAGCCGCGGGGCCGGGACGCTGATCCGCAAAGGAGGAGCATGATCATGATGCGCAGGTGGGTTGGTGTGGCGCTGGTTGCGCTCGCCGGGTGCCATTCAGGATCGCCGGCGCCGACGCCCACGGGAGCGATCGCGCCGGCGGACCAGAGTCCTTCACACCCAACGCCTGCCTCGCCGCCCTCCTCGGCCGTGGGGCTGGCGCCAACCCCGACACCGCAGCCGACGCAGGACCAGGCCACGCTCGACAGCCGCGACTGCCGGACCGTGGCGCAAGCCTATGCCGACGCCATTGAGCGCCACGACTTCGATTTCGCCGCGCGGGCCTGGAACGATCCGGTGATCGACGCGGCGCGCCTCAAGGCTCGCTTTGCCGGCTTCGCCGTGCCCCGGATCGAGATCAAGAAGGTCGAGGAGGAAGGCGCTGCCGGGTCGCTCTATTGCACCGTCACGGGTGTGCTGAACGACACCGGACCGAACAAGAAGACGCGATCCGGCGAGATCGTCCTCAGGCGAGTCAACGACGTTCCGGGCGCGACAGCGGACCAGCTGCGCTGGACGATCCGCTCGAGCACATTCATCGAAAAGATGGAGCGTTCAGGCAAAGGCGGCGCGACTTGATGCGCACCGCACCTCTCGGCTAGTCAATCGGCCAGCGAAAGGACCTTAATTGTACGCCATCATCCAGATTGTCGCCCTCATCACGCAGATCATCGTCGTTCTGGTGATCGTCCAGTTCGTGATTGGCCTGTTGTTCGCTTTCAACGTCGTCAACACGGGCAACCAGTTCCTCGTCCAGGTGTATCGATCGATCAACGCCCTGCTCGAGCCGGTGCTGGGGCCGATCCGGCGGGTGATGCCCGACACCGGGGCGATCGATTTCTCGCCGCTCGTGCTGATCCTGCTGCTGCAAATTCTCATGATAATCCTTCAGAACATACCGGCCTGATGAGCGCCAAGGTCATCGACGGGAAAGCCTTCGCGGCTCGCCTGCGTGACCGGATCGCCGAATACGCCCGCGACTTCGAAGGCAAAGCCGGGCGCAAGGCCGGGCTCGCGGTCATCCTCGTCGGCGAGGACCCCGCGAGCGAAGTCTATGTCCGCTCGAAGGCGCGCGCGACGCTCGAAGCGGGCATGGCGAGCTTTGAGTTCAAGCTGCCCGCCGAGACCAGCGAAAGCGAGCTTCTGGCGAGGGTGAAGGACCTCAACGCCAGCCCCGCCGCGGATGGGATCCTTGTCCAGCTGCCGCTCCCGTCGCACATGGACGAGCGCAAGGTGATCGCAACGATCGATCCGGACAAGGACGTCGACGGCTTTCATGTCGTCAACGCCGGCCGCTTGTGCATCGGCTTGCATGGTTTCGTGCCATGCACTCCGCTCGGCTGCCTGATGCTGCTCAAGGACCAGCTCGGCGACCTCAGCGGCCTCGAGGCGGTCGTGCTCGGCCGCTCCAACATCGTCGGCCGGCCGATGGCTCAGCTGCTCGTCGATGCGGACTGCACCGTGACGATCGCCCACAGCCGCACGCGGAACCTGCCTGACGTCGTGCGCCGCGGCGACATCGTTGTCGCCGCCGTGGGCAAGCCTCAAATGGTCAGGGGCAGCTGGATCAAGCCGGGGGCGACGGTGCTCGATGTGGGGATCAACCGCGTCGAGGGCGAAGACGGCAAGACCAGGCTGGTCGGCGACGTGGCCTACGACGAGGCCAGCAAGGTCGCGGGCGCGATAACGCCGGTTCCTGGCGGCGTCGGGCCCATGACTATCGCCGTGCTGCTTCGCAACACCATCGTTTCGGCCTATCGTCGAGAACGGCTGGAGCTGGCGAAGGACGCGCTCTAGGGCGTGACCGAATGGAAGAAGGACGGGGTTCGTGTTCAGGGCGATGATGCTTTCCATCCTGGCGACGGGCGCGCTGTGCGCCTGCGTCGGCGCCGATGCGCGACGGCCGCGCGGCTTGAGGCCAACGGCAAATCCCAGCGCCGTCGTGGCGACCGAGCTGGCGTTCGCGCGCGCGGCACAGGACAAGGGGCAATGGACCGCGTTCGCCGAGTATGCGGCCGACGATGCGGTCATGTTCGTGCCCCAGCTCGTCGAAGCCAAGGACTGGCTCAGGAAACGGACCAATCCGGCCAAGGCCGTGACCTGGCAGCCCTACTCGATCTGGACGAGCTGCGACGGCTCGCTGGCGGTCAGCAAGGGCGCCTGGCAGAGGCCTGACGGGACGAACGGCTATTTCACTACTGTGTGGCGGCGGCAGAAGGACGGCAAGTACAAGTGGACTCTCGACCAGGGTGACGGCCTTGCCCAGCCGCTCGCCGCACCGGAGATGATCTCTGGCGACGTCGCCGACTGCTCGAGGCCGATGCCGCCGGCGATTCCCGCGCCAGAGGCCGGCGTGGTGCAGCGGGTCGGCTGGTCGGACGACAAGACGCTGCAGTGGATTGTCGAGGTCAGGCTCGACGGTTCGCGCTGGTTCAAGGTGCACCGGTGGACCGGGAGCGGATACGAGGAAGTGATCCGCAGCGAAGTCGCCGCCCAGTAGGCGCTTCGATGCTCAACCTGTTCGTTTCGGCCTTCATCACCCTGTTCGTGGTGATCGACCCACCCGGATGCGCGCCGATCTTCGCCGGGCTCACGAGCGGCGCAACGCCGGCGCAGGCGCGGGCCATGGCCATACGTGCATGCCTGATCGCCGGGGTCATCCTCCTGCTGTTCGCGACGTTCGGCGAGAGCCTGCTCGGAGCGCTGCACATCGAGCTCGACAGCTTCCGCATCGCCGGCGGCCTGATGCTGTTCCTCATCGCGCTCGACATGGTGTTCGAAAAGCGCACGCAGCGCCGCGAGCAGCGTGCCGAGCAGGTCAGGGCGACACCCGAGGTGGAGGACGTCTCGGTGTTCCCGATGGCCATGCCCATGATCGCAGGGCCGGGCGCGATCGCCTCGGTCATGCTGCTGGAGGGCGGCGCCAAGGGAGCGCAGGGCTCGCTGATAGTGCTCGCCGCGCTTCTTTCGGTGATGGTCCTGACTGTGCTGGCCTTGCTCGCCGCCCGGCCGCTGATGAAGATGGTCGGCGCGGGCGTCGAAGCGGTCGTGACACGGCTCCTCGGCGTGCTGCTGGCGGCGCTTGCCGCGCAATACGTGATCGACGGCCTGCGGAGCAGTTTCGGCCTCTAGCCTATTGCAGCGTTACCCGTCCCTCGTCGGGGTCGCTGCGGCCGAAGAACTGCATCAGCTGGACCAGGAGTTCACAGCGTGTGCCGAGGTCGGGCGCTTCGAGCAGCGCCTGCTTGGCGGCCGCATCGAACGGGGCGATCTGGCTGACCCCGTTGATCAGCGCGAGGTCGTCGAGCTGGGCGACGGCATCCCAGTTTACCGAGTAACCCTGGCGATCGGCAAAGGCGCGCGCCTCGTGCTCGAAGCTCGCCCGCTCGACCGCGCTCAGCGCTTCGATGTCGGGATCGTCGATCAGCTCGCCTTCGATCTGCCGGAAGGGCGTTGTCACCTCCAGTTCGCGGAGCACGCGGAACCGGGCCTCCCCCTCGAGCACGATATTGTAGCGGCCGTCGTCGAGCGCCTCGACTTCGCCGATCCGGCCCACGCAGCCGACGCCGAACAGCGGCGCGCCTTCGCGGGCGGCTTGCGGCTGGATCATGGCGATCTTGCGGTCCTTGGCGAGCGCACTGCCGACCAAGGCGCGGTACCGCGGTTCGAAGATGTGCAACGGGAGCTGCAGCCCGGGAAACAGGATTGCCCCGCCGAGCGGGAAGATCGACAGGCGGACGGCGGCCACGCAATCAGCCGAACAACAGCAGTGACAATCGCCGCCGCTGCGCCGCCACCCAAGGGTCATCGAGGCCGACGGCCTCGAAGATTTGCAGCAGCTTGGCCTTGGCCGCCCCCTCGTTCCACTCGGGCGCGGTCTCGACCAGCTTGAGCAGCGTGTCCGCTGCCGCGTCACGCTCGCCCGCGGCAAAAGCCGCCTGGGCAAAGTCGAACTGCGCCTGGTGATCGGCCGGACGCTCGGCCGCCGCCTTGCGCAGGTCGTTGAGCTTACTCTCGTCGACGCTGCTTTCCGCGAGCTCCAGCGCGGCCCCGGCCTGGGCGACGACGGGATCCTTCCTGAGCTCCTCGGAGAGGCCGGCGAACGCGGCCTTGGCCTCGTCCTTGCGGCCGGCCGCCAACAGCGCGCGGATGAGGCCCGACTGCACGCCCGCCTCGTCCGGCGCCATTTCGGCAATCTGCTGGAAGATCGAAGCCGCGCGTTCGCCGTCGCCGTCGGCCAGGACCTGCTCCCCCATGGCGACGAGGCCGGCGATGTCCTGCTTGCCAGCGCCGTTGCCCGTGCCGGCGTTCACCGGCAACTGCTCCAGCAGTTGGTCGAGCACCTGCTTCAGCTGGGATTCGGTTCGCGCGTTGGTCAGGTCGGCAATCGGCTGGCCCTGGAAGATCGCATAGACGGTCGGGATCGAACGGACCTGGAACTGGGCGGCGATGAACCGCTCCTCGTCGACATTGAGCTTGGCCAGGACCACGCCCTTGTCGGCGTAATCGGCGGCGACCTTCTCGAGCAGCGGGGCGAGCGCCTTGCACGGCCCGCACCATTCGGCCCAGAAGTCGAGGATCACCAGCTTGTCGCGCGATGGGGCGACGACGTCCTTCTGGAACCGTTCGACCGCCTTCTGTTCGTCGAGATTGAGGCCTAGGCTCGCCAAAGGATGCTCCTGTCTGCAGCGGGGTCGTCCGAAGGCGCCTATGTGGGCCTTCACGAGGCAATGTGAACCCCGCGCACAAGGACCGCAAGCGCCGGGAATTTCCTCTTGCCCGCACCAGGGGCGGCTGCTAACCGGCGCGCCTTCCCACCGGTGCAGACCCGCGCCGGGGCACGGTCGAGCGGGCGTAGCTCAGGGGTAGAGCACAACCTTGCCAAGGTTGGGGTCGAGGGTTCGAATCCCTTCGCCCGCTCCAGTTTCCGATGTGTACCTTCTCGACAGGTAGGTGACAGAACTGTTGTGCACCCATGTGTCCGGACGCTCAATGCTGTACGCCGCATGCGTCGGGAAGGTTCTGTCACCCATGTCCGGGAAATACTCGACACATGTATCACCATCGCTTCTGCGAAGGTGCTTGATTCATCGACGAACGGGCTTGCCAAGGCTGCGCTACAAATGTAGCACTGCGCTACAAATGTAGCCCAAGGTGATTCGCCCATGCTCGCAAGCCTGCCGCCCCGCGAACGACAAATCGTCGACATTCTTTACGAACAGGGTCCCAGCCTCGTTGGCGAAATCCTCGATGCGCTCGACAACGAGGTCACCGGATCGGCGGTGCGGGCGATGCTCAAGCGGCTCGAGGACAAGGGTTTCGTCACCCGCAAGGCGTCGGACAACGGCTTCGTCTATTCGCCTGCGCTGCCCGAAGCGACGGCGCGCAAGTCGGCCCTGGGGCAGGTGGTCAAGGTGTTCTTCAACGGCTCCCCCGTCGGCGCGGTCAGCGCGCTGCTCGGGATGGAGGACAAGCTCGACAACGACGAGCTCGACAAGCTCGAACAGCTGATCGCCCAGGCGCGCAAGGGGAAGGCAAAATGATGCTCGATGCCGACATGCTGATCGAGCTGGCGCTCAAGTCGCTCGTCGTCGCCGCCGCCGCCCTCGCCCTGTTGCGCCTGACCGGTCGCCGCAGCGCCGCCGAGCGATCACTGATCGGCCATCTCGGCCTCCTCGCGCTGGTCGTGCTGCCCGCGGTCTCGTGGCTGTTGCCGTCCTGGAACCCGCTTCCCGCCGCGGCCGCGCCGACACCGACGACCATCCATCTTCCGGCGCTGACGGGCATCGGTCCCGCCGCCGGCGCGATCACCGCGTCGAGCGGCGCTCCGGCGGCCGTGGCCGCACCGGCGGCGGTGTCGCTCCCCTCGATCGGCGATCTCGCCATCTGGGCGTACCTCATCCCGGCCCTGCTGCTGCTCGCCATGATGATCGTCGCCGTCGTTCGCCTGGGCGCGATGCACCGCCGTGCGAACGTGCTTGTCAATCCCTCGTGGCAGGCCGCGCTGGCGATGGCCCAGCGCCGGATGGGCTTCAAGCACGGCACGGCGCTGCTGGTCAGCGAAGACCTGCGCTCGCCGGTGAGCTGGGGCGTCATGAGGCCGATCATCCTGCTGAACGAGCAGGCGGTGGAAGCGACGGCGGAGGCCGAAGCGATCATCGCCCATGAGCTGGCGCACGTCGCCCGGCTCGACTGGGCCAAGCTGCTGATCGCTCGCCTCGCCTGCGCGCTGTTCTGGTTCAATCCGCTGGTCTGGCGGCTCGCTCGCGAGTGTCACCAGCTGCGCGAGGAGGCGGCCGACGACGCAGTGCTCCTGAGCGAGGTCGACGGTGTCGAATATGCTTCTCTCCTGGTCAACGCCGCGCGGCACGACAACAAGGCGCTGCTGATCGCCGCCCACGGCGTCGCGCCCGGCAAGGACTCGCTCAAGCGCCGCATTACCCGCGTGCTCGACGCCGACCTCGCGCGGGGCCCGGCCAACAACACCTGGATGGCGCTGTGCCTGGTGGTGCTGGTTGCCGTTGCCACTCCGCTGGCTGCGTTCGATCCCACGGCAAGGACTGAGCATTCCTACGCCGGCACGGCCTCGATGGTCCTGGCGAGCGCCAAGGGCAAGGTGACCGTCGGTCACGACGGCAAGGTCCTCCTGACCGGCCCCGACGGGCGAACCCTGACGATCAAGCATTACCCCAACGGGCAGGAAGAGCTCGTTGCCGCAGACCGGCCGGCGAACGAGGCGGATCGCCATCGCAACCGTGACGATGACATCGACGCGATCATCGCCTCGAAGGCAGTCGGCCTAGATCCCCAATACATTGCCGAGATGCGCGCGGCGGGCTTCGACGGCCCGATCGACGACCTCACTGGCGCCCGCGCGGTCGGAGTGACGCCCGAGTTTGCCCGGCAAATGCGGCAGTTCGATCCCGACGTCGACCTCGACACCGTGACGGGCGCGAAGGCCACCGGCATGGATCCTGCCTACTTCGGCGAGATGCGCCAGCTGTTCCCCGACCTCTCGCTGGACGATGCGGTCGGCATGCATGCCGTCGGAGTGACGTCGGAATTCGCCCGGCAGATGCACAGACTGTTCCCCCATGCCAGTGCGGACGACCTGCAAGGCATGGCCGCGGTCGGAGTCACCCCGGCCTACGTCAACGAGATGCGCAAGCAGGGCATGAAGGCCAGCGATCCCGACGAGGTGATCGAGAGCCGCGTCCTGTTCCACGGCCTGAATGGCATTCGCGTGGCTCCGCAGGTCAAGGTGGCCGTCCCGGCGGCGGTGGCGGCCTCGATCGCGACCAGCACTTCGATGGCGACGTCGATCGCTCACAGCGTCACCGCCGCCCTGCCGCGATGGATGACGCCCCGCGTGTCGCTCCCGCATGGCCCGCCGGTGCCCCCGGCCCCGCCCGCCGATCCTGCGCCGCCCGCCTCGGCGGACGACTGAAGCCGCCCGCCTTCGATCGAAAACCCGGCCGCCGCCCGCCCGCGCAGCGGGAGACGCCACCGGCTTGCCTGTTGAAAGAGGAGATAAGCCATGTTTCGCCCTCCCTTGATCGCCGCCCTTGCGCTGCTCGCCGCCTCGCCGAGCCTGCCGCGCGAGGCACAGCCCGCCGCCGCCGGCGCGCCCCGCCACGCCTATGGCGCGATCGAGCGTATCGGCTGGAGCTATGGTGAAGAGGCCTCCCGCGGCGGACCGCACAACCAGCTTCGCTTCTCGCGTGAAGGGGAAGGGCGTTTAAACGCGAGCATCGGGCCACAAGATGCAGCGGACGCCCAGGCGGCGATTGCCTCCATTGGGCGGGCCCGCCCCGGCGATGCGATCTCGTTCAGCCTGACCCGCGAGGCCGGCACGTTGGCCTGCAGCGGTCGCGCCGAAAACGGCGGGCGGGCCTCCGGCACGTGCCGCTTCGATCCCGACCCGGGCTTCGCCGCCGGACTGGCCCGGCGCGGCATCGCGCCCGACGACAGCGACGAGCTGCTCGCCATGACGCTGGTCGGTGCCCATCTCGCCACGGTCGACGGCCTCACCGCTGACGGCTTCGGCTTCGACGACGCCGGCGACCTGATCGCCGTCTCGGCGCTCGGCATCAGTGCCAGCTATTCCAGCGAGCTGCGCGGGGCCGGCCTCAGGATCGACAAGCTGGGCGACCTCATCGCCGCCAAGGCCCTGAAGATCGATCCGCGCTGGCTCGCCGAGATGGCGCGCGCGGGCTATCCCGATCTCACGGTCGGCCAGGCGATCCAGATGCGCGCGCTCGGGGTGACGCCGGAATATGCGGTCAAGATGGCGCGGGTCCTGCAGTCGGTGGGAGAGATTGAGTGAGCCCTGTTCGTGGGCTTGCCGCCGGCGGGGTTGCGCTGGCAATTTGTCTTCGCGCGGTACCGGCCCGGGCTCAGGCAACAGGCGATGCGCCGGCACCGCAAGCCGCGCAAGCAGCGTCGACGAACGTCGCGACCGGCAAGCGGGTTTACTTGCCGGCCGACTTCGCCCGGTTCGCGCCCAAGACCGCCTACGACATGCTCGCGCAAGTGCCGGGTTTCACGATCCGCGGCGCCGACCAGGAACGCGGCCTCGGCCAGGCTTCCGAGAACGTTCTCGTCAACGGCCAGCGCATCGCCAACAAGTCCGGCGGCGCGATCGACCAGCTGCAGAGGACGCCCGCGGCCAACGTGGCGCGGATCGAAATCGTCGACGCGGCGGCACTCGGCATCGCCGGGCTGGTCGGCCAGGTGGCGAACGTCGTCCTGAGCGAGCAGAACAAGGCAACCGGACAGTTCGAGTGGAATCCCGACATCCGCGCGCATTTCGCGAAACCGCGCTGGTTCAACGGCTCGATCAGCTATTCGGGCAAGGCCGGGTGGCTCGACTACACGCTTTCGGTCCGCGACCAGACCGGCCGCGGCGGGCTTGGCGGGCCCATCGTCATCACCGATGCCCTCGGCCATGTGATAGAGCGGCGGCACGAGGTCTTCCACTCGGAGGCCGACACCGTCACGGTCCAGACCCAGTTCACGATCCATGGGCCCGGAACCGCCGAGGGGCACCTGACGCTCGGCTATTCGCCCTACTGGGGACCGTTTCATGACCACGACGTGCGGACGCCGGTCACCGGCCCGGTGCTCGACAGGCTGACGCTCCAGACCAACAGCGGCTTCTATTACGACGTCAATGGTGACTATTCCTTCGCGCTTGGACCTGGCCGGCTCAAGCTGATCGGGGTGCGCCACTTCGACCACGAGCCGATCGACGTGACCCAGCGCGACTCTTTCGCGGACGGATCGCCGGACCAGGGCACGCGATTCTTCCGCAACAGCCATATCCAGGAGACCGTGTTCCGCGGCGAGTACAGCCTCAAGGCCGGCCTGAACGATTTCCAGGTCTCGCTCGAGCGTGCGTTCAACGCGCTCAACCAGCACGGCTCGCTTTTCACCCTCGGCGCCGACGGGAATTTCGACCCCGTGCCGTTCCCCGAAGGCAGCGGTCACGTGGTCGAGACACGCTACGAAGGCATCGCCACCTGGAGCCGCCCGCTCGGCAAGAAGCTGCACCTTGAGGTCGATGCAGGCGCGGAGGTCTCGACACTGGCGCGGGTCGATGGCGACGTGCCGCCGCGCCACTTCTTCCGCCCCAAGGGCAGCGTGACCGTGGGCTGGCAGCCCAACGGCGCGTGGGACCTGTCGCTCAAGCTGCGCCGGCGCGTCGGTCAAATCAGCTTCTACGACTTCCTCGCGCAGCCGAACCTGCAGGAGGAGCGCGAGAACAGCGGCAACCCCGATCTCGTCCCGCCGCAGAGCTGGGAAATCGAGGGCGAAGCCAACAGGACGCTCGGCCCGTGGGGCAAGACCAGCCTCAGGGCCTATGCCCACTTCATCCAGGACATCGTCGACATCATCCCGGTCGTCGCGGCGGACGGCAGTGACGGGGAGGCGGTCGGGAACCTGCCGCATGCCAAGGTCCTCGGCTTTGAATGGAAGAGCACCTTCCAGTTCGATCCGCTCGGCTGGAAAGGCGCCAAGCTCGACCTTGCGGTGCAGATGGAACGCTCGCGGGTGCGCGATCCGCTGTCGGGTGAGCCGCGGCCGATCAGCAACAACCTGATGCGCAATATTGCCGCCGACTTCCGCTACGACGTGCCGATGAGCGATTGGGCGTTCGGCTGGGGCGGCAACCACTCCATGTCGGCCAAGGGCTACTACCTCAGCGAGATCGACAGCCAGTGGGAAGGCCCGGTCTTCGATTACTGGTATGTCGAGAACAAGGACGTGTTCGGCATGACGGTGCGTGCGCAGGTCGCCAACCTGGCCAACGCCCGCCACCGCTTCGAGCGGACCGTGTGGGACGGCCGGCGCCTGCGCGATCCGGTGCTTTACCACCAGTCGAACGACCAGCTGATCGGGCCGATCTTCTCGCTCCTGATCAAGGGTAACTTCTAAAGCGGACGATTGGCCGCTACGCACGGCCACATGGGCCATGCGGACGAAGGCGAATTCGACGGCTGGGCGACACGCTTCGCGCAGTTCTACCCCGCAGGCTCGCGCAACGAGCTCGAGTTTCGCTTCTCGCGCCTTTTGATCCTCGCCGCACGGCGCTGGAGCACCTACATCGACGAGGTGATCCGCGAGCGCACCGGCCAGCCGCGCTCGCGCTGGCAGACGCTTGCCGCGCTCGCCTTTTCCGAGGGACCCATCGCCACGATCGCCCTCGCTGAGCGGATGGCGGTGCAATGGCCGAGCCTGATCCGCACGCTCGACGCCCTCGAAGCCGAGGCGCTGATCGAGCGGCGCATCAATCCGGCGGACAAGCGCAGCCGCCTGGTCACCATCACCCCCAAGGGCCTCGCCGTGTTCCGGGACGTCAAGGCCGTGCTAGACCCGTCGCGCGGCGAACTGCTCGAAGGATTTTCCGACGAGGAGCTGGCGGTCGCCGAACGCCTGCTCGACCGGTTCTTCACGGTGATGGGGGAGCGGGCGGAACCTTCCTCGCCGAGCTTGGGCAGGACCCTGTCACCGCACAATCCCCGGTAGGACATTTGCGGAGCGCGCCGGGCCGGCAAACGCGCCTATCTCGGGAGCATGAAACCGCTCCGCATCGATCCGCGCTCCGCCGAAGAGCTCCTCGCCGACGCCGCGCGCTACGAACGCTGGGCGGCCCGTACGCGCTGGAACGAGGAGATCAGCGAAAACTTCAAGCGCCTCGCCGAGGAAGCACGGGCAAAGGCCGGCCGCTCATTCAGCATCTAGCGCGGCGTGCTCCGGTAACCGGGCGGCTTCGGCCGCTTCGCGTTCCGCCTGGCGGCGTTCTGCTCGCTCCGCATCGGCCTTGCGCCGGTCGGCGTCCACTCGCAACTGCCGGTCCGCCATTTCGCGCCAGGCCTTGGCGGAACGCAATTCGCGCTCACGCACGTTCGCAAGAGCGGTCTTTTCCGCTTCGGCTTCCGCAGCGCGGGCGCGCTGGTCGCAGAATTCGAAGGTCATGGTCATGGGGGTAATCTCTGACGAGTTGCCCCCTCCCGCGAGGGGAGGGGGCATTGGGTGTTCAAGCTTGCGCGAGATTGACGGCAGCTTCCTTGCCATTACGGCCGGTTTCGACCTCGTAGGACACACGCTGGTCCTTCTCGAGCGTCTGCATGCCCGCCGCCTGGACGGCGCTGATGTGGACGAAGCTGTCCTTGCCGCCGTCTTCGGGGGCGATGAAGCCGTAGCCCTTTTCGGTGTTGAAGAATTTAACTGTGCCGATCGGCATTATGCGTTCCTTTCGAGAACATTGGCGCCCCTCTCGAGGCTGGTCGTGCGTCGGGTCGTCAATCGAAAGGAAGTCGCCGTCATGGCCGCAGGTCGAGCCGCCTGGGGGCGGAAGGGCCGGGTCTTGGCACCGAACTCCGTCGCAAAATTCGACGTCAGCGGGGGGCCTGTAGCACGCGTGCCGGAAAACACCTAATCGGGCGCAAACGACCCCGCGGAACCCCCCGCCCGCTCGCGCGCTGAATCGCGTGCAAGGAGGACGATCAGATGGTAGCACGGGCCTATTGGCAGGGACAGATCAGGCTGGCGCTCGTCTCGATCCCGGTGGAGGTCTACTCCGCCACCAAGAGCGGCGCGAAGATTCAGTTCCACCAGATCCACGAGCCGAGCGGCAAGCGGATCAATTACGAGAAGGTCGTCCAGGGCATCGGCCCGGTCGACCGCGACGAGATCGTCAAGGGATACGAGATCTCGAAGGGCAACTACGTGTTGCTCGATGAGGACGAGATCGAGGCGGCGAAAGTCGAGAGCCGCCGCACGCTCGACCTGGTGCAGTTCGTCGACGCCGGGGAGATCGACGTGTTCTATTTCGACGACCCCTATTACGTCGTCCCGGCGGACGAGCTTGCGCAGGAGGCGTACATCGTGCTGCGCGAGGCGCTGAAACTGACTCGCAAGATCGGCCTGGGACAGCTGTCGGTGCGCGGGCGCGAGTACCTCGTCAGCCTCAAACCGTGCGGCAAGGGCCTGGTGCTCGAGACTCTGCGTTACGAGGACGAGGTGCGCAAAGCCCAGGGCTACTTCAAGGATATCGGCGATGCCAAGCCGGCGAAGGACATGGTCGATCTCGCCAAGACGCTGATCGAGCAGAAGACCGCTCCCTTTGACGCGAGCGAATTCCACGACCGGTACGTCGAGGCCTTGAAGGAGCTGATCGAGAAGAAGCGCAAGGCGAAGGGCAAGAAGATCCTCGAGGACGTCGAGGAGCCGGCGAGCGCTCGTGGCAGCAACGTCATCGACCTGATGGCGGCGCTCAAGAAGTCGGTCGGCGGCAAGGAGGAAGGGAAAGCGCCCGCCAGCAAGGCGGCGACGAAGAAGGGTGCGGCGCATAGGAAGGCGCCGGCCAAGAAGGCCGAGCCCAAAGCGAGGAAGCGAGCGTAAATGGCCGCCAACGCCCTCGCCGAATACAACCGCAAGCGGAACTTCAAGAAGACCGCCGAGCCAGCGGGCAAGATCGCCCCCAGCGCAGGCGGCAACCGCTTCATCGTCCAGAAGCACGAGGCCACGCGGCTGCACTGGGACTTTCGTATCGAGGCCGACGGCGTCCTGAAGTCGTGGGCTGTCACCAAGGGCCCGTCACCCGATCCCGACATCAAGCGCCTCGCCGTGCGCACCGAAGACCACCCGCTCGCCTACGCCGAGTTCGAGGGCATCATCCCCGAGGACGAATATGGGGGTGGCACCGTGATGTTGTGGGACAAGGGGACATGGGAACCGGCGCCGGGAAAGAGCTGGAAGGACCTCGAGAAAGGCCACCTTCACATGATCCTCCACGGCGAGCGGATGAAGGGCGAGTGGCTGCTCATCCGGCTCAAGAAGAAGCCGGGCGAGAAGCGTGAGAACTGGCTACTGCGCAAGCTCGACGATCAGTATGCAGAAGCGGGCGATGCCCTGGTCCAGCGCGGGCTCACCAGCGTGCTCACCGGCCGCACGATGGCCGAAATCGCCGCCGACAGGAAAGGTGAGTTCTCGCTTTCCGGCAAGAGCACCTCCGCGTTCAAGGCGCAGATGAGGAAGGCCGCGGCGCGCAATGCCGAGGTCGGCAAGGGTCGCGCGACGGCGAAGACGGTCAAGACCCTGCCGAAGTTCCGCGCGCCCCAGCTGGCGACGCTCGTCGACGAGGTGCCTGCCGGCAACGGCTGGATGCACGAAATCAAGTTCGACGGCTACCGCGCGCTCGTCGCCTGCGCCGGAGATAGGGTAAAGGTCTATACCCGCAAGGGCCTCGACTGGACCGACAAGTTTACGCCTCTCGTCGAGCAGTTCCAGGCCCTCGACTTGCCGAGCTGCCTGATCGACGGCGAGATCGTCGCCTATGACAAGGACGGCAATCCCGATTTCTCCTCGCTGCAGCAGGTGCTCAAGCGCGGCCACGGGTCGCAGAAGGGAGGCGACAACCTCGCGTTCTACGCGTTCGACCTGATCGAGCTCAATGGCGAGGACCTGACCAGGCGACCGAACGTGGAACGCAAGGAACGTCTCGAGGCGCTGCTCGCTCACGCCAAGGCGCCGATCCACGTCGCCGACCACGTCATCGGCGCGGGCGAGAAGCTGTTTTCGGCGATGTGCGATGCGGGACAGGAAGGGATCATCTCCAAGAAGATCGATGCCCGCTATTCGGTCGGCAAACGGACGAGGAACTGGGTCAAGGTCAAGTGCACAAGGCGGCAGGAATTCGTCATCATCGGCTGGAAGAAGTCCGAAGCGCGCGGGCGGCCGTTCTCCTCGCTGCTGCTGGCGCAGAACGAAGGCGGTAAGCTCGTGTACAAGGGGAACGTCGGTACAGGCTTCGACATGGACACCCTGCAGGACCTCGCGAAGCGTTTTCGCGCGCTCGAGACCAAGGATGCGCCGGCCGAGGTCAGCCGGGCCGACAGGCGCGGCGTCACGTGGCTGAAGCCTGAGTTGGTGGCCGAGGTCGCCTTCAGCGAATTCACCCACGAGGGCACCTTGCGCCACCCGAGCTATCTCGGCTTGCGTGGCGACAAGTCCGCGAAGGAAGTCGTTCCGGAAGTCGCCCAAAAGGCGCCGGGCGATGACATCGCAGCCGCGGTCAGGATTTCGAACCGCGAGCGGGTGATCTATCCCGAAAGCGGCCAGACCAAGGGTCAGCTCGCCGACTACTACCAGGCGGTTGCGCCGCTGATGCTCCCATGGCTCGCCGGCCGGCCGATCAGCCTCGTTCGCTGCCCGCAGGGCCGGGCCAAGAAGTGCTTCTTCCAGAAGCACGACACCGGCTCGTTCGGCCCGCATGTGCATCACGTGCCGGTCACCGAGAAGCGCGGCAACGTCGAGGAATACATTTACGTCGAGGACGGGGCCGGCCTGCTCGCCTGCGTTCAAATGGGCACGATCGAGTTCCACGGCTGGGGCAGCCGGTCCGAGGACATCGAGGCGCCCGACCGGATGGTGTTCGACCTCGATCCCGACGAGGGTCTCGATTTCGAGGACGTGAAGAGCGCAGCGAGCGACATCCACAAGAAGCTTGCCGATATCGGCCTCACCAGCTTCGCCATGCTCTCGGGCGGCAAGGGCGTGCATGTCGTGGTTCCGCTGACCCCCGGTCATTCGTGGGACGAGCACAAGGATTTCTCCAAGCGCTTCGCAGAGGCGCTCAGCATGGCCGAGCCGGACCGTTTCATAGCGAACATGAGCAAGGCCAAGCGTGCGGGCAAGATCTTCGTCGACTACCTGCGCAACCAGCGCGGCGCGACCGCGGTGCTTCCCTATTCGGCGCGCGCCCGGGCGGGAGCGCCGGTGGCGGCGCCGATCGCGTGGGGCGAGCTCAAGGATTTCAAGAGCGCGCATCCTTTCTCGATCGGCGACGCCAAGCGACTGCTCGATCGCGCAGGCGGCAAGAGCCTCGCCGGGTGGGGCTTCGCGGAGCAGGCCTTGCCGCACTTCTAGGCGGTTGCCGCCGAAGAAGATGGCCGACCCTCGAGTAGCTGTCGCGCCCTTGTCTTCGCGAGCGGGTCGGCGCGCCTCTGAATAATTATGGTTAACAACAGCTTGACCGACCCTTGCGGACCGGAAAATGCCATTAATTCGCGATCCAAGCCGTTCATATCTAAACAAAAGTGCAGGATCGTAAACTTTGCGTGCACCGTCATTCTGCCCAATGTTAACCTACTGGTGTGACGAGGATTTCCGATTCGGGCGAACGATTGGGGCCCTCGTGAGAGACGGGTGGCGCCCGTGGGATCTGGGCGCGCGGGGGGACTACGGATATGGGCAATATTTCCGGTGCCGGCGGCACGACCACGTCGTTCAGCAACACGCCGCAGGCGAAGGATGATACGTACACGTATCTCGAGGACGTGCTGCGCCAGAACACGACGCTTTACAACTCGGCGACGAACACCCTCATCCTCGATGTCATGTCGAACGATCTCGGCGGGGCAGCGAAAAGCCTGTTTTCTGTCGAAGATGGCGACGGGAACCCGCTGACCGCCGATTTCAGTCTCATCGAGAAAGACGTGAACGCGTCCGGTGTCTCCCCATGGGAAGAGACGTTCTGTCACAACTGGATGCGGATCAACAACGGCAAGGTTGAGTTCCGCATCGCCGATGGCTCGGGGATCCCGGGACAGGGAAGAAGCATCGATTCACTGACGGCAGGCGAACATTTTTCCGATCAATTCGTCTACGCCATCAAGCTCGGCAACGGCACGCTCAGCGAAGCGACGGTAAAGATCAACATCACAGGCGCGAACGACGTCGCGAGCATTTCCGCCGCGCCGCTGACCGACGATCACTCTGTGACTGAGGCCGGCGGGGTCGCCAACGGCGATGCCGGCGATGCGGTGGCCGGCGGCCAGCTGACCGTGCACGACGTCGACGCCGGCGAGGCGCACTTCCAGGT
>Ga0207657_10000766_pt1 | contig 34045 bp, 31 predicted proteins | sample KBSC33metaG_FD_184316 | JGI IMG/M metagenome (GOLD analysis project Ga0207657, IMG submission 184316) | Corn rhizosphere microbial communities from Kellogg Biological Station, Michigan, USA - KBS C3-3 metaG (SPAdes) (version 2) | ecosystem: Host-associated > Plants > Roots > Rhizosphere > Soil ...
ATTGCTCGCTGGAGCTGGGCGGCAAGAATCCCATGATCGTATTGGACGACGCGAACCTTGATCTCGCCATCGAAGGCGGCCTGTGGGGCGGCTTCGGCACCACCGGCCAGCGCTGCACTGCCACCAGCCGCATCATCGTGCAGAAGGGCGTCTATGCCGAGTTTGTGGAGCGCTACGTCGATCGCGCCAAGCAACTCAAGGTCGGCAACGGTCTGGACGAGAACACAGAGATGGGACCGGCCATCAACGAGGCCCAGCTCAAGACCGACCTGAGCTACGTGGAAATCGGCAAGTCCGAAGGCGCAAAGATGAAGTGCGGCGGCAACCGCCTTGACCAGGGCGAATACCAGCACGGCTACTTCATGGAGCCGACGGTGTTCGTCGATGTTGATCCTAAAATGCGCATCGCTCAGGAAGAAATTTTCGGGCCGGTCGTTTCCATCATCCCCTGTGAAGACCTGGAGGATGCGATTGCCATTGCCAACGGCATCGAGTACGGCCTATCGTCCGCGCTCTACACCAAGGACGTGAACAAGGCGTTTACCGCCATGCGCGATCTGCATGCCGGAATTACCTACATCAATGCGCCGACCATCGGCGCCGAAGTCCACTTGCCCTTCGGCGGAGTGAAGGCCACGGGCAACGGACATCGCGAAGGCGGCATGGGCGCGATTGATTTCTACACCGAGTGGAAAGCGGTGTACGTGGATTACTCCGACCGCCTGCAGAAAGCGCAGATCGATAGAGTGGATTGAAGCGGTCGTCAGTCGTCGGTCGTCAGTCATTGCCCTTTGGTCGTAGGCCGCTCTAATCGGGGAACTCCTTTGCGAACTTTGCGGCGGTCTTTGCGTCCTTTGCGGTTAAAAGCTTTGCTTTAGACGGAACCTCATGCCCAGCGCCCAACTTCGCGAAATCGCCGCCGCCCAGCGCCTCGACAACGTCCGCTACGCCATTCGTGATCTGGCCTCGGTCGCAGACGAAGTCACGAAGCAAGGCCACAAGGTATTGGCGCTCAACGTCGGCGACCCCAACATTTTTGATTTCAAAACTCCGCCGCACCTGATCGAAGCCGTCCACAAGGCGATGCAGGAGAACAAGAACGGCTACGCGCCGTCGCCGGGCATTCCAGAGGCTCTCGAGGCCATCCGCAATGAGGCGGCGCGCAAGGGCATTTCCACGGTGCAGGACGCGTTCGTGACTTCAGGCGCCAGCGAAGCCGTGGATGTTTGCCTGACCGCCCTGGTCAATCCCGGCGAGCATGTTCTGACTCCCAGCCCGGATTACCCGCTCTACTCCGCCGTGCTCTGCAAACTCGGCATTGCGGTCACGCCCTACAATCTGAACGAGGACGACGCCTGGCAGCCGGACCTGATCGATCTGCAGCGCAAGATCAATGCGAAGACCCGGGCCATCGTCCTGATCAATCCCAATAATCCCACCGGCGCGCTCTGCTCCCGCCGCATGCTGGAGCAACTGGCGGATTTGGCGCGGCGTAACAATCTGGTTATTTTCGCCGACGAGATTTACGACAAGCTCATTCTGGATTCCGGCGAGAAGACAGAGCCCATCTCGATCGCGGCCGTCGCCCCCGATGTCCCGGTCGTGACTTTTGGCGGGCTTTCGAAAAATTATCTGGCGCCCGGCTGGCGCATCGGATGGGGAGTGGTCAGCGGGGACGCGGCCGCGGTGAAGCCCTACGTAGAAGGCATTCATCGTCTGCTGCGGGCGCGCCTGTGCGCCAATCACCCCGAACAGTACGCCATTAAACCCGCACTGGACGGGCCCCAGGACCACCTGGCGGAAGTACGCAACAAGCTTCGCGCCCGGCGCGATCTGACCGTCCAGTGGTGCAATTCAACTCCGCGCGTGAGTTGTGTATCTCCCCGCGGGGCGTTCTACGCCTTCCCGCGCATTGAAATTCCGGAAGGCGACGACGTCTTCGTAAAAGAATTGTGCCGCGCGAAACACGTGCTGGTGGTGCACGGTTCCGGCTTTGGCCAGAAGGCCGGTACCCGTCACTTCCGCATCGTTTTTCTGCCCGATGAACCGACGCTGACCAGGGCTTACCGTTCAATCGCGGATTTCATCACGGAAAGATACAAGTAATCCAGGTGTGGGCGCGAGCGTCCCGCTCGTACAGAGGCGTAAGTCCGCGAAAACTTCCCCGCCCTGTCTCTCCGAAAAACGGAGAGACGAGGACGGGGCACCCTCATGGTTTAAAGTTACTGAAGGTTGAGGAAGGGTCATGAAAGTCGCGCAAGTCAGCAAACCGGGTGGAAATTTCGAAATAGTGGAACGCCCCATTCCAGAGCCCGGGCGGGCGCAGGTCAGAATCAAGGTAGAGGCCTGCGGCGTCTGTCACAGTGATGCCATCGTGAAGCAATCGGGCTTTCCAGGATTGCAATACCCGCGGGTTCCGGGCCACGAGATTGCGGGACGCATCGACGCCGTCGGCGATGATGTCACGCAATGGAAACCTGGCCAGCGCGTGGGCGTGGGCTGGCATGGCGGGCACTGCTTTGTCTGCGACCCCTGCCGTCGCGGTAATTTCATTCTCTGCCAGGTCGAGAAGATTACCGGGATCAGCTACGATGGCGGCTACGCCGAGTACGTAGTGGTCCCGGCAGAGGCAGTCGCGGCCATGCCCGATGATTTACCCGCGGATGAAGCCGCACCGCTGCTCTGCGCCGGCATCACTGTTTACAACTCGCTGCGCAATGCGGGAGCCCGCGCCGGTGATCTGGTGGCGGTACAGGGCATCGGCGGCCTGGGGCATTTGGGGATTCAGTTCGCGCGCCAGATGGGCTTCCGTACCGTGGCCATCGGCCGCGGCGGGGACAAGGAAGCCCTGGTCAAACAACTGGGCGCTCATCAATACATTGATTCAGACGCCGGCGCCCCAGCGGCCGCACTGAAAGCCTTGGGCGGCGCGGCTGTGATTCTGGCCACCGCGCCGGATTCTAGGGCGATCTCCGCCTTGGTCGATGGACTGGGGCCGGACGGAAAGCTGGTCATTGTCGGCGCCGGCCTCGAACCCCTCAGCATCACCCCACTGCAACTCATCTTTACCCGGCGAACGGTTCGGGGATGGCCCTCGGGTACAGCGAAAGATTCAGAGGATACGCTGCAGTTCAGTTCGCTCTCCGGAGTTCGCCCCATGATCGAACGCTATCCGCTCGAGAAAGTCGCAGAAGCCTACGATCAGATGATCAGTGGACGGGCCCGCTTCCGCGTCGTGCTTACCATGAGCAGATAGGAGCATTCTTGAGATTTGGTAACCAAGGTAACCGGGCGCGGCAGGTTACCAAGGGCGAGGCGTCGGCACGAGCGGTTCACTCGCGCCCACGTGAGATTTAGGAAGAATATAGACGCGCGTGCGGCTTGGCCTTTCGATGAAAATCTGCTTAAATTAAGTGGCCGCTTTCTCCCCTCGGCCGTCCACGTGATCGATATTCATTGCCACATTCTGCCTAAAGTTGACGATGGCCCGAAGTCCTGGGACACGTCGCTGGAAATGTGCCGCATGGCGGCGGATGACGGCATCGAACACATCGTCGCCACTCCGCATGCCAACGAGCGCTTTCAGTACAACCGGCAGAATCTGGCCAAGCACCTGGAGTATCTACAGGTGCTGGTGGGCAAGACCCCGCGCCTCAGCCTGGGCTGCGATTTCCATCTTTCATATGACAACCTGCAGGACGTCATGATTTCACCGGAGCGCTACACCATCGAAGGCAGCCACTATCTGCTGGTGGAGTTGAGCAACTACAGCATTCCCACGCAAATCAACGAGTGTTTCACCCGGATGGCCGACATTGGCGTCACGCCCGTGCTGACACATCCCGAGCGCAATCCGATTCTGCAAGAGACACCGCTGCGAGTGCTGGCATGGGTGGACCAGGGCTGCGTAGTACAGGTGACGGCTTCGGCGGTGACTGGAGGCTGGGGACAGAAGGTGATGCGCGCTGCTGAATGGCTGCTCGAACGAGACGCCGTACACGTGCTGGCCACCGATGCCCACGACACCAGGCATCGTCCTCCGTCGCTCTCCGCCGCGCGAGACAAGGTCGCGAAACTCTGCAGCCAGAAAGTCGCCCAGGCGCTGGTAGATGGGAACCCTCGCGCCATTATCAGCGACAAACCTCTGCCGTATTTTCCCAACCCAGCGATGAAGAAGAACGACCGGTAGGCAGGCTGTCGGCGGTCGGACCTCAGACGTCAGACCTCAGACGTCAGACTTCAGTGGTCAGCCGGCAGAATTCAGCTGAGCTGCAATCTTCACTCCCCGAAGAAATCTGTCATGCTGAGCGGAGGATGAGTGGTCGCTTGCGACCGCTCATCCGCAGTCGAAGCACCCCTATCCTCGCTTTCGCTGTTTCTCGCGCTCAATCGCTTGGTGAACCTCATCGTAGGAGGCGGCTTACATCGTATTCATCGGTGCACTTGCAACGTGAATACTTGTGCTCAAAAGCTCGTTTGTGCAGGTTGCCAAATGCAACGCGCTCGTCGAGCACGCACGAGGTATAGGGGTCCTTCGACTCTCCGCTTCTTCGCAAGCGAAGAAGCGGCTTCGCTCAGGATGACACGGCCGAGGTTGAAAAAGTCCGAAAGCTGAAGTCTGAGGTCTGAGGTCTGACGTCTGAGGTCTGACGTCCGAAGTCTGACGCTTACTTCTGCGGTTGGGTGGTCATGTTGGAGGTCTGCTCCAGCATCGGTTCGGCGTGGAGCGGTTCAGGTTGCGAGGTCATTGCGCTTTCCGGGTTCAGCAGGTGATCGTGGTTGGGGCCCAACCCCAGTTTGATCAAGGCGCGGGAATCTGGGACCGTCTTGCTTTGCCAGCCATTATCGGACTGATAGCGTTGCATGGCGCTCTGCGACTTCGCGTCCCAGGTTCCGGAGGCAGTGCCCTCGAGATAGTGTTCGCGAATCAGCGCTTCCTGGATTTCGCGGGCGCGACTGCTGTCGATCTTCTGCTGGCCCCGCTTGCGCGATTTTGCGGTCTTGCGCGCTTTCTTGTTCTTGTGAGTGCCGGGATGAGCGGATACACTCTGCAATTTCGCCCTGTCCCTGGTTCCCGCCGGCGCCTTGCTGTGGGTCTGCGCCGAAAGCGCGCTGCAGGCCAGGAGCACAGCACAGCCCGCGCTCAAGCACACGGTCGAAATGGAGCCGCCAAGCTTCACAATCGTGGTCAGAAGTAACTACCTGCCCGGTTACCAGGACTTCCTGATCGAGGAGGCAGGGTAAACCATTCCCGCCTCCAGCACCAGCCCTCTTTGTGCCAGCTTCGGGTTACGGAAGTGTACCGGCCAGGAAGATGGTTCCGCCCTGGCGGCCGGCCCCCCGTTGGCGTACCAGGAACACGACATCCTGTCCGCTCTTGAGAGTGGCTACAACGCGGGTAAACTGCTCCTCGTTGTCAACCGCCTGCCGGTTGACTTCGAGGATGATATCGCCCCGGCTCAAGCCCACATCCTCGGCAAACGAGCCCGCCTTCACATCCTTGGCGATCACACCTTTGCCTGCGGGAACGTCGAGGCGATCCGCCATCTCCTGGGTCAGGGTCTGAACCGTGACTCCAAGTTTGCTTTCTTTCGGTCCAGCCTCGGGGCCGCCCTCCTCCTCGTCACCCAGGCGGGCGGCGAACAGCTTGGCCCGGTCGGCCACGGTGGCCGTGGCTTCCTGCTTCTTGCCGTTGCGAATGAATCCAACCGTGATCTTGGAGCCCGGCTTGCGCGCGGCGATATCGGCAACCAGTTCATCGCCGTTCTTCACCGTCTTGCTGTCCACGGCCACAATCGTGTCGCCCACCTTCAGGCCAGCCTGCTCCGCCGGACTGCCCGGGGTGACATCTGAAATAGTCACGCCAGAGCCGGTTCCGTACACCCTCGCGATGGCGGGATTGTCGAGCGCGTTAAACATGATCCCGATCGAGCCGCGGGATACCCGGTGGTCGGGCCCGACCAGTTGGTTGTAAACCTGGGCCACGGTGTTTGAGGGCAGGGCAAAACCCACGCCGGCGTAGGCGTTGGTATCGGTGAGGATTGCGGTGTTGATGCCGATCACCTCGCCCGCCATGTTCACCAGCGGACCTCCGGAATTGCCGGGATTGATGGCTGCGTCCGTCTGAATGAACGACTGGAACTGGCGCTGAGGAACGATGTTGCGGCCCTTGGCAGAGACGATTCCGGCAGTCACCGTTTCCTGCAAGCCAAACGGGCTGCCTACAGCCAGCACCCAATCTCCCACTTGCATGCTATCGGAATTGCCCAGCTTGGCAACGGGGAAGGGCTTGTCGCCTTCGATCTTGATGACGGCCAGGTCGGTTTCCTGGTCTGATCCGATGACCTTGGCTTCGTGCAGCACGCCCGGCGGATCGTCCTGCAGGCGCACCCGAATCCGGTCGGCCTTCTCCACCACGTGCCGGTTGGTGACGATGTAGCCCTTCGGGTCCACAATCACGCCCGAGCCGAGAGAACGCTCGCGGATGGCGCCGCCTCCCGGGCCCTGCCCACCTTGTCCGCCCTGGCCTCCGAAAAAGCGGTCAAAGAAGTCGTCAAATGGATTGGCATCATCGTCGCCATTGGGAGCGCCACGGCGCCGCCGCGGGGTCTTGATGGTTGATTCGGTGTTGATGTTGACCACGCTGGGCTCGAGCTGTTTCGAGATCTGCGAGAACTGGTTGGAGAGCATCTGCGGCGAGGGCACGCTCAACATGGCCGCATCCGAGGAGGATGATTTCTTGTCCTGGCCCTTCACTCCGGAGGAGATCACGGTCCCGATCAGGATACCGACGGTCAACGTAATCAGGATCGAAATACTGTACGCGAGGCGGTTCGCCTTCAAACGTACCCAAAGAGCGCTTGCGCGCTGATTCATAATGACTTCCTCCAGATATTGTCTGCCGTGTCGATTATACCTTCCCGCCCATGGCAGTCACAGTAAGTTAGACGCCGATTGGAAGAAAAGTGTTGCGGCCGCAGACCGCAATGTGGGCGCGGGCGTCCCGCCCGTGCGGGCGAGCGCAGCTCGCCTGGGTTTTGTCCATACTCGAGCGAAATCGCGCCTCGGTTTTGAGGAATCCAACCAGCCAGCCTGCGGAGCTTTGCTCCGCCGGACGGGTGAGGACACCCGCCCCTAAGTGTGCAATGGCAATTCCTACCCGCGCTGGCTGGGGACCGCCGCGTGGTCGGGAGAAACCGCCATCGACTCCGTGCTTGCCTTTTCTTCCGAGATCAGCAGCCCGGCCAGAATGCATGCCGCTCCAACCCCGGCACGGCCGCCCAGCCGTTCTCCGAGAAAGATGAATGACGTGATCCAGGCAAACACCGGCTCCAGGGTAAAGATCAGCGCGGTGTGGGTGGCCGGAGTGAATTGCTGCGCCCAGGCCTGAATGGCAAACGCCAGGGCCAGGCTCAGAAATCCCGTGATGCCAATTCCCCAGATCACCCGCGGAGACCAGACCACGTAAACCTTCTCCGCCACCGGAACGGTCAGGATCATCAGCAGCGCGGTCACCGCAACCTGCACCACCGTGATCTGCTGCCATCCCTGGGTGCGGGTAGCGTGCTCGATGAAAATGATGTGAAAGGCAAATACCACGGCCGCGCCCAGAGTAAGCAGGTCGCCCTGATTCATGCTTCGCAGATTGAAACCACCGCCGGCCGACGATGGCACCGTCAGCAGGTACAAGCCGGCAAACGCGAGGACCACGCCGGCGGCGGTCCAGCGATTCAGGCCGCGCTTCCAGAACACAGCGAGCAATACGGGCACCAGCACGACCGAGACCCCGGTCAGGAAAGCTGATTTCGATGGCGTCGTATATTTCAAGCCCACGGTCTGCAGTTCGTTTCCCACAAACAGAAAAACTCCCACCAGGAAACCCGAACGCAAAGAGGAGGCAGTAAAGCGTCCCAACTCACGATAGAAAACGACGGCCAGAACCACCGCCGCCAGGCTCATGCGGACAGCGTTGAAGAACAGCGGAGAAATGTCCACCAGAGCATTCTTGATGATGACAAAATTCGAGCCCCAGATCAGAGTGACCAGAACCAGAAGAATGTGGGCTTTGAGCGAGCGCGACACAGGGCTAGAGTAACAAACGAGTTAGGGCCGGGAGGGATTGTCGGATTTCAGGATTGTTGAATTGACGGATTGAAATCCCGCATAAATGGCAGATGGCGAGATTTTAAATTCGACAATCCGGCAATCCGAAAATTCGACAATTCCTCTATTTAGTCAGGTACACCGTCTTTCCGCCGACGACCGTGCGCAGCACTTTGGCTCCCAAGATTTTTTCCGGGACCACGGAGGTGATGTCCATATCCAGCACAACCAGGTCGGCCAGCATGCCGGGGGCCAGCGTGCCTTTGTCTTTTTCGGCAAATTCGGCGAACGCCGAACCGGTGGTATAGGCGGCGATGGCCTGTTCCATGTTCAGTTTTTGTTCGGGATAGTATTCCTTTTTCCCGTCTTCGCTCTTGCGGGTCACGGCCGCGTAGAGTCCGCGGAACGGCGTGACCGGTTCGACGGGATAATCAGTCCCGAAAGCCAGGGTCACTCCCTTTCTCAGAAATTCCGCCCAGGCATAGGAGTGCGCCGCGCGCTTCGGCCCCAGCCGGGCCTCGGCCCAGTTCATGTCGGTGAGCAGATGGTTGGGTTGCATGGAGGCGATCACTTTTAGCTGCTTGAACTTTGCCACCTGCAAAGGGTTCGTGACCTGGGCGTGCTCGATGCGCAGGCGGAGGTCCGGGACTGAGCCGGAGCCAGGTTTAGCCGAGCTTTGCTCGGCCTGGACGGGTCGGAGACCCGTTCCCACACGGTCTGTTTCCAGACGATCTGAAGTGGCGGCGGCGAAGGCGTCCAGCGCCATTTGCACACCCTTGTCGCCGATGGCGTGGAAGCCGATCTGGAATCCGGCGTTCACCCGCTCTTTCGTCAACCGGGTGAGGACGTCCTGTTCATACTGTGGCAATCCGGAATTGGTGGGATCATCGGCGTAGGGCTCGAGCAGCGCGGCGGTGCGCGAACCCAGCGATCCATCCATGTAGGCCTTGAGCATGCCGGTGTGCAGCAGTCTGTCCGACTGGGGATGAGCCGCGCGATGTTCCTCCAGTACCGGCAAGGGGTCGTTGAACGGCAGCCATTCCGTGATGCGCGCGGTGAGCTTGCCTTCCCGTTCAATTTCTTCGAAGATCTGGAAATCGTCCCAGGAAAGTTTCGAGTCACCGGAATCGGAATTGTCCTGCGCGGAAGTGATGCCGCTGCGGGCCAGTTCCTGCAGTCCAGCCTCGATGGCTTGCCGGCGCTTGTCGTGATTGGGCTTGGGAATGACGGCGGTCACGGCCTGGCGCGCGGTTTCGCGCAAAATGCCGGTGGCCTGTCCGGTGGTGTCACGATCAATCTTGCCGCCGGACGGGTCCCTCGTGGCGACCGTGATGCTGGCCAGTTGCAGGGCGCGGGTGTTGGCTACCGCAATGTGTCCATCCACGCGTTCGAGGAAAACGGGATGGTCGGTGGTGACTTCATCGATGTCCCAGCGGCTGGGGAGTTCCTTCACCGGCCACAGGGTCTGGTCCCAACCGCCGCCTACAATCCACTCGCCCGGCCCGGCGTTTTGCACCCGCGCCCGAATGCGATCGCGAAATTCGGTCAGTGATTTCGCGCCCATCAGGTCAACCGTCAGCCGCTGAAAACCGGCGTTGGCCAGATGCATATGCGCGTCGTTGAAGCCGGGCATGACGAAATGCCCGCCCAGATCGATCACTTCGGTGGACGGTCCCTTCAGCTTTATGATCTGGTCGCCGCGGCCCACGGCTTCCACCCGCCCATCACGCACGGCCATCGCCTCGGCGCGTTCGATAGCGTGAAACGACGACGAATCCGCCACCCCGGTGTAGATGTTTGCATTGAGAAAAATGACATCGGCCTTGGGTTGAACGGGTAAATTCTGCGCCCCAGCCATCACAGTCATGGCCAAGGCTGCCGCGGCCAGCAGGTCAAGCATAAATCCCGGCTTCATAGAGCGACTCCCGCCAGCCCCAGCAGAGTGAGCAGAATGCGCTTGAGGCCAAGCTCGCGTCCGTTGCAGTCAAACCATTCCTGCAGGGTGTGCGCCCCGCCACCGGCACCGCCGCCCCCGATGGCGATTGCTTCGAGTCCCAGCGACAGGGGGATATTGGCGTCGGTGGAAGCCCGCTGCACCTGCGCCGCGTTGCCCAACTGCGCATCCACCGCCCGAATTACCTGCAGAATTCGAGCATTGGGATAGAGTTCGCCTGCGGGACGATTGCCGATCACCACCACTTCACAACTTAGCCCGAAGGGCCGCCGCCGCGAAGCCGTGCGCGTCTCCGTGGCCTGCGTTTCCTCTTCCACGGCCTGGTCGAGGGCTTGCCGCAGGGCCCGCTCCAGGCGCTCCATTTCCGCCATGGAAGTGGAACGGATGTCCACTCGCATGCTGGCCGACTCGGGAATTGAATTCACCGAGGTCCCGCCGCGAATCACGCCCACGTTGAACGTGGTTTTGGGCGATGCCGGCACCGGCGTTTGGGCAAAAGCCTGTACCGCGCGCGACAAGACCACGATGGGATTGGGCGCGCCGAAGTCGCTCCAGGAATGTCCGCCGGGGCCGCGCACGATCACCTCGAAACGGCGGCTGCCCAGGGCCTCGGCCACGATGGTATCGGCACCCGCGCCATCCAGCACCAGGCTGTAGTGAATCTCGTCCTTCCAGCGCGCCTGAGAGAAAATGTGGCGCATGCCCCGCAGGTCGCCTTCCCCTTCTTCCCCGACATTGCCGATAAACAGTAAAGGCAAAGCGTGCCTGATACCCAGCGCGCGCAACGCAGCCACCATGGCCAGCATTGCGGTCACGCCGGCCCCGTTGTCCGAAACTCCCGGACCGTACAGGCGGCTGCCCTGCTGCCGGATGTTCAGCGGCGTGCCTGCGGGAAAAACTGTGTCCAGGTGGGCGCTGAGCGACACGTGGCCGTGTCCGTAGCCGGCATGCGTGCCAAAAACATTGCCCACTTCGTCGGTGTAAACCGATTCCAGACCGAGCTCGCAGAATTTGTCGGCCAACCACTGGGCCCGGGCGCTCTCGCCGAACGGAGGCGCGGGAATGCGTGCCAGCTCCAGTTGCCAGTGCGCGAACTGCGGCTCCTGGGCGCGGAGCCAGGTGAAAGCGGAGCGAATTTCCGGTAGCGAACAGAGATGTGCGACCTCCTGTTGCACTCCAGGAAACAGCTCCGAAACTTCGGGGCGCGAGCCAGGCATGAGGCGGTCGTCGGTCTTCAGTCGTCAGTCTTCAGCTATCAGTCGTTGGCCCTTGGTCGTTGGTCGTTGGCCATAGTCTTTCGATTTCGAATTTGTCCGCGACTTTCGTGAGCCTCAAGAGATTAGCTGACGACCGACGACTGACGACTGGCAACTGGTTCCCCATCTTACAACGCTATCGGATATCGGAGTGACGTTTGCGGACACTCATCGACAGGTAATGGTTACTTCCTGGAGCAGGGCCGTGGCTATGCCTTCTTTCCTTTGTCGATGTGGACCCTGGGCGCGGCCAATGCATTCGAAAATTCGAGCGTGACTACCCAGCCTTTCCGGACATTGACCACCAGCGCGGGACGAAAGCAGGCTACGCAAATGCCGCCGCGATGGCGAACGCTGGGGTAGATCAGTCCCGCCGATCCCTGGTTCAAAAGCTCGCGGGCCAGACCTTGTGACGCAACATAGCTTGCCGGATCGAGACAGGCTGAGTACTTGTCGCTCCTGCGAATGTCGTGGAATTCGGCGCGGAAATCGGCCAGATATTCCCGGTAAGTCGCGGTTTCGCTCTCCTGCCAATTCACTTCTTGCAAACTCCGGGCAAAATGGAATGCCACTTCGTCCTGCGCCGTGTCGAGCGTGAACGCGGAATACCAGGCCCCGCGATCCGGACCATTGAAGCGGCTACCCTCGGGGCGCGCGTGGGTGAAGGCGGCATTCACGATGTGCGCGTTAGGGACTCCGAAAACAAGTTCATGGACGGTGATGCCGGGCAGCAGATTGGCTTCCCCCAGCAACCGTTCGTTGGTTGCGCCATCGAGCTGAAACAGATCCTGCAGCTGTTGCCGGTTGGAGGTGAGCCGCGCCAGCACGCTGGCGCCGTCTTCGCTGTAGCGCGCAGGGATGAGGCGATGAGTATTGTCCTGATGAAGCTGCGTGAGGCGAGGAGGCACTAGCGACCGCCGCGGCGCGCGTCCACCAGCTGCCGTACCCGGAGCATCGCCGGCACCCCGCCCTTGATCATCGAAAGCAGCGGCGACTCTCCGCCAAACATGGGATTGCGGTTGGGCAGCTGCACCCAGGCGTCCGCCAGCTTCCTGCTGTACAGGATATTCAGCGCCTTGAAAATTCCCAGCAGCAGTGAGATGCGGGTGAGTTTGTCCTGATCGAGAGTCTTGGCCGGACGGCGCTTCAGGCTGTAATAGGCGCCATTGGAAATCCCTCCTAACAGGCCGCGGGCATCCTGGTCGCGCAGATTCCACAGATCGGTAAGCCGGAAGAAAGCCAACAGGGCGGAGGAGCTGAGCTCCTCCTGGACCTTCCTGCTGGAGAGGTCAACTGGCCGGTCGAGGGCGATGCCTGCGATCTGCGTATCCGGTGTGGCCATCGTTGTATCTCCAATACAGCATATATATTACTACATATTTGGAGATAGTAAAACTTCCAGATTTCAAGCTTTCGGACTGGATTGGAATCTTCCTCCTAAATTGAGGCTCATCCTGAGCTTGCGAGGGGCTGTGTCACAACCCTTCTTTCGCCCCTTCGGGGCTCGCTCACGGCCGTCTTTTCACCCGGGGCTTGCGCCCCGGGCTGCATTCTTGAGCCGCTTTGCGGCGTTTTGCGAGGTGGCAGCTTTAGCGGCTGCGAATCAGCACTGGCGGGACGCCCGTGCTCCATGCTTGGTTTACAGACACTGCCGGATTTCCGCCTCACTCAGAGTGTGATTGGAGGCCTTGGCGCGCTGGTAGATTCTGTCCACGACTTCATCGCTTGCGGGCACGCCGTGGCGTTCCAGCCAGAACAGCACATTCGACTTCCCGCTCATGGGACCGATGTCGATGATCTGCTCTAATCCGAACATCTGCGAGGGGACGCCGGAGTACACGGCATTTGCCAGTTCGACGTCTTTCTTCTTGTAGGCCTTGATCAGGGCTGCCGCGTGTACTCCGGTCGCGGTGCGAAACGCGTCTTCACCGACCACCGGATAGTTTGCCGGGATGGGAACACCCGTGGCCTGCGACACTGCCTGGCAATACTCCTTGAGTTTGGTGAGGTCTTGCCCGGTCCAGGGAGGAATGCCCATGAGTTTGAGGTTCACCAGCATCTGGTCCATCTGGGTGTTGCCCACGCGTTCGCCGATTCCGAGGGCGCAGGCGTGGACGCACTCCGCACCCGCCATCAGCGCCCCCATTGAGTTCGCAACTGCAAGGCCGCGGTCGCAGTGACCGTGCCAGTCCACGCGGATTTTTTCTCCGGAGGGCTTCACCACTTCTTCGAGCACGAAGCGCACCAGGGCAAACGCGCCCATGGGGGTGGCGTGTCCCGCGGTATCGCAAATCACGATGGCACGCGCCCCGCAGTTGATCGCAGTCGAGTACAGACGCTTGACCATGGCTGGATCGCAGCGACTGGTGTCCTCGGTGACATACATGCATTCGAGGCCGAGCGACACGGTGAACTTCACTGCTTTCTCCGTGGTCTCGAGCAGGAAGTCATCGGTCCAACCTTCGGTGTAGCGGCGAATCGGGCTGGAGCCAATGAAAGTCGCGGCCTGGATGTTCAGCCCGGTGCGCTGCACGATGCCGGCGATCGGCCGGATGTCATTTTCATGAGTGCGGGCGGCGCAGTTGGCGCGAATCTTCATTTTGTGACGGACGATCTCGCGGGCCAGCGCCTCGCAATCCGCGAGCGCGCGCGGTCCTGCGCCCGGCAGACCCAGATCGAGCGAGTTGATCCCCAGAGCTTCCATCAGATGCAGGATCTGAATTTTCTCCGCAATCGAGGGATCGCGCACCGAAGGCGACTGTAACCCGTCGCGCAGGGTCTCGTCGTTGAGCAGGACTTTCCCGGCCGGCCGCAACTTGCCGGAATCCATCTGGTTCCAGTCGTAGATAAGTTCGGAAGTATTCACAAGAAAATCTCAGGAGACCACCGACGCGGGCAGATTCTATTCCCACGTGGGGACAGCCGCCCCGGCTGTTCCGGCCGGGTGAAACCCGGCAGAATACGAGTGGGCCTATTTATTCTTCGGCGCCACCGTCAACCCAAAAACTGAAGTCTGACCCTGCCCGGCCACGTTCAGCCCGCGCACTCCCTCCTCATTCGGCAAGTACAGCGTCTTGCAATGTTCGCAGCGATAGACTTCGGCATCCGGTCCCCAGGCCTGCTCGGCATCGCCGCAGGCCTGCTCGACCACGTCCGTGGTGTAGAACCAGCGCTTCAGGTGTCCGCCGCAGAATTTGCCCTTGGCGTCTTTCTCGTTGCAGGAACGCTGGCCCGGCTTCTTGATCTTCACTTTGTGATGGGGAAGCTGGGGAGGAGCAGTCGCGGTTTCGGTGGCCAAGGGCTATCCTCGTCGCTGCGGCAAAACGCCGCCGGATTTACAAATTTATTCTACTCGAAGGCGTTGGCTGTATCGCCTCAATCGAATTCCCGCTTCGGCGCGGCCTGCTGCGCTCCCACGCAGCCGCTTATGATATCGGCGACAAAATAATTCTCGCCTTTTATGGGGCCGCCCGCCATGCGCCGCAGCATGGCGATTTGTCCTACATGGGTCAAAGCGTCGGCCACCGGCCCCTGAAAAAGCTTTTCTGGCGGAACATGCAGTGGCTCCGGTGAAGCCAGGTAATCGTCGAAGTTCTTGAGCGCGCCAAAAAAGCGATCTGTTTCCTTGTCCCAAGCCAGAGGTTCGGAGTTTTTCCAACTCTGCTTGCCTTGCGCGATGGAGAGCCCCCAATCGAGCAGGTCACCGAGGTGGGCGAGGAGTTGTCCCGCGGTGCGCCCGGAGGGGCAGCCGCGAAACTCGGCAAACCCAGCGGGAGCGCTTCGGACAGCCTTGCCCCCGCGGTAGGCGAGCGTGGCCACGGTGTGGCGCAGGAGTTCGCGTTTCGGATCAGCATTCGCAGTCATGGCGTATTCCCCTTCCCTGTGGGTCGGACACTCCTTTCGACTTCGCTCAAGGCAGGCTCTGTCCGACGCTTTTGACTTTGCTCTTAAAAGATTGCCCTCGGTGGCCATATGGGCCGACGAAGATTCAAAGAAAATCAACTGCAAGAATCAACTTCAAAATCAACTTCAAAGGCGGCGGGCGAGGGCGCCCGCCCCACACAAGCCAGGCCGTCAGTATTCGACGCTGACCAGGCATAAGCCGCTGGCCGGCGCGGTGGCCCCAGCCGCTGACCGCGAACGTGCTTCCATGATCCGCGGCAGATCGGAAGCCTTCAGGGTTCCCTTGCCCACCAGCAGAAAGGTCCCGACCAGGTTACGTACCATATGGTGCAAAAAACCGCTGCCGCGCACCGTGTAGATGAATTCATCGCGCTGCCGTTCCCAGTGCGAACAGAAAATCTGCCGGAGGTTCGACGCGTCGGCATCCTGTCCACGCTCGGGGTCAACCGCGGCAAAGGAGGTGAAATCGTGCTCGCCTGTGATCAGCGGCGCTACCTCCCGCATTCGATCTTCGTCCAAAGGATAGGGATAATGCCACACATACCGTGCCAGAAAAGGCGAACAGATGGCTCCACGATACATGCGGTAGCGGTAAGTCTTGGCCCGGGCTGACTTTCGGGCGTGAAAATCGGCGGGGGCTTCGGCAGCCTCCAGTATCCGGATGGAGGAGGGCAGAATGTCATTCAGCGCGACCACCAGGTTCTCCGGCGGGATGGGCGATAGGGTAAGGAAGTTTGCCACCTGGCCGAACGCGTGCACGCCGGCGTCGGTGCGCCCCGAACCCTGGGGCAGGACTTTTTCGCCCGTCACGCGTCCAATAGCCGACGCTAACGTCCCCTGGATGGTGGCCGCATCGGGCTGCACCTGCCATCCCGAAAACTCCGTGCCATCGTAAGCCAGGACTAGTTTGAGATTGCGCATGACGATTGTTTGGAGTCTTCCTGCGGGCAACGATCATCCAATCGGGCTGAAAATCTTTACAAAGTTTTACCCGGGCGTCACGGCCTGGCTTCGGGTGAAGGCGGCGCCGTCAGCTATACTACTTTATTCAAATTGCGATCCAGGTTTGCGACCCAGGGACGAAAAGCAGAAATGGCGCGGTCGGCCACAAAAATGAAACCAGGCGCCCGTATTTTACGTACCATCGCTTGATTTCCGGAAGCCTTTGCGCTCATACCATCAGCCTGTGCAGGGAGAAAATCGAATGTTTTTGTCGGCATTGCAATGCGCCTTTCGGCGGACTCTTGCGGTCGTCCTCGCCGGTACATTAACCGCCATGAGTTGGGCCCAAACCGCGAGCCAGCCGGCCGCGGCCTTGCCCGACAGCCCGCGACCGCAGCGCCTGGCAGTGAAGGATTACTCGAAGCCCAACTCTCACTTCCCCAATCCCGTGGGACCCTACATGGCACGGCACCTGCCGCCGGCGGACCTGCTCAACACGCCTCGGATCGAGCAGCTCTTGCGGGATGGCAAGCTCTATCTCTCCATGAACGACGCCGTGGCACTCGCGCTCGAGAACAATCTGGACATCGCTATTTCCCGTTACAACCTTAACATCGCGGATACGGACGTACTCCGCGCCAATGCGGGCGCGAACACGCTGGGCGTGAGCCTGGGCCTGCTGCAAGGTACGCCCGGAGGCAACGCGGGCGGGTTGGGCGGGACCATCGGGTCCGGCCCCGGTGGCACCAGTGTGAGCGGAACGGCGGGAGCGGGCGGAGGCGCATCCGGCCTGGTCATCAGCACTTTGGGGAGCGGACCGCAAATCACGAGCTTCGATCCGGTGGTCACCGGTTCCTTGCAGTTCGATCACAACAATATTTTGTCCTCCAGTACTTTTGCCCAGCCCATCACCATCCAGAATTCCACCACTGCGGATTTTTCTTATTTGCAGGGCTTCAAGTGGGGCTCGAACCTGCAGGTGGGATTCAATAACACCCGCTCCACCACCAATTCGACCTTTGCCACGCTGAGCCCGACATTGGGTTCCAACTTTCAGGCACGATTTACCCAGCACCTTCTGCAGGGCTTCGGCTTTGCGCCCAACACGCGCTTTATCCGCATTGCAAAGAACAACCGCGAGATTTCCGACGTGGCCTTTCGTCTGCAAATTATCACCACCGTGGACCAGATCGAAAATATCTACTGGGACCTGGTGTACGCCTACGAAAACGTGAGGGTGCAGAACGAGTCTCTGGCCTTCGCACAGAAGACGCTTTCCGACACGCAGAAGCAGGTGGAAATCGGTACTCTGGCTCCCATCGAAACGGTGCGAGCGCAGAGTACGGTGGCCAGTGATCAACAGCAGCTGACGCTGGCACTGACGAACCTACAACTGCAGCAACTCCTCATGAAGAATGCGCTCAGCCGCACTCTGGTGGATCCCAGGCTGGCTGATGCCGAGGTGATCCCAACTTCCACCATGCACTTGCCCGACCAGGAGCCGGTGGTTCCGACGCAGGACCTGGTGAACGAAGCGCTGAGCCGTCGCGGAGAACTGGCAGAGGCCCGCATCAACCTGAAGAACCAGGAGATCAGCATAAAGTCGGTGCGCAGTTCGCTGCTGCCCTCATTGGATCTCTACGGCTACTATGGTGGATCGGGGTTGGGAGGAGCGCAGAACGCAGCCAACCTGTGTCCGCCGCCTCCCCAGCCCCAGCCCTTCGGCTGTTCGACCAACCCGGTGACGCCTGTAAGCTACGGCAGCACGCTGAACCAGTTGGTCAATTCCACCGCTCCCGACAAGGGAGTCGGATTGCAGCTGACCATTCCGCTGAGGAACCGGGTGGCGCAGGCGACCCAGATCCGGTCGGAGCTGGAATACCGCCAGGCGCAGATGCGGCTGCAACAACTGGAGAACCAGGTTCGCATCGAAATACGGAACGCCCAGTTTGCGGTGCAGCAGAACCGGGCCAGTGTATCTTCCGCGCAGGCGGCGGTTGACCTGGGCCGCCAGTCGCTGGATGCGGAACAGAAAAAATATGCTCTGGGGGCCTCTACCACGACCCTGGTGCTGCAGAACCGCAGCGCCCTGGCCCAGGCCGAGTCCACGCTGGTATCGGCCATGGCGGCTTATGAAAAAGCCCGGCTGGAACTGGATCGCGCCACTGGACTGCTGCTGGACCACGCGGGAATCCTGTTGGCTGACGCCGAACGCGGCGAAGTGACGCAGATGCCTTCCGTTCCCTTCGTCTCCGCCCGTCCGGACGTGCCGCAGTCGGTTATGCCGTCGCAAGCTCCGCCCCAGTAGATTTCTCGTGTGGGTCGGACACTCCTGTCCGACCCACACAATTCTTTGTACCCCTGCGGGCATTCCGCCTCTGTGGTCTGACGGTTTATCCTCTCCGCGTGAAGCTCTCCGTGGTTTTGATCACCTGCAACGAAGAGACCAATCTGGCACGCACTCTGGAGAGTGTCCGCCCCCTGGTTCGGGAGGGGCAAGGCGAGATCATCGTGGTGGATTCGGGCTCCACAGACCGCACCGTGGAGATTGCGAAGTCGTATGGTGCGAGAGTCTTCGTGGAAGCCTGGAAAGGCTACGCCGCGCAAAAGAATTCCGCGATTGAGAAAGCCACCGGCGATTGGATCCTGAGTCTGGATGCGGACGAGGAATTGGACGGGCAACTGCAGAGTGCAATTACCACAGCGCTGGAAAATCTCGAACGGGTGGATACTCTGCGGCGGCAGGCCGATGCTCATCCCTTCATGATGCAGGATGCCCGGGCCGAGTTAGCAGATTGCATCGACGTAAAAGGCGATCAGACAGTCGCAGGGCTTTGGATTCGGCGCAAGAATGAATTCCTCGGCCGGTGGATGAAACACGGAGGCTTCTGGCCCGACCCCAAGCTGCGTCTCTTCCGTCGTGGTTGCGGCCGCTTCGAGGACCGCGCCGTGCACGAGACGCTGCAGGTCAGAGGCGCGACCGCTAGCCTCAAGCATGGCGCTCTCCTGCACCACTGCTACCCCACGGTCTCCGACTACATCGCCCACATGAACCGCTACTCTTCACTGGGGGCGGAAATGGCTGTCGCCGAGGGGCGGACCAGATTCAGCGTCATCAACATCGCAGTGCGTCCGCTGGTGACCTTCGTCTATAACTATTTCTTCCGCCTCGGTTTTCTTGACGGTCGCGAAGGGCTGCTGCTGCACCTCTGCCACGCGGTGTACGTCTCCTGGAAATACGCGAAGGTGTGGGAACTGGCGCACGCGCGCAGATCCTAACCTGCCCTGGTGCCATCCGGTACCGGACTCTCCGGGGTGGCCAGCACGGGACGCACCCCGTCCGCGTAACCGATGTCGAACAGCATGCCTTCCGATACCACGCCTCGCATCTTGCGCGGCTCCAGGTTTACGACGAACAGCGCCTGCCGGCCCACAATCTCTTGCGGATTGGCACGTTCTGTTTTCATTCCGGCAACGATGGTGCGTTCGTGATCGCCGAAGCTCACGCGCAACTGAACCAGCTTGTCGGAGTCTGGCACATCGTCCACTGCGAGGATCGTCCCGACCCGAACGTCAACCTGATTCAGGACTTCCAGAGAAACCGTTGGCTTGATGGGCGCTGGCATAGTCACAAGATAACCACGGAGGACACTGAGGACACAGAGGAAAAGCGCTCAGGTTTTCTCCGTTTTCTCCGTGTCCTCCGTGGTTAATTTCAGTCTTACAAATTCGATGATCTGGGGGGTAACGTAGTGCGGCGGCCGAATGCGAAACGTCGGCCGGCCGGACACCGGTTTCAGCGAGATTTCCTGCCATGCCTGCACTGGGCTTTCGTGCAGGATAACCGCATCAGCTCGATCGAGAAACTCCTGGGCCGATTTCTTGAAGTCGGGAGTCGCCGGGTCGAGCACGGTCAGGTAGAGGTCCGGCCGCAGAAACTTGAGAATGCTGTTCGATTCCAGTATCGCATTCTCACCATCCTGCAGCTTGCGGCGGATCGCAGGCATAGCCTCCGCCAAGCGTCCCTGCTCGGTCCGCACCCACCATGCCCGGGCCGCCCCCGCGGCCAGAAAACGCGAACTGTCGGTTTCCCCGGAGCGATCAGTCTCTTCGGAAATCGCCCAGCTGTGATCGGCCGTCGCGCAGTGACATGGCTTCCCGTCCCTCGAGCAAACGCCGTGCCCATGTTGGGTGATTTTGAACGCAGTCCAGTTGTATTCCGGCAAGGCAGCGATGAGTCCGGCGACCACGCTGGTCTTGCCCACGTTGCGCGAGTGCCCGCCGATCACGATGAGAGCCATGGGGAATTCGTCTTTGGTCGTTGGCCCTTCGCCATTCGTAAATGCCCTCAGCTCGTTTTTGGCCGAAGGCCAAAGGCCGGCGACCAACGACCAAGGACCACCGACTATTTCTTAGCTAGCCGCGCCAATGCCGCCAGCTGTTTCAAATACTCGCGCACCGGGCGCGCTGGAGTTCCCCAGAATGCCACGCCCTTGCCGCGCAGCACTTTGTTGGGAAGAACGCCGCCTTGTCCGCCCAGCATCACACCCTCTTCCAGGCGGGCGTGCTCTCCGATGCCCACCTGACCGCCCAGCACGACATTCTTCTCGATCACGATGCTGCCGGAGAGTCCCGTCTGGGCCGCGATGACTACGTCCTCCCCGATCTGGCAGTTGTGCCCGATGTGCACCAGATTGTCGATCTTGGCGCCACGTCCGATGCGCGTGACTTCAAGCGCTCCCCGATCGATGGTCGAGTTGGCCCCGATCTCCACGTCATCTCCGATTTCAAGCCGCCCTACCTGGGGAAACTTTTCGTAGCGTGCGCTGTCCGGGTCGCGGACATAGCCAAAGCCATCAGCGCCCAATACGGCTCCGGCATGAACGATCACGCGATCGCCGAGCCGCGCGCCCGGGTAGATGGTTACATTGGGATAAATCTCACAATCGCTGCCTACGTGAACGCCTGCACCGATCACCGTGCCAGCTCCAATCCAGGTCTGATTGCCGACCTCGGCGTTCTCGCCGATGACGGCTCGCTCAGCCACGCTCACGTTCCCGCCCAGCCGCGCCGAAGCATGGACGACCGCGGTGGGATGGGTCCCGGCATGCCGCTCCGGCGCGGGACAAAGAAGTTGTGCCGCTCGCGCAAACCCCAGCCTGGGATGTTTGCATATCAACAGGGGCTTGCGATCAGTCTTTTCTTTCGCGTCCGTAGCCCTGGCAAATTCTCCCGCGATGACCGCAGCAGCTCGCGATCCGAGCGCCGCCCGCAGACTTTTTTCGTCTTCGACAAAGACCAGATCCGCCGGAGTTGCCTGGGAAATGCTGGCAATTCCACTGACTTCGACCGCGCCATCTCCCACCACCTGCGCCTGCAACGCTTGGGCAACCGAAAGGAGTGACCGCTTCATTGCACCTTTGTATACGTTTGGCCAGGGAAAGAAAAGCTGGCCCGGGTCTAGAATGTTGACATGGAGAAGAAAATATTCTGGGCCGCTTTCACCGTATTAGGACTGGCCGCGGACTTCATCCTGCCCCTCTGGTGGGCGCTGGTTGCAACCATCCCCATCGCTTACGCCAGCTGGTGGATTGCCTACCGCAGCGAGTGGTTTTGAGACGCAGCTCCTGGCTACTGGCTCCTGGCTTCTAGCTCCTGGCTGGCACTTCCAGCTGCAAACCCTCTGGAATTTGACTTCGCAAGTAGCTAGTAGCCTCCTCTCAGTACAATCCCGGCTCACCCGGCGGCCTCGTCTTCCAGCGCCGATGCACCCACAACCACTGGTCGGGATAGCGGCGCACATAGTCCTCGGTGATTTTGGTGAATATCTGAGTGTTGGTGACGATATCTTCTTCGTCGTTGCCGGTGCGCACCAGATTGACGGCGGGATCGAAGCGCAGTCGGTACTTGCGCAGAGTTGGGTCCCATATGGTGAAACCCGGGACCACGGCAGCGTCGGTGCGCAGTGCAATTCTGGCCAGGCCGCTGGCGGTGCAGGCGGGAATGCCGAAGAAATTAACGAACACGCCTTGCGGGGGAGTCATGTTGGTGTCCATCAGCAGGCCAACCATCTCCCCGGCCTTCATCGCCTGCAGCAGCCCGCGCACAAAATTGTCTTTGCTGACCGTGGTGTTGCCGTGCATCGAGCGATAGCGCTGAATCAGGCGGTCGAGATAGACGTTGTCCAGGTTGCGCACCACCACATGCATCCAGTGGCCATGCAGCGAATGCACAAAAGCGGAAAGTTCCCAGCCGCCAAAGTGAGCGGTGAGAAACAATACGCCCTTGCCGCGAGCGGCGGCCCGTTCATAGTTCTCGAAGCCGTCATAGACCACGACGCGGCTGACATTCTCCCTGGTATATCGGGGAAACTGGCAGACCTCAGCCAGCTGGCGGCCCAGCGAGGTAAATTCTCCGCGCAGGATCCGGGCGTGCTCCCGGCGGCTCTTCTCCGGCATCGCCATGGCCAGATTGCGCATGCCCACGCGCCGCAAACGCACATGCAGCAGGTAAACCATCCAGGCGAGAGATATGGCAGCCGCGCGCGACAGCGGACGAGGCAGCAGGCTCAGAGTCTTGATGAACGGCCACGCGAGCGCGTACTCGAATCGCTGACGCATTTAGGAGAAACTGGTGACGGTAGCAAGGGGAAAGTAGGTTGTCAATGTAGGCGCGAGCGTCCCCGCTCGTGCAGCCTCCGCACGAGCGGGATGCTCGCTCCCACATTCAAACCTGGTTACTTGGTGGCTGCCGTTTTGGCCCACTTGGCCAGGGTGTTCAGGAACGGATAGGCATTGGCCGGAGCGTCAATGGTGCCGGTCAGGGAGGTCTTGAAGGGCACCATGCGGCCATAGAACTCGCGGGTCGAGTCCTTGTCCTGGTCGATCGCCGCGCCGCTCAGTTCCAATCCGGCGAACAACCCACGAGCCCGGGAATAGCTCAGCACCTGCGCCTTCAGCTTCCAGTCGGTGTCAGCGGCGGCATGCCGGCCTACCGGTCCGGCCGCTACGCTGGCATCCGCCCCCAGTTTGAATTGGCTGCTCAGCAGGTTCTTCATGCCGTTGTCGTTCATGATGAGCATGACCAGATCGACCGCCTGGGCGCCGATCTGCAGACCGAAACTGCCGCCCTTGATGGTGAAGAACGCGGGAGCGCTCCAACCCTTCGGAGTACGGCAACTGGCAACGCCGCGTCCAAACCGGGCGCCAACGATGAAACCGCCCTTTATCATGGTAGGCACCACGGCCACGCATTGCGCCGACCCCAGAACTTCCTCCGGAATGCCCTGGTCGGGAGCGGATTCGATCTCATCCAGCACCGTGCTGGCAGCCTTGATGCGGTCTTCGGCCTTATTTTGGTCCTCATCATCCTTGGCGAAGGTGGAAATGGTGAGACACGCGACTACACACAGAAGCAGCAGTTTTTTCATTTCTTCCTTACTTTCTGGACTTGATAGAGTTTATTGGCAACTCAGTACACTGATTTTAGCGGATTTTGCGGGAGAGCGTGATGAGGGACAGGGCGGCGAGGAAATGAGGCGCAAAAAAATCGGGGCTAGTAGCGGTGACCCTAAATCTCCGCTCCCAACCCCGTCTCCCAGGTTCTGTGGTAGGTGAATCGAGTATGCGTGGAGCCGGCTAAAGCGACAAGATTACCCAGGGCATTGTCCTAAAGTAACCTCGAGAATAGACCCCCAAGACAGGCTGGATTTTGCTTGATTGATGAATTGTCGGATTGACGGATTGACGAATTGACGGGAATGTCGGATTGACGAATTCTAAATTCGGCAATCCGGCAATCCGTAAATTCTAAAATGGCTTATTTCGCCGTGACCAGCGAGTGCGTGATGGCGTGCACCGACAGCGCGATCCGGTTCTGCACTCCCACCTTCCGCATTAGCTTGGCGACATGGGCCTTGACGGTGCGTTCCTCGATGCCCAGGGCAGAGCCGATCTCCTTGTTGGAGCGGCCCGCTACCAGCATTTCCAGGACTTCCTTCTCGCGGTCGGTGAAAGTCACGCGGCCCGCGGGAAAGACCCGGCCCGGCGCGGAGCTGACACGCTCAATGAACAAGGAGAGAACGCGTCGCGGCGCCCACACCGAACCCTGGTTCACGATGCGGATGGCCTGCACGAACTCAGCCGGCGACGCCGCTTCATCCACGTAGCCTTTGGCGCCGGAAGCAATGGCCTTCAAGATGGTTTCCTCGTCCATGCCCGAACCTGTCACAATGATGCGCAGGTCAGGGCGGCTGGCTTTCAGGCTGGCCATCAGATCGAACAGGTTCTGTCCATTTCGGTTTCCCAGGAGCACCAGATCAATGTTGGGCAGGCTTCCGATGTCGGGCAACGAAGCCGCGATCAGTTCGAAGTCCGTCTCCGAGTCAAACAGGGCGCGAAATCCCACAAAGCGCAGTGGATCGCTCTCCACCACAGCCAGGCGGATGGCCGGTTTTTTTGCTGGTGAAGCCTTCATGGCAGTTGCAGCCTTCATAGGGTTTCCTGTTTGATAGGGTTTCCTGCTTTATTCCAAAAGCTGGATTAGCATAGCTGCAATTGGCGGCGATGAGAACATTGGACTGACCCCTAACGATTACGCCGGTAACGTGTTCAGCATCTAAGATATGACGGGTAACTACTCATGAAATCGCGAGGCGGACGGGTGAAACAACATATTCGGAGGGTGGCGGCGATGGTGCTGGTAAGCTGCCTGGCGGCTGCGGCACAGAGCACCTACCAGCCAAAATTCAAGGGCGATCCCGCCCGCTCGGACTCGGAAGCCGCTGCCCTGGGCTACATGCGCACCGTGCTGCGCGCCCAGAAGCTCTACAAGAAGAAGAACGACAAGTTTGCCACCTCGCTGGCGCAACTGGTGCACACCGGCTCTTTTACCAAGCGCATGGTGAACCCGGACCGCGGCGACTACTCCGTGGGCTTCCGGCCCAACAAGGATGGATTCGATTTGACCCTTACGCCCAAGCAGCTCGACGCCGAGCACCGCTCTTTCTACGCCGACGAAGACAATGAGATCCACGCCGACGAGCAGGGTCCGGCGACGGACAAATCGCCCGTGGTGAAGTAAAGAGATTTCAGATTTCAGATTTCAGATTGCAGATTGCAGATTGCAGATTTCAGATTTCAGATTTCAGAATTGCAGAACTGATAGCCCGAAAGCTCCCGGATTTTATGGTTCGAAAATCTGCAATCTCAAATCTGCAATCTGAAATTGCCTCTTGATCTTGAATCTGAAATTCCTTCTCCTACCCGCCCGTAATTTCGGCCGCCTTGCCATCGCGGAATGTGATGGTCACCGGCTTGCCTCCGTTCGGATAATGCACCGTCTTTACCGCCGGATCGCTGGAGCGCTCGGGAACTCCCATCCCGATGGCAAAGTAGGCCTGAAATTCATTCATCCCGGGCTTGATCTGGTGTTGCTCGATCGATGCCCAGACATCGGCCGGCCAGTGCTTGTACAACTCATGCGGATCCTGGATGAAGAACATTTCGTCGGAATAGATCTGATAATTGTCGCCGGTCTGCGAACCAATAGGGACGGCGTAGCTCTTGCCATCCAGTTCGAACACCGCCATCACCTGATGCAGATGCGCGGAGTGCGGCGCGGTATCGGTGACCACATCCTTGATTTCCAGCTTCTGGATGGGCAGCAGCAGTCCGGCCTCATGCGCAAAATCCGTGCGGTGGCGCGTCCGGTTGTAAGGGTAGTAGGTAAAGCGGTAACCTTCCCGGACCCACACCGGTTGCTGGGTAAGTTGTTTGGCGGACTTCAGATCATAAGGATAGAGTTTCTTGGGAACGACGTAATAGTCAGGATTCAGGGGCGGCGCCTGCTGCCGCGTTTCCTTCGCCGTGCTGGCGCGCCGCTCATACACAACATAGCCGGCGCGAAGAGCTGCCGCGGCAATCACCACTGCCAGCACCAACTGGATTTTCCGCCTGGTTTCTGAGGTCATTGGGTTGTTGCCTTCAACATCGATCGCACCGGGGCGTGTAAACTATCAGTATCCACCAGGAGAACGCATGGCTACCCTTACCGAGGACGAGGTTCTAAGCGCCCTGAAGCAGTGTTACGACCCGGAAATTCCGGTCAACATTGTCGATCTGGGACTGATTTACGGCGTCCGCTTCGAACCCGCGCCGGAAGAAAAGCAGGACGTGACCGTGGACATGACGCTTACCGCCCAAGGGTGTCCCTCGCACGTCATGATCGGTGAGCAAGTCAAAGCCCGGGTGGAACAGATGCCCGGAGTGCGCAATGCCACCGTCAACGTAGTGTGGACTCCGCCCTGGACTCCAGAGCGGCTCAGCCCCGATGCCCGGAAAACTCTGGGCATCGAGTAACCGGCCCACCGCCAGCGGCGTTCAGTGAGTAAGCAGCGACTCGTACCACGTCTGGGAGCGGCTCTCCGCTGCTTCCGCCAGACGGTCTCCCACCCGGGTGGCAACCTCAAGAAAATTGTTGCCGCGCTCAATAAAATCGGGCAGCCGCCGGCGCACTTCGGCGAATTTCTCGGGATATTCCGACGCCAATGTGGCTAATCCGACGCCCGCCAGAATGACTCCAGCCGTCCATTTTTTCTTCAGGAACATCGCCGTGCCCACGCCCGCGGCACCACTCACCAGCGCCACCTTCCAGTTTTCCATTCCACCCTCCGCCTTGACGGAATTGTATCCCAGGCCGAACACTGGATACCCTATGCTGCCAAACTTACCACGCAAGACTTGGATGCTGAAAGCATGCCGGGCATTGCTCGCTGCCCTGTTTTTTTCATTGCTGCTCTCCACCGCGGCGGCCCAAAATGGACCTCGTGCCCGCGACCTGGGAGTTCCCTTCGACGGCACCCCCGGACAGCTTAACGCCATCACCGATGTGAAGGGCGTGGAGGTCGGCCAGACCACGCTGATTTCCGGCAGTGGCCCGCTGAAGATCGGCGTCGGTCCCGTCCGCACGGGCGTGACCGCCATTCTTCCCCGTGGCCACAATTTCAAGGATTCGGTCTTCGCCGCCTGGTTCACCCTCAACGGCAACGGCGAAATGACCGGGACCACGTGGGTCGAAGACTCGGGATTTCTCGATGGCCCGGTGATGATCACCAACACGCATAGCGTGGGCGTGGTGCGCGACGCGGTCATCGCCTGGCGGGTAAAGAATGCTCCCCCGGATGACGACGGCTACTGGTGGTCATTGCCCGTGGTGGCGGAAACCTGGGATGGTGAGCTGAACGACATCAACGGATTTCACGTCAAGCCGGAGCATGTCTTCCATGCCCTTGACAGCGCGAAGGGCGGCCCGGTCGAAGAAGGCAGCGTGGGCGGCGGCACCGGCATGATCTGCAACGAGTTCAAAGGCGGAATCGGGACCTCCTCGCGCGTGCTCGATTCAAAGTACGGAGGCTACACGGTCGGGGTGCTGGTGCAGTGTAACTACGGATCGCGCAGCCAGCTTCGCATTGCCGGAGTGCCGGTAGGCAGGGAGATCGGCGAGCATACCGTCCGCGATGATGACATCGGTTCCATCATCGTGGTCGTGGCCACCGATGCTCCCTTGATTCCGACCCAACTGAAGCGCGTGGCCCGGAAGGTGTCGCTGGGTCTGGGTCGGGATGGAAGCTTCTCCGGCGATGGTTCGGGAGACATTTTTATCGCCTTCTCAACCGCGAATCCGGGAGCGGCGGAGCCGAAGGGCGTGCACCAGCTGACCATGCTCCCCAACCAGCGCCTGAACCCGATCTTCCTCGCTACGGTTCAGGCCACCGAAGAAGCGGTGATCAATGCCATGGTGGCCGCAAAGACGATGAAAGGCATCAACGACGTTGAGGTCATCGGCCTGCCGCATGATCGTTTGCGCGAGGTGTTGAAGAAATACAACCGCCTGGCGAAGTAGCTGACGCGTGTAGGGCGGTCGCCCTCGCCCGCCGCCTTTGAAATTGATCTTGTTTAACTCAATCTTCAGTTGAAAGTGCACTGCTCCTGCAGGACACAAGGTCAAAATCAAAGGCGGCGGGCGAGTGCGCCCGCCCCACACCGGGGCCTAGTAAATTGTGTAGCCCGGGGCCGGGGTTCGCAAGTCGGGCTTGGATGCCGTCAGCAGCAGCGCTCCCATCTTTTTGAAAGCACGCAAATCGTCGAGAGTGTGGAAAGATTTGGTCTGGTAGTCGTCCGGGGTGGGCGTGTCATCCGGAATGCGCCGCGCTTCGACCTTCTCGAAAGCGTGTTTCTTCAGGAGCTCGACATACTCCGCCTCGGAGCGCACATGCACCGGAACGTTCAGCTTGTCCACCCATTGCAGCGAGTAGGGATTGTCGCGGTACAGATTGATCAGGATGAACAAGCGCCCATGCGGCGCCATGACTCGAAACAATTCCGACAGGGCACGATCCTGGTCCGCGTAGTAGTAGAAAGATTCTACCGACAGGACTTTGTCGAAGAAGTTTTCCTCCCAGGGAATCTGTTGCGCCGATCCCCAGACATACAGAATATTCTCAAAGTCTTTCGAAGACGCGCGTGCCTGGCGGACCATTTCGTCGGAGACATCGAGACCTACAACCTGGCCAAAACCTTCAGGCCCATCGCCCACCAGGCGGGAAAGCAGACGGGTGGCCCAACCGGAGCCGCAACCTAGATCAAGGACGCGCTCGCCCGGGCGCAGGTCCATCAGCCGCAGAGTCTTCTCGGTGATGTCGAGATGATGGTTTTCCATCTTCGGGCCTTCACCGGCCAGCGCCCAGCGATTAAATTCCAGCTGCAGGTTTTCATCCGGAGTGCGGGACTTGTCGGGCAGAGTGTTCTCCTTCGTGTATTTTCGTGTCCTTGGTAGTTATTCCTCTAAATCTTTAACCACGAAGGACACCAAGGTACACGAAGGATATGCTACATTTGCCATCTTCATGACGCCAACCCCGCAGCCCCAGCCGGAACCTGACCCTGAGCCACTCTACTGTCCCCGGTGCAGCCAGGAAGTTACCGATCCGCTGACTTGCGGCGATTGTTCCGCGGTCATTTGCCGGCGCTGTGGAACTCCGCTGGAATCTCCCGACGAACTGGGAATGGGATAATTAATGAGCCTGCCTCCGGCCTCTTCTCCTTCCCCCTCGAAATCGGAATCGCCCAGCCTGGTTCGCGGCCTCAGCCTGCTCGATTCCGTCCTGCTGCTGTGTGGCGGCATCATCGGCTCTTCGATTTTCCTCACTGCAAAAGACATTGCCGGACCGCTGCCTCACCCCGTGCTATTCCTCCTGGTTTGGATTTTGGGTGCAGGTATTTCCCTGCTGGGATGCAACGCCTTCGCCGAACTGGGCTCGATGTTTCCCGACTCCGGCGGCCAATACGTTTATCTGCGCGAAGCCTATGGAGACCTGCCCGCATTCCTCTACGGATGGATGCTGTTCAGCGTGGCCAACGGCGGCACTATCGCGGCGCTCTCGGTGGCATCGGCGGCATACCTGGGCGGAATCATCCCCGCGATTTCCCAGGAACACATTATCTTCGCCGCTGCCGGAATCGTTCTCACCCGCGCCCACATTGTGGCGCTGGTTGCGATCTTCATCGTGACCTGGATCAACGTGGTCGGACTGCGCTGGGGCACAGTCCTGCAGAACCTCGCCACCTGGGCCAAGTTCGCCGCCATGGCCGCCTTTGTGATTTTGGGATTTGCCATCGGCAAAGGCGACTGGCATCACTTCTCCGCCGCTCCGGGACAAAGCCTCAGTCTGGGATTGAGCGCGGGACAATTGATCTCCGCATTTGGGGTGGCATTGATTGCAGTCTTCTGGGCCTATGACGGCTGGGTGTACATCACATGGGTTTCGGGTGAAGTGAAAGACCCGCGCCGCAATGTGCCGCGTGCGATGGTGCTCGGAGTCGTCACCGTCGGAATCATCTACATGGCGATGAACATGACCTATGTTTACGCCCTGCCGCTGGGCGAAATCGCGAAACACGAAATCATCGCGCACGCCGCCGCGGTCTCCCTCTTCTCTCCCGCAGCTGCAGTGTGGCTCTCGGCGCTGATTGCGGTGTCCTGCTTCGGCGCCATGGCCAGCTGCACTATGAGCGGCGCGCGCGTGTACTTTGCCATGGCCCGCGATGGCGCGTTCTTCCAGAAGATGGCCGAGGTCCATCCCAAATGGAGAACGCCCGCCTTCAGCCTGATTGGTCAGGGCATCTGGGGCGCAGTGCTTACGCTCAGCGGCCGCTACGACCAGCTCTACACCTACGTGATGTTTGGCATGGTGCTGTCGTACACGCTCACGGTAATTGGCTTGTTCATCCTGCGCTGGAAGCGTCCTGAACTTCCCCGTCCCTACCGCTGCTCGGGATATCCCTGGCTGCCTGCGATCTATGTGCTGGTCGGCGGCGCCTGGACCCTGAACACGATCGTCACCCGGCCTACACAAGCGTTGGCGGGGGTTGCAATCGTGTTGTTTGGCGTGCCGGGATTTTTATATTGGAAGTGGCTGAGCAGGAAGGCGTCGCGAGATTCCTGAACTCTTTGCGGCCTTTGCGGTCTTTCTTTGCGTCCTTTGCGGCTCAAGATTTTTGGGCGCGTCGCGGCGGCGAAATCAAAATCTTTACCGCAAAGGTCGCGAAGGACTACGCAAAGGTCGCTAAGAAATCGGGTGGCGCAGGCCTCAGTTGGCATACGCCCGCCCATGTCTTTACAATCACCTGACTAACAAATCGTCCAATCTTCCGGCACCACGGAGAATTTCATGACTGACCCTCTTCTGATCGCCAAGGGGGACAACCCGCTGTACTTGTTGCCCGGCATGTCAAACCGGCACGGCCTCGTCGCCGGCGCCACCGGCACGGGCAAGACGGTCACTCTGCAGGTGATGGCGGAAAGTTTCAGCCGCGTGGGCGTGCCGGTCTTTGCCGCCGATGTGAAAGGCGACCTTTCCGGGATCAGCCAGCCCGGCAGTGACAATCCCAAAGTACAGGACCGGGTAAAGAAATTGGGCCTGACCGACTTCAGCTTCAATGGTTCTCCGGTCACATTCTGGGATGTCTTCGGCGAGCAGGGCCATCCCGTCCGCGCCACGATTTCGGAGATGGGGCCGCTGCTCATCAGCCGCATCCTGAACCTGAACGACACCCAGTCAGGCGTCATGGCGCTGGTGTTCAAGATTGCCGATGACAACGGCCTTCTGTTGCTCGACCTGAAAGATCTGCACGCCATGTTGCAGCACGTCGGCGATTCAGCCAAAGATTTCCAGACCCAATATGGCAACATCTCACCCGCCAGCATCGGCACCATTCAGCGCTCTCTGACCGCATTGCAGGAGCAGGGCGGCGACAAGTTCTTCGGCGAGCCTGCCCTGAATTTTGACGACCTGCTGCAGACCGACAGCAGCGGGCGCGGAGTCATCAACATCCTGGCCGCCGACAAGCTCATGGCTTCGCCGCAGCTCTATGCGACCTTCCTGTTGTGGATGCTGTCGGAATTGTTTGAGAAGTTGCCTGAAGTCGGTGACCCGGAGAAACCCAAGCTGGTCTTCTTCTTCGATGAAGCCCACCTGCTGTTTACCGACTTGCCCTCAACTCTTCAAGCCAAGATCGAACAGGTCGTCCGGCTGATTCGCTCCAAGGGCGTGGGCGTCTATTTTGTCACGCAGAACCCGCTGGACGTGCCTGAGGTTGTTCTGGGACAGCTGGGTAACCGGGTCCAGCACGCGCTACGCGCCTTTACCCCCAAAGACCAGAAAGCAGTCCGCGCCGCGGCCCAGACCTTTCGCACCAATCCCAAACTGAATGTCGAAACCGTCATCACCGAACTCGCGGTCGGCGAGGCTCTGGCTTCATTTCTCGACGAAAAAGGAACGCCCGGCGTTGTCGAACGCGCCCTGGTTTGTCCGCCGCACAGCCAGATCGGTCCGATTACTCCCGCGCAACGGCAGCAGATCATCAGCAGCTCGGTCGTATTCGGGGTGTACGAGAAAGTCGTGGACCGCGAATCGGCCTACGAGCGGCTGAAGGGCAGAGCGCAGCAATCTCCGGTACCCAGCGCCGGCCAAACTCAAACGCCAGCGGACAAACCCTGGTACGAGAACCTGGGCCTCCCCACCAGTCTGGGGGGCGGAACAGGGCGACGAGGCGACACCGTGGTCGATGCCATGATGAAGAGCGCCGCACGTTCCATCGGCAGCTCGGTGGGACGACAAATCATCCGCGGCGTGCTGGGTTCGATCCTGGGCGGAAGCAGCCGGCGCTAAGGCGTGTAGGGCGGGCGCCCTCGCCCGCCGCCTTTGATCTTGATATTGCATCAACAGCTTTACGTTCGCGGGCACCTGACATTCCGTACACACAGAGTGGACGAAACTGGACCAGCCTCCGACCCACCGGCCCTAAGCGCGCACCGCGCTTCCACTGCCAACCTCGAAGACTCCAACCAACCCAAGCGGGTAATGGGCTTCCGCGACCTCGTCCTTTTCTACGTGGTCACCGGCATCAGCCTGCGCTGGATTGCCACCGCGGCTGCAGCCGGGCCCAGTTCGATCGTGATCTGGATCGGAGCGTGGCTGGTCTTCTATATCCCGCTGGCGTTTTCGGTGGTGGAGCTATCGTCGCGATATCCGGACGAGGGCGGGCTTTACGTCTGGAGCAAAAAAGCGTTCGGAGATTTCTCCGGATTCATGTCGGCGTGGGCTTACTGGACCAGCAACCTGCCATATTTTCCCGCCGTACTTTATTTCGCCGCCAGCAACATTATTTACATGCGGCAGGGCGCCTGGGGACATCTCTCGAACGACGCCACTTTCTACATCATCTTTTCGTTGCTCACATTAACGCTCGCCACGGTGGTGAACGTCGTCGGCCTGGACGTCGGCAAATGGCTGCACAACGTAGGTGCGATCGCCATGTGGATTCCGGCGGTGATCGTGATCGTGATGGGCGCCATCGCATGGCACCGCTTTGGCTCAGCCAACGCGTTCACCCTGCACACCCTGACGCCGAGCATTCACTTCAAGGACATTATTTTCTGGTCATTGCTGGTGTTCGCCTTCGGAGGATGTGAAAGCGGCTCATTTCTGGGTGGCGAGATCAAGAATCCACGTCGCACCATCCCCTGGGCGGTGTTTGTTGCGGGGATGACGGTCGCGTTCTGCTACATCATTGGGACGGTAGGCGTGCTGGTGGCGCTGCCTTCGACGGAGGTCAGCAATCTGCAAGGCCTGGTACAGGCGATCGCTAAGACTGTCGAGCGCGTGGGATATTTCTGGACGCTGCCGCTGGCGGCGTTCCTGATCGCGCTGAGCAACGTCGGCGCGGCCGCCGCTTATCTGGCCGCGGTGGCCCGGTTGCCATTCGTCGCCGGCATCGACCATTTTCTGCCGGCGGTGTTTGGCCAGCTGCATCCGCGCTGGAAAACGCCCTGGATATCCCTGCTCATTCAATATTTTGTCGGGATACTCTTCATCTTTCTGGGACAGGCCGGAACCAATGTCAAAGGCGCTTACGACGTGCTGGCCAGCATGACCGTGATTGTTTACTTCATCCCCTACCTGTATGTGTTTGCCGCCATGATCAAACTACAGAGCCAACCGGCGGGGCCGGAGGTAATCCGGGTTCCAGGAGGGAAGCCCGTCGCTGTGTTGATTTCCGTGATCGGGCTGCTTACAACGACCGCGACGATACTGTTGTCGGTAGTGCCGCCCGCAGATGATCCCAACAAGCCGCTGGCGGTTCTGAAAATTGTGGGAGGCACGGCGGCACTAATGGCCGCGGGCGGCTGGATCACGACGGCCCCCGATCTAGTGCGGTTTATGAACGCTTGGATGGCTGGACGACTTGTTTCGAGCCAGGCGATGGCCGCGATGACAAAGCCATATCGCTTGCCGCGCGGCAAAGGCACGGTCGACAATTTCGGTCTG
>Ga0207657_10000767_pt1 | contig 34034 bp, 32 predicted proteins | sample KBSC33metaG_FD_184316 | JGI IMG/M metagenome (GOLD analysis project Ga0207657, IMG submission 184316) | Corn rhizosphere microbial communities from Kellogg Biological Station, Michigan, USA - KBS C3-3 metaG (SPAdes) (version 2) | ecosystem: Host-associated > Plants > Roots > Rhizosphere > Soil ...
AAAAATTAAATGCCGGCATTCATTTTTATAATCCGGTGGGAGGTGCACTCTCCAAAACTGAAAATGAAAAATTAAGTGCAGCTTATACATTCGGATTAGGTTATGAAGCTTCCGAAAGTTTTTTGATAAGCACAGAAATTGTAAAGCAGGAAGATTTGCCGGTCAACGTCAATGTAGGAATGCAGTACAATTTTGATAAACAATTTTTCGCGCGCTTTGGCATTGCTTCGCAAACTGCGTCACCTTATTTTGGCGCGGGTGTAAGTTGGGAAAATTTTAGAATTGACGTTAGCGCCAGTTATCACCCGCAATTGGGCATCAGTCCCGGATTAATGTTGATTGTTAATTTCAAATCCGGAAATGCTGAAGAAAAATAATTACATAGAACGTTTTATGCGCATTGCTTTATCTATTACTTTATGTTTTGGATACAACCTTGCATACGCGCAGGATATTCCCGAACCTATCGAACCTCCACAGGTAATTGAAGACCAGTTGGAAAACGTGGCCGAACAAAATGAAGATGAAGAATCTGAAGATGACACTTATTTACAGTCTTTATATCATTTTTTAAAACATCCTATAAATCTGAATGATGCAGATGCCGGCACGCTTGAACAATTACATTTATTAAACCCGTTACAAATAAGCAACTTTCTTTCTTATAGAAGACTGTTGGGAAACTTTTTAAATATTTATGAGATACAAGCCATACCAACATGGGATTTGACATTAATCAATCGTCTAAGGCCTTATATTACTGTTGCTCAAAAAACGCAAGTTTTTAATTCTATCAGTAAACGAATAAAAAACGGAGAAAGCTCTTTTCTGATAAGAGGAACACAGGTACTTGAGAAATCGAAAGGCTATCTTTTAGACAGCAGCGAAGCAAAAAATTATTATCCGGGGAGCGCTCAAAAAATATTAATGCGTTATAAATACCGGTTTAAAAATTTATTACAATTTGGTTTAACGGCCGAAAAAGATGCGGGCGAACAATTTTTTAGAGGCGCACAGAAACATGGATTTGACTTTTATTCAGCACACTTTTTTATCAGAAACATGGGGATTATTAAATCACTTGCGATAGGTGATTTTTCGGTAAATCTTGGGCAAGGATTAACACAGTGGCAGAGTCTTGCTTTTAATAAAGGCGCTGATATTATGAATACAAAGCGGCAGGCTGATAAATTGATGCCGTACAATTCAGCAGGAGAAATTGCTTTCAACCGTGGCGCGGGAATTACTTTGCAAAAAAAGAATTGGGAGGCTACCGCTTTTGCAAGCTATAGAAAATTAGATGCCGGATTTAACACAGACACTTTAAGCTATGAAGATTATGTTTCGTCGTTGCGTACTTCAGGATATCACCGCACAGCAAGTGAAATCAAAGGAAAAGGAGTTCAGGGGCAATTAACATTGGGCGGAAATATTTCATATTCCACTGAAAGATTCCATCTCGGCGCCAACGCGGTACATTATAATTTTCAGCACCCCATTTCCAAAGAAGATTATTTATATAACAAGTATGCCCTCACAGGAAATCGTGCCGGCAATTACAGCATTGACTATAGCTATACATTTAAGAATATCCATTTTTTCGGTGAAGCCGCAGTGGATAATGATATGGATAAAGGGCTTGTAAATGGATTATTAATTAATATGGATGCAAATGTATCAATGAGTTTTTTATACCGCAATATTTCCCGCGGATATCAATCTTTATATTCCAATTCATTTACAAAAAATACTTATCCTACTAACGAAAGTGGCCTCTACTCCGGCATTACGATTACTCCAACTTATTTTTTGAGAATAGACGCTTACGCAGATTTCTATCATTTCCCCTGGCTCAAATACCGGACTGACGCGCCTACATCGGGGCAAGATTATATGATTCAACTCACCTACAAACCAAATAAACAGGTTTCGATTTATACAAGATACAGGGCAGAAAATAAGCCCATCAATTATAATCCTTACAATTTGGTTTTAAATCCCGTAATCGCAAGGCCGAAACAAAATTTCAGAACGCAATTTAATTATAAACTGGATAATACATTTACTTTTCGGTCGCGGGTAGAACTTTCATGGTTTGACAAAAAGAGTGAAGCGCCACAAAATGGTTTCCTCACTTTTGTAGATTTTCTTTATAAGCCAATGCTGAAGCCGTTTTCAGGGAATATAAGATTACAATATTTTGAAACTGATGATTATGACAGCAGGATATATGCCTTTGAAAATGATGTGTTATACGGCTATTCAATCCCTTCTTTTTTTAATAAAGGCTATCGCTATTATGTAAATGGGAATTGCGATTTTTCTAAAAAATTATCTTTTTGGATAAGATTTGCGCAGACAATTTATTCTGAAAAAAATACTATTGGAAGTGGCCTCGACCTTATCAACGGCAATAAAAAATCCGAGGTGAAAATGCAGATGATTTACCGATTTTGAAAACCGCAGCAAACTAATAAATAACACGTATTTCTATTTTTCACAAAACTCGGTTAATTAATATCTTGATGTGCTCATAATTCATTTTGCTAATGTTGTTTAAGACAGCTTTTCATCAAAAATTCATTCAAAATAGAAAGCAAAAACAAGCTCTGTAGGAGCGGTATATCAGTAGAATTTGAATAGTAACAAAATATTGTATAGCTCCGTAGGAGCGGCATGTTAAAAAATTAATCGTAACAAAATTTGTCCTATAATGAATTTGCTTTATTTTCAATCATCCGCCTTATGCAGACGATACCTGGTATATTATTTTCCTACACAGCGCCTAACATGCCGCTCCTACGGAGCTTGAAGAAAGCAAGACCAATTATCTTTACTACTGACATATCGCTCCTACGGAGCTAAAAATTTCAATTGTTCTGCCTGAACGTAGGTAAAGAATTATTTTTTTTCTTCAAAAAAGGTGCTGATGAAATCCCTGTATTTCAGCACATCAAAATATTAATTAATCACAAAACTCCTTCCTCAAAAAACAAACAGAGTATCTTTGAGCGATGAAATACCAGGTGGGCGATACGATATTGATTTTGCATTCAAATGAAGAAGCTGAGGTGGTGGAAATTATCAATGAGAAAATGGTAACCGTGGAGGTAGGCGGCGTTCAATTTCCGGTATATACAGACCAAATTGATTTCCCTTATTTCAAAAGATTTACCGAAAAAAAAATTGTATTTCCACAAAAGCAAAAAGTATATGTTGATAATTTAAAAAAAGAAACCGTCACTAAAAAATACAATGTCAGTTCGGGAATGTGGCTTTCTTTTCTGCCGGTTTTTGACAAAGATATTTTTGATGATGATGTGGTTGAAAAATTTAAAATTCATTTGATCAATCAAACAAATTTTACGTATCATTTTTCTTACGACATCAAATTTAAAGGTTCGCCAAATTTTGAATTAAATAATACTGTGTTGCCTTTTAATGAATTTTATCTTCATGATATTCCTTTTGAAGAGATGAATGATTCCCCAAAATTTGAATTTGATTTTTCGCTAACGCCTGCGGATAAAAAGAAGGTTCCTCATTTTGAAACTCCTTTTAAAATAAAGGCAAAGCAATTGTTTCAGAGAATAGAGGAAATGAAATTGAAAAATGAGCCAACATTTTCTTTTCTGCTCTTTGAGGAATATCCTGATAATATTGAAGAAATTATTCCTGAATATCACAATACTCAAGGCAGGCTTTATGACGCTTCAAGAATAAAAGAAAAGTTGGCGCCACCCAGGTCCGTGGTGGATCTGCATATCCAGAAATTAATGGATAACTGGAAAAGCTTAAGCAATTTCGAAATTCTTACCATACAGTTACGTGAATTTGAAAAATACTACCACCTTGCCGTTGTACATCGCCAACCTAATCTCATTATAATTCACGGAGTAGGAACCGGAAAACTGCGCAATGAGATTCATGAAATCCTGAAAACAAAAAAAGAAGTAAGAACCTTTGCCAATCAATATCACAACGATTTTGGCTTTGGAGCTACAGAAATTTTTTTCCAATACTAACTTTACTCATCCCCCTAAAAAATTCTTATCTTCGTAATAACTGCAAACTGGGTTATCGCTTCCCGAATAATCGGGAGGAGGAAAGTCCGGACAGTATAGAGCAACACACCGGTTAATAGCCGGTTCCGGTTTTTTAAACCGGAAAGAAAGTGCCACAGAAAATAACCGTCCGCCTCAGGCGGATAAGGGTGAAAACGTGAGGCAAGAGCTCACGATTATTGCAAGCAATTGCAATGATGGGTAAACCTTGTGTACTGCAATGCCACATATATCAGCGTTTGAGGGCTGCTCGTCCGATGCTGAAGGGTAGGCAGCAAGATTGTTACAGTAATGTAACAGCCAGATAAATGATAGCCGTCTCTTTTCTTTTCGAAGAAAAGAGGAACAAAATCCGGCTTATAAGTTTGCAGTAAATGATTTAAAAAGGCAACCTCCCGGTTGCCTTTTTTATTTTCCAAGGGTTGTAATCTATTGACAAATCAAAACTAAAAATGAATTTCAGGTAGAACGGCTAAACTATTAATTCACACAACTGCAAATTTCTAACTACTCCGGAGCTTTTTAATGCCCGCCCGGCGTTGCTTCTTTCTTTACAGCCTTTTCTACTACTTTTTTTGTCTTAGTTTTTTCTGTGGACGGCGCTGGTTTTGCTGCTTTTGTCGCTTTCTTAGTAGCGGCAGGTTTTTTAGCTTTTACTCCTTCCGTCTTTTTAGCTGCTGCTTTTTTGGGCGCTGTATCTGTAGTTTTAGGTTTTGCAATTTCCTTCTTAGTTACAGCGCTCTTTTTTTGTCCCAAATCGTCCTGGGATGAAACAGGCACGGTAATTACAGAATTATCTACATACAATCCGGATGCAGGTGCATAGTTTTGCGCATTATAGTCGTTTTCCCATGTACCATTGTCCAGCAAAAACCGGTATTGAAAAGTCCTTCCTTCTTCTAACGAAACCACAGTTTTGAATGAACCATCTTTCTGTTTCTTTAACTCAAATTCTTTTGATGGAGTCCAGTTATTAAAATCGCCAAGTACTACTGCTCCTGTAGCTCCTTCGAGAGCCTGTGCAGGTAGCATAAAAATGATATCTTTTTTCATAATTCTTATTTTCTGTTTTAAATGCCGGCATCATTTTTTGCCGGGTTTGAATGCCTGATTAATATTAAAAACCATACCACAAAACAATTTTTGAGGCCTAAAGCGGCGAAACTAAAAAGAAATATTTTTTTACGTTTACGATTTTTGATATTATTAACTTTTAAAAAAAAATCGCGAATAATTTTGATCTTTAATAAATAAAGTGACTTATGGCTTTGTTTTCTCAAATAAGCCATCGTCAAAACACTCAAAATATTTTTATGGGTTTATCCATTCATTACTCAGGCTACATCCAAAAAAGAGAATTGCTTAATGCCTTAATAGAAGAGGTACAGGACATTTGTGAGACGCTTGGATGGAACACACATATTTTCGATGATGATGAAATAAAAGGAATTTCTTTTGCACCGGAAGGAAGCGAGTCAGTGTTTCTTACTTTTAATCATGAAGGAAGAACGCTTTCACCGGTCAACATTCTGAGCAAAGAAATCTATGATGATATCCGGGTACCCAAAGAAACTATTTTTACAACAAGCACTAAAACCCAGTATGCCGGCGAGGAAGCGCATATTGCCATTATTAAATTATTGAAACATCTTGCTAAAAAATATCTCAGAGATTTCACGCTGAATGATGAAGGCAATTATTGGGAAACCGGTGATGAAAAAATCTTACGCCAACAATTTAGCAGATATGAGGCAGCAATGGATATGTTTTGCGAAGCATTAAAAGACCTACCCACAAATCCAGGCGAAACACCTGAATCGCTGGTGGACAGATTAGAAAAGCTTCTTAGAGAAAAGTTTGGAGGAGAAAACAAATAGGAATACAACATTTATTCATTGATCAGATGCTTGCCAAACCCAAGTGCTACAAGCTTTTCAAAAGCGTTCCACACCTCCGGAGGTATTTCCTGGTAAATCTGAAAACCTTTCTCAGGATAAATTTTTATTCGTTGCAAATCTCCCACCATAATGTTGATCACTTTTTCCATTGAGATTTCTTGTGTAGGATATTCTTTAAACGAAATTTGTGGCGAGGTAACTATAAGGCTTCTATCAGGCCAATGCTTTTTGAAAGTGGCGTAAGACCTTCGTTCCATATAAGGCTTTTGCACTACGATAAAACTTTGCGGATACATTCCTTTTTCTTCTAATAATTTTTGAGTAAATAAAATATTTTCACCTGTATTAGTTGATTTATTTTCAATTAAAATTGCATTTTCAGGCACCCCCTTTTGAATGGCAATCGCAGCGAATTTATCAGCCTCTTTTTCTGTCCACATTTCTTTTGTAAAATTACCAAGGCCGCCTGAAAAGATAAGTAAAGGTGCAAAGCCATCCAGGTACAATTGTGCTGCTCTTTCGGCCACGCGCAGATCGTGGCTGCCTAATGCTAAAATACAATCCGACTTTTCGAGGATCTGGTTTGTATGATGATAATCCCAGAGTTTTTTCGCCAGGGCAGTTATTTCCAGTGTGATCATATAAAATATTTTAGAGAACAATTATCAGAAAGGTTGCAACTTCTGAAGATGGAGTCAGGCCTACGTTTCATAAAATAATTTTACCCAGTCAAAGATAATATTTGCGGCCAGCTTTGCAGTTCGATTGTCAATATCAAATTCAGGATTGAGTTCTGCGATGTCCATCGAAACAATTTTTCCACTTCCGGCAAGTAATCTCATTACTTCATAAAAAAGAAAATCATATCGCAGCCCGCCTGCTGCAGGAGCGCTAACGCCGGGCGCATCGCCGCTTGCGAATACATCCAAATCAATGGTCAGGCAAACTACCTCTGTTTTATCCAAAAAAATTTGCAATTGTGCTTTTATCTTTTCCAGCTTCGAATAGTGAAAATCGTGCGCTAAAATATAATCAACATCCAGCGCCTTTGCCCTTTCAAAAAGCTCATGGGTATTGCCAGCTTCCTGTATGCCAAGAGCGAAGTAAAGAAATTTGTTATGCTCCTTTTTACAATCCTCCGCGATCTGATAAAAGCCGCTTCCGGATGTTGCTCCTGTTTCAGCATCAGAACGCAAATCGAAATGTGCATCAAAATTGATAACACCTATGTTTTTCCCGGGAAAATTTTTTTGCGTACCGCAGTAATGCCCATACAAAATTTCGTGACCGCCTCCCAATAAAAGAGGAAAACCTTTTCGCGCTAAAATAGCTGAAACGATTGCGGACAATGATATCTGGGCCGCTTCCAGATTCTTATCGGTACAAACAACATTGCCTGTATCGTATATTTTTTTCTCTTGTGAAAAATACACAGGAAGATTGCTACAATTATGTCGTAGGGCTTCCGGCCCTTTTGCGGCCCCGGCTCTCCCTTTATTGCGCACCACACCTTCATCACAGGCAAAGCCCGCCAACACTATGGAATGTTGAATATCTTTTTTTGAAATTTCATCAAAAGCAATTGCTTCTACTACTTGCCACCAACGCTGTTGCAGCCATTCATCGCCATCGTTGCGGCCTTGCCACCAACCTTGCTCCGGGTTGTCATGATAATTTTTATTCATAATATTCTTACTCCATTTTTCCATACGATAGAGGGCTTTAGTGAACCTTGCAAATAGATTATTTCCCTAAAATCTTTTACAGGATAAGCCTGCATATCGGCAATAAAATTTTCTTTTAAAATGCCTCTGTCGTTTAGCCGTAACGCTTTGGCAGCCCGAAACGAAATACCAGCAAGAGTTTCAGCAACAGACAATTTTTCATAAGCTCCCAACACGCATGCCTGCATTAGCAAATCTCCCATGGGCGCCGAGCCTGGATTCCAGTCGCTGGCTATGGCCACACAGCAGCCTGCATTCAGCAATTTTCTTGCAGGCGCATAAGGCATTCCCAACCCCAAAGAGGCTCCCGGCAAAACGGTTGCCACTATATCCGATTTGGCCATTGATTCAATTTCCTTGTCTCCGCTAGCTTCCAAATGGTCTGCCGAAACTGCGCCGCATTCAACCGCTACAGCGGAACCACCTGTAGTAAACTGATCGGCGTGGACTGTTATGTCAAATCCCAGTAAACAAACTTTTTTAAGATATTCTTTCGCAGCATCTACACTGAAAGCCGTTTCTTCTACAAAAATATCCAGTCGCGATGCAAGGTTTTCTTTTCTTATTTCGGGTAATAATTTTTGTTCAATATGCAATAAATAATCATCTTCAGTTCCGTCAAAATCTTGAGGTTTTAAATGCGCCGCCAGGCACGTAGGAATCAAGTCTGCCCTGGTTTTTTCATTCGCTTCTTTAATCGCGTGCAATATTTTTAATTCATCTTCTACATTCAATCCATAGCCGCTTTTCACTTCAATCGTCGTAATACCGGAATGAAGCAACCTTTCTGCCCGCATAGTTGTAAGGCCTGCCAGTTCTGATTTTGAAGCACTTCTGGTTTGCATTACCGTATCCCATATACCGCCTCCTGCCCTGGCGATTTCCAGGTAAGTTTTTCCTGAAACCCGCATTGCGTAATCATTTGTCCGGCTTCCGGCATAACAGATATGTGTATGACTGTCTATAAACCCAGGTAATAAAACCTCAGGAGTTTCTATTAATTCTAAAATGGCATTCGGAAATTTTCTTCGTAATACATCAAATTTACCAACAGCCTTTATTTTCCCGTTATCTACTGCCAAAGCACTGTTCATCAATACTTCCAACGATTCATCCTTAATGCTTCCCTTCATTGGAAGATGATCAAGTGTAATTACCTGGACAAACGGTCCGATGATTTTCATTGTTTTAATCTTGTAAAGTTGAGCATATTAATCTTTATGAAACAGAACTTTTGGAAACTATAAACGCAATCCATCATAGCTCCTGTTTCATGGTTCATTTTTATATTTTAATTCCATACTTCTCCGCCCATTCTTCTGCTTTCTCATAGCCGGCATCCGCGTGCCGAAAGATACCCATTGCCGGATCATTAAACAAAACACGCTTTAAACATTCTTCGGCGCGATCGGTTCCGTCCGCTACAATCACCATTCCTGCGTGTTGTGAATAACCCATTCCCACGCCGCCGCCATGATGAAAAGAAACCCATGTAGCGCCACCCGCTGTATTGCTCATCAAATTTAACAACGGCCAGTCGGAAACCGCGTCACTGCCATCCTTCATAGATTCCGTCTCCCTGTTAGGCGAAGCTACCGAACCGCAATCGAGATGGTCACGACCAATCACAATCGGGGCTTTTACTTTTCCGGTACGCACCAGGTCATTAAAAATCAACCCTGCTTTTTCACGTTCACCTAACCCAAGCCAGCAGATGCGCGCCGGCAATCCCTGGAAAGAAATTTTTTCTTTGGCCATTTTCAACCATTGAATCAAATCCTTATTTTCAGGAAACGCTTCTATCAGCGCGCGGTCGGTGGTATAAATATCTTCCGGTTCACCGGACAATGCCACCCAGCGAAAAGGCCCTTTTCCTTCGCAAAACAGCGGACGGATAAATGCCGGTGTAAAGCCAGGAAAGTCAAACGCATTCACCTCCCCGCCTTCCTTTGCAAACGCACGCAGGTTGTTGCCATAATCAAAAGTTACCGCGCCCAGCTTCCGCAATTGCAACATAAAACCGACATGTCGTGCCATACTTTTCAACGATTTTTCTTTATACAAACCGGGGTTTTCGCTGCGCAAGTTGTTGGCTTCCTCCAGTGTCAATCCATTCGGGATGTAGCCATTCAATGGGTCGTGCGCGGATGTTTGATCAGTCAATATATCAGGGACGATATGATCGTTCAACAATTTCTCCAGCAAATCGCCCGCATCACTCAGCAGCCCGACAGACAATGGCTTCTTATGCGCCAAAGCCTCTTTTATCCAGCGTTTCGCCTCTTCATAATCTTCTGTTATCTTATCAATGTATTGGGTAGCCATTCGTTTTTTAATTCTTTCTGCATCTACGTCCGCCGCCAAAAAAACGGCTCCGGCCATCGTAGCGGCAAGTGGCTGAGCGCCACCCATTCCGCCTAAACCCGCGGTAACAATAAGCTTGCCACTAAGATCGCCATTAAAATACTGTTTGCCGCAAGACATAAAGGTCTCGTATGTGCCCTGCAAAATTCCCTGGGTGCCAATGTAAATCCAGCTTCCGGCCGTCATCTGCCCAAACATCATCAACCCTTTGCTACGCAACTCATTGAAGTGTTCCCAGGTTGCCCATTTCGGCACGAGATTGCTATTCGCAATCAACACACGCGGCGCCTGTGGGTGAGTACGCACAATACCTACCGGCTTCCCCGATTGCACCAGCAAAGAATGTTGCTCGTCCAACTCCAGTAAAATTTCAATAATTTTTTGTAGCGATTTCCGGTCACGCGCCGCCTGCCCGATACCGCCGTAAACAACCAGATCATTCGGATTTTCTGCCACGTCTGCGTTTAGGTTATTTAGCAACATTCTTAAAGGCGCTTCGGTTTGCCAGCTTTTTGCATGCAACTGATTTCCAACCGGTGCAAAATAATGCGGGTGGTTTGCATACTTCTTTAAAAATTCCGAACTATTCATCTGCGCTTATTTAATAGTTTGAACCGAGCAAAATTGCCTTTCTTGGCGAGGAAATATCTTCTCTTAATACGAAGGTATTATATATAAAAATAAAATTTCTTTTAAGAATAATTAACTATTTTACTAAAGCACGCACTTACTTATTTAGATGTTTAAAATTATCTTCACCGGATTGTAAAATAAAATAAAGACTATGGATTCAATAATCGAACTGTTACGCGAACTTATCAATCCTGATTGGATCATGGCCCACGGAGGATTATTTTTGGTAGCCTTTATCATTTTTGCAGAGACCGGTTTATTCGTGGGTTTTCTGCTTCCGGGCGATTCTCTTTTGTTCATTACGGGAATGATTATCGCCGGAGCAAAAACGAATCCATTTCCATTCGATAGCCACCCTCTAAATCTTGTTTTCTGGATCATATTGCTCACCATTGCAGCAATCATCGGCAATATGGTAGGCTATTGGTTTGGCAAAAAATCGGGGCCACTTCTTTTTGAACGCAAGGAATCATGGATTTTTAAAAGAAAACATTTACAAAGCGCTCACGATTTTTATGAAAAAAGAGGAGGCGCTGCTATCATCATCGCTCGTTTCTTACCGATAGTGCGCACTTTTGCGCCGATAGTTGCAGGAGTGGTCCACATGAACTATAAAAAATTTATTTCATTCAATATTATTGGCGCCTTTTTATGGATTGTCAGTATTACTACATTGGGATTTGTGCTCGGTGAAAACGTTTGGATCAAAGAACAATTGGAGTGGATTATTATCGGTTTAATATTGGTTACTACTTTACCTGTTGCATTCAAAATGTTTTTTGGGAAAAAGAAAACTATTTCGGCAATCTGAAAAATTCAGAAAGGCTGCCCGTTCATAATATTTATTCTTCCTTCTTTGGATTCAGATTGTATCCTGCAAGGTAGAAAAAACAAATAGTCCAACAATCCCATTCGAGTGAAAAGTATATTTTAAATGGCCCATCTATTTTTCTACGTTCACCATCCCTGAATATTGCATCATATTGAATAGTTCCTTCGCTGAAGCCCATTCCTGTTTGTACCCCTTCATTTTCATGCAATTCAAAATCCTGGTTTTCTATCACATAAGAAGTGTTTTCAAACTCAGGTATTGCTTCGTACATTGACAAAAATCTTTTGATGATATTTTCCCGCGGAATCAACTTTCCCTCGGGATGTATGATTTGCTCGTTGATGTAATAAGTATCCGAATCAAAATTTCTATCAAAAAAATCATTTAAAAAACGATTGGTCAATTCAGTAATATCCAGTTCATGATCGGGATGAAACTCTTCATAAAGAAAGCCGGTTATCATTCCTTTCACCGGCATAAAAGTGGTTTCATGCTCAAACAATTCTTTTGTAATAAAATTATATTTAAAACGATCATCCCGCTCACGGTTAAATCCTACATGCATGCCATGATCTTCCAACAAACTATTCAGTCTTGAAAATTCTGCTTCAAATTTTTCGTCATCCAGATTCTTTTCATCTTCAAAATCCGGTTTATCAAGAAGATCATAAATAGTTTGGGACTTTGCATCAGCATTAAGTTTCTCAAACTCCATCACATTTTTCAGGAACTGATTTTCTATGTCCGGAGGCAACCCTCCCTCGCCGCCAAACCAGGCGCCTGATTCAGCCATCATTTTCATTTTCAAAAAATCATTTTGCATGCGGAAGTTCTCTTCCGGATCATCACTAAACTTCTCTTCTTCGGGCAAATTATTTTCTTTACTCATAATTGTCAGAATTTATAAAATTCAATTTAGAGCAATAATATGAATTAAAAAATTTAAAAAAAACAGTGCTACAAATTGTATAGCCAGTGCCAATTAAATGCATTATTACAAATCTTTTATTATTAGTTTTCCGAAGTAATCCTCTTGAGTTTTCCCCCAATTCCTGGATTTGTAATCTAATTTTGACAAGATATCTGCATTCTCAACAGGTGGGTTGAACATAATATAAAATTGAGGAGGATTTTTCTGGCCTTTTGCACCTCGCTCTTTATCCATTGTGGTTTCGTAATCATCAAAGGATAAAAAAATACCCGGAGTAGTTACCCGGCTATTGCTAATTCCAAAAGTGTAAGATTTGACCTGAAATTTTAGATCATTTAATAAAATATAAAGTGGCTTATTCAAATATTTTCCTTTTGATTCATGGATACATTGGATATACTGTAATGTATCTTCTATTTTGTTGCACGGTAAATAAATCATTGCTTCAGTGTTAGTGTTATTACCTAATATAGATTTATTGGCAAGATTGGGTGCTTTACACGCAAAAAATAGTACTGAGACTACAGTAACGATTTTTATATTTTTCATTTCAAAAATTTAATTGCAGTTAAAGTATTGGCATATTCAAATGGTTTTAAAAAATGAATGTAGTGCTAAGTTTAGGTGTCAGGCCACTTTAAGTGGCCAGACACCTACACAGTTCCGGTAATGGTAATATCTTTGGCAGAATGGAAGGATGTAATGCTTATCAAAAAAGGCAACAGCAGTAAAACAACTTTTTTCATGATTTTCTATTTTATTGCAATCAGATGCATAATGAATACTGACCGCTTGGTGAATTTTAAGAAGGATGCATCTTTTTTTAAGATTACATAAATCAGGAAAAATTTATTTTTAAATAATTTTAAATCACTTGGCTTTTTTAAAAAACATATTATCAGCTCACAGCGACGCAGAACTTGTAGAACAATATAAGTCGGGCGGAGATGTAAATGTTTTGGGCGAATTGTATGCCCGTTATATGGAATTGGTATATGGCGTTTGCCTGAAATATTTTAAGGAAACGGAAGAAGCCAAAGACGCGGTGATAAATATTTTTGAGGAATTGGTACCCAAACTCAAAAAGTATGAAGTGAGTAATTTTAAAAGCTGGCTGTACCAGTTAGCAAAGAACCATTGCCTCATGAAAATACGCAGCAGGAAATCGCAGCCCGCAATGGTAGATGTGGATATTATGCATTTAGAAGAAAATAATCATCTTGATAATATAGCGGAGAAAGAAGAACAATTAAATGGCATGGAAAATTGTATCGAACAACTTCCCGCTGAACAAAAGCAGGCCATTCAATTATTTTATCTTAAAGAAAAATGCTACAAAGAAATTGCTGATATGACAGAGATGGAGGTCAATAAAGTGCGCAGCTTCATTCAAAATGGAAGAAGGAATTTAAAAATATGTATGGAAAAACAGGCAGGTATAACCAATGAAAGAAAAGCAGAAAAAATATAACGCAATTGACTTTGCACGCTATCACTCCGGGACAATGCGCCCGGATGAAATGTATGCACTGGAGCAAGCCGCACTGGAAGACTCTTTCCTTGCCGATGCGTTAGATGGTTATGTGTATTAAAAAGATTATGAGAAAGAATTGGGCGAAATAAGAATGCGATTGGAGGAGAAAAGAAAGAATCAAAAAATCTTTACCGTCTCTCCTCTTTCATCGGGCGCCTGGTGGAAAATTGCCGCCATGTTTATTTTATTTGCCGGCGTGGGTTATTTTTTTTATGCTACTAATTCGAAAAAGGAAACTTCAATAGCAGTAAAGGAAAATGTGGAGAAAAAAGAAAATCCGGCAATCATTCCGCCGCTCACAAATGATACCAATGTATCAGAAGGTAATATTGCTTTTGAAAAAGTGTTACCAGGAAAAGATAAAAACGACGGGGCTAAATTAACCACGCCTGTTATAAAATCGTCACAGCCTGCCGTTAAAAATTCCGCTGACGAAGAAGTAAGAATCAATAAAGAAAAAGATTTTTCTGCTGAACACTTTGAAGACAAGAAAGAGAACGCAGTTGCAATGAGTCTTGATAAAACAAGCCAGGCAAATCTTACTCATGCAGACTCAGAACAAAAATCACTGTTGCGTTCTTCAGATACGACTGCTCTGGTTGTAGCGCCAGCGACGGAATATTTAAAAGACTCCGGCAATGCAATTGCAATGAATAAAAAGTCCCAACCTCTTCAGGAGGTAATGGTTACAGGCTATGGCACGCAAAAGAAAAAAAGTGTAACCGGAGCCGTTTCCGAGAAATTAGAAGGCAAAGTAAGCGGAGTCGCCATAACCACAGCCAATCCTTATCCCAAAGAAGGAAAAGAAAATTTTGACCAATACATTAAAGACAATGCTGCGCCGGTTTTAGACTCAACCGGGGAAAGAATTCCAGCAAATATTTTGCTTTCATTTACTTTAAATAAAAGAGGCAAACCCACTCATATAAAAGTGATCGAACCATCCTGCAAACCTTGCGAAAAGGAAGCCATAAGATTATTAAAAACCGGCCCTGATTGGGTCGGCAAGCGGGGAGAAACCGGCAATGTGCGCATACAGTTTTAAAACCGTGAAGGAACAATTCTTCTCCAAAAATTTCCTCACTAACTCCGCAAGAATTAATTTTAAAAACATTCCTTTGACACTTTCCTCTTTTCCAAATAGCTTTGAACTTTCCTAATCAACGCCACTAAATCATGCAAAAGAATTATAAAAAATACTTGTTCCCTGTTATTTTGGTATTAACCGCCGCAGTCAATCTTTTTGCGCAGCAAACAAAAAAAGCAGCTACGATTGCTGAAGGTGTGGTTACCTATTCATCCCGCTCTAATGGAAAAGAAATGAAAGGGCCACCTTTGCAGCTATTCTTCAAAAATAATATCGTGCATTTGGTGCAGGGAAGAAACCAGGAAAGGAAGGAAGAACAATACATTGATTACAATCAGCAGGCAACTTACCAGATACTTACTTTAAAAGATAATAGTCGTTACACATTGAAAACGCCTTTCTCCGATTATGAAAAAGCAACGCTCACCGGTGATACGGCTACTATCTTAGGATATCATTGCAAAAAAGCAAAAGTTATTATTCGTTCCAATACAATTGAGATTTGGTTTACAAACGAACTTCCGCTAAAAGGAAGTCCCAGCCTGAGTATCGCTCCTGGTTTAGGTTTAATTTTGAAAACGATACGTAATGGAAATTATGAAATGTATGCGACAAAGATTGCGTTGCAAAAAGTAAATGACGCAGAAGCAAATCTACCGAAAGATTTAGGTGAAATAGTGGATGAAGGTACATATCGGCGTAAAGAAATTGACAACAGGTTTACTACTATTCATGTATTTTCTCAACAGCAAATCAATTTTACAGACTCAATTGTAAATCCGGCTGACAGCGCTGAAAATGCCGTTTACCGCTATGCTGGCGGAACTCTCGTTCTCAAAAAAATAAAGCTACCGGAAAAAGGTAATTTTTCAGTCTTTGCGCATCTTTCTCAATATTCTAATGGCGATGCCTACGATCGTACAGGAAGTGTTTTTATCATTCCAACAGACTGTGAAATATCTTTTCTGAAAGGTTTGAATAAAGGCGTACACGCATTACCGTTATATAAGGATAAAGAGGGAAAAGAATACCAGGGAGTTGTTGAAACAGCACAGTATTTGCCGCCGCTGGAACTGATGCGCTTTTTTACGCCATTTGGGGTACGTTATTTTAATGAGCGGTCAAAAATCAAAGGATATAATTGGGCGGATTCTGTAAACTATAAACAAGACATCACTGATTTATTGCCACGATTGCGGGGAGAAGCCTGGATTGGAGTTTTTATTGGCAATTATGATAAAGGCGGACATATCATCAACCTCGACCTGGAGCTTCATCCGCAGCGACCTGATTCTTCAAAAAAAACCGCATGGATTGAACCAATTTTTAATACGCTAAATATCCTGGAAATGGCAGGACAAACTTATGCGACCATGTTTGATAATGACTCATTAACTGTTTCCGTTAATATCCCTGAAGGATTGAGAAATCTTGCATTGCGATACATTTCTACCGGGCATGGCGGCTGGGGAAACGGTGATGAATTCAATCAAAAATTAAATGAAATATTTGTGGATGGCAAAAGAGTTTTTAGTTTTATTCCGTGGAGAACAGATTGTGGCACTTACCGAATGAGCAATCCTTCTTCCGGTAATTTTGGTGATGGATTATCTTCATCAGATCTGAGCCGCTCTAACTGGTGCCCCGGCACCACAACTAACCCGGTTTATATCCCATTAAATGATCTTCAGCCCGGAAAACATATTTTTAAGATCGCTATCCCTTTGGGTAAATCTGAAGGAAGCAGCTTTAGTGCATGGAATATTTCAGGATGTCTGATTGGGGAGTTTAAGTAAATTCAAGTCTGGCAAAGAAAGATTTGAAGAATTTTAAAACAATAAATTCTAAAAAATCTTTAGCAGTAAACCGACAAATTTTGAGGATTCCTTTTATACAGCCACTTCTATCCACACCGGCGCATGGTCGCTTGTCTTTTCCCATGCTCTTACGTTCAGATTCACACCGCCAGCAAGAAGACGGTTGTCAAAATGGGAGCTTAGCAAAAAATGGTCAATACGCAAACCCGCATTTCGTTCAAAAGCGTTGCGAAAGAAATCAAAATAAGTATAAATTATCTCATCGGGGTACAGCTTACGAATTGCGTCTATCCATCCCTGTTCGGTAAGCGTTTTAAAGTAAGCACGCGTTTCCGGGCGAAACAATGCATCATTCACCCAGCGTTCGGGTTTGTAAACATCAATCTCAGTTGGTATTGCATTAAAATCACCGGTGAGGATAACAGGAGTACCCGATGCAAGCAATCCTGAGGCGTGCTGAATAAACCTTTCAAACCATTGCAGTTTATAATCGAACTTCGGGCCTGGGGCAGGATTGCCATTTGGCAGATAAAGACAACCGATAACAATATCATTTACTTTGGCTTCAATATACCGGCTGTTAACATCTTCCGCATCTCCGGGAAGCGCACGTCTTATTTCCTGAGCCGGCTTATTGCGCGTGAGTATCGCTACTCCATTCCAGCTTTTTTGTCCGTGCCATATCGCATGATAGCCCGCATCTTTTATAGCCTCTTCGGGGATTTTTTCCTGCGGCGCTTTTAATTCCTGCAGGCACACTACGTCGGGCTTTGCTTCATCAAGCCAGCGAAGTAACACCGGCAGTCGTGCATTAATACCATTTACATTGTAGGTAGCTATTTTCATAAAATATAATTTGTGTACAATAAAAACACAAACTTAAATCTTTTCCCGATAGCTAATGGGATTGTTGATTTAATGAAATAAAAAACGAAAAATGAAATATTCAGGATGAGAATATTTCCTGACAGATTCAATATCAAACACAGTAAACCCCGCCTGCGAGGCATTCGGGCAGGTAACTTATAATACTGATTTGTATTTTAGTGCGTTTTTATTTTTCATTAAGCGGGTAATGAATATCAGTATCAGCCCCACAGCCATGAAAACCAACAGTATTATAAAAATGTTCAAAAAAACCTTAGCATAGCCATTTGTAGCTGCGTTAAGAAATGGATAAGGATACCAATTGGTAATAGAACCCCTTATTAAAGAATAGATAAGATATAGCAACGGAAAGTAAATCCAATTTATAATATCCCGCCATTTTAAAATTCCTTTAGTTCTAAAAAATATCCAAAACAAAAGATACAGAAGGGGAACAACGACATGCAGCATAGTATCGACAAATAATTGCCAGCCTTCTAAAACCACTATGCCACGCAGAACAAGATTATATACCAGGCTCACTATAAAAATGTAAAGAGCGATGGCAGATTGGACGGAAAGCCTCAAAAAAAATATCTCTGATTTAGATGTTGGAGTAAGGAGTGCAACGGTTAGGCTTACCGCAATTAAGAGATTACAAAGAACAGTAAAATAACTAAAGAAATTACTAACAGTTCCCGTGGTAAGGTACAACTGTAAAATTATTGAAAACCATGCCAGGCAAGCAATCACGCATGCGAAAACATTTTTGATAGTAAATTTATTAGCTACTGCCCGCATTTATTTTAAAAATATGCTTGAAGTTAAATTTATTTTATAGAGAATGCCAATATTTTTTTTGCTATCAGAGTTGTCTTGAGCCCGGACAGGTCGCTGCCTGTCCTCATAGTAAATGAATAAATAAATGATTTTTCTATTTTTATCGTTGTGTAACTGTAAAGGTTAAACGAAAATTGGATTGAATTACAAGCATGGCTACTTCACAAAATCTCTGCTACAAAACTTATGATAAGGTGGGAGATCTTTGTTTCAACCGGCAAGCGGGTGAGTTGTAAAAAAAGAAACCAGGTATTCTGTATTCCGGACCAGGTGGCTGATTTGGCACTGAAGAATTGGAGTAGAAATTGGTTCGTGAAATATAAACCAAAGGAGAGGATTTTAATTTTTATTTAAATCATTGCTTTAATAACGAAAGGTCACAGTTGTGCAGGCCTGCAAATGGATTATCTTTTATGGAAAGGTTTATCAAAAAATTCATTCACTGTTTTATCAAATTCATCTGAGTGTTCTATTAGTGTGGCATGGCCTGAATCAGGCAATATCCATAAATAAGCGTTGGGAATATTTTGATATATTTTAACCGTGTGTTCCAAAACTATAAGATCATGGTCTCCGCTAATAATCAGTGAAGGGCAATGAATACTCTGCAAAGCGGATAAAGAAATGTTAGGCTGAAGCCAGTCCAGCATAAATATTTTCCAATCATTTTTTTCTTTTGGCGAAGTCCCGATTTTTGAATGTAAAGAATCATAATACTTTTTTTCATCTTTCCAAAGTGAAGGAATAAGTGCCGTTGAATCCGGCCATAGGTTTGCCCCGGTGGAAGCAAGCTTTGCTACTTTTGAAGGATGCCGCATCGCAAGCACCAGTGCAACGATACCACCATCGCTCCATCCAATTACATAAGCAGAATCTATGTGCATTTGATCCAGTAAAGCCGCATCATCGTCTGCCATCATCTCAAAGCTTAAAGAATCCCCATTGTCAACGGATTTGCCATGAGCACGGCTATCTACTGCAATCACTTTATATTGGCGCGAAAAATAAGGTATGATACTTGCCATAGAACTGATACTTCCACCATTACCATGAATCATTAATAATGGTTTTCCGCTGCCATATTGTTCAGTATAAATATTTATCCCGCGTACTTTATAATATTTACCTGCATCTTTATTGTTGCCATAATCAATTTTACCCTGGCAAAAAGTTGAACCAGACAGGATACAAAGAAGAAAAACAAGGAAAATTTTATGCATAGTTAAAATAGTAAAGTAAGTGTATTAATACCTGGAAATAAAATTACAAAACAACTTGCCTGCGTTTTTATTTTTAAATAAAACTACATTACTTTTTATTTGGAACAATTTTTTTTCGGTTATTAACCTTTTGCCAAAATATATCGCTTGCTGGTATTTTTCCATCCGGTATAGTTGTCATAATAATTACACCTGTGATATTTGAAAGAGAAAGCCAAAGCGAGTTTGATCGAAAATAAAAATCATTAGAATTTATTGCTTTACTGTAAACTTACGCCAGGACTTAACTATTAAGCTATAAACTTTTTTAGGACAAGTCAATCCCCGGCCTTTAATTACCGGATTTATTTTTATCAAAGCTGAGTAACCAGTGATTCCCAAACTTGTCAGTAAGGTCGCCAGACTTTGCTCCCCAAAAGGTGTCTTCCAATGGATGGTTGGCGCTGCCGCCTTTAGAAAGTTTTGCGTAAAAATTATTTAATTCATCTTCGCTGCTGCAGGTGAGTGATAGAGAAACTGAATTTCCTTTTTGTAAACCTTCTTCACCAACTATGTCGGAGCCCATTAGCGCCATGCTGCCTTTTTTAAGAGTTGCGTGCAGTATGCAGTCTTTCATCCTCTTTGGCATCTTGCCAGACAGCGGTGATTCCCCAACTGTTTGAAAGGTGAGTGTGCCACCCAGGCATTTTTTATAGAAGGTCATGGCTTCGCGGCAGTTTCCATTGAAGGTGAGATACGAAATAATCTGCGCCATTTCATTTTACATTAAGCTTTAAAATTGTGATTAACCTTTTGTACTACTATTCTCAATCCAATCTTATTTATTCCAATAATCATTTTCCATTTTCAATAATCGGAAATTTCTTTACTTTAAAAAGTCCTCCAAATAACCTAAAATTGTATTCGTCTGCATCATCAGGCTGACATGCCCCTGTGATGGTACAATGGCTAAATGAGATTTTGGCATTGGACTCAAATCAGAAACACCACCTCCCAGTAATTGATATGTTTTCATCAACTCAACTTTATCCAAACCATCATTATCACCTGAAATAATCAATACCGGCGATGTAATTTTTGCAATATTGGAGTCTCCAACATTAAAAGGCACGCCGGCGAAAGCAATCATCTGCTCTACAAAATTTCTCCATTTAGTTTTATCAGGTGCTACAGCATCGTATGCTGTTTTCAGAGGCGTGTTATCAAAAAATTCAGGCTTAAAATCTTTAAATGCACCGTTCACAATTGGCAACCAACCACTGGTTTTGTAGGTTGAAGAAATGACTATCAATTTTTTTAATCGTTTAGGGTATTGCACAGCAAACTGGTAAGCTACAGAGCCGCCCATACTATATCCTGCTACATCAGCGCTATCAATTTTTAAATAATCCATTATTCCTTCAACATCTTTTGCCAATGTTACAATGCCTAATTCTCTGTCTGAATAAGGTGTGTGCCCATGTCCCTGAAATTCAATAGCAATTACTTTTCTTGTTTTTGATAATTCAGGTATTAATTGTCCCCAATTCATCTCAATGGTATAAAAAGCGCCGTGCAATAAAACGATAGGCCTGCCTTCGCCATATACTTCGTAATACATTTTTATTCCATTCACCGGCGCATATCCGCTTGCAGTTGGTTTTATTTGCTGACTGAAACTGTGCAATGAAAACAGCAATAAGATAGCAATTGCCGAAACTATTTTTTGAATATTAAATCTGTTGATTATCTTTTTCATATATAGACCTGGTGGATGATGAATAATTATTGTTTTATGGAAATTAGGTAGGAAGTCTATTAGAAGGTTTATTCATTTTTTGGGGTAAAACTCAAAACAGTTTTGCCGCCTGGATAGAGCTTTGATTGTATAGGTGTAAACTTTTCTATTCGGTCAAGGGAGTTAAAAATCGTCATGCCGTTGCCCATTGCTGTTGGATTTATGATAAGATGATACTCGTCAATGAGTCGTTCTTTTATTAGTGATGCAACAAAATCTGCACCACCAAAAACAAGAATGTCTTTACCGTTTTCTTTTTTTAACCTGGCAATTTCTTCTGCAAGATTTCCTTTTGCCAAAGTAGTATTGTTCCAGGTTGATTTGTCAAGTGTTTTAGTGAAAACAACTTTTGGAATATCAGCAATTTTTTTTGCAAATGGATGAGCAGGATTCTTCTCCGCTGTACTCTCCCAAAATGGAATAATACCTTCCGCCGTTTTTCGTCCCAATAAAAGGGTGTCTGACGAATCAATAAGTGAACTGAGAAACGCTATAAATTCGTCATCAGGATTCCATGTCATCCAGTCATTTTCTCCATTTAGTCCGCCAACATATCCGTTGATGGTCATTTGCATTTGCAATTTCAATTTTCTCATTGTGTTTTTTTGATGTTGCAGGATTTTTACGATTGCGGTTGATTGGAAACATTAAACATCCACCGGATCCCGAATTGGTCTTTGCATGTTCCCCAATATCCCCAAAATTCATCGTGAGGTGCAACACCGTCTGCTCCGCCTTGCGAAAGCTCTTTATACAACCTGTCGGCTTCTTCTTTTGTGTCGGGATTCAAACTGATAGTAATATTATTTCCTTCTATCAATTTATGTCCCATACTTTCCAGCATATCGGTTCCCATCAGTTGTGTTCCGCCAAGAATCGGTAATGCCACATGCATTACTTTGTTCTTCTCAGCTTCTGAAAGTGGCGGCATCCCGTCCTGTTTCGGGATGTCTTTATTTCGCATGATGGGAGCTGAAAATTCGGTTTTAAAAACTTTTTTGTAGTGATTAAATGCTTCTTCAGTGTTGCCCATGAAGTTTAAATAAATTGATACGTTTGCCATGATGATTCAATTTTAATTGTGATTATTAATTTTATTGTTTTGTTGTAAAGCAGTTTTATAACCTATGCATCAGGAATTTCGGGTTCCACTAATTTTTTCAATTTTTCTAAAGATTCCTGCCATCCTAAATAACACATTTCTACAGGTATCGCTGACGGGATGCCCTCCTGGGTAATCTTGAGGTCTGTGCCGCATAAAACCTTCTTAAACCAAACAGAAGTTATCATTTCTCCCGGCAAATTCGGGTCATCAAATTTGTCAGTGTATTTTAAAAACTCACCGGGTTTTATTTCAAGAAATTCTCCGCCAAAGGAATGTCCGTTACCCGTTGAGAAATTAGTAAAAGTCATTTTGTAATTTCCGCCGACTCTGAAATCCAGTTGATGTGTTACACACAAAAATCCATACGGCGGAATCCATGATGAAAATGCTGCAGCATCCGAAAAGGCACGAAATATCTTTTCGGGAGAAGCTGTAAGTACCCTGTGTAGTGTTACGCTGTTGTTTGACATGATTGTTTGTTTTTATGGTTAATTAATGACGGAAAGATGATTTTATTTGTTTAAATAACGACCTGCCTACCGGCAGGCAGGTACAAAGATGCAGCGCAAAATCAAAACGAATGGTGTATGGTACTGACAATAAATGGGTGTTTTGCGACAGGCTATTTAATTATCTTTACTTCTTAAAAACATTTTAGTGCAATGAAAAATGTAAGCATTCTTGTGCCTGAATCATCGGTGATGCAGGCCATCGCAGACCCGCAGTATTTGTTTTCTGCGGTTAATCAGTTCCTGGTTGTGTCGGGCAAAAATCCATTGTTCCATGTTCAGTTGGTTGGTGCAAAAAAGGAAGTGAAGCTGAATGACGGTATGTTTTCCGTTCACACAGACAGGCAATTAAAAGAGGTAAAGAAAACAGACCTGGTGGTTATTCCCGCTTTGTTTGGCGATATGAAAACGGCCGTTGATAAAAACAAAAACCTGGTTCCATGGATAAATGAACAATATGCAAAAGGCGCAGAGGTGGCTTCTCTTTGCGTGGGCGCATTTTTGCTCGCAGCCACCGGTTTGCTCAACGGAAAGAAATGTTCCACACATTGGGGATTTCAAAATGAGTTTAGAGAAATGTTTCCCGAAGTGGAAGTGGTAGATGGAAGTATCATCACCGAAGAGCATCGCATTTACTCAAGCGGTGGCGCTAACTCTTACTGGAATTTATTGTTGCATTTGGTAGAAAAATATACTGACAGGTACACCGCTATTCTTGCCTCTAAATATTTTGCCATTGATATTGACAGGGATAGCCAAACAGCATTTGCCATGTTCAAGGGACAAAAGAATCATGCTGACGCAGCCATAAAAGAGGCGCAGGAGTTTATCGAAAAAAATATTGCCGAAAGGATTTTGATTGATGAGCTGGCCGGTAAAGTTGCCGTAGGCAGAAGAAGTTTTGAACGCCGGTTTAAGCAGGCTACCAACAACACCGTGTTAGAATATATACACCGAATAAAAATAGAAGCTGCGAAACATAATTTTGAAACCAGCCGTAAAAACATAAACGAAGTGATGTTTGATGTTGGCTATTCAGATTCCAAAGCATTCAGGACCACTTTCAAAAAGATAACAGGGCTTACGCCTATTGAGTACCGCAATAAATACAATAAGCAGCCTGTAATGGCGTAAGGTGTAAAAGAACCTACAGCAGCAATATTTTCAGGTCTTTTGTCGAAGCAATCTCCTTATGTCACGTCATTGCGAGCTACTTTATTTCGTCATTGCGAGGAGCCTGTAAAATCTTTTTCGATTTGATAAATCTCATGGCGACGAACCTGTCCGCCTCAGGCTGAGTAACCTCCTTATGTCACGTCATTGCGAGAAGCCTGTAAAATCTTTATTTTTTGATAAATTTCATGGCGACGAACCTGTCCGCCTCAGGCTGAGCAATCTCCCTTTTTAAAATAATATCTCCATTCAAAAGATTGCTTCGGCGCATTTACCATTTTACAATCCTCGTGATTTATTCATGCGCCTCGCAATGACGTTCATGATGGGATTCACATAGCTTCTTCCCCCGCTTTTCCAACAAAAAAAAGGCTGCCCTTTCAGGCAGCCTTAAAATCAAAAACCAGCTTATTTTTTATCAGGCTACTTTCTTCATAGCGTTTGCCATCTCAAAATCGCCTTTGCTGGCTTTGCCTGCCGCAAAAGTGATCGTCTGAACAAGAGGGTTATAGCCAGGGCATGTAATCGTGAAGGTGTACGTGCCGGCGGCGATTCTATTAATATGATATTGTCCTTTGTTGCCGGTAGTGGCGGTATATTTCTGATCCTGGCTCAGGATCACCGCACCTGCCACCGGCATGTTGAGGTTATTAACGATCTTTCCTTTCAGGCTGGCAGGGCGCTCACCCTTGTGCATAGACACGAGGTATCTGAAAGTAAACTTCCTTTTCATGATCTTATCTTCTTTAAAGATCTGCTGGCCGTCTTTCAGCATTTCCATCACGCTCATATAGATGGCGTTGTTGGCCTCTATTTTCACGCTGGTAGCCGTTTCCTTCTCTATGTTGATGTGTGAAAAGATGACATAAGACGCAATACACTTATCACCGGCGGTTTTGAAAGTAGTCAGATACTCTGGGGGCATGTTTTCGTTGGCTGTGAGCACATCAAGATTGCTGGCAATAAAAGAGTTGGCAGCCTCAATCAGGCTGCGAACAGCGGTCCAGTTATCCACAGAGGCCCGGGGATACAAGGAAGCGCCAGCCGCGTGCAATTTCGTTTTTACCAGCTTTTCGTCAAATGCTTTGGTGATATACACCTTCAGCACCTGCCAGTTAGCCAGCACCTTGCGCGTATCTTTGATTAAATTGATACGCGCTTCTTTCCTGGCCGAAATAGTGGTGAGGCTTTCAGGAAGTCGTTTCGCATCTGTTATTGCCTGCAATGCGTTGGCAACAAATGTTTCTAAATAAAACGCTTTCAGCGCCGCGAAGCTGGGCAGATTCTGGCCGCACAATTTCCATGCAGCAACACATACTGTGTAAAGAATTTCCTGGGGAATACCGTAAATTTTTTTGTTTGTTTTCATGATAATGAAATTTTTTGGTTAATGTATTTTTCTAAAACGATGCATATTGTCAAATTATTGTAATTTTTTTAAATTTTTATTTGAAAAGCCGTTTTTTTTAATTACTGCTACCCCTGTTTTACTATAATTTGTTTGATTTCGCGATTGTTTTACCGTTCTTATGGGATTGTTATCTGTAAATTTTGGCCGTTTAACTGTAAATTTTGGTCGCTTAATTGTCTTTCTTTGGTGCTTAACTGTAAATTTTAGGCACATATCTGTCTTTCTTAGGCAGTTAACTGTCGTTGTTGGTCGCTTAACTGTCTATCTTAGGCAGTTAATTGTAAATTTTGGTTGCTTACCTGTGAATTTTGGTCGCTTAGTTATCGTTGTTGGTCGCCTGAAAAGCAGATCATTTATGTGCTTCCGGAATTTTTTGGCTGATGGTTTTGGTGTTACCGGTATCAAAGGCGATAACAGGAAGGGCAAGATCGGGGATGGAATTTGATTTGTGGTTTTTAATGCCTCCCCTATTGAAAGATGAATTTATAACTTAGGGAAAGGTCACAGTTATTTAGGGTATGATATTATTTTAATGACATTTTTTAAATGAAGGCCAGGTAACGCTTGTGCACAGGCCAGGGAGGGTTGCGCCAGAGGGGAGGAGGTGGGGCAGTAAACGAAGAAATAAATCGTTTTTCTATTTTTTATTGTTGTGTAACTGTGAAGGATAAACGGGAATTGGATTGGATTGAAGGACAAGTATGACTGCCTTAAAGAATCTCTAATCAAAAGTTTGGGCCGAGCGCGGTCTAACTTAAGTTAAATGATGTTAATTATTAGAAAGCAAAATCCAACTGCACATTTTCATTATCCGGTACCTCATGATGGAGCATTGAAAGTTTTATCCCTTTAGGAGTATAAGATATTTTGATTAAATTGATATCCTTGAAATTAACGTCAACACTCAGATCATTTTTTTTATCATTACTCTTATCACTTAAAATATAAGGTAAAGTAATAGTGTTATCTAATCCAAACGATATTTTCTTTTTCTTTAGAATTTTACCACGAGATTTTTTTTCTTTTTCTTCTTTTATTAATGAATTTCCAGAAACATCAATTATGTCAATTAAAGATGATTCTTCTGTGTTCAATAAAATGACTCCAGTTTCAAAAGCGCCCTTTTTTTCAGTCTTATTATCTGCAATTCTCACTAATTCATTAACTGGCATTCCAAATATTTTGCATGCTGACCTTATTATCTCATACATATCTGCTAATTCTTCAATAATCTTGTCTTCTTTTTTTTCAAAATAAAACTCAAGTGCTTCTTCAATAGCTTTTTCTTTTATAAACTGTAACAAATCATTTGAAGGGATTTTTATAGTTCGAGCCTTTTCGCCCTTTGATTCGATGTTAATTGGAATTTTATCTCTTACAAGTTTGTAAAACTCCTGTTTTTTATATTTTGGCGCAAATGCCTCGCGGCATTTAACCCGAACGTTTAATTTTCTTAATATATAATATGTGTGGGATAGAATGCTTCCTTCTAATTCAATCGCTAAAGATTCTGTTTTAGCAAAATTTCCTATAGCCTCGATTAATTTTTTGTCTCTAGATATATCGGGATTCAATTTTAGTTTTAAGGTAACTTTAGTAGAGTTACTATATTTTTGAAGATTTTCCTGAATTTTTTGAAAATCTACTTCATTTTCAATCAAAAACCTATTAACCGAAAATATAACATCTGTAAATTTTTCACTGGTTTCTGTTATTTCATCAGTTGTATAAAACCACGGGAGAACTTCTGGATAACCGGTAGACTGATCAACACCCACAAAATACATGACAGTTACTCCACGATCTAAATATTCTGCAATTTTAATATTATAGGATGCAATATCGATAATTTGTTTTTTGGATAGGGATTCTGCCCAATCAAAATTTATTCCACACTTCTTTGAAAACCATTTTCCATTTTTATCAACATCAATATATTCGGTCTTACACCTAATCTGCTTTTTAATTTTTGGAGGTTCATTAATTAAGTTAACCTCAAAGGAATCATGAGGATGGAAATAAAGACCTTCAACTATACCCCATGTTGAATCAATTCTAGCTTTTTTTAAATTTGGCTTAGAAAAAGCAAGAGCACACGATTCTGATATAATAAACCGATGGATCAAGAAACAAAAGTCCGAGCTTTTTAATCCTTTCTCAATGAATTCTTTGGAGTATTTGATCAAAAATTCTAAGGCTTGCCTAACTTCAAAAAGAGTTTCCGTACGAGGCAATAGAATATTATTGTACCCATCTGCATTTTTAACGTCCATCCTAATAGTTATTGGATATAATAAAAGCCATTTAATATCATTAACCAAAAGTGGATTAGCTATTGATAAATTTAATTCTTGTATAATTGAGGAATCTTCTAATATATAAACTTGTCCGTGAGGCAAATCGCAGTTTATGAAAGTCTTTAAACACTCCACTTTTCGCCAATTATTTAATGAGCTTCTGACGTCATTAAATAATTTAAGTTTTACAACCTCAATAATTTTCTTTGAACGAATCCAATTAGAACTCGGTTTTTGCCCTTTTTCATTATTGACTTCAGAATCGTTTTGAACTAATTTAATATTCAAACCATCCCATACCCATTCTATGTGTCCACGTTCTATTTGACTACCTGCATATTTTTTTAAAGCGGTTAATAATTGTTTTTTATTCCTGCATGTAAATATTTGATTTTCGAATTCTTCTGTTTTATTTGTTGCTTTAAACTTTATGCTCTCTGAAAATAATCCGCTTTCGCCTGCAAGCTCGATTAACCATTCATTTTTATTTCTGCTGACGCGGCGCTCATTTGATAAATGCCCTAAATATTTTGGCTTAACATATTGCTGAACGATAACTGCAAATTCATTTTCCGGATATTTTTGTATGTCTGTTAAGTTATTTGTCCAAATTTGTAATACAGAGTTGAGCAAATCATCACGAACTAGGTTTCCAGAACTGCTTTCATAAAAGCCACGTTCATCAAAGCTTTCAAATTTTGCACTTGATCGGACTATGAAAACTAACTTTGAATTGAGTTCTAAAACTTGGCAACCTTTTAGAAGTTCAGTCCTAAGAATTCTGATGGCAGAAGATTGATCTGTTAACCAAAGTTTGAAGAGATTTGATTTAATAATAAAAAAAGGAGGTACCAATTCGTGATTTAGCCTAAATAGGCCGAGTCCTTTTTGACCTACTGAATTAAGATCACAATCAGTAGAATATTTAGGATAATGATTACTAAATAAGATAAAGCTTTCATTCGTCGACATGGCATTACAATCTTTTCGATATAGTACTCCCAAATAAGACTTGAGCTATTTCTGTCAATTTTCCAATAGCATTGTCTGAAAAATATCCAACAAGAAAACCTATTCCAAAACATTTATGTATTGAAAGATTTTCGGGCTTAGTAATATCAAACATTTGACAATTTATTAAAATTACTATAACTAACGCAAGGGCGCCGGAGAGTAGCGGAGTAAATACTCTCCATAATTGCCGATCGTAATTCCAAGTGTCTTTTGCAACACTATGAACCAACCATTTCATTGAAAATAGCGTACCGCCTAAAATACCACCAAATAATGCGAATAGATATCTTTTGAGATTTTGATACTCAGTTGGAGGTTGAGAAAAAAATTTGTTTGAAACAATTCCAATAACAAAAGGAATTAATAGGCAACCACATAATAAAATTAATAAATATCTTTTTTCCCAATTAATATGCTCCTGCGATTTTGCATCAAATCTAGACTTCCAATCCCCTTTTGGCCTTCCATCAGTTAAATCACCTAAGAAGCCGCTTTGTAGGCTTTGGGGACTATCCGAATTTGTGGTTTCATCTCTATTTTCATCATGCATATTCATTTCTTTTTGGCATAGCACACAGTTTTTTATATTTTTTTAGCCTTGCATATGTGCTTTTAACATTCTCTAAAAAATAATTAGTTTTCCAATCAAATATTTGTGGTCTACCAATTATGGTGGCAATTATTCTGCGAAAAAATTGACTCGGAATGTCTTCTTTTGTTCCAATATAACAATTTTTAGAATTGTCTTGGAAATATAAATATGCTCGTCCGGAATTAGTATAACTACTAGTAGAATGGAGACTTTCGACATTGGCCCATTGAAGGGTTTCCTGAGACAATGAATTAATCAAATCCAAATTCAACTTTATTGGAACAATATGAATATGTGCATAGTCCACCCCACATCCTACTTTAGAATTTTCTTCGATAGGCCCATGTTCAAAAATAATATATTCTCCATATTCAATTTTGATAATGTTGCATACATAATTCAGCAACATATCTAATTCTTCTAATAAGGTTACATCAGTTATTTCTCCATAACTAATATAATGTATTTTGGGTATAACAAGAAGCCAACCCTCGACTAGAGATCCGAGTGATGGGATTACTTTGAAATTTTTTGTTTCAAAAAGAATTTCGTTATAAACTTGTTTTGTACAGAATCGTTTTTCTTCCATCTTTAAGTTATAAAATTTTCAATGGGCTAAGTTAAAAAATAACTCACAAATTCTCTCTTTTGTTTTGGAAGTGGCTAAAAAGTGATTATCGCTTCTGCCCTTGGGATTATATCTACCAAATCCGGCCTTTGTTAATAAAATGCGGTATGTAATTTCCAAAAATAATTTCCTTTCTTTCTTTACTAATGTTATTCCATTATACTGGCCAATGCTATTCGGTTTCAATTTGTACTTTTAGGAAACTATATCAATCAATTCATTATTTTTATACAGAGCAGTAAGATTACCCGATTTTGATTCTGAACAGACTCCTTCTTTTAATAGCCTGTTTTCTTTTACCACCAATAGCTAATTCGAGTTTAGTCTCCCTTTTAGCGCCAGCGTCTCGCTGGTGACTTTATAAATAGAAATAGAACACAATTTATGAAATTATTTTTTTTGCTTTCAGAATTGTCTTTTTAGTTATGAGCTTGGTTGCTCGTCAAATGTCATTATGTAGTCTTCCCAATTCAAAGTTTCGTAATTCTTTCCGTATGTATTTATAGAAATATTAAAAATGCCATTAGAAAATTCATTCAACCTCCAAATATCTTTTTTTGAACCAAATGATTTTAATGAAGGATTAACCTCATAAGGTAATATTTGATCATGAAAATCTACCAGTAAAAGATGATCTTCAATTAAATTACCTAAAAATAAAAAGGCTGAACGATCTTTTTCGTGATCAGAATAATTATGAACAATATGGAAGATTCCATGAATTTTTTGGGTTGAAAAATTAATTGATATGTCTATGCGCGTTAAATTTTTTAATCCTCCACTAATAAAGGATTTTTTCAGAGGAATAGCAAAGTTATTATCCTTACTAAAATTTAATGTATCATTCACCCATTTTTCATGTGCACTCTTTATTTCATGTAAATAGTCTGTAGTGAAAGTGTTCTCTTGGTCATCTATAAGTTTATGATGTCTTTTGCATAAGAGGATTAAATTCTCATAAGAATTAATGATAAGAGTATTTTCGTTTTCAAAGAATCTTGCTGCACCTTTTTTTTGACCATTTATATGACATTCATCACCAACCACAGACTCCTTGTCAAATTCATTTGCATTTGCAATCAAAGAACAACGGCATATTGCACATCTATTACCTGATTTTGCCCACAATATCTTCCGGTCTCTGTCTAAAATATTCATGAGAATTATTTTCGTTGACTTATTTAATAATTTTCATTCCTAAATTCTTTAAATACTCAAAAGTCTCATCATAATATTCCGGCTTCCTTGTTGCATCTTCTTCATCACCTTCCGGCACAACAATCACCATTCCTTGCCGTGCTCTGGTTAATAAAACCCGGTAAGCATTTTTCAAATACAATTTTCTTTCTTCTTTATTAATGTTATTCCATCTGCTGCCAACAAAAGAAAATGATTTCCAAGCATCGGGTGAGTATCTAAAATCTCCATCCCAAGTAACGCATGCCCAATCTAATTCTAAACCTTGTACCTGAAATTCGGTGGCTACATCTTCCAGATAATAAGAGGAGCGGATATCTTCTTTGTCATCCAAAAACCAATGGATAGGATCCATCGGCGATTTCACATCAATGGCGTAAGGCTTTAATCTTATGGCCTGTGATGAAACTACAATGCCATATCGTTCGGTACCTCGTGCTTTTTCTTTCAACCATTGTTTTGCTTTTTTTACATCACGGGTAAGGACGATTGGATATTTATCTTTTAATAACTCATAATTTTTCCTCGCTTCATCAACATTCATGTCCAAAAGATTCTTTACAAAAAGAGAAACATTCTCTGCACGAAAGGATCGCATCGAAACAGCGAGATGAAGATCTTTATTAAATACAACCGTTTTATGGTTCTCTAATAATTGTAAAGCATGTCCGGCAGCATATTCGCTATCAGTTAATCTATCGGAAACATAAACTTGCCATTCAGGAAAGGTGCGATTTACAGATTCTATCCATTCGCTTATTCCCGCTTCTCCAATATTAATTTCTTGCCCACCGCCGACGAGGCAAACAATCACTGCCCAATCCTGATGCCTGTCCAAACATGAAATAAGAAACTCTGGTTCAGAAATATTAAAGTCAGCAACATTCTTTTTTCTCTTCATGAAGTTGGAAGTCTGAGTAATATCCCAGGCTCTTTGCGCTTCATCAAAAATAGTTACATGCTCAAAAGGTGGAGTGGTATCTATTAAACAATCATCACGAAAATTATGAACGTTTTGAATCATTGATTTTACTTGGCTAAAAGCTTCTCCTTTTCTAATTTTATTTCCTTTCTCTTTTTCTCTTTTTACTTTATCTCTCGTAAGCGCTTCTCGTAATACTGCTACCAAAGGACCATTCCCCGAAAGAAAAACAGTAGATGATTTTTCATTGTCTTTATAATTTTTTGCACCAATATTTAAACCCACTAAAGTTTTCCCCGCGCCAGGAACTCCGGTAACAAAACAGATTGCTTTTTGGTGTTGTGCTTTTGCTTCTTTAATAACATTCAAAATAGCATCCGTGGTAGTAGATAAATTCTTTGCATCTAAATCTTTGCGTGCAATATCTTCTACTCCATGACCGCTGTATAAGGACATAGCAGCTTCAATGATTGTAGGAGTGGGTGAATAACGACCACCAGCCCAATTTTCTGAATTAATATTCTCACCATCAGCAAAGTCAAGAACGGTTTTGATTACCGCACTTAAATTTTCTTCATTCGTTTTTATTGGAAATAATAAATTGTCTTGATGAGGCATTTCCCTAATAAAAGAAAAAGCATTTTTAGATTCCGTACAAACCAACACCGGCGCAATTAAATTGACATGGCTTGTTTCATGAAAGTTTTTTAAATCAAGCGCATAATCCCAAACTTGGTCAACAGCACTTTGATAGAAATCTTTTTCGCCCACTTTAAATTCTACTACAAATATTACATTCTTAATTATCAGCACTACATCTATTCTTCGTCCCATACGTGGAATAGAATATTCAAAAAATATTCTGCCATTATAATTTTGTAAAACATCTTTGAGCGTTTTTATTTCTTGTGTCCAGGCGCCCTTTTGCGTAGGTTCATCAGGGAAATCACTGTTGCTGCTTATGGCTCCAAATATCTCGTTAGTGGAAGAAGCAATAAAATTAGAAATAGTATCTGAATAGAAATATGGATTCATTTATTTGGTTTGCAAAAGCAGTTTGTATTTGTTGAATAGAAAAATGATAATAAGCTTTCTTTAAATTGTTAGTTTACATTTTCCACAATGTAAGAAATTCTTCATCTTCCTCCTCGAAACAAATAAAACCACAATCTTCATTCAAGCATTTTTCAATAAGTGATTTTGCATTAGTATGGTAGAAACTGGCTATGTCTTCGCAGCGCGAACCACAATAAGGACAAATAAATGGCTGGTCATTCATTAGGAATATTTCGAGTGGTTGGGAGAGTGGTTGATTCATCGCGTAAAGTTACCAAAATAAGAATCGTGAGTATTCCTGGGTTTGCTGGCGAAAGGATTGTCTATCATCATTAAAAGACCTTTACACTTTCAATAAGACGAAACCTGGAAACCCTTCCGTTTTGCCATAGTGGCCGGTCAAAACATCACGGGCAAGCATAGCCGTTACATTACAAAATGGAATACTTACCAGATATGAATCCTGTCCTTCTTCGGTAAATACATCGAATCACCGGGCTGCACATTGAACGCCTTATAAAAAGGAGTTGTATTCATCAAGG
>Ga0207657_10000769_pt1 | contig 33991 bp, 33 predicted proteins | sample KBSC33metaG_FD_184316 | JGI IMG/M metagenome (GOLD analysis project Ga0207657, IMG submission 184316) | Corn rhizosphere microbial communities from Kellogg Biological Station, Michigan, USA - KBS C3-3 metaG (SPAdes) (version 2) | ecosystem: Host-associated > Plants > Roots > Rhizosphere > Soil ...
CCTGCAGGCCCCGCCGCGCGAGCGCCGGCGCGACGGCCGGCGCATACATCTCCGCGTGCGAGTTGCCGAACAGCACGACTTGCGCGCCTTGAGGATCCCCGCCGGGCCCGGCGAGCAGGCAGCCGTTGATCCCGCCGAAGGGAACGCGTCTTGCAAGCGGGCACTGGTAGTGGGCGGCCATTGCCTGGTCGTAGGCTGCGAGGCTGCGCGGGAACCGGCCCGGCGCGCCGCGCGTGGCGATGAGCGCCACGGCCCCTGCGGCAAGTGCCGCGCTCGCCGCCACGGCCAGCGCAAGTACGCGGAAAGTGGGGATGCGGGGGCCCCGGAAGGGCCGCTCGACGTAGCGCCAGGACAGCGCCGCCAGCGCAAGGGTCAGCGCGAGCATGGCGAGGAGCTGCGGCAAGGTCGGCTCGCCAATGAGGAAATAGCGGCCAAACACGTAGACCGGCCAATGCCAGAGATAGAGCGAGTACGAGATGAGCCCCGTCGCCGCGCAGGGCCTTGCCCCGAGGCTGCGCGCCACCCAGCTGTCACGTTGTCCGAGCGCGATAAGGAGCGTCGTCGCGGCGCAGGCGAACGTCGCTGGCGGCAACGGCGCGTAAGCCACAGGATCGAGGACCAGCAGCGAGGCGAGGAGAAGCACGAGGGCGCCCGCGGCAACGGCGGCTTGTGCCTGCGTCGCTTGCCCTCGCCCGCCGCGCGTCATGGCCAGCCCCGCACCCAGGCCGAGCTCCCATGCGCGCGTCGGCAACAGGTAGAACGCGGCGACGCCGACGTCCCAGGCGTTCATCGCCAGCGGATTGTCGAGGACGACGTTTGCGTTGATCGCGGTGGCGGCGACCGCAAGGGCCAACGAGGCCGCCGCGATGGCGCCGATGCCCCAGCAGGCGGCGCGCCGCCCGCCGAGCTTCATCAGTAGCCAGATGAGCAAGGGGAAGACGATGTAGAACTGCTCCTCGATGCCAAGCGACCAGGTGTGGAGCAGCGGCTTGGTGACGGCGTCGTTCGAAAAATAGGCCGTGCCGTCGCGCCAGAAATAGACGTTCGAGAGGAACGCCAGCGTCGCGATCACGCTCTTCGCATACCCGACGGCGTCGACAGGGAGGTAGATCAGCCACACCATCAGGCTGGTCGCCGCCATGGTCGCCAGCAGCGCCGGCATGATCCGCCGGATGCGCCGGTCGTAGAACCTCAGGATGGAATAATTCCCGGCCTCGTTCTCGCGCACGAGGATGCGGGTGATGAGGAAACCGGAAATGACGAAGAAGACATCGACGCCGAGAAAGCCGCCGGGCAGCGCCTTTCCCCAGAAATGATAGAGGATCACCGCGACGACCGCGATGGCGCGCAAGCCGTCGATGTCCGCGCGGTAACGGGGGGTGTGACCCTCCGCCGGATCGACCCGGCCCACTGGCGGATTTCCCCCCACTGCAAGACTTTCCGTTACCGCAAAGCCACGGTGAACAACCTTAGTGGCCGCCCCCATTGACAGCAAGCGCGGCCAGAATCATCCTGCCCGTCATGGACGAGGACGACCTTCCGCGCCCACGTGGCGACGCCGCCAGCCAGCTGGCGAAGGAGAGCCTCGACACCTATTCCCAGGACGAGCTCACCGCCCGCATCGCGCTGCTCGAAGCCGAGATCGCGCGGGTCAGGGCGCACTCGTCGCAAGCCGCCGACCACCGCCAGGCGGCCGACGCGCTGTTCCGACCGCGAGAGACCGACTGATGGCCCGCCGCCCCCTCGCATTCGCAGCGGGGCGCTCCCATATGGCTGTTACTCGACAGCGGCATTCTCGCGCGGTTCATCACCGCATTGCCAAAGTCTCAACCATTGGATCGTATCACTTCCCACCTGGACACCTGAATTATGCCTAGTTTCGCCCAGAGCCTCGAGAAAACCCTGCACGGCGCGCTGCAGAACGCGACCGACCGCAGCCACGAATATGCGACTCTGGAACATCTTCTGCTCGCCCTCGTCGACGACCCCGACGCCGCCGAGGTGATGACCGCCTGCGGCGTCGATACCGACGAGCTTTCGAACGTCGTGCGCCAGTACCTCGACCAGGAATACCAGTCGCTGAAGACCGAGGACGACAGCGACCCGCAGCCGACCGCCGGCTTCCAGCGCGTGATCCAGCGGGCGATCCTGCACGTGCAGTCGAGCGGCAAGGACACCGTCACCGGCGCCAACGTGCTGGTCGCGCTGTTCTCCGAGCGCGACAGCTATGCGGTCTATTTCCTGCAGCAGCAGGACATGAGCCGCCTCGATGCGGTGAGCTACATCAGCCACGGCATCGGCAAGGGCGGCAAGCAGCTCGAGAGCCGCACGCCCCAAGGCAGCGACGCGCCCGCCGAGAAGGGCGAGGACAAGCCCGAGAAGGGCAAGAAGGATTCCGCGCTCGACCAGTTCTGCATCAACCTCAACCAGAAGGCGCTCGACGGCAAGGTCGATCCGCTGATCGGCCGCTCGGCCGAGGTCGACCGCACCATCCAGGTCTTGTGCCGCCGGTCGAAGAACAACCCGCTCTACGTCGGCGAGCCGGGCGTCGGCAAGACCGCCATCGCCGAGGGCCTCGCGCGCAAGATCGTCGAGGGCGACGTGCCCGACGTGCTGCAGGACGCGGTGATCTTCTCGCTCGACATGGGCGCGCTGCTCGCCGGCACGCGCTATCGCGGCGACTTCGAGGAACGCTTGAAGCAGGTCGTCTCCGAGCTCGAGAAGATGCCCGAGGCGATCCTGTTCATCGACGAGATCCACACCGTGATCGGCGCCGGGGCGACCAGCGGCGGGGCGATGGACGCGTCCAATCTCCTCAAGCCGGCGCTCGGCAGCGGGACGATCCGTTGCATCGGCTCGACCACGTACAAGGAGTTTCGCAACCACTTCGAGAAGGACCGCGCGCTGCTGCGCCGGTTCCAGAAGATCGACGTCAACGAGCCGACCGTCGAGGACACGATCAAGATCCTCAAGGGCCTGCGCTCGGCGTTCGAGGAGCACCACAAGGTCAGCTACACGCCCGACGCGATCAAGACCGCCGTCGAGCTCTCGAGCCGGTACATCAACGACCGCAAGCTGCCCGACAAGGCGATCGACGTGATCGACGAGGTCGGCGCGATGCAGATGCTTGTCCCGCCCTCGAAGCGCAAGAAGAAGATCACCTCGAAGGAAATCGAGGCGGTCATCGCGACGATGGCGCGCATCCCGCCCAAGACCGTCAGCTCCGACGACAAGAAGGCGCTCGAGAACCTCGGCAAGGAGCTGAAGCGCGTCGTGTTCGGCCAGGACGAGGCGATCGAGCGGCTGGCAACGGCGATGAAGCTCAGCCGCGCCGGCCTGCGCGAGCCGGACAAACCGATCGGCAGCTTCCTGTTCACCGGGCCGACCGGCGTCGGCAAGACCGAGGTCGCCCGCCAGCTCGCCAGCATCTTGGGGATCGAGCTCAAGCGCTTCGACATGTCCGAGTACATGGAGCGGCACAGCGTCAGCCGACTGATCGGCGCGCCTCCGGGCTACGTCGGCTACGACCAGGGCGGCCTTTTGACCGACGCGATCGATCAGCACCCGCACTGCGTGCTGCTGCTCGACGAGATCGAGAAGGCGCATCCCGACCTGTTCAACATCCTGCTGCAGGTCATGGACCACGGCAAGCTGACCGATCACCATGGCAAGACGGTCGATTTCCGCAACGTCGTGCTGATCATGACGACCAATGCCGGCGCCGCCGACATGGCCCGTTCGAGCATCGGGTTCGGCGCGGGCATGAAGGAGGAAGCGAGCGAGGAGGCGGTGAAGAAGATGTTCACCCCCGAGTTCCGCAACCGCCTCGATGCGATCGTCCCGTTCGGATACCTCGGGCCGGAGACGGTCAGCCGCGTGGTCGACAAGTTCATCCTCCAGCTCGAGCTGCAGCTGGCCGAGTCCAACGTGCACATCCAGTTCGACAGCGATGCGCGCGACTGGCTGGCGGAGCGCGGCTACGACAAGATGATGGGCGCCCGGCCGATGGCCCGCCTGATCCAGGAGAAGGTCAAGCAGCCGCTCGCCGAAGAGCTGCTGTTCGGCAAGCTCGCCTCGGGCGGCGAAGTCCATGTCAGCGTGAAGGCCGCCGAGCTGGCATTCGAGCTGACCCCGGCCCCGCCAAAGGCGAAGAAGCGCAAGCCGAAGAAGCCCGCGGCGGCGAAAAGGAAGCCGGAAGCCCCGGTCGAGGAAGGCAAGGGCGGCGATCAGGAATGATCGCGCTTGCCGGGCGCAAGTTTTCCTGACCTTGCCGGCGAGCTGGCGCTGGGGCTTGCCGTGGCAAGCCCTGCGCCGGCCGCCGCTCAACCGGCGCAGGCGCCGCTCGCGCCCAGGACTGCCAGGAGCGGCCTGGCGCTGACGTTGGCGCAGCAGGCGACCGACACCTGCCCGCACCTTTTTCTGTCGATCGCCCTCGAGCCCGCCTCGCGAAGCTTCCTGCGTTACGATGCGGCGATCGCGGCGTGGCAGAAGCAGGAAGAGGCTGACCGCGGGAAGGCTTCCGCCGGCAAGGCCAAGACCTGACGTCGCCGCGGCGTCAGCCTCGGGGCCCCCCTTTCCCCGGACCCGTGAAGGCAAAGCGGCACGAGCGTTCGCCGCGCGCCATGCAGCTGCGATGCTCGACACCTCGGCCGGAAAGCGCCTCGAGCAACGCGAGGTCGACGGCGCAGACTCCCGGGTCGTGCATGGCAAGGTCGTGGAACACGCAGTTGTGCGCCTCGATCTCCTCGTCGTGCGCGGCTCCGGCGAGGTGGGCCTCGTAACCGAGCTCGCGCATCAGGGCGGCGATCGCCGGGGCGTCCGGCTCGCCTCCCGACAGGCGCGGGGCGACCTCGGCGGCAATGTCGCGGCCGATGCGCGCCAGCGCCTGCGGCAGCACGTCGGGCGCCACGAGGCGGGCGAGCTCGCCGATCAGCTTGCGCGCGATGAGCGAGTACTGGCGCGGGAACAGCGCCTCGCCCGCCGCGCTCAGCCTGAACCCCTGCGAGGGGCGCCCGCGGGTCGACAGCTGCGCGCCGCGTTCGACCAGCCCGTCGCGCTCGAGCGCGCTTACGTGCTGGTGCGTCGCGTTGCGCGAGATGCCGAGCTGTACGGCGAGCGCCGGGACCGACAGCGGCGAGGGCGCGTGGAGCAGCAGCGTGAGCAGTCGGCCCCGGGTGCCGCCGTGCGCAGGATCGAGCGATTCCATGGCCTTATCCTACCGGCACGCCATACTTTTACAACTTTGTAATGCTATATATTGACAAAGTGGTGCCCGCGGCGCATCCCCTCGCCAGGCTTGACCAGGAGGAGAGTTGCGATGCTGCAATGGGCTGTGATCGTTTTTGCTATCGGCGCGCTTGGCGGAGTGGTGCTGGCGACGTCGGTGCTGCGCGGCAAGCTGGCGCCATGGGCGCTGTCGGTGCTGCACGCCCTGCTCGGTGCGACGGGCCTCGTGCTGACCGCGATCGTGGTGTTCGGCCTCAGCGGAACCGTGGCGCCGCACGCGGGGATTGCCCTGGTGTTGCTGGTGATTGCCGCGCTTGGCGGCTTCTTCCTCGCCTCCTTTCACGTGCGCAACCGGCCGGGGCCCAAGGCCGTCGTGCTGATCCATGCGGGCGTCGCGGTGACCGGCTTCGTTCTGCTGGCCGGCGGCGCGTTCAGCCTGTTCTGATCCGGCACTTCGCGATGGCCGCGCATCCGATCCACCCGGCTCTCGTCCACTTCCCCCTCGGCCTGCTGCTCAGCGCGACGCTAGTCGACGTCGGACAGCTGGCCGGGCTGTGGGCCGAGCCGCGCCTTGCCGCCCTGCTGATCGCCGGCGGGCTGGTCGGCGGATTGGCGGCGATGGCCGCGGGGCTGTACGACTTCTCGCGCCTGACCGACGCCCAGGTCCCGCACGCCTTGCGGCACATGGCGGCGGTCGGCACCGCCTGGCTCGGCTACGCCGCGGCGTTGTACCTCAGGCGGGACGCGCTGACGGGCGAGGGCGGGCCATCGACGGCAAGTCTCGCGACGAGCATCGCCAGCGCCCTCGTCCTTGGCCTCGGCGGCTGGCTGGGTGGAGAGCTCGTCTACAGGTACGGCGCCGGGCGACTCGATAGCTGAAAGGGGCGGTTCACCGGCCGCGGTGGAACTCTGCGCGATTGCGCGTCATTGTGTCGCCATGCCCGCCCCCTTCGCATGGATTCGCGCCGAGCCGAACGGCCTCCATGTGATCCCGGCCGATTGCTGGATCGACCCCGCCCGACCGGTCGCGCGAGCCTTGGTGACCCACGGCCACGGCGATCACGCGCGCGGCGGTCATGGCGAGACGATCGCCACCCTCGCAACGCTGGCGATCATGGAGCTGCGCTACGAGACCCGCGCAGGCGCGGTACCGGTCGAGTACGGCGAGACGCTCCGCCTCAAGGGTGGTGTCGCGGCGACCTTCTTTCCGGCGGGCCACGTGCTCGGCTCGGCGCAGATCCTGCTCGAGCGCGCCGGCGAACGGGTGGTGGTCACCGGCGACTACAAGCGCCGCGCCGATCCGACCTGCCCGCCCTTCGAAGTCCTGTCCTGCGACGTGTTCATCACCGAAGCGACCTTCGGCCTGCCGGTGTTCTGCCATCCCCCCGTGGCCGGGGAGATCGCCAAACTGCGCCGGGCGCTCGACGATCATCCGGATCGCTGCGTGCTGGTCGGCGCCTACGCGCTCGGCAAGGCGCAACGCCTGATCGCCGAGCTGCGCGCGGCCGGCCACGACGAGCCGATCTTCCTCCACGGCGCGATGGAGCGGATGTGCCGGCTGTACGAGGCGTTCGGCGTCGACCTCGGCGAGCTGCGCCTCGTGTCCGATCATGCGAAGGACGCGTTGCGCGGCGGCATCGTCATCTGCCCGCCCGGCGCGCTGAACGATCGCTGGAGCCGCCGGCTGCCCGATCCGATCACCGCCATGGCCAGCGGATGGATGCGCGTGCGCCAGCGCGCCCGCCAGCGCAACGTCGAGCTGCCGCTCGTCATCTCCGACCATGCCGACTGGGGCGAGCTCACCCGCACGATCGAGGAGGTGAACCCGGCCGAGACCTGGATCACCCACGGCCGCGAGGAAGCCCTGCTGCGCTGGTGTCAGCTCAATCAGCGGCGTGCGCGCGCGCTCGCGCTGGTCGGATACGAGGACGAGGACGACTAGATGGAGGCGTTCGCAGCCCTCGTCGATGCGCTCGTCTACACGCGCAGCCGCAACGAGAAGCTGCGCCTCATCGCCCGCTACCTGCAGCACACGCCCGATCCTGATCGCGGCTGGGCGCTGGCGGCGCTGACCGGCGCGCTCGGCTTTCCGGCGGTCAAGGCCAGCACGATCCGCAACCTGATGATGGAGCGTGTCGATCCCGTGCTGTGGGTGCTGAGCCGCGATTTCGTCGGCGACACCGCGGAAACGGCCAGCCTCCTGTGGCCCGAGGGCGATGGCGACGCCATCCCGCCGCCGAGCGTCGGCGAGGCGGTCGAGACGCTCGGGCGAATGACTCGCCTCTCGGTCATGTCCGAGCTTGCAAGGCTGCTCGACCGTCTCGACGCGAACGGGCGCTACGCGCTGCTCAAGCTCGCCACGGGCGCCATGCGCATCGGCGTGTCGGCAAGGCTGGCCAAGACGGCATTCGCCCAGGCCTTCGCGGTCGCCGTCGAGGACGTCGAGGAATATTGGCACTCTCTCGAGCCGCCGTTCGCGCCGCTGTTCGCCTGGGCGGCCGACGGCGCGCCGCCGCCGCGGACCGACGATGTGCCGGTGTTCCGCCCGTTCATGCTCGCGCACGCGCTCGACGAGGTGGCGATCGATCTTGGCGAGTACGTGGCGGAGTGGAAGTGGGACGGCATCCGGGTCCAGGTCGTCCACGCCGGTGACGCGACGCGGCTCTACTCGCGGACCGGCGACGACATTTCCGGATCGTTTCCCGAGCTCGTCGAAGCGCTCGCGCTGCCCGCCGTGCTCGACGGCGAACTGCTGGTGCGCGGCGCGCACCAGGGCGGCGAGAGCGGCGGCGCGGCGAGCTTCAACGCGCTCCAGCAGCGCCTCGGGCGCAAGACGGTCAGCGCCAAGGTGCTTGCCGAGTACCCGGCGTTCGTGCGGCTTTACGACTTGCTTGTTCTCGGCAACGAGGACTTGCGCGTCTTGCCGTGGACCGAGCGCCGCGCACGGCTCGAGGCGCTGATGCCGCATCTTCCGCCGGAGCGGTTCGACCTCTCGCCCGTGATCGCGGCCGACGACTTCGGGCAGCTTGCCGAAATCCGCGCCGGCGCGCGCGACGAGGCGATCGAAGGCCTGATGCTTAAGCGCAAGGACAGCCCTTACCTCGCCGGGCGCAAGACCGGGCTGTGGTACAAGTGGAAGCGCGATCCGCTGCTCGTCGACTGCGTGCTGATGTACGCCCAGCGCGGCAACGGCAAGCGCTCGAGCTTCTATTCCGACTTCACCTTCGGCTGCTGGGACGGCGATCCCGATGCCGGCGCCGAGCTGCTGCCCGTCGGCAAGGCCTATTTCGGCTTCACCGACGAAGAGCTCAAAGAGCTCGACCGGTATGTCCGCAATCACACCGTCAATCGCTTCGGTCCGGTCCGGGAAACCGATCGCAGCCTGGTGTTCGAGGTCGCGTTCGATTCGGTCCACGCGAGCAAGCGGCACAAGTCGGGCCTCGCGATGCGCTTCCCGCGCATCAGCCGCATCCGCTGGGACAAGCCGGCGGAGGAGGCCGACCGGATCGAGGCGCTGCGGGCGCTGGTGAGCGCCTAGGCCGGCGGCAGCTGGACGAGCTTGTCGCGCCCAGTTGCGCCGCGCAACATGCGAAGGCGTGACGTCGCCACGCCGAGCGCTGCGGCGAGCAGCGCGACCACTGCCCCGTTGGCCGCGCCATCGTGCGGCCGGGCGCGGACCTTCACCAGCAGTACGCCCCGGCCGATCTCGAGGCTTTCCCCGCGCGCGCCCGGCGTGACCCTCAGTGCGAGCCGCCCCTCGGCATCGGCGAGCGCGCGGATGGCGGCGGCCGGCGGCAGATCAGCTTTCGGCCTGGCCACGCAGCATCGCCATGTGCCGCTCGGCGAGGCGGCAATAGCGCTCCGTCTGGAAGCGGATCTTCTCGACTTGCGCCTCGTCCTGCGTCCGCAGGAACTTCGCCGGGCGGCCGACCCAGATCTCGCGAGGCGGGATATGCTTGCCGGGGCTGAGCAGCGCGCCGGCCGCGAGCATGGCGCCCTCGCCGATCCGGCCGTCGTCCATCGCCACCGCGCCCATGCCGACGAAAGACCGGTCTTCGAGCGTGCAGCCGTGGACGACCGCCATGTGCCCGATCACGCACTCGTCGCCGACGATCGTCGGGCAACCTTGCGTGTCGGGCCGCGGCCCTTCGACGTGGAAGACGCTGCCGTCCTGCACGTTCGAGCGCGCGCCGACGACGATCCGATGAATGTCGCCGCGCAGCACACAGTTGTACCAGATGCTCGCGCCTGGGCCGATCGTCACGTCGCCGATGATCCGCGCGCCGGGCGCGACGAAGGCGGTTTCGTCGATCTGCGGCTCCTTGCCCTCGAACGGCAGGATCGTCGCCCACGGGAAGCGCTCGGCCGCGGTCATCGCGGCTCGTCCAGCCAATAGGTCACGTGAGGCTTGAGCGGCGAACCGTCCGCAATATGCGGATGGTCGAAATCCATGCCCGGATCATGACGCATGCCCAGCCGCTCCATCAGGCCGCGGCTGCGCGTGTTGCCGACCGAGGTGATCGCGCAGATCGGCCGCCCCGGCCGATTTGTCGCGAACCACGCGACCGACGCTTCGGCGGCTTCCCGCGCGTAGGAGCGGCCCCAGCAATCAGAGGCCAGCCTCCAGCCGATTTCGAAGTCATCGGCGATCGGCGGGACCGTTCCCCTGGCGACGCCGCAAAAGCCGATCATGCGGCCGTCGCGCTTGCGTTCGAGCGCCCAGAACGTGTGTCCGTCGCGGGCCGTGCGGGCCATCAGCCTGCCGAGCCCGGCACGGGCGGTTTCGCGGTCCTGCACGGGCCCGATGGTCGCCATCACGATGGGATCGGAGCAGATCGCGTGCAGCGCGTCGAGATCGTCCTCGCGCCAGTCGCGCAGGATCAGCCGCTCGGTCTCAAGGCGAAACTCAGGCATCTTTGGCGGCCTTCGCGCGGGCGGCGAACCACGCTTCGCGGGTGATGCCCCAGACCATCGTCGGATTGTCCTCGGGCGGGTAGTCGGGGTCGTCGTAATCGAGCTCAGCGAGCCGAACCATGCCCAGCCGCTCCATCACGCGCCACGAGCCGCGGTTGCGTTCGGAGGTCTGTGCGAAGACCGCCGCGAGGGCGAACCGCTCGAAGGCCATGGCCAGCACGACCCCGGCGGCCTCGGTCGCGTAGCCGCGACCCCAGTAATCGGAGCGCAAGGTCCAGCCGACCTGCTGCTGCCCGTCGAGCGCGGCGGGCCTGGCGGCGGTCTCGATCGGCGCCAGGCCGCACTTGCCGACGAGCGTGCCGTCGGACTTGAGCGCGACGAGAAGGAACGGCGGCTCGCCCCTCGCGTCGGCCGCGGCCATCCGGGCGAAGCTTTCGGCGACCTTCTCGACCGCTTGCACCCCGCCGACTTTCTCCATCACTTGCGGCGTGTTCATGTGCTCGAGCCAGACGGCAAGGTCACCCGGGCGCTCGCGCCGCAGGATCAGCCGCTCGGTCTCGGCGACAATGTCACCCTGACTGTCAGCCATCGAGCAGGCGGGCGGCGAGCGGCGCGTGGTAGGTGAGCACGCCCGAGCAACCGGCGCGCTTGAACGCCACCAGCGTCTCCAGCACCAGAGCCTCGCGCTCGCCGGCCCCCGCCGCCGCGGCGGCTTCGATCATCGCGTACTCGCCGCTCACCTGGTAGGCGAACACCGGCACGCCGAAACGCTCCTTTACCCGCCGCACGATGTCGAGGTACGGCAGGCCGGGCTTGACCATCACGCTGTCGGCCCCTTCGGCGAGGTCCATCGCCACCTCGCGCAGCGCTTCGTCGCCGTTGGCCGGGTCCATCTGGTAGCTCTTCTTGTCGCCCTTGAGCAGGCCCCCCGAACCCACCGCGTCGCGGAACGGTCCGTAAAACGCGCTCGCGTACTTCGCGGCGTAGCTCATGATCTGCACGTTGACGTGGCCGGCCCTCTCGAGCGCCATGCGGATCGCTCTCACGCGGCCGTCCATCATGTCCGACGGAGCGATGATGTCGGCGCCCGCCTGGGCCTGGTTCATCGCCTGGTCGACGAGCACGGCGACGGTCTCGTCATTCACCACATAGCCGCCCGCATCGAGCAGCCCGTCCTGGCCATGGCTGGTGTAAGGGTCGAGCGCGACGTCGGTGAGGACGCCGATATCGTTGCCGCAGGCGTCGCGGATCGCCTTCACCGCGCGGCACATGAGGTTGTCGGCGTTCAACGCTTCCTTCCCGTCATCGGACCTGAGATGGGCGGGCGTGTTCGGGAACAGGGCGATGCAGGGTATGCCGAGCCCGACCGCTTCCTTCGCCCGCGCGGCTATACCCTCGAGCGACCAGCGCGAGACGCCTGGCAGCGACGCGACGGGCTCCTCCACGCCGCGGCCTTCGGTGACGAACAGCGGCCAGACGAGGTCGGCCGGCGTGAGCACGTTTTCACGATGCAGCGCCCGGCTCCAGGCGGTGGCGCGGGTGCGGCGCAGGCGGGTGGCGGGATAGCTGCCGGTCATGCGAGCGCTCCTGCCGCAAATCCCGCGCCGCTGCAATTGGCGCGGGCGTCCCGCCGCGAACGCGCCCTAGATCGCCTGCTTGCGGTCGGCGCGGTCGATTTCGCGCACCGGCGCCTCGGAAAGCGACGGATCGGGGGCGAGCGGCGCGAGCGCCGCGCCGGGTTCGACCTGCTTCAGGTTGGCCAGCATGTTGCGGAACGCGGCCAGCTCGCTGCCGGAGAGCTGCGCCCGGCGAACGTAGGCAACGCTGTCGGGGTTGACCGCCTCGCCGTTGCGGTAGACCTCGAAATGAAGATGCGGGCCGGTGGCCAGCCCGCTCGAACCGACGTAGCCGATCACCTCGCCGCGGCGCACGTACTCTCCGCGGCTGACGGCGAAACGGCTCATGTGCGCGTAGCCGGTTCCGAGCCCGCCGCCGTTGTCGAGCTTGACGAAGTTGCCGTGCCCGCCGTGGCGGCCGACGAACACGACGCGCCCGTCCGCGGCTGCGTAGATCGGCGAGCCGTAAGGTGCATGAAAGTCGATCCCGCGGTGCATGCGCGTGTAGCCAAGAACGGGGTGGCGGCGCATGCCGTAGCCCGAGGTTTCCCAGCCCGGCACCGGGCGCATCAGGCCCTGGCGCATCTCGCCCATGCCCGAAGCTTCGAAAAAATGCCCTTCGGGCCCCCAGCGCAGCAGCTGCTTGCGCGGCTTTCCATTGTGCGTGAGGCCCGCGTAGAGAAGCTGCCCCGCCTGGACCTCGCCGGTGGCGGCGCGCTTGTAGCTGACAATCATGTCGAACTGGTCGTCGGCGGAAATGTCGTCGAGGTCCATCTGCTCGTCGAGCGCACGCAAGTATTGCTGCACGGCGCCCGCCGGCGCGCCCGCCGCCCGGGCCGAGAGGTAGATGCTCGAGCCGACGGTCCCCCGGATGCGCAGCGGCGTCGTGTCCACATGGATCGGGTGAGGCTCGACCGTCAGGCGGCCGGCAACCCTGACAACGGCAAGCTGAAGATCGAAACGCGCGCGGAAGCTGAGGCTGTCGAGCGGGCGCGGCTGGTCCGGCGAGATGCGCCGGCCGAGCGTTATGTCCACCTGCGTGCCGGGCTCGATCCCGCTCAGCGGCGTGGCTCCGGCGATCATCTGCGACACGTGTTCCGCCTCGGCTTCGGCGACACCGGAGCGCTCGAGCATGCGCGCGAAGCTGTCTCCGCTCGAGAGAGTGGCGACGAGATCGACCCGCGGGCGCTCGGGCGCATCCGCCAGCCGGCTCACCTCTTCGGACGCACCCATGTGGCGCCCGCTATCGGCGCCGAGCGCCAAGGGCATGATCATCTGGCTGCGGAATTCGTCGCGCGCGCCATCGTCGATCGCCATGGTCGGCGGAGCCTGCAACGGCCCGAAGCTGGGCCAGCCGGCCGCGGCCAGCGCCGCGAGGCCAAACAAGGTGGCGACGCCGCGAAACCACCGCCGCGATCCGATGCCCTGCGCAAGGTCGGGAGCGAAATCGATTTGCGAGAGGGTGATGGAGGCATGCTGGCGCCACTGCTCGTAGCGCTCGGCAAGCGACCTGAAACGCAGCAGTCGCAGGCGCGCCGGATCGCCAAGGATTTGCGCGCGCGACAACGCGACGGCGCCGCCATGCGCGCCGTGCTGCGATATCTCGCTCCCGCGGTCCTTGAACAAGCACCCCTCCCGCCGAGCCGCTCGCCGAAACGGGTGAAGCGGTGCGGATCCATCCGATGGCCTTCTGTGAGTCAAGCCGATGGGCGGATAAAGTAAATTTCCGCTTAATCCGGCGAGCCGAGTCCTCCTTGCGCCGAGCCGTTGAGCGGGCTTGCGGTGCGCTGGGGCAACGGCCACAAAGGCAATCACAGTGAGCGCGTTTGACACCGACAGCCGGGTGCGGGCGGTCCTCGGCCCGACCAACACCGGCAAGACCCACCTCGCGATCGAGCGCTTGTGCGGTCATTCGAGCGGCGCGATCGGCTTCCCGCTGCGCCTGCTCGCGCGCGAGGTCTACGACAAGGTGCGCTCGATCAAGGGCGAGAGCGAGGTGGCGCTGATCACCGGCGAGGAGCGGATCGAGCCGGAAGGCGCGCGCTACCTGCTTTGCACCGCCGAGGCGATGCCACGGGACGGCGGCGGCAAGGCGTTCGTCGCCCTCGACGAGGCGCAGCTCGCCGCGGACGCGGAGCGCGGCCATATCTTTACCGACCGCCTGCTCCATGCCCGCGGGCGCGAGGAGACGATGCTGCTCGGCTCGGCGACGCTCGAGCCGATCGTCCGTGGGCTGGTGCCGCGGGCCGCGATCGAGGACCGGCCGAGGTTTTCCACGCTGACCCATGCGGGGTCCGCCAAGCTCAGCCGCCTGCCGCCTCGCTCGGCCCTCGTCGCCTTCTCGGCCGAGCAGGTTTACGCGATGGCCGAGATGCTGCGGCGTTTCCGCGGTGGTGCGGCGGTGGTCATGGGCGCGCTCAGCCCCGAAACCCGCAACCGCCAGGTCGAGTTGTTCCAGTCAGGCGAGGTCGACTACATCGTCGCCACCGACGCGATCGGAATGGGTCTCAACCTCGACGTCACCCATGTCGCGTTCGCCTCACTGAGCAAGTTCGACGGGCGCCGGCAGCGGCGGCTCACGCCGGCCGAGATGGCCCAGATCGCGGGGCGCGCGGGACGCCATCACCAGGACGGGACTTTCGGGACGTTGAGCGGCGGCAAGGCGGGTGGCGGCGCTGAATTCACCGAAGACGAGATCTACGCCATCGAGGAACACCGTTTCGCGCCGCTGACCCAGGTGTTCTGGCGCGAGGCGGAGCCGCGGTTCGATTCGCTCGCCACGTTGATCGCCGATCTTGAGGCGGGTCCCGGGGTCGAACAGCTGGTTGCGGCACCCGAGGCGATCGATCTTGCCGTTCTCAAGCGTCTCGCCGACGACCAAGCGATCGCCGGCGGTGTGACGAGCCCTGGCCTCGTTCGCCGCCTATGGGAAGTGTGCCAGCTGCCCGACTTCCGCCAGCATGGGGCGGACACCCACGCGCGCTTCGTCATGCGGCTGTGGCAGGACCTGCAGCACGGTCATCTCGGCGCGGACTTCGTCGCCGCCCGCATCGCCGAGCTCGACCGCACGCAAGGCGACATCGACACGCTGCAGGGCCGCATCGCGGCGATTCGCAGCTGGGCCTATATCTGCCAGCGACCCGACTGGGTGCTCGCTCGCGACGAGATGGCCGCCCGGGCCCGCGCCGCCGAGGCCCGCCTGTCCGATGCCTTGCACCAGCGGCTGACCGAGCGTTTCGTCAACCGCCGCACGGCGATACTGATGAAGACGATGGGCAAGGATTCGGCACTGCTGCGCGTGGCGCTGGGAGAACACGGGCACGTCACCGTCGAGGGCGAGACGATCGGCCATCTCGAGGGCTTTCGCTTCGTGGTCGATGCGCTCGCCAGCAGCGAGGACCGCAAGCTGATGCTGGCGGCGGCCGAGCGGCACCTGCCGCGGCTGCTCGCCGAGAAGGCGCAGCGGCTGGTGGCGAGCGAGCTCGGTGACCTCGACATCAGGGACGGCACGATCGTCCGGGGCAACCAGCTCGTCGCGACGATCGAGCCCGGTCGCTCGCTCGCCCGGTTGCGCCTTTCCCTCGCCCGGGAACTCAATGTGCTCGAACCGGTGCACCGAGCGCAACTCGCCGAGGCGCTCGACATCTGGTTCGCCGAGGCCCTGGCGCCGCTCGCCCCGCTGCGGACGATCGAGAGCGCGGCGCTCGACCGTGAGTGCGGATCGGAAGTGCGAGCCTTGTTGCTGACTCTCGCCGAACGCGCGGGAACGGTACCGCGCGAGAGCGCCGGCCTTGCCGTGATACCCAAGGAGAAGCGACCGCTGTTGCGCCGTCTCGGGGTCACCATCGGCGCCCTAGACGTCTTCGTGCCGGCGTTGCTCAAGCCTGCCGCGCGCGCCCTGCTGAAGGAGATCGGAGCCGATCCGAGGCCGGTTCATGCCTCGATGGATGCCGTGATCGGCGGCTCGAGGGAGCTTGCGGCCGGCTATCGCCGCGCGGGGGGCCAGGCCATTCGCATAGACATGGCCGAAAAGCTGTTCCGCGCCGCCCACGAGCAGCGCGTCGCCGCAGCGGGGCGCGCGTTCCGGCTCGATACCGCGCTGGCGGTTTCGATGGGGCTGGCGCCCGACAGTTTCACCCGCCTGATGCGCGACGCGGGCTTCCGGCCGGCCTCCGCCCGCCCGCTCGCGGACGGGGCGTTCGGGCCACCCGCACCGGTCTTGTGGACATGGCGCGCGCCGCGCAAGGACCGCTCGCCCCGGGGTGCCGAAGCAGGCTCGGCGCCCCGCCGCGGTGCCTTCGCGGGCCTTGCCGAGCTGCTCGGCTGAATGCGCCTCGATCGGCTGCTGTGGTTCCTTCGCTTTGCGCGCACGAGAAGCGCGGCCCAGCGCTGGATCGCCGAGGGGCACATTCGCCGCAACGGGGAGCGCGTGACGCGCCAGGACCAGGCCATTTCCGTGGGCGACGTGCTGACCTTGCCGTTACGCGCACGAGTCCTGCCGATAGAAATTCTTGTGCTGCCGACGCGGCGCGGACCTGCCCTGGAGGCACGTTCGTGCTACCGGCCGCTTGACGCTGCCCAAGCAGAGCCATAGCAGGCGGCAAACCGCGCCAGAGGAAGGACACGCGCAGCCATGACCTACGTCGTCACCGATGCCTGCATCAAGTGCAAGTACACCGACTGCGTCGAGGTCTGCCCGGTGGACTGCTTCTATGAAGGCGAGACCATGCTGGTGATCAATCCCAGCGAATGCATCGACTGCGGGGTGTGCGAGCCGGAATGCCCGGCCGAGGCGATCCTGCCCGACACCGAAGGCGGCCTCGAGCAATGGCTCGAGCTCAACAACAAGTACTCCGCCGAGTGGCCGAACATCACCGAGAAGAAGGACCCCCCGGCCGACGCCGACGATCACAAGGGCGAGGAAGGCAAGTTCGACAAGTACTTCTCGCCGGAGCCCGGCGCAGGCGATTGACGCCTGCCTGGCGGCGCGCGAACCGATCAAAGTTAACGGCGGGCGCCCGCCCCTTCCCGAGGGGGTGGCAATTTTGTTGCGAATCTGCTACATATATGTGGAACTGCCGCGGGTGAGCCCTCCGCCGGCAGCGGATTGAGTTAGCAGGAGCCCCCAAAACGTCCTCGTAATCCAGGAGGGGTCGCCCGATCGGGTCGTGCGGCCACGGATATGCTGGCGCTCGGGTATGCTGCTGTCGCAGAAAGGAAAATTGAATGGCTGCGAATGCGCCCGCCTTCGATGTCGGCGATTATGTCGTTTACCCAAAGCACGGTGTCGGCCGTGTGATCGAGCTGCAAAAAGAGGAAATCGCCGGAATGCAGCTCGAGCTTTACGTCCTTCGTTTCGAGAAGGAGCGCATGACGCTCCGCGTGCCCGTCAACAAGGTCGAGTCGATCGGCATGCGCAAGCTTTCCAGCGACAAGACGCTCAAGGAAGCGATGGAAACGCTCAAGGGCAAGCCGCGGGTCAAGCGCACGATGTGGTCGCGCCGCGCCCAGGAGTACGAGGCCAAGATCAACTCGGGCGACCTCGTGTCGATTGCCGAAGTGACGCGCGACCTGTTCCGCCCGGAAGACCAGCCGGAGCAGAGCTATTCCGAACGGCAGATCTTCGAAGCAGCATCGAGCCGCCTCGCCCGCGAACTCGCGGCGATGGAAAAGACCGACGAGCCGACCGCGCTCGAGAAGATCCTCGGCGTGCTACGCAAGCATGCGCCGCAGTATTACGAGAGCACGACCGAAGACGCCTGAGCGATCCGGCCGTCGGGCCATTTCGGGGGCCGCCCGGGCGACCGGGCGGCCTTTTTCATCGTCGTCCCTTGTCGGCGCGGGTTGGGCGTTGGTCGAGCCATCTTTTCCGATGCCGGGCCGATGCGCTACATATGTAGCGTAGCGCATCGGAAGGAGGCACTTGTGACGGCCCTTAGACGTTGGTTCGGCGGCTTCGTTGTGGCGAGTTGTGCCAGCGCCGCCATTGTGACCCAGGCACTTCATGCGCAGGCGCCTCTGGCAACGCGAAGCTACCAGGTGACTTCGTTCGACAAGATCGCCGCGGCGGGGCCCAACCGCGTCATCGTCCACGTCGGCGGGCGCCCCGCCGTCACCGCCGAGGGTCCGAATGAGACGCTCGACCGGATGGAAGTCGTCGTCGAGCGCGACGAACTGCAGATTCGGCCGAGGCGCGAGCCAGCGGGGTTCGGCCGGGAGCGGATGGAGCCGGCGACGTTCACCGTGACGGTGCCGCGCCTTGTTGCGGCATCGCTCGCCGGCTCGGGCGACATGCGCGTCGACAGGACCGACGCCGACCGGTTCAGCGCATCGGTCGCCGGATCCGGCCACCTCGAGATCGGCGCCCTGCGGGTGAACCGGGTGACCCTCGGCATGGCGGGCTCCGGAACCCTGACCGCGCGCGGGAGCGCAGGCGAGGCTTCTGTCTCCGTCGCCGGATCAGGGACCCTCGACGCGCGCGGCGTCAGCAGCCGCACCGCTTCGGTCACCGTTGCCGGATCGGGCAACGCCGAGCTGAGTGCGCAGGGCACGGCCCATGTTTCGGTCGTGGGCAGCGGCAACGCCGAAATCTTTGGACGGGCGCACTGCACCCTCACGCGGATCGGCTCCGGCCGCGCGCGCTGCAATGCCTGACTCGCTCTGCGAACCCCTTACCGGCGCCGACAAACGCGATTGAGCATCTCCTCTCGTTCGTGTATTAGTGCGATAATACACGAACGAGAGGAGCCCCGCTCATGGGTTTCAAGCACATGCTCAAGGCGATCGCGCCCGTTGTCGCGCTGGCGATCGCGGGCAGCCTCGCCGGCTGCGGCGATTCGGATGTCAAGCTCAACGGCAAGGAAGGGGTGCCTCTGTCCGAGCTCGATTTGTCCGGCGAGGCGCCAAGCGAAGTGGTCCTCCTGGGCCCCGACAAGGTCGACATCCGCGATGGCGAAAAGCTCGCGATCGAGGTCGAGGGCGCCGACGAGGCCAGGGAGCGGATGCGCTTCGTGCTCGACGACGGCTCGCTCGGCATCCTGCGCGACAAGTCGCACTGGAACGACAGCGGCACGGCCACGGTGATCGTGACGATGCCGGCGGCGGCCAAGCTGACCCTCGCCGGCTCGGGCGAAATGAGAGCCGCATCCGTCTCGGACCGGCCGGAGATCAACGTCCTCGGCTCGGGCAAGCTGGACCTGCCCAGCGTCGCGGCGGCAAGGATCGAGGTGAACCTCGCCGGATCGGGCACGCTGACCGCGGCCGGGTCGGCCGACAGCCTCGAGCTCAATGTGATGGGCAGCGGCAACGCCAGGATGGACGCTCTCAAGGCCGCCAAGGCAAGCGTCAACGTCGCCGGTTCGGGTAATGCCACCTTCGCTTCGGACGGGGAAGTCGATGCCAACATCATGGGCTCGGGCAACGTGACCGTACGCGGACGCGCGAGGTGCAAGGTCAAGACCATGGGCTCGGGCCACCTGGTTTGCGAGGACGGCGGCGAGGATGTCGGCAAGGCCGCCTGATTCGGTTGCGCCGAACCCATCGATAGCGGGGCTGGGATCGCCGGCAGCGGCGACGTGAACCGCCGACCTGACATCTGCACCGACAGGTTCACCCGCGCGCAATCTCCCGCTGGCTATCGGTCAGGCGAGGAGTGCGGCCGATGCGATCTTTCCTGCAACTGGCGATCATCGCGGCCTCGCTCGTGCTGCTGCAAGGCTGCCTTGCCAAGACGGCGTGGAATGTGGCCACGGCCCCGGTAAAGGTCGCCAGCAAGGGCGTCGACCTTGCCACCACGAGCCAGTCCGAAGCCGACGAGAAGCGCGGCCGCGCGCTGCGCAAGCGCGAGGCGAAGCTCGGCAGCCTCCAGCGTGACTACGCGAAGCAAAGCAAGGCCTGTGTCGGCGGCGACCAGCGATCGTGCGAAGCCGCACGCACCACCTACAACGAGATACAGCTCCTGCTGCCGACAGTCCCGGTCGAGCCTCAACGCTAGGCCGCGGCCCGGCGCAGACGATCGTTGATCGCCGCGCCGATACCCTCGGACGGGACCGGCGCCACGGCAATTCGCGGCCGCTTGGACGCGGCCGCCTCGTGCAGGCAGCGGTAGAGCCGCGCGGCGGCCTCGGCGAGGTCACCTGATGGTGACAGCGAGCAATCGCCGGCAATGCGGCCGAAGCCGATCAGGAACTCGCCCGCTTGTGCTGCGTCCGCGTCGAGCCGCACCGGCTTTCCCGGCGCGTAATGCCTTGCAAGCTGCCCCGGCGCTTCGATCCGCCCTGCCTCGACAGGCATGGCGTCTCCCAACAGCGCCGCCACGGCGGATTCGGGAATCGGTCCCGGACGAAGCAGTTGCCAGCCGCCCTGGCGCAAGGCGACGATGGTCGATTCGAGCCCGTTCTCGCTGGCACCGCCGTCGAGAATCGGTGGTGCCGCCGCGCCGAACGAGACCTGCACGTGCTCGGCGCTGGTCGGGCTCACTCCGCCGCTCCGATTGGCCGAGGGCGCCGCGAGGGGCAAGCCCAGACGGCCCAGCACGGCTCGCAGCAGCGGATGGGCCGGCATGCGAATCGCGATGGTCGCAAGGCCAGCCGTCACCGCCGGCGCGACCGATGCCTCTTTTCGCAAGGGCAGCACGAGCGTCAGGGGGCCGGGCCAGAAGCGCTCGGCCAGGAGAGCCGCCCGATCGTCGAACAGCGCCAGCCGTTCGGCTTGCGCGAGAGAGGCCACATGGACGATCAGCGGGTTGAAATCGGGTCGTCCCTTGGCGCGGTAGATTGCGGCCACCGCCGCCTCGCTGTCAGCGCGGCCGGCGAGGCCGTAGACCGTTTCCGTCGGCAGGGCCACCAGCCCGCCCGAGCGGAGGATTTCCGCCGTCTGGGCCAATCCGGATTCATCGCCAGCGAGGATCATGCGGCGGCGCTACACGCCTATGCGCCGGCGCGCTATCGCCTCGATGCGCCCGGGACGTGGAATCTCGCCGGGTCGGGCCTTGCGACTGGAGTCTCCCTCGGCGCCGGCACCTGCGGCAGCCACGAATACGGGATGCGATAGGCGCGATAGACGGCGTTCGAGGCGCGCGGACCTTCGCCCGGAGGAGCGACGTACTCCCACACGATCCGCTTGTCGGCCGTGACCTCGAAGACCCGCCCCGTGGTGCCTTCGGCAATCAGCGTGTTGCCGTTCGGGAGCCGCTGGGCCGAGCTGATATTGAAGCTGTAGAAGGTGGGCGCGCTGTATGACCAGATGAGCTTCATCGATACCGGGTCTATCTCGAGCACGCGCGAGCCGGCCCGCTGGTAGATCGAATCGCCGTCCGGCGAAATCGGGCTCGGATCGCCGTAGCCGCTGGCGCCGCCGTTATCGAACAGCAGCAAGTCGCCCGCGCCGGGAAGGCCTTGCGGGATCATGGTCACATCGTGCTGGCCGATGATCTGGCCAATCGCCTTTGTCGCCGGCGACGCGGACGAATCGGGCCCGAGCCGCCAGACCAGCTTGCCGCTGCGGGCAACGATCGCGATCAGGCTGGCGGATCGGCTCGAGACGATGACGTTGCGCGGATCGAACCGCGGGTCGCCTGCGTCGAACCATCGGTTCGGCCCCACATAGGCGGCCGAATTCAGGTGCAACCAGTCAAACCCCCCTCGCTTGCCATTGCGCCTGATCGCGGCGCGAGCGGCGGGGGTGAATTGGAAATCGTCGATGTGGTCCCCGGCGCGCCACTGCCACGTGGCACGCCCCTGCGGATCGAGCTCGATCAGCCTGTCGTCATCGAGCGTGACCTGCGCGATCGCCGGATCGTCATGCGCCGAGTGGGTCAGCACGAGCCAAGTCGCGCCGGCGAGGCCGGGCGCGGATTGCGGCGAATAGGCACCGCCCGGGAAAGTGCTCAATTGCCAGTCGTGATGCTGGCGCGCGCCGGAGGCCGGCCTGTCGCCTCGCTCATTTGGCTCGGCACGGTCGAAGCGCCACAGCTCCCTGCCCTCGAAGTCCTGTGCAACGAGCGCACTCGCCTCGAGATGCTGGGGCATGGCATCGCCCTCGGGCGCGACCACGATCCCGCCGGGCAGGACGCGAGCCGGTCCGCCGGAAACGAGATCGAACCCCTCCCAACGCTTCACCACCCGGCCGTTCATGTCGATGACGATCACCGCCCTTATACCGAGCGGCGAGAGCACGGTGAAGCCGTTCCAGGTCCGCGCGGGCTCGTAGATCGTCGTGCCGGTCGGATAGACGGTCGGCGCCGAGGCGATCGGGCCCGCGCCGAACGCGGTCAAACACAGCGTCAGGGTGACGGCGCAGCGCCCAAGAAGTCGAGACGTCATAGGATTCCCCTGCCTGGCCCCAAAGGGACCTTGTAAGCCAAGGCTTGACGCGGGCAAGGCCGGCAGGCGAGGCACGGACCATGACGAACACAGACGATCCCCTTGGCCAAATCGCCGATGCGCTGCAGCGGCTGGCGCCGGCCGGGCAAGCCGCGACGGACTGGCTTTCGGCGCCGGCCTATCTTTGGACCGGCACCGAAGGACGCCCGATTGCTCGCATCGAAGCGCCCTCGCTCGCCCTTCTCAAGGGGATCGACCGGCAAAAGGCGACGGTGTCCGAGAACGTCGCCCGTCTCGCAGCCGGCCATGCGGCCCACGACATGCTGCTGTGGGGTGCGCGGGGCATGGGCAAGTCGGCCCTGGTTCGCGCGGCAATCCTGGCGGCGCAGGCGGCGGCGCCCGACAGGCTGGCCTTGGTCCAGGCAGGCACCGATTCGCTCGACACGCTGCCGCGCCTGTTCGCGCAACTGGGTGAGGTTGACCGCAACTTTCTGGTCTACATCGACGATCTCGGCTTTGCCGAGGGAGACACTCATGGCCCGCGCCACCTGCGAAGCTGGCTCGAAGGGGGAATCGAAGCGCGCCCGGCGAACGTGCGCCTGGCAGTCACCTCCAATCGCCGGGCCATCGTGCCGCGGCAAATGTCCGAGCAGGACGACCCGATCAACCCACGCGATGCGGTGGACGATCGGCTGGCGCTGGCCGACCGCTTCGGCCTCGCGCTCGGCTTCCACGCGTGTTCGCAGGACGACTATCTCGCCATCGTTCGCGGCTACGCCGAGGAATACGGCTTGGCGTGGGATGAGGCCGGCGCCCTCGAGTGGGCGCAACGACGAGGGGCGCGCTCAGGCCGCGTGGCGTGGCACTATGTCGTCGAGCTCGCCGGCCGCGCGGGCGTGCGGATCTAGCCGGTCACTGCCCGGCCGGCGTGTTTCGCGTCGACAGGCCTCCCGACTGCATCATCGCGCCCGGCTGCAGGTCGGCCGGGGGGTGCCTGAAGGCGTCGGCGGGATCGGCATTGAGCTCGCGCTGGGGCGGCAGGCTCTCTCCCGTGTTCGGTTGCGGCGCCGCGGCCGGCCTCGCCCCGGGTGCGCGAACGCGCCAGATGATACCCGCCGTGTCGTCACTGACCAGCAGCGCGCCGGTCCTGTCCCACGCCACCCAGGTCGGCCGTCCATGGGTCTTGCCATCGCCGTCGAGGAAGCTCTTCAGCACGGTGACCGGCTTGCCGGTCGGATTGCCCAGCTTGTCGAACGGGACATAGACGACGTCGTAGCCCGACGGCGGCTTGCGGTTCCAGGAGCCGTGGCGCGCGATGAAGGCGCCGTGGGCGAAGTTGTCGCCCATTGTCGTCCCCCCTTGCGTGAAGGCGAGGCCGAGGGCCGCGACATGCGGGCCGAGGGCGTATTCGGGCCTGCGGGTGTAGGAAGTGAGGAAGTTCGGCATCGGCGCATCGACCCGCTCGTCGACCTTGTCCTTCCAGTAGACCCACGGCCAGCCGTACTGGGCACCGATCGGTACGTTCGTCAGGTAGTCCGGCGGGAGATCGGAACCGAGCTGGTCGCGCTCGTTGACCGTCGTCCAGAGCTCGCCGCTCCAGGGGTTCCAGGCCAGCCCGTTGGGATTGCGCATGCCCCCGGCGTACTCGCGTGACCGGCCGGTCTTCAGGTCGATCTCGTAGATCGCCGCGCGCCCCTCCTCCTTGTCCATGCCGCCCTCGCCGATGTTCGAGGCAGAGCCGACCGTGACGTATAGCTTCGACTTGTCGGCGCTCAGCAGAAGGTTGCGCATCCAGTGGTTGCCGCCGCCCGGCAGGTCCATGATCTTGGTGGGGGTACCGGAAAGCGTGGTTTCGCCCGGTGTGTAAGCGTAGCGAAGCACTGCGTCGGTGTTGGCGATGTAGAGCTTGCCGTCCGCCCAGGCGATGCCGCCCGGCGAGTGGAGGTCGCTGCGCAGGACCGCTTTCGTCTCGGCCACGCCGTCGCCGTTCGCATCGCGCAGCAGCACGAGCTTGTTGGGCGAAGGCACGTCCGCGCCCGCCTTGCGGAAGAGGAACCCGGCGACGAGATTGGTCAGCCAGCCCCCGGCGATGATCCGTTCCGGGGCGTTGCCTTCCGAAACCAGGAGATCGCCGTTGGGCAGAGGATACAGCACGCGGGGGTGCTCGAGGCCGCTGGCGAAGCGGGTCACCGTCAGACCGGGGGCCGCCGCGGGCGCGGCATTGGCGGCCCAGCCGACCGGCGTGGCCACTTCCACCGTCGGGATCGTCTGCGCGTTCGGCTGGGCGAGCTTGGGGTCGGTGCCGGCGACGTCGGCCACGGTGTATTCGGCGCTGTCGCCGCGCAGCACCCACCAGGCGGCCACGGCGAGGACGAGGATCACCACCACGAGCGTGATGCCGATTTTCTTGAGGATTGCCATCGGGCCTGAATAAGCGAGGCGCAAGCTTGCGGCAATGGCGAGCGCAGCGTAGCGCCCGGACTCGATGTACGCCTTCACCGCTGATCCCGCGCGGCCCAAGTCCGCGTTCTACGACGACCTCGTTCGCGCGGCCGATGCGCTTACCACGGGGGAAAGCGATGGCATCGCCAACATGGCGAACGTCGCCGCATTGATGTGGCAGCTAGTTCCCGACCTCAACTGGGCCGGATTCTATCGGGTGATCGACCGCGAGCTGGTGCTGGGTCCGTTCTGCGGCAAGCCGGCGTGCATTCGTATTCCTTTGGGTCAAGGCGTCTGCGGCACGGCCGCTGCGAGCGGGCAGAGTCAGCTGGTGCCCGATGTCCGGGCTTTCAACGGCCACATCGCCTGCGATGCGGACAGCCGTTCCGAGCTCGTGGTTCCCGTGAGGCGCGGCGGCACGATCATCGCGGTCATCGACCTCGACGCGCCGCGCGAGAACCGTTTCGACACCGACGACCTCGCCGGCATCGAGCGCCTGGCGCAAACGCTCGCCGACCGCCTTTGAGCGCCCCTAATCGGGACAGGCGCGGGTTAAGCTTTGGTGGCCTCCGAGCCGCCATGGTAGCTCGTGGCCACCAGGATTCGGTTGGGGGATAATCGAGGATCATGCGCCGTTACCTCGCTTACGCTTTCGCGGCTGCCCTAGCAGCAGCCATCAGCGCGTCCGCGGTGGCGCAGGACGCGCCGCCCGCACCGGACGCGGCGACCGTGACGCAAGGATGGGTCGATCCGCAGGCGCCATTCTACCCCTCGCCATTGCCGCCCCAGCAGGTCGATGCCGGCGCGCCGTTTGCGCGCCCGCTCCCGCCCGAAGCCCTGGCGCCCTATGCTTACCGATACACCGCGAACCCTTGCGGCTGCCCGGGCTACGCTTTCCCGGCGGTCTCGTGGGTCCCCGTGCCGATCCAGACCCGGTATCTCTATTCCGCGCCGATCCGTCACGAGAGCGAGGTGGTCGAAGAGAAGATCGTCGAGGAGCAGGTTGCCCCGCCGGTCCGGGCGCGGCCGAATCGCGCACCCGCTCGCTCGCCGAGGCACGCAAAATCCAAGGTCGTCCGCACGACCCGGTAGCTCGGCCCCTCAGGGCGAAAGCGCGGCCGGCGGACCGGCCATGAGCGACGATTCGGCGACCTGGCTCGGCCGCAGGCGAATGACGCCGAGATCGACGTCGCTCTTTTCCTCCGAAAGATCCGCGGTCTTGCCGGTGTCGCGGGCCGTCCCGAGCGCCCTGGCGCTGCCGGCCGAGAGCCTGACGCTGTACTGGCCGTAAGGCACTTGCTCGAACAGGAAGTAGCCGTCGTATTCGGTGAGCGTCGTCGCGGCGATCTTGCCGGACGGGTCGACGAGCTCGAGTTCGACGCCCGCCTTCGCGACATCTTCCGCCCCGTGCACCTCGCCCTCGACCTCGCCCGTCGGAGCTATCGCGATCTCGAGCTTGGCCGGCACGCCCGGCCGGGGCGTAATGACGATCGCCTTCCTGACCGGGACGAGGAAGGGATCGGGCAGGCTCGACTCGTCCACCCCTATGGCCACCTTCTCGTACGGGTTGAGGTCTTCGACCATCGCGTGGCCGTTCTTGTCGGTAGGTTCGGAAGAACCGTATTGACCCGCGGTGATGTTGACGCCGGCCAGCGGTTGCTCGCCCGGCGAGCGGACGCCGTCGCCGTTCTTGTCGACGAACACCGAGACCGCGGCCTCGCCCCGTTGCGCGAGCTTGGTGTTGGAGAATCGCAGGCCGTCCCCGAACGGATCGCGGCTGAAGCTGAAAGTCACGCCGACATTGGCGCCGAGACCTCCCCGGCTGTCGGCGGTTGCGCCCACGTTGAGCGCCAGGCGGCGGAACTGCCTGAGATAGGCCGCCTCTACGGAGGTCAGGTTTTGCGTCGCGTCGTATCGGACATCGACGCGCAGATCGGAGCGCTCGGTGAGCGCCTTCTCGAGTGTCAGCTGGGCGCTATCGAGCCCCTTGTGCGGACCGCTCAGGCGATAACTGGCGTTCGCCCGCAAGGAGAGACCCAGCAGGCGCGTGTTGGCCAGCATCTCGAACCGCGTACCGCGGTCGTCCGTGGCCAGGTCCGGGCCGCTCTTTTTCGTGAGCGCCGCGGTGAACGAGATACGCGGGAGGATCAGCGATGCTCGCGCCAACCATTCGTTAACCCTTTGTCCGTCGGCGCGGACCGTCCGCTTGAATCCGACCGCGACCGGAAGGGTCACCCTTTTCCAACCGAAAATGTTCTCGATTTCAAGGTTTTGCTCCGAGCGCTCGCCATCGGGTATCTGTCCGCTGGAGAAGTCACCGTCGAGGAAGAAGGTCTCGGCGGTAATGTTCAGCTTGCCCATGCGCCCGAGCGCCGTGGCCCGGTACGCGCGCCCGGCCCCGAATTCCTGCGCCGCGGTGAGGTCGAGCACCATCGGCCCGAGCGCCCGCTGGACGTCAAGCTCCCCGTAGTTGCGTCGCCGACCCCGATAGAACAGTGACTCGGCCGTCGCCCCGACAACCGTGCGCTTGTCGAGACCATATTGGGTTCCAAACCCGTACTGCCAGCCACGGTCGAGCGATCCCGGCGGGTCATGGAAATTGACCAGGTCGTGATTGCGCTGGATGACCCCCGCCCAGTATTCGAGCCTGCCGGGCGCAACGGCACCGTAGCCCACCGGAATCGTCTGCTTCTCCCGCCTGACCTGCCCTTGCGGCCCGTAGAGAACGACTTCGAGGTCGTTGTTGCCGTAGACCAGATCGACATCGAATTCGTAGCGTCCATCGGACCGGTCGCTCTCAAACGCCAGCAGCTGCCCGTTGCGATAGAGCTCGGCGTCCCAGCCGATCGGCAACTCGCCGCGCAGGACCGTCTTGCCGAAGGTGTTCGAGCGGTTGAGCGGCCGGTTGCTCACGAAGGCGCCACGGCCGATGCCGCCGGCACCTGCAAGGTTTCCAGAATAGAGCTCGACGTCCCCGACCGCGGCCTGGGTGGCCTTGAGCGGGCCGAGCATATGGCCGTCCGGATCGTTGCGAAAGGCCCTGACGCGCAGCGTGTCAGGGGCGCCCGCGGCATCCGAAGCGAGGCGCGCATCGACGCTCGCCCCGGCGATCTCGCCGCTCGCGTAGACCTGATACCGGCCGCGCAAGGATGTTCCCTGGCCGCCCTCGCCCCTGACAAAGCCGAGTTCTACGATTGCGTCCACTGACGGCGTGCGCCAGGCGCGGTACGGCACGCTGGCCTGGGGCAGATCGGCGAGATTGAACGTCTTCTGGCCCTGAAGTCGCGCCGCACGACTTTTCCGCTCGATCGCCTCGATGAACGGCAGCGGGGTCTTGCTGTCGAGCTGAAGCACGGCCTCGAAGAGGTTCGGGGTAAGCGTGGCGCCCAGCCATCGCGCCAGGGTCCGGGTGTCGACGCACCAGCCTTCGGGAGTGTCGTAGATGTCGCCAGGTCGCAGGGCCTGCTCATTGTTCATGATTTGTACCGTATTTTTGTCGCGGTCGAGCGTGAATGTCTGGTCCTCGCGGAACAGCCAGCCAGTCGCGCGGCGCGACTTCTTGTCGAGCCGCACCGGCAGGTCGAGGGCGAGAATGACGTCGCCGAGGTCGACGCAGACGCCGCCGTCAGCGAGCTGGTAACCACGCAACTCATTGCGAAGGCGCAATGTTTTGACCTGAAGCTGGAGAATGACCTGGTCGTCCTGGGTCGGCGCCTTGACGGCATTCGCCTGCGCGGTGGCCGGCCCGGCCCACCCCAACGCCAGCAAGGCCGCCGCGGCAAGCGCAACGGCCCGGCGACCGAGGTGGCTGGTCCGCGACATGGCTGACCCTCGGGCTATCCCGTTCCCAGGCCCTAGCCGATCACCGTGTCGATCGAGGCGATCTCGGCGCCCCCGTTCTCGGAGGCTTCGCGGAACTCGATGTGGACCGGGCCCTTCATCGCCGCCTCCTGCTCCGCGTCGATCGGAAACGAAGCGTGGCGCACGTTGATCTCCGGATAGACCCCGACCCCGCGAACGACGAACACGGGATCCTTGGCACCTCGCGGAGAAACGAGGATATCGCCGTAAACCGATTCGGTGCCCGACCGCGTCATGTCGATCGCAAATTCGTCCCCTTTGGGCCCGTGCACGATATGCGGGTTGGCAAGGCCCGCCTTGACCGTCAGCTCGCCTTTGCGAACGATGATCGGCATTACGATCCCGTAGATGGGGATCAGGTTGATCGATATGCCGGTCGGGCTCGCCGGCGCATCGGCGACGGGATGGACCTTCGGCAGGGCCGCAAACGACATGTGCACCCGGTATTCGCCGTCGGGCAGGCCGGCTCCCGGACGAACGCTGATCCTGATCGACTGGGGTTGCGTCGGAGGAAGGGTTACCCGCCGCGGCGCATAGCGGATCATGGCAAGGGCCGCCTTTTCTGTCGCATTGGCCTCGGCCTCGGCGACCGGCTCGAGATCTCCGTTTTCGTTCATTCGGCGCAGCTCAAGGGAGACGCGATAGGTCTCCGGCTCGTTGCCGGTGTTGGCGAGGACGACCTCGCCGCTGCGGCGGCCATCGAGAACGAGGCGTGTTGGCGCGATGAGAAGATTCCCCTGGGCCTGGCTGGCGCCGGGAGAAATCACCGCAGCCGTCGTCAGCACGGCAAGGGCGATTTTGGTCATGTAAGCGAAATGCGAGCCATTCCGGCGCATGGTGCGGACCCCTTCCCTGGGCATTTACCCCTATGGATAAACGCGTATTTGTCGGACGGGGGGGTTAGAGCCGCAGGGTTAATTTCACGTAAACCACGCAACGAGTTGACCAAAGTACGAAAAAAGAACCGCCCCCGCGCCAAAGCGCGGAGGCGGCTGGAGAAATCAGGACGCCGAAACGCCCGGATTTGAAACTCAGTTATAGGCGACGTTGACCGTCACCGTGCCCGAGTAGGTACCCGCGGCCTGGCCGGCGGCGACCGCCAGCGACCCGCCGACGGTGAACGAGGCATTGCCGGTCGCATCGAGCGTGGCGACATCGCTCGGCAGGCTGGTCAGGAACGAGCTTGCCGTCATGTTGTTGCCCGAGCCATCGCTCAGCGTTTCCGAGGCATTCGTGAAGGTGACCTGGACCGTCGAATTCACGGCGCCCTGGATGTTGAACGTCGGCGCATTGGCCGTGCCGGTGCAAACCACGCCGACAGGGCACGTCCGCGTGCCGTTGGGCGCCACGACCACGGTCACGGCGCTGGCGCCCGGAGCAATCGTCGCGAAGTCGAGGGTGTTGTCGGTCGGCGAAACGGCCACCGCAAGCGAGTTGAGAATGGTGGCCGATGCATTGGCCTGAGCCGACGTCGCGGCTTGCGCACCTGACGCAATGCCGAGCGACGCCACGGCGGCGCCCACGGCGGCGTAACGAACAAATTTGCTCATGTTCTGGTCCCTTCCAAGCGTATCTTGTCCCGCGAGTGACCCGAAGGCCCCGCCGAACGGGCCAATCGCGGCCTCGTTCGTGCTGGGATTTACCAGCGGGTTTATTCAGGCTTGGTGGGCGATAATGGTTAACACCTAGGGGTTTTCCCTTAAGGAATCACGCCCCAGAATGCAGCCGTTTCAAATAGATGCGCCGGTGAGCCTCTGGCAAATGAGGTCCAGCTGGTCGAGCGTACGGTAACGGATGGTCACCGAACCCGCTCGCGGGTCTGCATCCGTCACAATCCGCACATTGAGGCCGAGGAACTCTTCGAGATGGTTCTGGACCGCGGCGATGTCCGCATCCTGGCCGCTATCCTGCGGCGTGCGAGCCTGGCGCCTGCCCGCACCGGCTCTTTCGCGCCGAACGAGCTTCTCGACCTCGCGCACCGACAGGCGCTCGGCAACCACCTTCTCGGCGAGGGCCGCTGCCTCGGGATGGCCGATCAGCGCGCGCGCGTGGCCCATGTCGAGCCGACCGGCCGCGACGTGGCCGAGCACGGTTTCGGGCAGCTCAAGCAGCCGCTGCATATTCGCGACATGGCTGCGGGACTTGCCGACCAGCTTGGCGATCTCGGATTGCGGTAAATCATCAAGCTCGCCGAGTCGCCGATAGGCGCGCGCCTCCTCTACCGGGTTGAGATCGGCCCGCTGGATGTTCTCGATGAGCGCCAGCGCCATCGCGTCCCGTTCGTCGATGTCCCGAATAAGGGCTGGTATTTCATGCAGTTGGGCCTTCTGAGCGGCGCGCCAGCGACGTTCCCCGGCGACCAGCTGAAAGCGGCCCGACGCCAGCGGGCGAACGATAATCGGCTGGATCACCCCGCGCCGGCTGATCGAGGCGGCAAGCTCGTCGAGCGCCGCCTCGTCGAAATGGCGCCGCGGCTGCTCGGGGTGCGGCTCGATCGCCGCAAGCGGCAGGCTGGACAGCCCCGCAGGCCGCTGCGGCGGCTCATGCGCCGCGTCGGCCACCATTGCCCCGGAAGCCACCAGCGGCTCCTCGCGCCGCACTTCGCCGAGCAGCGCCCCAAGGCCCTTGCCGAGCTTGCGGCGCGGCGCGCCCCGGGCTGCGGTGTCGTCCTCGGCCATCATGCTGCCTTCCTTTCTTGCGGCAGCCGCTGGATCAGCTCGCGCGCCAGCGACATGTAGGCGCGGCTGCCCGCGCACGAGGTGTCGTAAACGAGGGCCGGCAAGCCATGGCTCGGCGCTTCCGAGAGGCGCACATTGCGCGGGATGACGGATTCGAACACCAGGTTCCCGAGGCATTCGCGAACGTCGTCGGCCACCTGGTCGGTCAGGCGGTTCCGGCGATCGAACATCGTTAGTGCGATGCCGATGATCCCGAGATCGGAGTTGAAACGCGCCTGGACGCGCTCAACCGTCTGTAATAGCTGGCTTAATCCTTCGAGTGCGAAGAACTCGCACTGCAGGGGAACGAGCAGCGTATCGGCCGCCGTCAAGGCGTTCAGGGTCAATAGCCCAAGGGATGGCGGGCAGTCGATGAAACAGACGTCGTGACCGCGATGGTTTGCGAGCGACTTGCGCAGGCGCTCGGCACGATCCTCCTCCCCCACCAGCTCAAGCTCGGCTCCGCTGAGGTCGACCGTCGCCGGAAGGAGGTCGAGATTGGGGATCGATGTCGGGAAAGTGCACTCGTCTACCGACAGGCCCTCGACCAGCAGGTCGTAGCTCGTCTGGGTCCGGTGCACGCCCGCGAGCCCGAGGCCGGTCGAAGCATTGCCCTGCGGATCGAGGTCGAGCAGCAGGGTTCGCCAACCGGTCGCCGCCATCGCGGTGGCGATATTGATCGCGGTGGTCGTCTTGCCCACCCCGCCCTTCTGATTGGCAATCGCTATGGCGATCATGCGCTCACCGGCCGTCCCGTCCCAATTACAATTCCGGCCTCACCGTCGGTGGCCGATTGTTCCACGTGAAACATCCGTGCCATGCCGCGGGGAAGGCTGGCCAGTTCTTGCACGGCGGAGCGCCCTTTCGGCAACAGCCATAGGGTATCCTGTGTGGAAAAAGGGGCGGACAAAGCCAGCAGCCTGCCCAGCGGAGCGAAGGCGCGCGCCGAGATTACAGCGGCAGCAAAGCTTTCCACATGTTCGAGCTTGCGTCCTTCGACGCGGCAATTTTCAAGGCCGAGTTCGCTGGCCGCGCGCACCAGCCAGTCGACTCGCTTCTTGCGTGATTCGACGAGGACGACGCGAAGACCCGGCCGCATGGCGGCGATCACCAGGCCGGGAAAGCCGGCCCCTGTGCCGAGGTCGAGCCACGGCCCCGGGTCGCCGGCCACATGGCCCAGGAGCTGCGCGCTGTCCGCCAGGTGGCGCAGCCAGATGCTCGCCTCGCTCGCCTTGGCGACAAGGTTTTGCCGGGAATTTTCCTCGATGACCATGCCGGCGAGCCGCTCGAGCCGAGCGGCCCCGGCGGCATCCGTCAACCCGGCGCAAAAGGCGCGCGCCTCTTCCTCGCTCGCCAACGTCATGGCAATACGGCGCCCCGCCGGGCGTGGACCAGGATGGCGGCAAGAGCCGCCGGGGTAATCCCGCGAACGCGCGCCGCGTCGGCCAGCGTGGCGGGCCGCGCCGATTCCAGCCGCTCGACCATCTCGCGCGAAAGCCCCGGCAACGCAGCATAGGCCAGGCGCTCGAGCCTGACGCCCGCGCTCGCCCGCATATCCCGCACGTCCGCTTCTTGGCGCTCGAGATAGGGTGCGTAGATGGCGTCCTCGGCCACTTCAGCGGCAACCTCGCTCGACGGGTCGAGCTCGTCGCCGAGCCAAGGCGCAAGATCGGCCACGCAAAGTCCGGTGCGCAGCCATTCTCCCAGTGTCTTGCGCCCCGCCCCGTGTCTGGGGGCAAGCCCGGCGTCGGCCAATTCATGCGCCGGCACCTCGCGGGCCAGCGCGCCCACCCCCCGCTCCCGCTCGAGTTCGCGGCGCTCGAACCACATTCGCCGCTCGGCGCCGACACAACCCGCCGCGATCGCCAGCGGCGTCAGGCGGGTCGTGGCGTTATTGGCCCTGAGGCGCAGCCGGTATTCCGCGCGGGCTGTGAGCATCCGGTAAGGTTCGCTCACCCCATGCAGCGTAAGGTCGTCGATCATCACGGCAATGTAGGCGTTGGCGCGGTCGAGAGGCGCCGGGGTCCGATCGAGCACGGCCGAGGCCGCGTGCATGCCGGCCACGAGGCCTTGCGCGGCGGCTTCCTCGTAGCCCGTCGTCCCGTTGATTTGCCCGGCGCAGTAAAGCCCCGGGATCGCGCGCACTTCCAACCCACCGCTGAGCGCCCGCGGGTCGATGTGGTCGTACTCGACCGCGTATCCGGCCACGCTCATTGCGACCTTCTCGAGACCGGCGATCGTGCGCAGCATCTCAAGCTGCGCCTCAGCCGGAAGCGAAGTGCTGATCCCGTTGGGATAGACGAGGTGCGTCGCCAATCCTTCGGGCTCGAGGAAGATCTGGTGGCCGTCGCGGTCACCGAAGCGATGGATCTTGTCCTCGATCGACGGGCAATAGCGCGGTCCCGCTGCCGCGATGGCTCCCGTGAACATTGGCGACCGATCGAGATTGGCGCGGATAATGTCGTGGCTGCGCTCGTTCGTGCGGGTGATGGCGCAGGCGAGCTGCGGATTCGCGCGCGCTGTCGCCAGCGGCGACATCGTCCATGGATCCGCGTCTGAGGGCTGCTCGTCGAGCCGCGCCCAGTCGATGGTGCGCCCGTCAAGGCGCGGCGGAGTTCCCGTCTTGAGGCGAGCCATCGGCAGCGCGGCGTCGCGCAGCTGGCCCGCCAGCCGGTGGGCGGCGTATTCGCCCAGCCGGCCTCCCTCGAGACGCTCCTCGCCCCGGAACAGGCGCCCGCCGAGAAAAGTCCCGGTGCACAGGACGATGCCCCGGGCGCGCAGCCGCGATCCATCTCCGAGGAGCAAGCCGGAGATACGCCCGCCCTCGAGGACCAGCTGCGCCGCCTCGCCTTCGATCACCTCGAGGCCCTCGTGCGCGGCAAGCATGCGCTGG
>Ga0207657_10000771_pt1 | contig 33978 bp, 26 predicted proteins | sample KBSC33metaG_FD_184316 | JGI IMG/M metagenome (GOLD analysis project Ga0207657, IMG submission 184316) | Corn rhizosphere microbial communities from Kellogg Biological Station, Michigan, USA - KBS C3-3 metaG (SPAdes) (version 2) | ecosystem: Host-associated > Plants > Roots > Rhizosphere > Soil ...
CCGGAGGGTTCAGCGGAAACAGCGCGCGGGCGAGCAGTGCACGCGGTTCTTCCAGCTTTAGCGGTGGAGGAGGCGGTGGCAGGCGCGGCGGTGGCGGTGGCGGTGGCCGGCGCAGGTGAACGAATCCGAAAATGCGGGGGAATACATGAGCTCAAAACTGACCAAATTCTTCGGCAACTACGTTCATCTCGTTTTCTTCGCAATTTTCTGCTGCATCGCCGTTGCCGCCCTGTACGCACAAACGCAATCGACGAAGCAGACTTCGCAAGCCCCGCGGGCGTCACAAGAGTCATTTACCACGCCGCGGCAGGCCGCAGACGCGTTGATCAAAGCAACAGAAAACTACGATGTCTCTGCCATGGTGCAACTCCTCGGCGAGAACGGTAAAGACCTTGTCACCTCTGCGGACCCAGTGCAGGACAAGAACCGCGCTGAAGCATTTGCCGCGAAAGCTCGCGAAAAGAAAACCGTGACCGTGAACCCGAAGAACAACTTGCGAGCCATCCTGTCGGTTGGTAATGATGATTGGCCATTTCCTATTCCGATAGTCAAGAAAGGCGACAAGTGGTACTTCGATTCCAAACAGGGACACGATGAGATTCTCTTTCGCCGCATCGGGGCCAATGAACTCGATGCCATCCAGATCTGTCGTGGGTTTGTTGAGGCACAAAAGGAGTATGCCTCCGAGATTCATGATGACTCAGGAGTAAATCAATACGCCCAAAAAATCATCAGCACTCCCGGCAAGCGTGACGGGTTGTACTGGAAAAACGCAGACGGCACACCAGGTGGTCCGATCAGCGAGCCTGTTGCGCGAGCCATCGATGAGGGTTACACACCCGGCAAAACCCTCGGATATCACGGCTACTACTTCAAGGTTCTTAAGGGACAAGGTCCCGCGGCACCACTCGGACAGCTGGACTATGTCGTAAAGGGAATAATGATCGGAGGATTCGCCCTGGTTGCGGTGCCCTCGGAGTATCGTGTCACGGGTGTCAAGACCTTCATGGTCAGCTATGACGGCGTTATCTATGAAAAAGACCTGGGAACCGATTCGCTGGCCCTCGTTAAGAATATGGAGCGATACAATCCAGATAAGACCTGGCATCGCACTAACGATCAGTGGCCGGCAGAGGCCTCTGCGGCAGGGAATTAGTTGCGCTATCCTGGACCTAATCGCTCCTCTAACACCGCGTTAATCGAATGACTCTGTTGCGTTGGCACCGAGCGAGGTACCCTGTCCGCCAACGACGGCACCTGTCAGGCTTGATCCTGGTCGCGATCGGTTCAATCGCGGCCGCGCAGGAGCAAGCTGAACCCAGACCTCTACGCTTCGACTTCAGTCCGCTGATCGGCTATCGAACCAGCATGAGCTTTGCAGCCCAGCCGCAGTCAGGACAAACGAATCCTCACATCGTCGTCAACTCGGGTCCGAGCTACGGATTTGCTTTTGGTGTGCGCATCGATGAAGAAAATCTGGTTGAATTCCACTGGGCAAGGCAGGACACAAAAATCCACGCAGACAACAGCAGTTTAGTACCTTTCAGTCAGCGCATTGTTGTCGATCAGTTCCACGGTGATTTCACACATGAATACATTCTGGACGAGTGGCCTCGATGGGCAAGACCCTTCATAAAAGGCGTCGTGGGCGCAACCTATGTGTCAGGCGGGACCAACACATTCACTCGCTTCTCATTTGGGCTGGGAACAGGAATCAAGCTTCAGGCAAACCGACATCTAGGCTTCAGAATCGAAGCCGCATGGTTGCCGATCCTCATCAACCCTGAAATAAAGACCCTTGTTTGCGGTGGTGGTTGTGTAATCCATCTTGGAGGTCAACTGGTGTCTCAAGGCGAATTCACTATGGGTCCTGTTTTGAGATTCTGACAGCCCTTTGCGGCTGTGATCTTGTTCCTTCAGAATGATTTCTTTGCGTACTTTGTAGATCTCTGCGACGGTAACCACCCCGGCCAAATCCCTCCGCCAAGGATGGTCACCGTCATGATTATTGAACCCCCTCCCGATTTCAAGAAGCATGTTTGGGAGAGGTCTGTTCTAGAAGCTCTACGAGCGGCTTGCCTGCCGAGGGCACTTCCACCTTGTGCTCACGGACAATCTGCCTTGCATCTAGATCCTGGCCATAGAGATTCTTGTTGGCACCACCGTCGGACCTCAGAGTAGAACCGGCTAGTGATACACCCCCAAACACTCCGCGCGCTCGCGAGTAGGAGAGAATTTCTGCTTTCATCGCGATGTCCGTTTCCGCCGAACTCGTTCGCCCTACCGGCCCAGCCGCCGCAGATGCGTCCGCCCCCAGCTTGACCTTGCTCGACATCACCGAATCTGCGCCTTTCTCATTCATCACCAGCAAAACGAAATCCGTAGCCTCGCCTCCGATTTGGAATCCGATGCTGGCGCCCTCCAGAGCAAACATTGCGGGAGCGCTCCACGGACCCCTGAAGCCTTCTCCCGTTCGACAGACTATCGCCCCGCGTCCATAGCTGGCGCCGATTCCCAACCCCGCCTTTTTCACCGACGGGAAGACTACGACGCATTCGGCTTTGTCTAGCAGGTCCCGGGGAATCCCTTTCTCCGGGATGCCTAAAATTTCCTTTAGAACACCGGCCGATTCTTTCAGCCGGTCCTCTTCCTTTTTCTGTCCCAGTGCATTGGCAGCAAAACAGGTGCACAATAGGAGTAGAGCAAAGGTTTTCACGGCAGTCTCCTTTCGCATCTTCTACGTGAGATTCTCGTTTCCGGTGAGAAATCAAAAGGCGGTCCAGCGACCGTGTCCCCATTCCTGAAAGTGGAACTGATCGAGCCTTCTAAACATTAGGCTCTCTCTGAGGAGATCGCTGCCACTGTCAAAGCTAACAGTAGAAACCTTCAATTACGGACTTGGAGCATTTGCAACTGGCCCAAACCAGCCGGGATCTACATTGGGACTGTCATTCTTAACAGGGGTGTAGGCACCCGCAACATGCTAGACATCTGCAGGGGTGGCTTCAGGCTAGAGCGGTGTGTGCTGATGACGATTGCTGACGACGTCCACGTTTGCTGTATGAACTCGAAATTATTTGCAGGTCTGGATGATACGGCCCTCAAGAACGTTCTCGAACTCGCTCATGTCCGCCATTTCGCGCCAAAGGCTAACATCACACTCAAAGGACATCAGCCAGACCATTTATTCCTGATGAGAAGAGGACGCACCCGGTGTTACATTCTGACTGAGTCTGGTTCTGAGATCGTTGTCTTGTGGGCAGTTCCAGGAACGGTCTTAGGATTGGTATCGTTGCTGCAAAACCCTCCTGCCTACATGGTGAATGCGACGACGGTCACGGAATGTGAATTCCTGACGTGGAACCACCGTACTATCCGTACGCTCGCACACGCCTACCCTCAACTGACCCAGAATAGTTTTCGACTCGCACTGCATTACCTCGGTAGGTATATGAAGCGTCACGCCAGCATCATGACCGAGACTGCGGAGTCCAGGCTTGCCCAAACCCTGCTGCTCTTGGCTAATGAAGCCGGACAGGTAAAGCCATCGGGAATTGCAATCGACATAACCAACGAACAACTCAGCTCCCTCGCGGATATCAGCTTCTTCACCGCAGCACGCATCCTCTCTAAGTGGGAACAGGATCGGAAGCTTTGCAAGGAACGCGGCCGTGTCATATTGCTCGCCCCCGAATCCCTCATGGTCGCGTAATACAGGGGATTTGACTCAGCGATTTAAATGCCCTGATGCTGGGAAGATTCCGCAGGCTGCGGAATCATACTTCCGATTCCGAGCTCTTTGATTCTCCGCGAGAGAAATTGCAAATGGACAAAATAGTACCAGGAGTCATATCGCCCTTCGCATCGCTCATGTGCAAATCGGATCGCTAACTCGAGCCGATTCCGGCAACCGACCTCGTCTAGGAGGCAATGGACGTAGTCGTAGATTACATCCGAAGTAGTTCCGAGAAAGTTGCCGATCTCCTCGTTGGTGAGTCCTTGCGCAACAAGTATGGCCGTTCTGAATTGGCTAGGGGTAAGCGAATTTATCAATGATCTATGTGTCACCTGTCTGAAGTTGCTCCTCAATACCCAGCTAAAATCGCTGGGGCTGTCAACTTCAGATTCACTCCGAGAATCAAATTTGTCGTTGCCGTGAAGCAATGAAGACGTGCTCAGTCGAACCGATGGGAGCGTTTCCGTGACTATGCAGCACCTCTTCGCCCCAATACTGAGAAAACCTGCTTGTGAGTGACTCGTCAGCGAATCCACCAACTCCCGGGAGCCAATCCCTACGGGATTATCAAAGCAAAGCCGTCTCGGCTTGTAGACTACTGCCGCGAGACCAATCTGGACCGCGCGTGCCGAGGAACGTCTCAATAATGGCCTTCACCGAAGGTGAAGACGATCCCCGCCGAGTACCGAAAATTGTTCTGATTATTTGAACCTGTGAATGGATTTTCAAATCGAGTCAAGAAGTAGTCGAGTTCCCCCGGACGAAACGAGATCGTCTTGTTGATCGGAATATCGATCCCACCTCCGACAGCCATCGCAAAAGCATCCCCCGACGGTTCCTTTGAAAAGGAGCAAACGCCTGCTACAGGTTGGCAGATACTTCTAAAGGCCTTGCCGTAGACATTGCTATGCGCCGCTCCAAACAATATATGAACATACGGATTCAGCCCTCGTGGGCGATATTTGACCTCCGGACCGAACATGTACGTGAATAAATTTCCCTGCACGCTACCCAGTGCACCTCGAGGGAACGTCGGATTCGGCGCGATGTTGAAGGTCGTAAGATTGCTGCCATAGCCCTGAAGGTCAATTTTGAGGCCGAGAGCATCGTTCACGTTGAACATGAACGAACCACCGCCGCCATTCAGGCTATGACCCTTTGAATAGGGAGAACTGGGGGCATAGCGTGCATACGTGTAATCTATGCCGGCTTCGAACTTTGGAAATTCCTGAGCCGAGCACACCAAGCCAAGAAGTAAAACAGCTCCGATGGTGAGTAGCCTGCTCGCATGCATAGCATTTATTTTCCTTTCAATTGATCTCGTCGAACCAGATTGGCCAGGAAATAGGACCGCGTCTCTAAACTGACGGTCTGATCCCTATCGCAAACCAGCCTAGGAATGGGGGCTCGGGTAGGGAACTAGCAAAACTGACAGAAGTATCTAAAGAATCACAAAAAAGCGTGTCGCATCGCTGGACTGAGGGCATCTTCTTCATTCGATGAGTTCAACGGTTCAATGTCTCGAGGTCCATACCCTGCGTTCTAATCGAGAAAACCTGCGTTCTGGTCGAGAAAAATGATCGGTTGAGCGCATTGGATTAGGCGCTGAGCACACTCCGCAATTGCATGCGCGCCCGCCGAAGCCGGCACTTGCTACTCTCGATCGATACGCAAAGGCGCTGCGCGATTTCTTGATGTGTAAAGCCGGAGACATCATGCATGAGGAACACGGATCGCTTTGCCGGGGGAAGACCTTGTAAGGCTTGCTTGATGATCACCCGCGCGCCCGCTGAAGCGGGTATTGCGATCTCTAATGGAAGTTCCGGGTTGGGGAGTGAGGTCTCCCGTGGCAGGATCGAATGCAAGGAGGGGCTGGTTCTCTTCTGTTTCCGGAATTGCATCAGCGCGCAGTTGACAACGACGCGGTATAACCACGTTCTTAACGTTGACTCACACCGGAACGTAGGCAATTTCACAAACAGCCGCATAAACACTTCTTGTGCAAGATCGTCCGCGTCGGCGTAGTTCCGCGTCATGTGCCAGCACCAGGAACGAACAGTCGTTGCATACTGCCGATACAGGTGTTCGTAAGCAGCTTGATCCCCACTGCGTGCTCGAGAAATCATCTCCGTTTCGTGATTCGGCACCATATGCCTCCACCTGGTTTAGCTTGACGCACCCTTCAGGTACTCTGATGTGATTCGACCTGACTTGTCAGCAAGAGGTCGAGTGGCATTTTCTTAGCGCAAACCAACGGAGAAAACTGTCAACAATTACAGCGAGGAGGACTGTGTACTCTGACAGTTTCTGATGGACTCCCAAACCTCGTAGCTTTGTCTGGAATCATGCCAATGCCAGGCTGTTTCTAACTGGTGCTCGCTCGCGGTTCAGGCCATCGTCAATAATCGGGCGCACGAAGAACGGATTCCAGGATTGTAGTTAGGCACTCTCTGGCACAGCCAACAACCAGCGAAGAAGATATGTCGAGTTCAATTCAGGCAATGCGCGCAGCATCACCAGCATTCCGGCAGGCTCTCCTTACTAGCGAAAAAAAACGCATCGTGGGTGTCATTGCGTTCGTGGCTTTTTTCGCCGTATTGGCGACTGTACGCATTTTTGTGCTCGGATCGGCAATGAGCCGTTGGGGTCTTCTGGTCGCGGTGCTGCTCATCGCGTTCGAGTTGGTGCTGTTTCGCGTAGTGAACCAAGCGTTACGTTCCGGCGCAGATATCGGGAGGGCCGTCTGGTACTTCAGCACTGTCCTGGAGTGCCTCTTTCCCGCCCTGGGCGTCGCTTACTTGGTGAGCAGCCGGCTTCTACCCGATTATCGGCCCTTAGCCACGCCTTGGGTGCTGGCCTTTTTCCCGCTCATCCTCTTATCCGTTCTGCGCTTGGCCCCGAGCCTCTGCTGTTTTTCTGGGGTTATCTCAACTGTCGGATATTTCGGGGCAGCCTACATTGCGGGATGGCGGCTCTCGCCCGCGCCCAATGGTCTTACCGTCACTCAGACCGCAGTGTTGTATTTCGGCTGTGTGCTTCTTGTCATGGGAGCCCTGGCCGCGGCGGTCGCCGCAGAAATCCGCACTCATGTTGAGTCGGCGCTTCGCGAAGCCGAAACCCAGCACCAGTTAAAACAGGTTGAACACGAGCTGCAGATTGCTCGCTCTATTCAGCAATCTCTCCTGCCAAAGGTACGGCCGCAAATTCCAGGTTTCGAAGTGGCTGGCTGGAGTCGCTCCGCAGATGATACCGGCGGGGACTTCTACGATTGGAAGCGATTGCCCGATGGTCGCTGGGTCATGGTGTTGGCTGATGTGACCGGACACGGAATCGGGCCGGCAATGCTGGCCTCGGTGTGCCGTGCCTATTCACGTGCGAACTTTAATGCGCGCGATGATTTGCAAACTATGCTCAGGAATATCAATCAGTCCTTTGCCGAAGACCTTACTCCAGAGCGCTTCGCGACATTTGTCGCAGCTTTGTGCCAGGAAGGCAGCGACGAGGTGGAGATACTCTCCGCTGGTCACGGACCTATCTTCGTATATTCCTCGGAAGATCAATCGTTCACCTTCTTGGAAGCGCAGGCGCTCCCCTTAGGCATCTTGCCGGACTTGTGGCAGGCCGTGCCGGTCAAGCTGCGCATGAAAGCGGGGGACATGCTGCTGCTCATTACCGATGGCTTTTTTGAATGGGAAAACACGAATGCGGAACAGTTTGGAGCCGAACGCCTTGCCGCAGCCGTTCGACACTTTAGTGATCGTGAACCGGAAGTGATTATCGCCGAACTCTACGACTCGGTATTGAAGTTCGCAGAAGGCACTGCCCAACAGGACGATCTCACGGCAGTTCTGATCAAGCGCTCGGCGCTGAAAGTCCCTGGTAATGCGTCACAGTCGTCCCCGCACACTCTCATCGCTGTGCCCCAACCGATTTGATGCTGCGTTCGTCAAAATTTAACCCCTCTCGGACGGGTCTCTGACCCGTTCACGCCGAGAGCTCGGCAGGGTCTTTGATTCGGAGCCCTTCCTCGTGCCATCGAGCCAAGCGACGCACCTTCAGGCGGCGCGGGGAATGCTTGCATGGTACGTTGCGTCGGACGCTGCTCTCGCGAGTCGATTTGTCAACCGACCGCAAACGGACTATCCAACACTCGGGGCCAAAACCTTCTTTATGCGGCGACTTCTCTAATCTGGAGCAGTTCCTGCTCTTCAAGCACAAATTCCACGAATCCACAATTCAAGCAGACTACAAGGCGAGGAAACGCCCAAACTGATGGCCTATTGACATTTGCACCACCAGAGAAGTGGATGTTGATTTCCGCTGTTAATTCTATTTCAGTTTGTGACTGGCAAAACTTGCACGCCATGTAGAACCTCGTTGCTTTTGCCCCAACTCTGATTGGTTGTGATCATAGCCACTCGATTTGCTACCTAGGCCCAAGTTCTAGAGCAACGACTACCATTACTCCGGGTTTATCCGGATGTCGACATCACAAACCTAGCCTCGTGCTTCTAACCTTTGTTGTCGACTGGTAATTTTCCCAGTTGAGACTAGGACTTGAGCATTCTTACCATGTAAGCGTGAGTAGCTCACCCGAACCAGCCCCCCGACCCTCGTGGCGTCCGTTATACGAAGCGGCGATGCTCGAACTTGACCTGCAAGTTCTACCGTTCAGGATCGCAACGGCACGACAGGCGATACAGAATCGAATGCTGGAACTGCACTGTGCCGATATAGGTGAGAGAAGGCAATTGGCAGATTCATTACAAATGCTCAGTAATTTAGCGAAGATGTATGAGAACAGATAACTAGGCGGTAAAGTTCCCAATGTGTGGGATGCGGTCGACACTCTCCTATCCGCTGCCGCTGTTCCGGCGATCACGACCTGAAAATCCGCAACAACACGCCCTTGTGACGTATGATGTGCGACCGAAACTGGATGGCATCTTTACAGCACACACCAGTATCGATCATGACCACAAAGAACTCTTTGGGCTAACCCCGCACACCTCGGCGATACGCTAGCGCCCAAGCTGTACCGTGGAATCATTCCTGCGGAGGCGGGAGTGTCAGAGGCGCTTCTAGTGTGAAACTGAGCGCCGATTCTGCCGGGAGCTCAATCTGCTTATTTCCAGTTGCCGAGCCGCCAATGAAGCCCGCGGTCGCGCCTACGAGCGCACCGATGCCCGCACCCTTGCCGCCTCCGGCAATGCCTCCAATCAAAGCACCTCCGGCTGCTCCTCCGCCGGTGGTAGCCGCTGTCCTCTTCCCTTTACCCTTGGTCGTATTGCCCAGCACAGCGGTCTGAATCGGATAGGTATGGCCGCCTACCGAAACACTTGTCAGCGCGAGTGACAGTTCGCCCGCCCCCTTTATTTTCCCTTTAGCTTTAGCATTCACCACGGTGCCACTGACTGTAGCTCCTCTGGGCAGTGCAGGTCTTCCATCCACGCTGAGTGGCTGCGCCAGTGTAGCCAGGAACGTCTGGCCTGTCTGGCTAGTTTTGGAACTCAGTGCCTGGCCGGTTGTTACAGTCAATACCGTTCCAGCCGGTACTACGATTGGTTGAGGCTTCGGTTTCTCCACGGGCGGGGGCGCCGCCGCCACGGGGGCCAGTGGTTGAGATGATGCTGCCTCGGACTCGACTGTGGTCTCGTCCTCAACCCCGGCAATTCCCGGCTCTTCATTAGCAATCTGCTCAACCTTCTTCTGGGCGGTTGGCGTCTTAACCTTGCCGCGTAATTTGACTTTTCCTTCCTTGGAGGCAACCTTCACCTCCGATCCCTGTGTGTCCGGATCTGTGGCGACCTTGTCCTGTATGTCCTTGGTGATCTTCTCGTCGCTGGGACGACTCGCGTCGCTGCTGGAACGATGTGAGCACGCGATCGAGAAGCCCATCAATGTACTCAGCAAGACGATCGAAACGACTGAATTGTGTGGGTTGCGCATATGCTCCTCCGCCTTTAAATACACTTGATTCACGAATAGCCCATGGCAATGTCCCTTGCCCGGCCTTCATGGCTTTGGAAGGTCACTTGGCCAGAACCACAAATTCGTTACTGTCCGACGGCTCTGGACAAGCCAGCTTGATCTCTGGCATCTCTGGACTTGCTGGCCATAGAAACGCTAGAGCATGTTCCTATGGGAATGGAACTGTTGTTTCTAACAGTCCTTCTTGCTAGACACTCTCGCGGAAAGCGCGCATCTTCAAACGACTCCTCGAGGCATCCGCCGATTGCGGGATGGTCTCCCTCAGTAGAGGAGTCCTTTTGAGCCGATGGGAAAGATTCAGACTCTTCCATTTAGGACGAGCAAGAGGATTCGCTTGGGAGAGTACCGAAACGTTAGTGTGGGGTCTTAGCAGAAGCAGGACTTCCGGCCGCCGCCGGCCTGAACAGCGCGCCGTTCTGCTTATTCACCCTCGCCCATTCGCCGCTCTTAGCTCCTTGTGCAATTTCTTGTGCTGAATACACCTTGATGCCCGTCGCTTGCTGCCTCACCGCATTGAAGCTGGGGGACGCAGTGCTATACGTCCTCCGTGGCCATGTTGCGATCTCTTTCTGGATTGCGGCTTCCCGGTTTCCGGGATTGGGATGGTCGCTCAAGAACTGTGGCCCCGTGGAACCTTCCGCTGCAAGTTTCTTGAAGAAGTCAGCCATTGATTGGGGGTTATAGCCGGCCTTATACAGAATGACTGCGCCTACAGAATCTGCCTGTGCTTCGTCTGTACGAGAATATTTCAACATCAGGCCTTGCGCGCCAAACTGGATACCGGCTTGTGCCAGAGAACCGAAAACTCCTCGGGTCGTGCCTCCCAGGATGGCACCAGCAATACCCGCGATTTCGGATGTGGTCTGCGTCTTGCCGGCCTGCTTGGCGGAGTGCTGCATATAAACGTGCGACATCTCATGGGCCATCACTCCCGCAAGCTCCGGTTCGTTGGCTGCCGCGGTAATCGTTCCGACGTTCACAAACATCGGACCACCCGGCAGTGCGAACGCATTGATTTCCTTTTGCGGGACAACGTGAAATTCGAATGGCCACGAATATTGAGAAGGGATGGTTGCCACCAGCTTCTTCCCTAGTTTGCGAATGTATTGAGTCTCCGCACTGCTATCTGGTAGTACCGGCATTTGCTCATACACCTGGGACGCGGCCTTAAACCCCAATTGGACCTGCTGGTCCCGTCCGATAGAGGCGGATCCAGGGTCCGGAAGCTGGGGCGGCCCGACTACGGTGTGGCCTAGAGAAACCAGTACAAGCAGGGCCACTGTCCTGGCGATAGTTTTCAAGCTTGGTGATAACTGTGTCATCTCTCAGGAGTGAGCCTGAGCCTAGTTTGTGCTTCAAAACAAGGTTGGCAACTGACAACAATGACAGTACCTCTGATCGTGAAACGCGAGTTTTCTACACGGCAGGGAAGAAGAGCGAGCCTTGCTCACAGCCGTTTGAGAGAGGCGCTTCGCCTTTTCCTCCGCCGGGCTTGCGCCTCAATTCAAGGATGCACTCACGCGCGACCTCAGGAGTGACCTCGCTACGATTCTTTCAGGTCGCTGAGCGATAAGCAGTGGATGAAGCACCAATCGATGCGGCACAGTGCAAAAAAGACGACTCAACTTTACTTGCAGTTCACTCTCGCATTTAGTGCGGCGGTCTGGATTCTGATTATCTGGTCTGGACATCTGGACATGGGGTTCGGCGTGGTATTGCCGGCAATAATGTGGTGTCCTGGACTCGCGGCGCTCCTGACCTGCCGTTCTCTCAAATGTGATTTTCGATCTCTCGCATGGCACTGGCCGAAGAACAGGTATATGGCCGTCGCATACTTCGTGCCCCTTGCGTACACGTCACTTGCCTATGGCGCCGTCTGGGCCTTGCGCCTGGCCGGATGGAATTGGGATTTTGTCTATGCGGTTGCCAATGAAATCGGACTGAAAGGCTTACCCGTCTGGGCTTCGTTTACGCTCGGAATTTTCTTTATGGCAACGGGCGGCGTCATACAGAATCTGTCGATGACGCTGGGCGAGGAGATTGGCTGGCGAGGACTCCTGCTTCCGCAATTGGCTAAGCAAATGTCGTTCACTAAAGCCAGTCTTGTGAGCGGCTTGATTTGGGCGGCTTGGCATTGTCCCTTGCTGCTCTTTGCCGACTACAACACTGGAACGAATCGCTGGTACGCACTCAGCTGTTCCACGATCACGTGCACTTCGGTCAGCTTTATTCTTGCCTGGCTTAGGCTCAAGTCAGATAGTTTGTGGCCTGCAGCATTGCTTCACGCCAGTCACAACCTTTTCGTCCCAATCATCTTCGACAACGTTACTCGAAATACTGGTACAACTCTCTGGTACACAACCGTGTTCGGTGCAGCTCTGGCTGCTACGAGCACTGTATTTGCATTTTACTTTTGGATGCGCCGCACCGAGATTCAGCCGACCACTACTGAAAAGATATCGGCCGAAGCCGCCGCCTTCGCATAGGAAACCCCAGCGGTTCGGTCAATATTAAGGGGAACCTCTAACAAGATTAAGCAGCACTCGAAACATCATCTCTGCTTAACGGCAGTCGCACCTCAATTCGTGTTCCTGACTTCGGAAAGGATGATATGTCGATGCATCCGCCAATTGCTTGCACCCTTTCTCGCATGCTAGCGAGCCCTAGGCCGGCGGCCTCTTGACTAGTATCGAAGCCCATGCCGTCATCCGTGATCCGAAGCAACATTTCTCCACGATTTGCTGCAAGCTCTACCTGCGCGTGCTTGGCGTGGCTGTGCGTAATGATGTTATGCAAGCCCTCTTGCACGATACGATAGAAAGAGAGTGAGATTGACGACTGTAATCCCTCGGGCAAGTTTCCCGCCATCAAGTCAATCGAAATTTGTTTCCCACGTTGCATTTCATCACACAGTTTTTTCACGGCCTTCTGCAGCCCTAGATATTCCAATTGAGTCGGATACAGACCGTGCGAAATTTCACGTGCCCTGGTGGAAATAGCGGAAAGCTGATCCGAAACCTCGGTTAAGCGTGCGCTGAAACTGTCTTCGGATCCTTCTCGAGCTGCGTCAAGCATCACCTTTGCCAACGCCAGTTCTTGTCCGAGATCGTCGTGCAGCTCACGTGCGATGCGATGCCGTTCTTGTTCCTGTGCCTCAATCAGGCTGGCACTCATCTTGCACAACGACTCTTGTGTCCGTCGTGCTTCTTTCATCACCGCTGACAAAAACATCAGGGGCACAACAACCATGCAAAATAGAATCTGCAGGGAGATGACGTTCTGTGCCATCGACGCGTCCGGGAAGGGAGCACGGCCGTGGATCGTGTACCAGTTCGAGATCAGCGCAGTTGACAATACCGATACGCTTAATCCGCCTAACCCAAATCGGGCCGCAGCCCATAACAAAAGCGGAAGCGGAACGTAAAGCAACGCCGGAGTAGAGGCGGGAGACCAATTTTCGAAGCCGAATACCAGAAATGCAACTAGTGCTGTCCCAACCGCCAGCAAGACGGCTTCGCACAAGCGAGCTCTACTTGTCTCCCGGATCCAAGCAATACCACGAGCACTGCCCAGCACGATCATTGGGACAATTGTCAGCTCGGCCAATGCGTTAGTCCAAAACCGCTCCATCCCGAGTGACCAAACGTGCCGGCCCCACCCCGTAAGTACTACAGCAGACGCGTCCAGGAACGAGGTCGTCAAGGGCGCAAATAGGACGCCGAAAACTACAAAAATGAGAACGCCACGCACGCTGTCGAACCTCTTTGAGGAACCGTTAAAGCGTGTAATGCAGTACACCCCGATCAGTGCCTCGCCGCTATTGGTTAGGAACCAGCCGAGAGCGGTCCACACCGGTACTCCTGCTTCGAGTTGAGCCCACATGTGAAAAGGAAGTACTGCCAAAATAAACTTCCACCATGTTTTTCGCGGTGCTATCAGTAAGGCGGCCAGAAGAATGGCATTTGGGGGCCAAAAGGTCGAGATCGGCCCTCCGGCCGGAGTCCAGGCGAAACCAATCCTTGTCCCAAGGTAATAGCTGATCCCCACCAGCAGCGCGGAAGAAAATGGCCGCGCCACTGATCGAAGACGCGGGCGCGTATCACATCCGTTACTCCGAGAATCAAGAGACAGTGAGGAAGCCGATGTACTTGCCAACTTAGGTCACCCCTGCGGCTCAAAGAGCCGCGTCGTTGGCAAGCATCTTAGTCCACCGGTGCCACTCGTCAAGTGAGAAGATACATTCTGTCCAGGTTCAGAACAGGGAAGACCCGATACCCCTGAAAAGGGGTGCGAACGACCCTTACGCTCTCGGTTTCAGGCTGATCTCCGCGATTCGTAACTTTTGTCTTCGAGATCGGGAGAGGGATCGGTGAAAGCTGCCATCATCAAAGCTGGCCCCAGATGACGTACTATTACGGAATTCAGATCCCCGCCGCCACTGACAACTTTGCCAGTGGCAACTGCCGATTCCAGCTGCCATGGTGTTGATGAACATCGTGTAAACAGAAGAGAAAATTCCGATATGAGAAGAACCGCCGCCCTCCATTTTTCTGTCGCGATATTTGTGCTCGCTTCGACTCCTTTGCTCAGTGCGCAACAGACTGCGCCATCAGCTACGAGCACGGGGAACGTGAACAAAGAGCAGGTGAATGATGCGGACATTCAGCTAATGCGACAAGACATTCGTGCTGAACGTAAGAAGATAGTCGCCGCTAACATGCCATTGACGGAAACGGAAGCCCCGAAATTCTGGCCAGTCTACGATCGGTATATCGCCGAGACGATCAAAGTCAACGATGTTCGATACGCCCTCATTAAAGAATATGCCCAAAGGTATCAAGCGATGACGGAGGAACAGGCCCGCAACTTCATTAATCGCTGGTTAACTCTCGACGGGGACAATACCCAGCTGCGTCTGAAATTCGTTCCTGAGTTCGAGAAGGTGATCTCGCCCAAGAAGACCGCAATGTTCTTCCAGATCGATCGACGCGTTGCCATGATGATTGAGCTTCAGCTTGCCTCGCAAGTTCCTCTTGTGCAGCCATAGCAGCTGGGGCTGAGCGTGAGTCAGCCTCCCAACGCTATAGCCGACACTATCGCGCCGCCCACACCATTTGAGATTATTTAATTCGAGTCGATCAGGTCGAATAGCCTAATTCCTGACCCTGAACCGCGGAGTGTTCGGCGCAGATTTTCTGGAACTCTGTGCTATTTTCCCTCTGGGGAAAGGTGCTCCACACGTAGCCACAGAGGGTGTCTGCGCCATGTTTCATCGTGAGTTCGTTCCAGAGGTGTTCCAGTCGGATAGCCCCCTCCGCGTTACCTCTAGCCAACAATATGGGTGCGCATTCTCCGCAGATCGCAATCCGGATGGGCTCTTTCTGTGCGCCCTTTGCAGTCGCAATTAAATTGGCCAATAATTCTGCGCACCGAATCTTATCGGGCATATCGTTGACCATAATTGCAGCCAGCGTCGCGTCAGCATCTTGCGCAATGAACCTCTTCTGTTCGCGCGCGCCATCCACGTCAACATGATCTGCCTTCAGGCTGCTAATAATCTCGGCACGGTGGGACCCGGTTGCGACGACAATCGACGTGTTTCCAGCGCTTAGAACCGCTTTGATAACGCGACCGAAAGCACTCACCAACGCTGCATCATCGGGGTAGAACATAGCTTCGTGGCGCATAGCGACGTTTCGTGGGGGGAGCGGTGCAACCCGCCTTTTGGCACTGTGACGGTCGAGAACATGCTCTTTGTCTGCGTCCGAATTCTTCCTGGCGAAAATGGAACTGAGAAACTGCTTGCCTTGAAGAACTGCCTCTACCGCAGGTAATAGGTCTCTTCCTGCTTCGGACTTGAGCACATATCCGGCAGCAATGCGTATCCCCTCTTCTGCTATGTCCCAGGAATGGTTTTCGCTGCAGAAGAGAATCTTTGTGCTCGGCGCCTTCTCTCGAATTTGTCTCGCTGCCTCGATCCCATTGAGCCGAGGAAGTCCGATATCTAACAGGATCAAGTCTGGTTGAAGTTCTTGCGCCTTCTGAACTGCCTCGAATCCGTCCGACGCTTCGCCGATGACCTCCAATCCCGGTTGCGCTTGAAGCGTCGACGAGGCAAAACGGCGCCAAGGCTCGAAATCGTCAACCACAAGTACTTTAATAAAGGATCTCGTCAACAAGCTTCCACCTCAACAAATCGAACACTCACGAGCAACGTCTCTCAGTCGCTTAATAGATTCGCACGTGAGACTGATTCGTTCGTTGCGCGGGGGCAATCTCGCAGTCGCGCCAAACAATGAGCGAAGGCGTCATCGGGACTACCAGACCAAACCTGGAATTCTGGTCTCGGGCAACGCGTGCTGAAAAATGGCAGCGGCGTCCAACTTAATCCGAATATGGTCGGCGTGAACCAAACAACATGCCCCAACTTCCTGAACCTAGTTGTTAAGCATTAGACTTGAAATGGCCCTGAAGTGCCACTGTGGAAATCGAAGCCAATTTTGTCCCTTGCGGAGCGCCTACCTTGGAAAAAGCACACCAGAACTGATGCCAAGAAGGAAGACGAGGCGGAATTTATCAGAGGAAAGAACATTTGGCGAAAAAACCACCAGAGCGTGGGCCTACAAAACGGATGTTAAGGGAATGGCCGTACGTTTCCAGGCTTTCGATGCGGATCCTGGGCTTGCATCATCGATAAAAGATGAAATCGCGCATGCGAGGAAGGCGTCACCTCGACACGCGCGAATATCCAGCTTGCTTCAGCATCCTGAAGCAAAGACACGATTTCGAGTGCTACGCTAACCGATCACCACCGAATTCCAAATGACAGTGGAAGAAGGTTGGTTGAGACTCGGTCGTAGCCGGCATGATGATACCGGACTTCCGTAAAGATCTTTGCGTGGCTCTCCCCAAGTCGAAACGTGAGACCTCCTCCGATGTTTCCGCCGAACGCGTCCGCGCTTCTGCTTCCTGTCACAAAATCGACGCTTCCGATTGCGCAACCGTACCACCACGACCAATACGGATCACAGACCACACCAGTGCCTGGAGTCGTCGTCTCTCCGGAGCGATGGTACCAACCGATGCCGCCTATTACGTATGCCCCCAATTTCGATGCGAACGGCAAATGCACGATAGGGTTCACGGTCACAGAGTACTGCCTCGCTGTCGCTCCTGGCGTCTGCAAAAGCTGCCGCGTTGCAGAGTTAATTGGCAAATCGTGCCACATGAACTCAGTGTCTAAGCCGAAAATCTTGCTGAAATTGAAGCCGCCCCCAACGAGGAAATGGCCGCCTGTGTCTGCAAAGGAGCTCATGTCTCCCAACGGAAAACCGGGACCACCGCCTATCACGAAGTTGAACTTGCTGTAATCCTGCGCATGCGCCGAAACTAGGGCGCCCAACAAAATCATGATCACTAATGACAAGCGCAGCAAACGCATACGACCTCCCGTTCTAAGAATCTCTATTGACCCCCCTATCAAGGATGTGTACCGCGGCCTTCTTCTTCTCTTGAACTGGTAGTGTTGACAGGGACGGGTTCGAACTATTGGTCCAGCAATATCTGGGCTGCTAATGTCTTCAACTAATCTGGTAAGGCTTATTTATTGCGTAACGGCCAACGTTGCCGTGCCAGATACGCTGCCAGAAGTAGCGGTTATCTTGACTCTCACTGGAAAAGAGGGGAATGGACCAAGAATCTGTGCCTGTCCATTAGTCGGACTCGAATTGCTAATCGTCACTTTTGAGTTATCCGTAGACCAAACGACTGCATCGGTCACATCGGCGTTGCCCCCACCCGCAAATGCTCCGGTTGCCGAGAATGGAATAGTTTGTCCGGTGAGCGCGCTCACCGACGAAGGTGACACCTGAATCGTTACCAAATCTGCTGCCGTGACACCCACCGTTGTCGAGCCGCTTATCATTCCAGAAGTCGCCGTAATAGTCGCAGAGCCCGGACTGATTCCTGTGACCAGCCCGGTATTGCTTACCGTAACCTTCGTCGAGTCTGATGTGCTCCAAGTCGCCCTGTTTGTGATATCGCTGGCGCTACCGTCATCGTAAGACGCATTTGCCGTCATTTGCTGCGTCTTACTTTGAACGATTGAGGGCGTTGCCGGAGTAATGGCGATTGAGGTCACAGTTGGGTCAACGAAGAATCCCTCACAACTGGAACCCAGGCACAAGAGTACGGACAGGCCCGCGACAAGACACATTTTGAGTGTCCCGTTGAATCCGCCGCGTGGCTCTGAAACGCCTTCTGATGCATTTGTAAACATCGTGCGCCTAAGCCGTGCCAAGTCGGTGGGCCGCGATTTCTAGCCTATATTATGTAGTTGTGTAATTGATTGAACCTGTTAAATGTGTCAGATACGGCCTTGTCGTTCGGAGAAATACATGGCAGTCCATTTGTAATGACATCACGGATAGGGAGCTAATACGGGAGTTGGTCATTGTCTATGAAGCGCAGCGAAGACACATGTTGTTCACTCCGCGCAAGCGTCGCCTCTTTGCCGATCCTATCTTTTTCTCAGAAAATGTTTTTCCAGATCAGGGCCGAACTCGTCAATCAAATGGTCAATGACGCTTGACGGTATTGCGAATGCCACTCGTTCGAACGTCGGTCTGAAACCGCGATCGCCGGCAGGATAGTACGCGTTCGAGAGGCTACTTGAGGCGATATTTCCAAAGAGCCCCGACCAATTGAATGCGTGTCCTCCGGAATCTTTCTCGGTTATCAGAGGTCGGATGAGTGCATGCGTCAAGCGCTTCGTGAGGGGTCCAGAACCACGACGGAAGTAGCGAGGGTCTTGGTGAAGCAAAGAAGAAAAGAGATACGTTCTGAAGAATCCGTTCGAAGTTTCATCTGCCAGTCCAGCGCCTAAGCGCTTGCCATACCCTGCGGCACCCGCTCCGTAGCCAGCCAGGTCATTATTGGCATGTGCAAGCCCGGCTTCGAAAGCGGTGTAGCCCAGCGTAAACGGATCGGCAGCATTTCTTACAAACATACGGAACTTCTCGCCTGATGACACCCTTGAGTGGAGGTCGGTGTATGCGACCGTGTAAGTTGGAACAATCCAAAAGAGCCGGGGATGCTCTTTCTTTCCCCCGCGATCAGGTACGGACGCTGCATCCTTGACAGGAGATACAGCTGCTGCAGGATGTGGCTCCACCTTGTCCTGCGAAAGAGAGGCGCACTCCTGCGCAAAAACGTGAATCGACAGAAAGAACAGTAAGAAGAAGCAGCTGAAGGAGCTCGCCCGCACAACAAACGGTAAAACGGGTGCGCTCTACGATGAACCTGTCACTTCTGCCAGTACTATTCACCTCCATTGCGACAGGACTCTGCTTCGCGTACCGCGGCGGTGTGAGTCCTTGGACTACCCGGCAGACCTCCATTGCGAACCCAATCGTTACCCGTGCATCGAGACGCGAATTCCCACCCCATCGGGAGTGTCGGTACTCTGCCAGTACCTTCAATAATGCTAGATCACCTCAGCTTACTCGCCCGCGGCACGGAACACATAAGTAGCTCTGACCCGACTCCTATTGCCACCGATGGCTAATAAGCAGCATTCCGCGACTGTTAGTTCAGACAGTTGTGTCTTCTTCTCACACCCGACACACTCATCGTACTAAATGCCTTACATCGGGTATTTGTTGGGAACGCCGGGTTCTGGAACTTGTCGGATGTTACCCCCAAGTACTGCTTGCTGTGATTGTCTCGACTCCGAGTTGAAGGTGGACACGACAAATCACAGCCTCGTGGTTGATTGTCGCATCAGTCATTGCTGGAGTGGCTAATGAGGAACTTCCGTATCCTAGTCGCAGATGATCATGAAGTGGTTCGGCAGGGAGTCTGCTCGCTGCTCGCTGAGCATGATAGTTGGGAATTGTGCGGCATGGCTGTCGATGGTCGAGACGCCGTCCAACAGGCGAAACAACTCAATCCCGATTTGGTTATCCTTGACCTGTACATGCCAAACCTCAATGGTATTGAAGCCGCTCGCCAGATCTTACGGGATGATCTGAATAAGCGAATACTGATCCTGACCGTCTCCCAGTCGGAGGAGATCGTTCAGGAGCTATTGAGAATTGGCGTCACCGGTTATGTTCTGAAATCTGACGCAGCAATGGATTTAATCACAGCAGTTGAGGCAGTACAGAACAATCGCAGTTTCTTTAACTCAAAGGTCGACGATATGGTGTTGAATGGCTACCTCAAGAATAGCAGCCATTCCGGGGATGGACTTGGCTGGGGAGTGTGCAGTTTAACGTCTCGCGAGCGTCAGACCTTGCAGCTTATTGCCGAAGGAAAGAGCACAAAGCAAACAGCTCTCCAAATGGGTGTGAGTATTAAAACAGCAGAGACGTACCGCACCAACATCCATCGCAAACTAAATGTACACTCGACCGGCGAGCTAGTGCTCTATGCACTTCGGAACCACATTATTACCTTACCTGATTGATCGCTAGTTGTTTTCCTCCAGTATGACAAGCGTCAGCCTGCTAGCCGCGAAAGCAGGGATGTTGATCATCGGATGCGCCAATGCCTTTCGCCTATGCTGGAATGAGCCGTTTCGGTTGGAGAAACTTCTCGTTAGGTCACGAGTTGAAAACCAGTTCACCAGAACCTATCACTCACGATTTGAGTCAAGATAGCGAATCAGTGTGGCTCTCCAGGTTCGATTACTTTCACCTATCGTTACTGTAACAACTAACAGTTTTGATGGCGCCTATCCTCTTCGTAAGCTCTTCACGATCGACGCCAAGCCATAATGTTGGTGGAATCAGGGGAACAAGATTCTATCGCCGTCGTACCGAGGATAGACATGCAACCGATTCGTGTGGTGTTAATGTGCTCACTCTTCGCAGTAACCTTCCCGAGCAACGGGGCTGCGCAAACATCAACCCCGTCTAGTGGGCAAGCCGCAATCCCGCCGGCTGCCGAATCATCGAGCCAGTCCGAGCAAGCTGAACATTCTGGTCCGGTCGTGGGGACGGTGGATTCGGTTGGCCGGCAGACGATGGTGATAAGGACTGACGACAATCGATACCAGCTATTCGTTTTTGAGGGCCCGACCGTCCGGCCCAAGGGAATCTCACAAGGTGCGCGCGTCCGCGTCCTTTCCAGCCCGAGTGATGAAAGTGGAGTGTGGCTCGCTACTCGCGTTACTGTGCTGGAGCCGTCAGCCGCATCTGCATCGGCAGGAGCACAGGACGTCGCCCCGCCTCCCAAGGAACTTACCGGCGTACAACGTGAAATTGAACGATCAGTCAAACGTTGGCGGCTAGGCGCTAGGTTGGGGGCTGGGTTGGACCCTGAGCTCTTCCTGATTGGTGTGCAAGCTAGAATTGGCCCTGTCTTTACCCGCGACTTTTACTTACGTCCCAATGTCGAGTTCGCTTTCGGAGAACTCACCGATATGTTCGCTCTCAACTTGGAGGGCGCCTATCGTCTTCCAATCACCTTCCGGCACGGTCGTTGGTCGGCGTATGTGGGTGCAGGACCCGGGCTAAACTTTATCCATCAAGGAGTCGGTACCAGGGACATCAGTTTCAGTAATTTCAATTACGAAACGGGGTTCAATATTTTCAGCGGCATTCAGTTCCGGCGTGGGACATTTGGTGAAGTCAAGACTAGCCTGTGGGCGAACGGCGTCCCGACACTACGATTCATTTTCGGGTACAACTTTTAAGGGCCCGTTGAATGAAGCCGGGATTGCATCCCAGTTTCGATGGGAGGCAAGGGCTCACCCAAGTTCAAGATCCCCTATGTGTTTCTCAGGCGGGCGTCGTGATTGATTGACACACTCACGACGAAACAAACTAATACGAGCTACTCTACTGATCCTTTTTCAACTTGAGTAACAATGGTAGGTGCATTCCGGCGTGGCTACGATCTCCAGCTGTTTCGGGCCTGTGATAGATTCCGCTTCCTGGTTCATCGGGCGACCAGCATTAGCCACCCCGTCCCGATCGTCAGAAATATCACCATAAAGAAAATAGTCATCAGCAGTCCAAGTCGATAGAGTTCGCGCTGCGTGAGATAGCCACTGCCGACGAAGATTACATTCTGGCTTCCACCCTGTGGCGTAATCACTGAGAAGTAGCTGCTCGCAAAAAACAGCGAAAAAGCCATCACTTGTGGAGGAACTCCCCCGCGGATGCCGACATCAAGGAATACTCCGAGCAAGGCGAGAACCTGGGACGACTGGCTCACGAACATATAGTGAATAGCTACGTAAATAACGATGAGCGCGACATAAGTCAACGGCCAGGATAGTCCTCCCATGTAGGAGGCCAAGCGCTGACCCACATAACCCATAAACCCAAGCTCGTTTAGTTGTGTGCTCAGCGCGAATAGTACCGCGAGCCAGAGAAAGGTGGCCAGGGTGTCGCCTTGGGTACGAATATCATCTGCCGTGAGCACGCCAGTCATAAGCAACAGGCCCAAGCCTGCAAAGGCAATGCTCGTCACATTAAGCTGCAGCTTGTCCGCGAAGATCCACCCGCTTACCATCACCACGAAAGCGACGGCCGTGATCCATTCTTCCCGCGACAACGCCCCTAACTGTGTCAGCGCTCTACGCGCGGCAGCAGGAGCATCTGGCGTTGAACCCACACCCGGCGGAAATAGGCGCGCAATCAGTCTCGGCAACAACAGAATCGCCGTCAGTGCTGGCACGGAAGACGCAACGAGCCATTTTCCGAAGCCGACATTGATTCCGTACTCGCGAGCCACCTGCATCGCGATAGGATTAGCAGATGTCGCGGTCATCCACAGTGCGGACGACACGGCAAGACTCGCCATCCCGCAAAACATCAGGTATCCGCCTAAACGGCGGCCCTCAGGATCATCTGCGTGCGAGCCGGATCCCTGTGCGACAGAAAGAACGATAGGATACAGCACTCCCCCGCGAGCTGTGTTGCTTGGGAATGCCGGTGCAATCGCTGCGTCAGTAAGGACAATGCTATATGCGAGTCCAAGTGACGAGTGGCCGAACAGGCTTACCATGAACAAGCTGATCCGCTGTCCTAGTCCCGACTTAACCACTGCTTGCGCGACAAGGAAAGCAATAACCACAAGCAGCACACTCGTGTTAGCAAATCCCGCGAACGCCTTTGACGCCGAGATCGTGTTGGTGAGGACAACGGCTCCTGCCGCCAACATAGTCGAGGTTAGCAGCGGAAACACTCCGAGTAACACAGATACGATCGCGGACACGAATACGGCGAACAGGTGCCACGCCTGAGCCGTGAGTCCAGCGGGCACCGGATAGAACCAGATCGCGGCCGCCATTGCGAAGGGAAAGGCACGTTTCAAATGTAGTCGCGGCCCAATTTTCGCTGTCGGCTTGCCGTCCGTTTTCGCTGCTACTCCGGGACCGCTCATGACCCCGGAGCTCCTTCGTTTGCTCTTGCCCTCTGCGAATCTAGGCGGACCCGTCCCTGCAAACCCACGGATTGCCCTTGAATCATGCCGTCCTCGTTCTCGACCAGAAAACGCCAGGAGAATTCATAGGTGCCCGCAACACCCGAGTACCGTCCCGTGCCGTTGATGAACGTTCCAAGAATTTTGTTGCTGTTGGCGGTTCCTTCCCCTCGAAGTTCGCTGAAAACCCGATCCCCGTGCTCATCAGTCCAAACCGCGCGCCCGACCATGCCCGTCGCACTGTCGTTGAACACGATCGCCTCAGATCGGAAACCGACCCCCGGCCGCGATCGACCAGCGAGCACCAGCGACCCATCGAGGGTTGCGATCGTGGCACGCCGATCTGCACCCAACCCTATGCCGTTGCGGTTGCCTGCAGCCGTCCACGTCCCTTGGAACTCGATCCACGCACCTGCAGCCGACGCAGAATTCGAAGGTTGTGGCGCACGAGCACAGCCGGTGATCAGAGCGAGCATTACCAGTGAGGTGCGACTAACAGCAGAAAACATACGAGAAAGCGTGCGCTGTGCCGCACAGGGTGTCGCATTCGAGGCCCTGATTGCCATGATCGAAAGTATTCCGGAGCAGCCCTAAGACAGCAAAATAACAGCCTACTGTTCCGAGCGTTAATGCTCCAGCCTGGAGCTTCTCTCGGCGCCCTGGCGCAATTCTTGGTGGTCTCCTACGGTTAAGAACTTCGGGAACCATAGCTACGGTATGTGTTGGTTTTCAAGGCCACAACTAGCAGAATTAACAGTGACCACGGCCAGCTAAGGTGAAGACTCGAATGCGGAGACGTATCTAAATGTCAAACTCGAACGTTGGTCACCATCTGCATAAACGCACAGCGGCACTCGCAGAGCGATTCATTTCACAGCTGGATTATGCAAACAGAAACGCCCGCTCCGGTATCGTGAGAGCGGGCAAGAAGGGTAAACGCTCATGCTCAGAAATAATTTCCAACATCGTGTCATGCGTTACAACTAGTAGTTCTGACAGTGGAAAGCGGTAGTTCGCGCCGATAATCTACAAAGATCAACTCATGAATAGGGCTCCAGCAAGCCCGGGACCGTGCGCAGTCGGTCTCGGGCTTAAAAGTTTAGCTGGCATGCTGGCGAGCCACGTTGAACGGCAGCCACGCATCAACTCTCGTGCCCTGCATGGGATGGGAGGTTATCTCCAGTCGGCCGCCGAGCACCCGCAACCGTTCTTCCATGCTGTGAACTCCGATGCCACGGTCTGAGTCAGGCTCAGTCAAGTCGAAGCCTTTTCCGGAATCAGTAATTGACAGGTGAAGTTTCTCAGTTAACCACTCGAGCCTAACTTCAGCTCTGGCTGCACCGCTATGCTTTTTAACGTTCCGAAGTGCTTCCTGTGCGATGCGAAACATGCAGAGCGCCGCGTCGCCCGGAATACCTCGCGGCACGTTCTCGTGCGCAAAGTCGACCTGTATGCCTTGTTGTTCGGCGAACTCCTTGCAAAAACCCTTTACGCCGGCAACCAGTCCTAAACTCTCCAGCGTAGAGGAATGCAAGCTATGCGACAAGGAGTGTAGATCAGCGCCTACCTCACTCACGCGGTTAAACAATTCATACAGTTTGTCAACTGCATCGGGCGAAGAATCTCCGATATTCTCTGCCAATCTTTCCAGGTCAATCGCCGTCATCGCCAACCGCTGGTTGTAGTCATCATGAAGTTCGCGAGCAATTCGCTTACGTTCTTCCTCTTGCGCCTCAATCAAGCGGGCACTCAGAGTAGTCATTGCATCTTCCGCCAGCTTGCGCTCCGTGACATCAACACAAGAACCTATGTACCCCGCAAACGATCCGTCCGGATTGAATCGCGGCACACCAATATCCAACAGCCACCGATATTCTCCGTCGTGCCGGCGAATACGATACCGCATGTTAAACGGCTCGCGCCGATCAAATGCGCCGATGTATGTGTTCAGGGACAGCGTGATGTCTTCGGGATGAATGCCTTCGGTCCAGCCGTTGCCTAGTTCGGCGTCCAGGGGTCTTCCTCTAAAGTCCAGCCAAGTTTTGTTGACGTAAGTACAGAGTTTATCGGTGTCTGACATCCATATGAGCACCGGAGCGGTGTTGGCCACTAGCCGAAACCGCTCTTCGCTTTCCTGTATTAACTCTTGTGCATGGCGGCGATCCGTCATATCGACCGCCAAACCCAGCATGCGTTCTGGAATTCCGTTGCTTGAGTAGCGGAACTTACCCTGAGCAATAATCCAGCGCACTTCTCCGTCATCCCGGTTTACACGAAATTCCGCAACGTAGGGCTCTCTGGTCTCTTTGGCTTTTTCAATTGCCTGGATTACGGCATCGCGGTCTTCGGGATGAACGCGTTTACGAAACTCATCGAGATCCGCAGAGTAGGTGTGGGAGGGAATTCCAAACATACCTTGCAGGTCACCGAACCAGTGATTTTCTCCAGCTTTAACATTGAAATCCCAACCAACAAACTTTCCTGAGTCGATTGCCGTGCGAAGACGGTCGTTTGTAATTGCCAGCGTGTTTTCTGCATCTCTTCTTCTCGCCCGCTGAACCAAAAGTGCAAAGATCAGAAATGCTTCCAAAAGAATCAGAGAAATGCCGGTAATGACATACCGTTTGTACAATTCCCAGAATGTTGCTTGGCGATTCAGAACGACGCTGCCGGGTGGTAAGTTGCTCTCTTTCAAGCCCCAGCGTTTAAGTGCGCGCCAATCGAACATGTAGACGTTGTTACTCATCACGATCGGGATGTCTTGGGGCCTTTCGCCATTGAGAATCCGTACAGCGATTTCTCCGGCGACACGCCCGTCGTCAGACCAATTCACCAGGCTGCCACCCACTGTTCCCGCCCGAAGGTCCACATTGTCCATGACAAAAACAGGGGCATTGGCGGCACTGGCAACTAAGGGTACCGACTGCGCTGAACCAATAAAGCGCCGTCCGGCAGCATCTTGTGCGATTGACGTGTGGTACACAATCGTATTGCTTGGCAAATGCCTAAGCCGATCAAGCAGGTCAGGCATGGTCAAGTCAGTAAGATAAGTAAAGTCGAGCTTCGATTCGTAGTTTTGGAAAGCCTGTTTTGCGATTCGTTCCCAACCTTCGTCGAACTTACCCATCCCGCCCACGACCACCACGTGCGTTGTGCCAGGCAACAAGTGCAGAGCCGCTCTCAATGTCTCTTCCGGCTGCAGCCTCCCCAGAACACCAGTAACGTGCAAGCGAGACTTTATCTCATCCGAGATGTCGCCCAAAACCGCGCAGAAAACAACAGGCGTGTCTCGGATCAAGCTTTCCTGCGACTCGGCAACGAACTTGAGGGATGCAGATCCAGCGGCAATGATCAAGTCGGGCTTGCGTTGTGAATACTTGTGTATAAGCGACTCACGAAAGGCGAGTTGGGAAGCTTCGTCTGGAAAAAATGTGAGTTGCAAACTCTCCTGGTACAGCTCGATCTGATAAGGCGAGTTCTGAAGAGCGCTGAAGATTGCTTGATCGACTTCGGCAAAGCCGGGAGATGACACAATCCCAAGGTCATTGATAAGCAGCACTCTGCGGGTCTGCCTGAGCTGTGCCCCGGCACTCGAAACGAATATCAGTAACAAGCAAAGCAGTTTCAAAAGGATCGGTATCGAGGAACAGGCTTCATCGTGTTTGATAGCAAACCGATGGTCGCGCATTGCGTCAATCCGCCGACCCCCTGGCTTTGGCCACTTGCGGGTTTCGGCAATAAAATATGCGGTCACCTATAGACCACCAACAGATCTTAACGGTTGGCACCCACATGTGAGAAGGCGTCAACCTCTAACGTGCCCGTAAGTATTTACCAGCTCAGGTGTCGGGACTATGATACGGTGCATCGGTCGTGCTCAGTGCTCTCGCGAAGCTTACTCCAACAGAACCACCAGAGCTACTGCTGGACTTTTCGGCACCCAGAAATTGGAGGCCTTTCGGGAGTACAGGGATGTTCAATGATGCAAATCGTTTCACCCTGCCACATTTTCGGATCTGTTGGCTATGCTTTTGGCTTACTGTCGTCAGTTCAATCTTTGGCACTTCTGCGCTTGCCCAGACCTCCGCAACGGGTGCTGTCACTGGCATTGTACTTGACCCTTCGGGCGCCGTAATTCCAAGCGTTTCGGTTCAAATCTCGAAAGAATCTGGAGGCGTTACACAGTCTACGTCCTCTAACCAAAACGGGTGGTTTGCGATCCAACTTTTGCCGCCTGGGAGATATCACTTACAGGCGAGCAGGACCGATTTCGAGACCCTCATCCTTTCGGATCTGCACATCTATGTGACCGAGACCGTTCGCCTAGAACTGCATCTTCAACTCGCTGCACGCGTCGAGCAATCCCAAGTCGAATCAAATCCGCAGATGGTCCAAACCGATAACGCTGCGCTGGGACGGATCGTGAACGAAAGTGCTGTGGGTCGCCTACCTTTGGCCACCAGGAACTTTGCACAAATAACCGGGCTCTCTCCGGGCGTCAGCGTTGGTGTTTACAACGCGGGAGAACTAGGATTAGGTGGGATCGCTCTCTCGCAGATTGCGCCCTCAAATGACGGAGTTTATGTCCACGGAGCGCGCTCCTACGACAACAACTACCAACTGGATGGGATCAGTGTTAGCGATGTGCAGGCAAGTGCATCTGGCAGCGGTGGGATTCCCATTCCGAATCCAGACAGCATTCAGGAGTTCAAGGTTCAGACCGCCCTTTACGACGCTGGGTTTGGCCGCTACGGAGGTGCCAACGTTAGTCTCGTCACAAAGACAGGCGGCGATGATTTTCACGGAGCAGTTTTTGAGTTTCTGCGCAACGAGCTTTTGAATGCGAATGATTTCTTTCTGAACCAAACCCGGCAACCTCGTCCCATTCTTAAACAGAACCAGTTCGGATTTGCGCTTGGGGGACCAATTCGTAAGAACAAGTTGCTGTTCTTTGGATCGTATCAAGGAACGCGCCAGATAAATGGTCTGGCTGCGGGTCAGTCGAGGACAGCTTGCACCGCAACCTTAACTGAGCCCCCTCTGACCAATAATCGATCGGCAACAGCTCTCGGAAAAATTTTCGGCGGAATGGTAGGAACTCTCGGAGGTGTAACAGTTAATCCAGACGGATCAAACATTAACCCCGCGGCTCTCGCGCTCTTGAATCTCAGGCGACCCGACGGTACCTTTCTGATTCCTATTCCCCAATCTGTGGATTCCTCTAAGCCCCTGTTGACTCAGGGTTTTTCTGTTTTCTCGAATCCCTGCCATTTTGATGAGGACCAATTCTCAACCAATTTCGACTACATCCTTGGGGCAAACAGCAAACTCGCCGCTCGCTTCTTCTTGGCCGACGACACTCAGATGGTCTCATTCCCCGGCAATGGATTGAATCCGGCTGGCAATATCCCAGCGTTTCCAAGTCCCGGCGATGCTGGATTTAGAGTTTTCTCGCTCGCTCACACTTACACGTTCTCAAGCAATTTGCTCAATGAGGCACGCCTGGGATATGTCCGTAGCAGAACAGGAACGCAAGCCAACACTGCTTTCAACTGGTCTGATATCGGTGTGGCGGAAGGTGAGATGAGCGGAAATAACCAATTGCCGAGCTTGGAGATCCTCGGTTCCGTTAGTATCGCCTCGGGGTTCCCCCGATCTATCGCGCAGAACAGTTTTATCCTTAGCGACAACCTCAGTCTTGTTCGAGGAGATCATACGCTCCGCTTCGGGGGTAGCATCACCAGAATCCAAGACAATGTTGATCTCAGTGGGCTGGGATCGCTTGTGCGCTTCCTCAGTTGGCCCGATTTTCTGTTGGGATTAAGCGCAAGCGCTAATGGCACAGGCTTCAGTAACGTTTTCGCGTCTTTTGATGATTTCGGCCTATCTACTCGTGAATACAGGGTCTGGGAGGGCACTGGATTTGCACAAGACGATTATCGAATCCTCCAATCACTGACACTAAATTTCGGCCTTCGATACGAACGTCTCGGACAGTTTGCCGACAATCTTGGCAGAAATGCGAGTTTCGACTTCGCTAAGGCTGATCCCAACCCTCCTCGCAGCGGCAGCGTTGCCGGTTACGTCGTTGCGTCCAACTTCCCAGGTGTTGTCCCGTCCGGCGTGACGCGGGTCAACAACAAGTTTGGCAACTATGCCGAGGGGCAAAATACCGTCGCTCCGCGATTCGGATTTGCTTGGCAGATCTGGCCCAGTTCGAGTCGATTGGTTCTTAGGGGTGGGTATGGCATGTACTACTCTCGACCCACAGGACAAGCGTTTTATCAGAATATCTTTGGCGCGCCGTTTTCTGAGTTTCGCTTGATCGCCGGGGGTGCCAATTCCAACGCGACATTTCAGGCTCCCTTCCAACAGCCCTTTCCAACGCCGGAGTCATTCCCTTCGTTTCCCACGTACTCCCCCACGACGAATACGACGATCTACAGCATTGCTCCTGATTTTCGGCCCTCCATAATTCAGCAATATTCAGTAAATCTCCAAGCTGAAATGCACCCGGGTTGGTTGCTGGAGGTTGGCTATGTAGGCACTCGCGGTTCCCATCTGGTTCGTCAGCGTTCTTTGAATCAGGCAATGTCGGCCTCAGCGCACGATCCCGTAAGGGGAGCAGTCACGGACACAGTGGCTAACATCCCTCTTAGAGTTCCCATTCTTGGTATACCTCCAGACTCCCTCCAACTAATAGAGTCGAAGGGAAGTTCCTGGTACAACGGCTTGGAAGCGAGCGTCACGAATCGCTTAAGTCGCGGCTTACAATTTTTGGCTTCGTATACTTTCTCTAAGACCTTGGACACCGATGGCGCGGATATCAACTCTACATCATCGGGGAATGCCCTGACGCTTGGTGACCAAAACTCTCCCCGTCAACGGTGGGGACGAGCCAGCTTTGACCGTAGACACCGTTTTGTGGTCAGCACGACGTGGGCTTTGCCCGGGCCATCTGCGGGATGGCAACGCACAATACTTGCCGGTTGGGATGTGGCCGCAGTAGCTACCGTCCAATCTGGTACCGCACTCACCATCGCAGATACGAATGCCAACAACGTCTTTGGGATCAGTGAAGACCGTGCTCAATTATCGGGCAACTGCAAGAAGAATCAGCTGGTGACTGCCGGGAACGTTGGCTCGAAACTGAATAATTATTTCAACAAATCATGTTTCGCAACTCCCGTCATCATCGGCGCGGACGGGATCGGAACTGGATTTGGAAATAGCGCGACTGGAACCGTCGACGGTCCGGGGCAAGCGAACCTGGACCTTGCCCTCTCAAAAACTGTGAAGATCGATTGGCCCCTGGAGAAGAGTAGTGTTCAGTTCCGCGCAGAGTTTTACAATGCGCTCAACCATCCCCAGTTTAGTAACCCCGATACCAACTTTTCATCGTCTACGTTCGGGGTGATCACTAGCACATCGGTGAACCCGCGTATAGGAGCTTTGGCAATAAAGTTCGCTTTTTGAACTCTGGCCCAAGTGTTCGCGTACCAGTGCCATGCTTTGTAGCGGAACAATTCGTTGGTTGTTTTCGTGAGACCAGGGGGGTGGGCTGGCGATATGTAAAAAGGATACGTGGTACATCAGACCGAGCGGCTCGTTTCCCAAGGTGAATTGAGTAGTGGGTCTTCTCGTATTCTTGAGCCGGCGATTTGCAGGTCCCACTATAGGCATGAGATCCGCTCTCATAACGTGAGCTTCCTGTAATCGTGCAGCAGAATTGAAGTTCTCAGCTTCTCTGATATTGTTCTCACGCCCTTGAGAGCGGGAGGAACAGATTCCCCCTCCCGGCAGCAGCACCTTTGGCGTCAATCTTCTGGATTATCGCAAATGGCTTGTTGCTGATGAGATAAATTAGGCAGCACGAAGAGCCGGAAACGAGCTCACCACAGTAAGCCCGCGGTACCGACACACGCTCAAACTGAAACCGCGAGAAGGGGCCGATCCCTATGGGTCCGAAAACGATACAGTTAGGGCGGTCGCCGAAACGAAAATTAAGCTTTCACTGCGCCCATTACACCTTCATCCGATCAAGGTATTGGTAGCTCATCTTGACGGCTTCCAGCGGCGGTATCTCACAGAAATCCTGCTCAACGTAGTAGTGCTTCATGCCCCCAACCTTCGCGGCCGCAAAGATGCGCTTCCAGTCAATACTTCCGCTTCCGACGGGCGCGAACAAGCCCATCTTCGCGTCCAGCTCCTGTGTGGGAGCCGGCTTATCTTTCATGTCCTTGATATGCAGCAGAGGGAAGCGCCCAGGATGCTTCTTGAAATACGCCACAGGATCCTGGCCCGCATGCGTCACCCAGAAGCAATCCATCTCAAACGCCACCAGCTTCGGATCCAATGTCTTCAGAAGATAGTCGTACGCGGTAGTATCCCCAAATCTCTGGAACTCAAAGTTATGATTGTGATAACAGAACTGAATACCAGCCTTCTGCGTCGCTTCACCCGCCTTGTTGAACAACTCCGCCAACCTTTTATAGTCGTCAAGCGACTTGCGCTCTTCCGGCTGAAGAATCGCAATCACCATGTAGCGGAGTCCCAGCGCTTTAGCGTCCTCAATGCGCTCCTGCCAGTTGGACTTCACCACCGGCAGAAGGTAGTGGCCACTTGAAGCGGTAACGCCGTTATCCTTCAGTATTTGGCTGAATTCTGCCGCAGTCTTTCCATACAGGGAGTAGATCTCTACGTCTTTGTAGCCAATCGCCGCCAACTGTTTGATGGTTCCAGGCGCATCCTTTTCAAGTTGATCGCGCAATGTATAGAGTTGTAGCCCAACCGGTTTCCCATAGGGACTGGCAAAGAGCGATTCCGGTAGCTGAGTGCATATCGCTGCCCCTGCCAGGCCCAGCGTCACATCGCAAATGAAATCACGACGCTTCATTTTGACCCTTTCACTTAAATGCATTAAGTATTTTTGATCTTGTTTGATCCCGCGTCCCAAGCCGCGATCGTCTTGTTGAAGTAGGAATAATTGGACATGTGACAACCCGTCAGCGCTGCGACGTTGCCGAATACTTCGTTTTCAACAACCGGTTTACGAGTTCGGACTGCTTGGAAGAAGTTCGCCAGGTGATCGACGAGATCGCTGTAGCCCGGAGGCGCAACGTACACTTCCTCGCCCGATTCCAATTTTGCCTGGCCCGCGGCAGGCTCGGGATGCTCGCGTTCCCATCTCGCCAAGTACTCCTCTTTCTGCGCTTCCGGCCACGAACCAGTCGAATATTCTTCTGCTGTCTGGTACGGAGGCTCGGGAACAAACGATAGTGATCCACCTGCACCCAGCGCCTGCGGCGCCCCAGCGCCGCGAATAAACATCGTTCCCTTTTTTCCATAGAATGCAAATTGCTGATCTTCGTAGCGATTGTTCTGGTTGCAGCGCAGAATTACTTGAAACTTCGGGTAATCGTAGATCGTCCACTGCAGATCGCCAAAGTCACGCTCCTTGTAGTGGTAGATTCCCCCCGTAGAGAACGCGCGAGCCGGAGGAGTATTCACGCCTGTTATGTAGTGAATGCCGGAAATCAGATGCACAAACAGGTCGCCCGGCAGACCAGTCCCATAATCCTTGTAGCATCGCCACGAAACAAAGCGCCGGCCATCGAACGGTCGCTTAGGCGCGTCCCCCAGCCATGTGTTCCAGTCAATCGTCCTTTCATTCGCATCTGGGGGGATAGGAAACATCCATGCGCCGCTATCGCTGTTCCGATCCCAGACTGCCTCAATCGTGTCTACCTGCCCAAGCCTTCCGGAATCCCAGATTTCCTTGGCCTTGGCGTACATGATGGAACTGACGCGCTGGCTTCCGATCTGGCAGATTCGGTTATTTTTCTTCACTGCGTCCACCATCGCGAAGCCATCTTCTGCGGTGTGCGACATCGGCTTCTCGCAATAAACGTCCTTACCCGCTTGCGCCGCCTCCACCACTAGTCTCCGGTGCCAGTGGTCCGGCGTCGCCACGATCACTGCGTCTATGTCTTTGCGATCAAGAAGGCGCCGATAGTCTTTCGTGGTATCAACGTTCTTCTTCAATATCGTCTTAGCGGTTTCCAGCCGGGTGTCGTAGAGGTCTGAAATGCCCACGCATTCGGCACCAGGTACTTTTAGAACATTCCTCAGTAAGTCGGATCCCTGTGTTCCCGTCCCTATAATCCCGAATCGAACCGTATCGGAAGCTGCCGGTGCTTGTGCAGCCCAAAGCATCTTCGGCTCCAGCAACGTAACTGTGCCACCCGCGACTCCTGCTATGACAGATCCAGCGATTCGGACAAAACCACGTCGAGTTATGCCTTTCATGAGAGCTCAGACCTCCTGGAGAACAATCGCGAGAGAGTTTAATGGAACAACGTCGTGTTATGGGCAACAAAATCGATTCGCAAGCAATAAATCCCGGCACCAGCCCAACCATTTTGCACTACATCAGTGACGCAGGACAGTGCCTCGCAGGTTGGTGATCGGCTGTTGTGGATGAAGTGGTGCAATTTTGGGAATCGGCAGCATTCTAATGCAACCCCGGAGTCGCCGTTTCTGCTACGCCAAAATCATTCTTTGCCATGTGATCGGCCACCCGGATTGCCTGCGCTGCGATGGTCAATGCTGGATTTACCTGCGGCAGAAGAAGGGAAGAACCAGGTATACCTAAATGGAAAAGGGAGCCAGCACTGGCTGGTGGTTACCTCGCGTTACCAGGAGCAATCGCGACGGTTTCGGGGCGCGAGTCGAGGTCAACGGTCAGATTCGATTTCGCCGCGTCTTCGGAAGTAGCCGGGGTCTTCCGCATACAATGCCAAGGTCGTCTTCTCGTA
>Ga0207657_10000773_pt1 | contig 33955 bp, 40 predicted proteins | sample KBSC33metaG_FD_184316 | JGI IMG/M metagenome (GOLD analysis project Ga0207657, IMG submission 184316) | Corn rhizosphere microbial communities from Kellogg Biological Station, Michigan, USA - KBS C3-3 metaG (SPAdes) (version 2) | ecosystem: Host-associated > Plants > Roots > Rhizosphere > Soil ...
GACCTGGTGGATCCGCCAGGCGGTGACGCGGGCGATCGCCGACAAGGCGCGCACGATCCGGATCCCGGTGCACATGGTCGAGAAGCTGAACAAGGTCGTTCACATCGAGCGCCAGCTCGTGCAGCGGCTGGGCCGCGAGCCGCGCCCGGAGGAGATCGCCGAGGAGCTCGAGATGACGACCGAAGAGGTGCGCGAGATCCTGCGGATGGCGCAGCACCCGGTCTCGCTCGAGAAGCCGATCGGCGAGGAAGAGGACTCGGAGCTCGGCGACTTCGTCGAGGACGAGAACACGGAGACGCCCGACGAGGCGGCGTCGCTGACGCTTCGCCGCTCCGACATCGAGACGGCGCTCGCGTCACTGCCGGAACGGGAGCGGCAGGTGATCGAGCTTCGCTTCGGATTGAGCGGCGGCCAGCCGTGCACGCTCGAGGAGGTCGGCAAGGCGTTCGGTGTCACCCGCGAGCGCATCCGCCAGATCGAGAACAACACGCTGAAGAAGCTCGAGAGCCTCCCGGAGGCGCAGGCGCTTCGCGACTGCGTCTAGGAGCTCGACCGTGCGGCCGGTACGAAGAGCCGGCAGTGCGGGCACTTGAAGCCGCGGTACCGCTCCGCCGACCCGTCGATCAGGTCGGCGCTGAACCTCTTCTTGCAGTGCGGGCAGACCACCTCGGTCTGGCCGGCGACGTCCTTCTCGGTCATCTCTCCACCGTAGCTACGAGCCGTCAGCCGACCGTCACCGCCTCGATGCGGATCTCCTCCCGAGGCTTGTCGCCCGGGCCGGTCTCCGCGTTCGAGATCGTGTCGACGACATCCATCCCGCCGGTCACGCGGCCGAAGACGGTGTGCTTGCCGTCGAGCCACGGGCACGCCTCGGCGGTGACGATGAAGAACTGCGAGCCGTTCGTGTTCGGCCCGGCATTCGCCATCGCGAGCGCCCCGCGCTCCACCTTGTTGTCGTTGAACTCGTCCTCGAACTGATAGCCGGGGCCGCCCGAGCCGGTGCCCGTCGGGTCGCCGCCCTGGATCATGAAGTCCTGGATCACGCGGTGAAAGATCACCCCGTCGTAGAAGCCGTCGCCGGCGAGCTTGGTGAAATTCGCGACGGTCTTCGGCGCGTCCTCGTCGAACAGCTCGATCTCGATCGCGCCCTGGTTGGTCTGCAAGGTTGCATTGGTCATGCTGTCACCTTAGAAGAGACCCTCGTTCCAATGCTGCGACTCCTCCCACTCGCGCTCGGCCTCGCGCTCGCCGCGTGCGGCGCAACGAGCGAGCGGCCCGCCGTGTCCGAGTGGCAGGCGAACGCAACCGGAGCCGCGCAGCAGCTTCGCGGCGACGCAGGAGAGGTGGCGGGCCTGGACAGGATCTCCGCCGCACGGGCGGCACTCCACGACGAGTCGCGGCTCTTCGTGCTGCTCGTCGCCTTCGGCGACCTCGGCGGCTGCCGGCACATGCGCGCCTCGCTGGGGCGACGGCCGCCGGGCTTCGCTGCGGCCGACGGGCTCTTCGGCCGGGCGTGCGCGCACGCTGCACAGGCAGCGTCGCTCTTCACGCGCGCCGTGGCCGGGGACGATCCGGCCGCCCTGGTCGATGCGGCGCGCGAGGCGCGGACCGCGATCCCGTTTCTCGAACGGGCCGAGCTGGCCCTCCCGAGCCGCCGCCGACAGCTCCGAGGTTCGTGATGCAGGGCCGCGCTCCGGTCGCTCGGGCCGTCGTCGACGTCGCCACCCTGCACGGCCCGGCACGCGTGCACCTGCACGCGGCGGCGGTGCCGAGAGCGGCCCTCGTTCTCGGGCACGGGGCGGGCGGCGGCGTGACGGCACCCGACCTCGTCGCGGCGACGACGGCGGCGCTCGCCCAAGGGCTCAGCGTCGCGCTCGTCGAACAGCCCTACCGCGTGGCCGGACGCCGCTCGCCGGCTCCGGCGAAGCAGCTCGACGCAGCATGGGTGACGGTGCTCGAGTGGCTGCGCGCGGACCCTCTCGCCGGCCTGATGCTGCTCGCCGGCGGTCGCTCGTCGGGTGCGCGCGTCGCGTGTCGAACAGCCGCCGACACCGCGGCGGCCGCCGTCCTCTGCCTCGCCTTCCCGCTGCATCCGCCGGGCCGGCCCGACCGGAGCCGGCTCGGCGAGCTCACCGCCGTCCGGGTGCCGGTGCTCGTCGTCCAGGGCGAGCGGGATCCGTTCGGCATGCCGCCGCCGGGCCGCGGGCGCAAGGTCGTGCAGGTCGCAGGCGACCACAGCCTGCGTGCGGATCCGGGCGCGGTGACGGCGGCGATCGGCTCGTGGCTTCGCCGTGTCGTTCTCTCGAGCCTCTAGACGCGCCCGGGGCCAGGTTGGACGATCCCGGTCTCGTACGCGAAGATCACCGCCTGGATCCGGTCGCGGAGCCGGAGCTTCACGAGCACGCGCTTGACGTGCGTCTTCGCCGTCGACTCCTCGATCACGAGCGCCGCGGCGATCTCGCTGTTCGAGAGCCCGCGCGCCAGCAGCTCGAGGACCTCCCGCTCGCGTGGCGTGAGCTCGTCGAGCAGCCTGCTCGCACCGGCGTCGGGAAGCGGCTGACGGGACACCCGGTCGATCACGGTTCGCGTGACCGACGGCGAGAGCAGGGAGTCGCCGTCGGCGACCGTGTGGATCGCGGCGAGCAGCTCCTCGGGGCTCGTTCGCTTGAGCAGGAACCCTGACGCGCCCGCGTTGAGCGCCCCGAAGATGTAGTCGTCGTCCTCGAAGGTCGTGAGGATCACGACCTTCACGTTCGACGAGACGCTCAGCACCTCTCGCGTCGCTGCGATCCCGTCGAGATCGGGCATTCGCACGTCCATCAGCACGAGGTCAGGAGCAAGCGTCCGCACGCGCTCGATCGCGGCGCGGCCGGTGGCCGCCTCGCCGGCCACCTCGATCGACGGGTCGCTCGAAAGCACGGCGCGCAGGCCGGCGCGCATCAGGTCGTCGTCGTCCACGAGCAGCACTCGGACCGCCGAACTCACGCGCGCTCCTCGCCGTCGTACGGCAGGTGCGCATGCACGCGGAATCGCCCGTCGCGCCTCGCCGCCTCGAGCGTCCCGCCCAGAAGCGCCGCGCGCTCGTGCATGCCGAGGATCCCGTGGCCGCGCGAGGCCGCGGTGCCGTGCGGCAGCAGCGCCGGGTTCGAGATCGACAGCTCGAGCTCCGTCTCGCCGTAGCCGACGTGGACCGATGCGCTGCCGCCGCCGTGCCGGGCCGCATTCGTCAGCGACTCCTGCAGGATGCGGTACGCGGCCTGGTCGAGCCCGCGCCGGAGCGGGCGGGGTCGGCCGGCCACGTCGACCTCCACCGCGAGGCCGGCCGTCCGGTGCAGGCCGGCGAGCGTGTCGAGCGCCGCGAGCCCGGTCGGCGGCTCGACCGCCTCCGGCGGCGCGCCGTTCTCGCGCAGGCCCCGCACGAGCTGGTCGATCTCGCCGATCGTCTGACGCGCAACCTCCTCGATCGTCGCGAGCGCCGTCCGCGCTGCGGAGGGATCGCGCTCCTGGAGCAGTCGAGCCGCGCCTGCCTGCACGAGGATGACGTTGATCGCGTGTGCGGCGGAGTCGTGCAGGTCGCGTGCGATCCTGGTTCGCTCCTCTGCCGTCGCGAGCCGCCGTTCGCGCATCGTCTCGCGCTCCGCCTCGACCAGGCGCCTGCGCCGCTGGCGCAACTGGTCCCCGATCGCCCACGCGCCGCCCCACACCAGGACCCCGAACAGGATCGACGTCGTCGGGAAGCCGCCGTTGGCGGCTGTCGTGGCGCCGACGTGGGCGGCGAAGAGCGCGAGCACGACGGCCGCGGTGCGGCCGATCCGGGCGCGCGTGTGCTCGTCCGCGGCGACGTAGAAGAGCGCGATCGTCGGGCCGAACGGCGGCCCGGTTGCGTATCCGAGCCCGTTCAGGATCGCGGCCGCCGCCGTCGTCAGCGCGAACACGCCGAGCGGCGAGCGTCGATGGGCGAGCAGCGGGCCGCAGGCGACCCCTGCGAGCGCGACGCCGAGCGCGTCGAGGTGGCGGTCGGCCGAATGCGCTCCGGCGAGCAGCCCCAGCGTCAGCGCGAAGGCGGCGAGCGTCACCGCGACGTCGCGGGCTCTCGGTTGAACGGTCACCTCGTCCCGAGGGTAACGAGCGCCTGCGTCTCCCCGAGTCGCCCTGCCGGAGGATCACCGTCCTCCCGTGGAGGTAGCGGGAAGTTGCCTCGCGCGGGCGTTTCGGTCGAGGGGCGCGCGCCCGTACGGTGGCCGCGCGGTTCGCAGATCGCGATGAACCGCTCCGACCCCGACACTCGAATGAGGTGAGCTCGATGCTTGGATCCCTTCTCGTCGCCCACGCGTGGCACCACGGCCACTGGTGGCTCCTCTGGCCGCTGCTCTGGCTCGCCGTGATCGCGACGGTGCTCGTGATCTGGCGCAGGCGCCGCGGGACGCCGCCGGGCACCTCGGCGCAGACGATCCTCGGCGAGCGCTTCGCGCGCGGGGAGATCGACGTCGAGGAATATCGGGAGCGGCTCGGTCAGCTACAGAGCTGATCCGCGCGTGCCTCCCTCACATCGGGAGCGAGAGGCCCGGTACGTGCGCCGGCACGAGCGCGACGAGCGTGCCGAGCCCGACCAGGCCGAGCGCGACCGTGGCATCGAGCGCGCCGCGCGGCGGCAGGAGCTTCTGGACGAAGACGACGGCCGCGATCACGGCCGTCCAGGTGACGCTCATCACCCCGAGTGCGAGCAGCGCGACCATCAACCCGACGCTCGAGCCGACGCAGTACGTCCCGAACTCGACGCCCGACCGCACGTGCTCGCGGCATCGCCGGCGGCACTCGCGCTTGACCGGCGACAACTCGTACAGCCCCGCGGCGATCGTCAAGGTGCCTGCCGCGACCGCGCCGTGCGCACGATAGAGCGCGAACGCGGCAATTCCGACGGCTGTCCATACCGCGACGTAGGCGGCGACGAACTCGACGCCGGCGGTCGCGCGCTGGTTGTCCGTCGCGAACCGCGCCACGGCAGGTAGCGCGGCGGGGAGCATCATCGCGGCCATCATCGGCATCCAGAGTGCGAGGAACGAGGCGACTGTCCCGAGCTCCGTCGCCGGGCCCTGGTCCATCCCGCTCATCTGGCGGAGCGAGACGATCCAGCAGGCGCTCGCGACGGCAAGCGTCCCGATCGGCACCGCAACGGCGCGGGTGCGTCGCGGCGCCGCGATGCTCGGTGTCCCTCTGCCGGCCGTGTGCTCGGCCATGGCCTCCTCCTTCCTTCGCGGGGCGATTCTCGTGGAGATAGACCCGGCCCCGCGAGAGAACTCATCGGCCGCGTGGGCGACGCGTTTCGCCCCAGGCAGGGTGGGGGAGGCGGGAACGAGCAGACAGAGGAGGACACCGTGCCGAAAATGGCATCGCGCACCCGCGCGCGGCAGTCGGAGCTCCCCGAGACGCTTCGGCGTTCGTCCGCCAAGGCGCAGCGCACATTTGCCGAGGCTCACGACAGTGCCGCCGAGCAGTACGGAGAGGGTGAGCGTGCGCATCGCACGGCGTATGCCGCGTTGAAGCGCACGCACGAGAAGAAGGGCGACCGGTGGGTCGCGAAGGACCATGCCGGTCCGTCGGACCCCAGGTCGAAGCAGCCTTCCACTGCGGCGAAGCGCGCCGGCCGGGGCGAGACCTACGGGGGTGTCGACATCGAGCAGAACACGAAGCACGAGCTCTACGAGCGCGCGCGCCGGCTCGGGGTCGAAGGGCGCTCGGCCATGTCGAAGCGCGAGCTCGCGCGGGCGGTGGCCGCGCGCCAATGAGAGAGCAGTCAACGCGAAGGAGGAGGCCATGGCGACAACACGTCAGGTTCGTGCCGCGAAGAAGAACGTGAAGAAGGCGCAGTCGGCGGCGACGAAGAAGCGGACGATCGCCCATCTCCCCGCGTCGACACGCCACGAGCTCGGCAAGCAGGCGGCGAAGGGACGCCGTCGTCACGGTCAGCCGGGGCACGACCTGGAGGAGCGGAACCGCGAGCAGCTCTACGAGCTGGCGAAGCGCGAGAACATCGCCGGCCGCTCTCGCATGGGAAAGTGGGAGTTGATCGACGCGATTCGAGACGCGCGCGCCTCCGCCTGACCGTTCGGACACTTCCGTTCACGTACGGCGCGGCAGCGGCAGGAACCGCGTCGCGCCGCACTCCGGGCAGCCGTCGCTCTTCAACAGGTCGACGGTGAGCCACCGTGCACCGCGTCCGACCTGCTGCACCCTGCGGCACGACGCACAGCGGTAGCGTCGGGCCGGTCGCTTGTCGCCCGTGTAGAGGTCGCCGCGATGCACGCCGTCGGCCAAGGGCTTCGTCTGGCCCGTCGTCGTCAGGTGGTAGAGGTGGCTCGTGCCGCCGAGGATGCCCGCGTGGAGGTAGTCGTTGAAGTTGCGCCGGATCTCGCGGATCACGAAGCCCATCGCCGCGATCGCGGATTGCACACGCAACGACTCGACGGGCGGCTTCGCGCCGAAGGCGAGGAACACGCTCCCGCCGACCCGCGGTGCGAGCGCGGTCGCGGCCCGGGAGAGGAAGAGCTCGGCGCCCTCGACGGTGTACGGCGGGTCGGTGAACACGGTGTCGAAGCGGGCGGCGAACGTGGGCGGAAGCGGGTGCCGAAGATCGTGCTCGACGCAGGCGACCGGCAGTTTCGCCTGGCGCAGCCGGAGCCCGCGCGCGACGAAGGCAAGGACGGCGGGGTCGACGTCGACGACGACGAGCTCGGCGACCGTCTCGAGGAGCCCGAGCCGATGCAGTGCGAGCGACAGCAGGTCGTCGTCTCCGAGGAGCAGCACCCGCTTCCCTTCGAGTGCGCCCTCGTCGCGGAGCAGCATCGCGCGGCGCACCTTCGTCTCGACCGTGCAGTGCGACTGGTCGAGCTCGCCCCGCGCGCGCGGCGCGAGCTCGGCGAGAGCGGTCAGCTCGGCGAGCGCCGGCCCGAGCGGCGCTCCCGCGTGGTGCGCTGTCCCGAAGAGCCTGCGGCCCTCGTCCGTCAGCCGCGTCGGGCGCTCGCGGGCGACGATGCCGCGTTTGCGCAACTCGCCGCTCACGGCCGCGACGATCGGCACCGGCAACCCGGTCGCCCGGCTGAGCGCGCGCGTCGAGACCGGCCCGTCGCGCCGCATCGCGCGCAGGACGTCGTGTACGCCGGCCTCGCCCTCGGCGAGCCGCACCGCTTCGGCGACCTCGCGCACGATTGCCGCCGCGCTCACCACGGGGCTCGCAGCAGGCAGGCCGTGTTCACGCGCTCGGCGCCGAGCCGCTCGCCGATCGTTCGCAACACCGTGGTGCCGTCGAGCGGACCGCAGGAGAGGAGGTCGACGTTCGCGAGCGCGCACTCCGGCCAGGTGTGGATGCTCAGATGCGACTGGGCGAGAACGAGCACGCCGGTGACTGCGCCGTTCTGGAACGTGCAGAACTCTTCGCCGACGACCGTGGCGCCCCCGCGCTCGGCCGCGTCGTAGAGGATCGACCGCAGCAGTCGCGCGTCGGTCAGCACATGGCTGTCGCGGACGCGCGCATCGAGCGTCCAGAGACGCATGTCCGTCGCCGACGGAACGGTCGCGAGGCCCAGGTTGTCTCGTTCGGGGTCGTCCGGGTGCACGCGCTGTACTGCTCCTTTGCTCGAGAGAACGGCGAAACGCCCGCGGATGCGGGCGACGTTGCGAGCCTCAGGAGCGCGGGCGGGCTAGCGCGCGCGGGCGGAGGCTCGAGCAGAAGAGAACACCGTCATCGTCGAACCTCCTTGTCGTCGCAGGAACGCGGTCAGCCTACCATCGGCGTCACCGCTCGAATCGGGCCTGTTCCTCCGCCGTCCGCTCGGCGGTCGGCCGCGCCTCGAGGCGGGCGTCGGGGATCGGCTCACCGCTCTCGATCGACAGGCCGTACGTGCCCGCCTCGAGGCGGGCCTCGGCGCGCTCGAGCGCGGCGAGGTCGTCGCGCAGGTCGTCCGAGAGCCCTTCGTCGAGCTCCGCGTCGTACAGGTCGGACGCCTGATCGGCGAGATGCTGGTCGGTCGTCGTCGGCTCGTCGCTCGGCTGCGGCAGATAGCCGCGGAGACCCTGCTCGATCCGCGCTCGCTCGCGGGCGAGCAGTTCGCGTGCGCGCGCCGGATCCATCCGCCTGAGCCTACACGCGACGCGTTGCGCGCTCCGGCGCTCGTGCCTGAAGCGTTGCCGGCTACGTCCTCGCCGGCTACGTCGCGGCCAGCGCGCGGACGAAGAAGCCGTTCAGCCGCCGGAGCTCGGCCAGGTAGCGGACGCTCAGGCGCGGGGTCGCGTGCGCGAGGAGCGAGGTGACGGTGAGTCGAACCTCCGCCGCGGAGGCGACGAGCGCCCGTGACTCGGCGACGGGGAAGTACCTGTCGCGCGGAGCGGTCGCGATCTCGACCGGCGCACGCAGCCTCGCCGCGGCGCGCAGCGGCGAGAGGTCCTCGACGGTCGACCGGACCTTGGTGGGAAGCGCGGCGTAGAGCTCGTCGAACCGGGCGGGGTCGCGATTCGCAAGCAGCGCGAAGAGCGTCATCGCCTCCTCGCCCGCCGCGCGGAACGCGCGCTCCGGGAAGGCGAGCGCGGCGACGGAGGACGGGTCGAGGCCGCGTAACTCGGCGCAGAGAGCAGCGGACGCCTCGGTCGGCGGCAGCATCGCCGCGAGCGACCGGGCGAGCCCGACGGCGAGGTACGGCGGCACCTCGTACGGCACGAAGCTGCGGCCGTCACGGTACGTGCCGGTGGTGGCGAGCAGCATCACTCCGGCGAGGTCGCTGTACGGCGCGATGCACGCGACGACCGAGATGCGCTCGGCGACCGTGGGGGCGGCGGCCACGAGCAGCGCGAGGCTCGCGCCGACGGAGACGCCGGTGAGCGCCACACGTCCATGTGCCGTCTCGGGCGCCGCGGCGACCGCTCCGGTGAACGCGCTCGACGCGGCGAGCGTCGCCGGCGACAGCTCGCCGCCTGCGACGCCGGGAAGGTCGGGGATGTAGACGCGCCGTCCCGTCCGCGCGAGCGCGAGCCCGAGCCGCAGCACCATCGGGTGAGCGCGGCCGTCGGGCGTCGCGCCGTTCATGAAGACGAGCGCCGGCCCAGGCAGCGACCCCACCGGCTGCACGACCGTCGCCGGCACGCCGGCAAGGACGTCCTCGCTGATGCGCGGCGCCGAACCACGGGAGACGAGCGACGTGCCGGGCAGGTCGAGGGTCGCGCCGAGCACCGTCACGGCGTGCAGCTGGGCGCGAAGGAGCGTGCTAGGCGAGCGTTGCATGACCGACGTGACGCCGCTGCAGGGTCAGCATCAGCGATCCACCGACGCCGATCGCCGCGGCGACGAGCGCGCTGATCGTCAGCAGCATGCCGGAGGCGAGCGAGAAGTTGATCGCGGCCTGTCGCGTCACCCCCAGTGCGAGTAGCACGCCGGACGTGGCACCGATCCCGACGATCGCCCCGCCCGCGGTGATCGGCAGGATCGACGCCGCCGCAGCCATGCAGAGGATCACGAGCGCGAACCTGGCCGACGAGCCGGAGCCGATGCCGAGTGCGCTCAGGAGGAGCGCACTGCCGAGCGCGCGGGTGGCCCAGCAGCCGAACAGGAACGCGGCGGCCGCGAACGTCGCGCGCGACAGGCCGGCGTGGTCACCGACACGCCGGAAGATCCGTTCCAGCCGCAGAGATCGGTGGACGAGCGGCAGCTGCACGAGCCGAGGGCCGAGTGCGAGGACGGCGATGCAGCCGAGGCAGAAGAGGATGACGACGACGAGCGGCGCGCGAAAGATGACGCCGCTCGTCCCGATTGCGCCGAGTGCGAGTGGCAGCATCGCGACCGCGTCGACGAGACCGAGCGTCACGATCGAGAGCCCCACCGTGTCCAGCCCGAGCCGGACCCCGCCGAGGCGCCGCAGCGTCGAGATCTTGACCACGTAGTCGAGCCGGAAGGGCAGGACGACACCGCTGGCGGCAGCTGCGCCGCACGCGGCCAGACAGCGGCTGCGGTCGGGCCGCTCGCCCGGGAAGAGGCGCTGCCAGCCGAGGGCGCGGAAGACGAAGCTCGCGAGATAGGCCGCGGACGCCGTGAGGACGAGGACGACGTTCGCTTCCTGCAGCGGCCAGCTCGTGCTCGTCAGACGCCGCCCGGCGAGCACCGCCACCGTCACGGCGAGCACACAGAACGCGATACCGCCGACGGTCTTCAGCGCCTGCCTCGAAGCGACGCTCATCGTGCGCTCGGAACGACGAAGAACGCGACGGCTGCGTACTGGCAGGCGACGGCGACGATCACGAGCGCGTGAAACAGCTCGTGGTAGCCGAACGTGTCGGGCGCCGGATCCGGGCGCCTCCGTGCATACACGACGGCGCCGGTCATGTAGAAGGCGCCGCCGCCGACGAGCAGCAGCGAGCCTGCGTAGCCGATCCCGGCGACGATCTGTGGGACGACGACGACGGCGATGCACCCGAGAGCGACGCAGACGACGGGTGCGACCCACGTCGGCGCGCCGTGCCAGGCGACCTTCGCGGCGGTTGCGACGAGTGCGCCGCCCCACGCGCTCGCGAGGATCGGAATTCGCCAACCGGGATGCACGACGAGCAGACCGACGGGCGCGTAGGTGCCTGCGATCAGGCCGTAGATCATCGCGTGGTCGAGCCGCCCGATCCACCGGGCGCCTCGCGCCGACCACGAGAGCCGGTGGAAGAGCGTGCTGACGCCGAACATCGCGACGACGCTCGCGGCGAAGGCGGCCGATGCCGCCTGCGCGACGGCGCCGTGGGCCGAGAGCGCCAGTGCGACGCCCGCGGGAACGGCGACGAAGAACGCAACCTGATGCGAGACGCCGCGCAGCAGCGGTCTCGGCGCGCCGTCGCACGTCGTTCGGCGGGCGGCGATCACGGGCGGTGCAACGCTTGCGATCTCGAGCCTCCGTTCGGTGTGGTCTCCGTCCGTCGCTCTCCAGATCGATGGCCGCCGGGCAACACTTGTCAGAGGGTTCTCAGTCGCCTCCGATGCAGGAGCCTCGCCCGAACCGAGCTCCGTGCCGCAGGGTAGCGCGGGCCGCGACGAACTGCCGGGGTAGCCCGGTACGCCTCACGGCAAGGCTCTAGGATCGCCGGAGATGGCGCAGGGGCTGCACGTGGGGTTGGTCGGCGCCGGACGGATCGGTGCGTTCCACGGCGCGACGCTGCGCTCGCTCCCGGGTGTGGCGGCCCTGACGGTGGTCGACGCTGATCCGAAGCGTGCGGCCACGGTCGCGCACGTGCTCGGCGCCGCGACGGCCGAGTCTCCCGAGGCGCTCGTGGCGGCCGGCGTCGACGCGCTCGTGATCGCGACGTCGACGCCCGGTCACGCGTCCCTGCTCGCGCTCGCGGCCTCCGCGGCGTTGCCCGCGTTCTGCGAGAAGCCGGTCGCCCTCGACCTTGCCACGTTCGACGACGTGCTTGCGAACGCCGACCGCGCCGGGACGTTCGTGCAGGTGGGATTCCAGCGACGCTTCGACGACGGGTATCGCACTGCACGGGACGCCGTCGTGAACGGCACGCTCGGCAATCTGCTCGTCCTCCGTGCCGCGACGCACGATCCGGTCCCGCCGCAGCCGGCCTACATCGCGAGCTCGGGTGGAATCTTCCGCGACCTCCACATTCACGACTTCGACGCGCTGCACTTCGTCACGGGAGAGGAGATCGTCGAGGTCTATGCCGACGGCGCCGTGCGGGAGGCGGCGTGGTTCGACGAGCACGACGACGTCGATGCCGCGGTCGCCGTGCTCCGGCTGAGCGGCGGCGCGCTCGCGGTCCTGTCCGGCACGCGTCACGATCCGCTCGGGTACGACGTCAGGCTCGAGGTGTTCGGGACGGCGGACAGCATCGTCGTGGGCCTCGACCCGCGGAGCCCCTTGCGGTCGGTCGAGCGCGGCGCCCCGCCGCTCGGTTCACGTCCGTACGGCTCGTTCCTCGAGCGGTTCGAGCCGGCCTACCGCCGTGAGCTCGAGTCGTTCGTCGAGAGCGTGCTGAGCCTCGGTGAGAGCCCGAGCACGCTCCGCGATGCACGGGCCGCGCTCCTCGTCGCGCTCGCCGCCGACCGCTCTCGCGAGGAGCGCCGTCCGGTGCGAATCGACGAGATCACTGGCGTCGGCGCTCCGGTTGCATGAGAATCGCGAGCACGCCCACTCGTGGGGCAACCGTCGGATGGAAAAGGAGCGAACGAGCGATGAGTGACGAACTCTTCGATTCACCTGAGGAGGCCGGGCTCTCGCGCCGCGGCCTCCTGCTCAGGGGAGGCCTGGCCGCGGCCGGGCTGACCGCAATCGGATCGGCTCCGGCCGCCGCGCTCGCCGCGCGGGACGTGAGCGCCGCGGGCGCGATCAAGGTCGCGGTCGTCACGCACGGCGACACGGGCTCGTTCTGGTCGGTCTTCAAGAAGGGCGTCGACCAGGCTGCCAAGGATCTCAAGAGCCGTGGCGTCAACGTCACGCAGGTGTATGCGAACAACGATGTCGCGAAGCAGGTCGCAGGCATCAACGCAGCGATCGCCGCGCGCGTCAAGGTGATCGCAACCTCGGTGCCCGACGCGAGCGCGCTCAAGGACCCGCTCACGAAGGCGTCCTCGAAGGGGATCGAGATCATCACGGTGAACTCGGGTCTCGGGGCCTTCGACAACCTGCCCACCTACGAGGTGCACGTCGGCCAGACGGAGGACGTCGCCGGACAGGGCGCAGGCAAGCAGTTCAAGAAGGCGGGCGCGAAGAAGGTGCTGATCGTCATCCACGAGGCGAGCAACTCGGCCCTGCAGCTCCGCGCAAGCGGCGTCAAGTCGATCCTCGGCGGCTCTCACGTCAAGGTCCTGACGATCCCGAACGCGAAGTCCGACATCCCGGGCACGAAGGCGAAGGTGCAGGCGGCGTTCCGCGCCGACAAGTCACTCGACGCCTTCCTCGGCCTTGACCCGGACGTGACGATCCCGATGCTCGACATCCTCCCGCGCGGAACCAAGGTGGGGACGTTCGACGTCGGCGGCTCGATCAAGCAGATCCAGGCGGGGAAGATGCTGTTCGCGATCGACCAGCAGCAGTACCTCCAGGGCTATCTGCCGGTCGTCTTCGCGACGCTCTACGTCACGAACCTCAACACCGTCGGGAACGGGCAGCCCGTGCTGACCGGCCCCGGCATCATCAACAAGGCGAACGCGGCCAAGGTCGCCGCGCTCGCGGCGAAGGGGACGCGCTAGCCCGACCCGCGGGCGGGCGGCCGCGCGGCCGCCCGCCCGTCCGGGGATCGAGTCTCGGCCCGCGATGGCGCAACCAGGCGAGTCAGCAGCTCCGACCGCGAAGCCCGACGAGCGGCTCGTCCGCGTCGGCCCGTTCGCGCGTCTCCTCGTCAGGCCGGACATCGGCGCATTCCTCGGCGCCGTCGCCGTCTTCTTCGCCTTCGCGTACTTCGCGCGCGCCGTCAACTGGATCGGCGATCCGGCGATCGCAGCGGGCTGGACCGACCAGGCCGCGCAGTACGGGATCGTCGCCGTCCCGGTCGCGCTTCTGATGATCGGGGGCGAGTTCGACCTCTCCGCCGGCGTGATGATCGGCAGCTCCGGGCTCCTGCTCGGCTACCTCGTCACGCACGCGCATATGAACGTCTGGCCGGCGATCGCGATCGTCCTGCTGTTCGGGCTCGGCATCGGGTTCGCGAACGGCGTGGCGGTCGTGAAGACGAAGCTCCCCAGCTTCATCGTCACGCTCGCGACCTTCTTCGTCCTCCAGGGTGTGAATGCCGCCGGAACGCTGCGGCTGACCGGCCTGACCGCCATCGACAACATCGATTCCGGGCACGGCTTCGCCTCGGCACGCCACGTGTTCGCAACCGACTTCTCGCAGTACAGCTTCAAGGTGAAGGTCCTGTGGTGGATCGGCCTGACGGTCGTCGGAGCGTGGCTCCTCGCGAAGACCCGCTTCGGCAACTGGATCTTCAGCGCCGGCGGCGACCCGCTCGCGGCCCGCAACGTCGGCGTCCCCGTCGCGCGCACCAAGGTCCTGCTCTTCATGATGACCTCGGGGGTCGCTGCGCTGATGGGGGTGATCGAGGCGCTCGAGCTGCGCTCGATGCAGTCGAAGGAGGGAATCGGGCTCGAGTTCATCTTCATCATCTGCGCCGTCGTCGGTGGGTGCCTCCTGACCGGTGGCTTCGGGTCGGTGATCGGCACCTTCTTCGGTGCCGCGATGCTCGGGATGGTGCAGCTCGGCATCGTCGATGCCCAGTGGGACAGCAACTGGACCTACACCTTCCAGGGCGGGATCCTCCTCGCCGCCGTCCTGCTGAACCTGGTCGTCCGCGGACGCGCCGCGAGGATGCGATGAGCGCCGCGGCCGCTCCGCACCTGCTGGAGGCGCGCGGGATCTCGAAGTACTACGGCAACGTCGTCGCGTTGAACGAGGTGTCGGCTCACGTCGACGCCGGTGAGGTGACGTGCATCCTCGGCGACAACGGAGCCGGCAAGTCGAGCTTCATCAAGCTGCTCTCCGGCAGTCACCAGCCGGACGGCGGGCAGCTCTTTGTCGACGGCGAGGAGGTGCAGTTCAGCTCGCCTCGTGACGCGCGCGCCCTCGGCATCGCCACGGTCTACCAGGACCTCGCGATGGTGCCGCTGATGTCGATCTGGCGCAACTTCTTCCTCGGTGCGGAGCCGCTGAAGCGCTTCGGCCCGTTGACCTTCTTCGACGTCGCGACCGCGAAGGCGATCGTCCGCCGCGAGCTCCACGAGATGGGCATCGACATCCGTGACCCGGACCAGCCGGTGGGGACGCTCTCGGGCGGCGAGCGCCAGTCCGTCGCGATCGCGCGTGCAGTCCACTTCGGGGCCCGCGTCCTGATCCTCGACGAGCCGACGTCGGCGCTCGGCGTCAAGCAGGCGGGTGTCGTCCTCAAGTACATCCTCCAGGCGCGCGACCGGGGTGTCGCCGTCATCTTCATCACGCATAACCCGCACCACGCCTATCCGGTCGGCGACCGCTTCGTGATCCTGAACCGGGGGCAGAGCCTCGGGAGCTTCGAGAAGCGCCAGATCGACCGCGACGAGCTCGTCCGGCTGATGGCCGGCGGGCGCGAGCTCGAGCAGCTCGAGAACGAGCTCGAGACGATCCAGGCCGAGGAGCTGGGGCCTTGAGCCGCTCGGCCCGGCGCGGGACGGAATAGCTACCCTTACTTCATCCGTTGAAGTACGTACAACGGCTGAATGAAGAAGGAGCTCACTTGTCCCATCTCTTGCTGATCCCCCTCGAGGACACGGTCGTCTTCCCCAACATGTCGGTGACGCTGACGGTCGACGTCGCCGAGGGTGAGCGTGTCCTCCTCGTCCCGGTCCACGAAGGTGCCTACGCGGACGTCGGCACCGTTGCCGAGGCGACGAACGTCGTCCGACTGCCCGGCGGCGCCCGGGCGGCGTCGCTCGCGGGCGTCCACCGCGGGATTGCCGGTGCGGCCCAGACCGGGTCCGACGGGCGCCTTCGCGTCGAGGTCGACGAGCAGCCCGACGTCGAGCCCCCCCGCGCGGAGATCGCAGATCTCGAGCGCGAGTACCGCGCCGTCGTCGAGGAGATCCTCGACCTGCGCGACGCGGACTCGCGCATCCACGATTTCGTCCGCTCGATCACCGACGCCGGCGCCCTCGCCGACACCGCCGCGTACGCGCCCGACATCTCGTTCGCGGAGAAGATCGAGCTGCTCGCGAAGATCGACGTCGTCGAGCGGCTCGAGCTGGCGCTGCGGCTGCAGCGCGAGCGTCTCGCCGAGCTGCAGGTTCGCCGTCGCATCCGCGACGACGTCGAGTCCGGCGCCCAGAAGCAGCAGCGCGAGTACATCCTCCGGCGGCAGATGGATTCGATCCGCAAGGAGCTCGGCGAGGACGACGGCTCGGCGGCCGAGGAGTACCGGACGAAGATCGCCGAGGCCGGCATGCCGGCTGCCGTGCGCGAGCAGGCCGAGCGGGAAGCCGCCCGGCTCGAGCGCATGGGCGCGGAGAGCGGCGAGTCGCAGATGATCCGCACCTATCTCGACTGGCTGCTCGCGGTGCCGTGGGGCAACCGCTCCGAGGAGCGGCTCGACCCGGAGCACGCCCGCGCCGTGCTCGACGCAGACCACGCCGGCCTGCGTGACGTCAAGGACCGCATCGTCGAGTACCTGGCCGTGCGCAAGCTCCGCGAGGACCGCGGCATCGAGGAGGACAGGCGCTCCGGCGCGATCCTCACGCTGATCGGCCCTCCCGGCACGGGCAAGACGTCGATCGGCGAGTCGGTCGCACGCGCGCTGAACCGCGAGTTCGTCCGCATGTCGCTCGGCGGCGTCCACGACGAGGCGGAGATCCGCGGGCATCGCCGCACGTACATCGGCGCGATGCCCGGCCGGCTCGTGCGCGCCCTGCGCGATGCGAAGACGATGAACCCGGTGATCCTGCTCGACGAGGTCGACAAGGTCGGCGCCGACTGGCGCGGCGATCCGTCGGCGGCATTGCTCGAAGTGCTCGATCCGGCACAGAATCACTCGTTCCGCGACCACTACCTCGACGTCGAGCTCGATCTCTCGCAGGTCGTCTTCATCGCAACCGCGAACGTTGCCGACACGATTCCCGGCCCGCTGCTCGACCGGATGGAGATCATCCGTTTCGACGGCTACACGGTCGACGAGAAGGTCGCGATCGCACGCGATTACCTGTGGCCGCGGCAGCGCGATCGCAACGGCATCCGCGAGGACGAGGTCGCGGTCGCAGACGACGTGCTCGCGACGGTCGCGAGCCAGTACACGCGCGAAGCCGGCGTGCGCCAGCTGGAGCGCGAGCTCGGGAAGCTCCTGCGCAAGACGGCGACGCAGATCGTCTCCGGTGCGCTCGTGCCGCCCGTCGGCGTCGACATCGACCTCGTGCGGGAGACGCTCGGGCGCCAGCGCTTCTACCAGGAGTCGGCGGAGCGCACGGCCGTGCCGGGCGTCGCAACCGGCCTCGCGGTCACCGGCTCCGGCGGCGACGTGTTGTTCGTCGAGGCGACGTCGATGAAGGGCAAGGACGGTCTCGTGCTCACGGGGCAGCTCGGCGACGTGATGAAGGAGTCGGCGCGGATCGCGCTCTCCTACGTCCGGTCGCACGCGAACGAGCTGGGGATCGAGGACGACATCTTCGACGACCGCTCGTTCCACCTGCATGTTCCGGCCGGTGCGATCCCGAAGGACGGCCCGAGTGCGGGGATCACGATGACGACCGCGATCGCGTCGCTCCTGTCGGGGCGTCCGGTCAAGCACACCGTCGGCATGACCGGCGAGGTCACGCTGCAGGGGCGGGTGCTGCCGATCGGCGGCCTGAAGCAGAAGGTGCTGGCCGCGCACGCGGCCGGGCTCACCGACGTGATCATCCCGGAGCGCAACCGCGCCGACCTGGAGGACATCCCCGAGGACGTGAAGACCGAGATGTCGTTCCACCCGGTGATGACGCTCGACGAGGTGCTCGCTCTCGCGCTCGAGCCGGCCCGCGAGCATGCGCTGTCGTAGCTGCACCCCGATCCCCGAGGAGGTCCGCCGGGCGGCGGACCTCCTCGAGCGTCGGTGGACGGTGTCGATCATCTGGGCCTCTCACAGCGGCGCCGTGCGGTTCGGCGAGTTCATGCAGGCGCTCGGCTCGATCCCGCCCGCGACGCTGACGGTGCGCCTCGGCGAGCTCGAGGAGGCGGGGATCCTCGAGCGGCGGATCGTCGCCGCCCGGCCGCCCCGTGCGGAGTACCGGCTGACCGCGCGCGGCACCGAGCTGCGCGGGCTCGTGGCGGCGCTGCGCCGTCTCGCCGCGGGGTAGCCGAACGCGCCCTTTGCGTTCCCTCCGTCCTCTGACACGATCGGCGCAAGGAGGGCGATGGTCGAGGTCGTCAGTAGGGACGCCGAGCTCGCTTCGCTCCACGCGTTCATCGGCGACGTGGAGCGAGGGCCCGCCGCGCTCGTGCTCGAGGGCGAGGCCGGCATCGGCAAGTCGACGCTCTGGCTCGCGGGCATCGAGGCGGCCCGCGCGCGAGGCTTTTGCGTCCTCTCCTCGCGACCGGCGGAGGCGGAACGAGACCTCGCGCATGCAGGCTTGGGCGATCTCTTCGACGACGTCCTGGACGGGTTGCTGCCCGCCCTTGCGCCCCCACGGCGCCGCGCGCTCGAGGGCGCGCTGCTGCGCGAGGAGCCCTCGGAGGAGCTCGTCGATCGCCGCGCACTCGCCGTTGCGGTGCGCGGTCTCCTGCAACTGCTGAGCGAACGCGGCCCGACGCTGCTCGCGGTCGACGACGTCCAGTGGCTCGACTCGTCCTCAGCGAGCGCGCTCTTGTTCGCGCTGCGACGACTCGAAGCAAGCCGCGTGCTCCTGCTCGTCGGTCGCAGGTCGTCCGCGGACGCGCCGCCCTCGGCGATCGAGCAGGCGTTCGGGCCGGACCGTGTCCGCCGTGTGGTGCTCGGGCCGTTGAGCGTCGGGGCGGTCCACAAGGTCCTGCGCGACCGGCTCGGCACGCCGTTTCCGCGTCAGACATTGCTGCGGATCCACGAGCGGTCGGGAGGCAACCCGTTCTTCGCGCTCGAGCTCGCTCGTGCCCTCGACGGCGACGTCGATCCGCTGGGCGAGCTTCCCGTGCCCGCGACGCTCGACGAGCTCGTCCGCGTGCGGATCTCCGCCCTCCCTGCCGTGACCCGCGAGGCTCTGGCGCTCGCCTCGGCACTCGGCACCGCCTCGGAGGCTGGGTCGAGCGGGCGCGGAGGGAGCTGGGCACGATCGGCGGGCGCATCCGCGCAGAGGGTCTGAGCGCCGCAGAGCTCCGGGTTGCCGACCTCGTCTCGCAGGGACGGACGAACCGGGAGGTCGCAGCGGCGCTGTTCCTGGGCGAACGCACCGTCGCAAGCCACCTGACGCACATCTACGCCAAGCTCGGCGTGCGGTCGCGCACCGAGCTCGCGCGTCGCCTGCGCTGAGCAAGATTCAGACGTTCTGACGTTTCCAGTCGGACGCCGCGGCCGTAGCGTCGAGGCCGTGCCCAGCTACCTGGTCGAGACGTTCCTGGCCCGCGGCGACGGGGGAGCCATTCTCTCGCGCGAGCGTCGCGCACGCTCGGCGGCGAAGGAGCTGACGCATGGGGCGACGCACGTCCGCTTCGCCCGGTCGATCCACGTTCCCGAAGACGAGATCTGCTTCTTCGTCTTCGACGCGCCGTCGGGCCGGGAGGCGGCGCTCGCCGCACAGCGCGCCGGGCTCGAGCCGGCTCGCATCGTCGAGGCAGTTCTGTCGACCGAGCAGGCGGGATGTTCATAGAGAACGGCAACCACTGGAGGGTTCGATGAAAGCGCGTCTCATCATTGGCCTCGTCATGATCGCAACGCTGCTCGGGACGGCGGTGATCCTCGGGATCGCTGCGGCTGCCGGGCACGCCGATCCGAATCTGGCCAACGTCCCACCGCATCGCCACTGGATCAACGGGCAGCAGGTCGGGCCGGACATCTGCGACAACCCGGGGAACGCCGCGATCCAGCACGCGTTCAACGAGTTCCACAACAACCTGCACATCGCGACCGCGAGCTCGATCGGCCCCGCGGCGCCGGGTCTGCACAACGGCAAGGGCGGGGAGATCGCCCCGACCGCCTGCAGCAACACGACGCCGCCCAACTGACAGCCGACGGATGCCGGAGGGCGGGATCGCCCGCCCTCCGGGCCGCCGTCGAGCCGGTCGGATGCGGGTGTGCTCGCTCCTGCCGAGTGCGCGCGGAGCTGGTCGCGGATCCGGCGCTTCTCCCAGGGGATGGTGCTCGCGTAACGTCAGCGGCTTGCGCCCGTCGACGAGAGACGTCCCGATCGCCCTCCTCGGCTACGGCACCGTGGGCTCTGCCGTCGACAGGCACCTGCGCGAGCACGCCGGTGCGCTCGAGGCGGCAACCGGCATGCATCTTCGCGTCGTCCACGCGCTCGTTCGCGACCCGCGCAAGGAACGCCCCTATCCGCCCCTGCCGGGGGTGCTCGTCACCGAGTTCGCGACCATTCGCGACGACCCGCAGATCGTCGCCGTCGCGGAGCTGATGGGAGGGCTCGAGCCGGCGCATGACTACATCGGCGAGCTGATCGAGCGCGGCAAGGGCGTTGCGACCGCGAACAAGCAGCTCCTCGCGCGTGCCGTCGGACTGCTCCCCCGCGTGCGTGCGGGCGGCAGCGTCTGCGGGGCGATGCCGATCCTGTCGCTGCTTCGCGACGGCATTCCCGCCGGCAGCGTCGAGCGTATCTCGGGCATCGTCAACGGCACGACGAACTTCGTGCTCACGCGGATCGAGTGCGGCTCGAGCTACGACGAGGCGCTGGCCGAGGCGCAGGCGCATGGGTACGCAGAGGCCGATGCCACCGAGGACGTGACCGGCGCCGACGCTGCGGCGAAGATCGCAATCCTCGCGGCGACGGCGTTCCGCACGGATGTGACGATTGCAGACGTCTCCTACGAGGGCATCGAGCGAGTCGACGTCGCGGCCGTCCGGCATGCGCGGGCAAGTGGGCGGGCGATCCGTCTCGTCGGCGTCGCGACGCGCGATCGCGCAGAGGTGCGGCTGCGTGAGCTCGATGCATCGGATCCCCTCGCCGCCGCTCCGTCCGCCGACAACGTCGTGGTGGTCGAAGGCGCTGGGTTCCGCCGCATCAGCCTCTCGGGGCCGGGTGCGGGCGGGCCCGAGACCGCGTCCGCCGTCGTCGCCGATCTGCTCGAGCTGGTGCGGTGATCGTCGAGACGCAGTACCTCGACCTGTCGCAGCCGCTCCCGCTCGACTGCGGGCGCGAGCTTCGCGGCGTGCGGATCGCCTACGAGAGCTACGGCGCGCTGAACGACCGTCGCGACAACGTCGTCCTCGTCTGCCATGCGCTCTCCGGCGACGCGCACGCCGCGGGGATCACGCCGGGCGTCCCGAGCGCGGGCGAGGTGGAGGGGCGGGACGTCGGCTGGTGGGACTCGATGATCGGCCCGGGCCGCGCCTTCGACACCGACCGGTGGCACGTCATCTGCACGAATCTGCTCGGCGGCTGTCGCGGCACGACAGGCCCTTCGTCGACCGATCCTGCCGCCGGGCGGCCGTACGGCAGCTCGTTTCCGACGCTGACCGTCGCGGACCTGGTTCGTGCACAACGAGCGTTCCTCGCGGAGCTCGGGATCGAGTCGCTCGCCTGCGTCACCGGCGCGTCGCTCGGGGGCATGCAGGCCCTCGAGTTCGCGGTCGACTACCCGGAGCTCGTGCGCGGCGTCGTTGCGATTGCGTCGACCGCCCGGCTCGACGCGCAGGGGGTGGCGCTGAACTCCGTCGCGCGGAACGCCATCACCTCCGATCCCGACTTCGCCGGCGGCGACTACTACGACACCGGCCGGACGCCGGATTCCGGTCTCGCGCTCGCACGCCAGATCGGTCACATCACCTACCTCTCGAAGCACTCGCTCCGCGCCAAGTTCCCCGACGACCGCTTCGCCGTCGAGGGCTACCTCGCCTACCAGGGGGAGAAGTTCGTCCGTCGTTTCGACGCGAACACCTACCTGCTCCTCTCGCGCGCGCTGACGCGCTTCGACCTGCCGCTCGGCCGCCTCGCCGACGCCCGTGCCCGGTTCCTGCTCCTCTCCTTCACGTCCGACTGGATCTACCCTCCGGCTTGTAGCGACGAGCTCGCGGAGGCACTGTCCGCCGCGGGAAGGGAGGTCGAGCACGTGACGCTGGAGACGACGTACGGCCATGACTCGTTCCTGCTCGAGGACGAGTTGCAGGCGCCGCACATCCGGCGGTTCCTCGACCGGGTCGGCGAGGGACGCGCATGATGCGCTCTCTACCGAGGCCACGCGTCATGCGGGTTCCTCGGGGAACCGCAGCCGGCGAGGGACGCGCATGAGTGAGCGGGAGTGGGGGTTCGAGACGCGGCAGGTGCACGCGGGGCAGCGGCCGGATCCGTACACCGGGGCCCGCGCGATGCCGATCTTCCAGACGGCGAGCTACGTCTTCGAGGACGCCGAGTCGGCGGCCGCGTACTTCAACCTGCAGGAGTACGGCAACACCTATGCGCGCATCATGAACCCGACGACCGCGGGGTTCGAGGAGCGCGTTGCGTCGCTCGAGGGCGGCGTCGGTGCCGTGGCATTCGCGAGCGGCCTTGCCGCGCAGGCCGCCGCCCTCTTCACGCTGCTCGAGCCGGGTGACCACATCGTCGCGCAGTCGGCGCTCTACGGCGGGACGGTCACGCAGCTGAAGCACCTGCAGCGAAAGCTCGGGTTCCAGGTGACGTTCGTCGACGGCGATTCGGTCGACGCGTGGCGCGCCGCGCTGCGGCGCGAGACGAAGGCGCTCTTCGGCGAGACGATCGGCAATCCCGGCGGTAACGTGCTCGACATCGAGGCCGTCGCCTCGGTCGCGCATGAGCACGGGGCGCCGCTCGTTGTCGACAACACGTTCGCGACGCCGTATCTCTGCCGCCCGGCCGAGCACGGCGCCGACATCGTCGTCCACTCGGCGACGAAGTTCATCGGCGGCCACGGCACGTCGATCGGCGGCGTCGTCGTCGACGCCGGCTCGTTCGACTTTGCGAACGGCCGGTTCCCCGTCCTCACCGACCCCTCGCCCGCCTACCACGGCCTCGAGTTCATCGAGACCTACGGCGTCTACGGCTACCTGATGAAGCTGCGCGCGGAATCGCTGCGCGACCTCGGCGCGTGCATGAGCCCGTTCAACGCCTTTCTCTTCCTGCAGGGCCTCGAGACGCTCTCGTTGCGCATGGAGCGGCACGTCGCGAACGCACAGGCGGTCGCCGAGTGGCTCGCTGGACGGCCGTCGGTTTCGCGCGTGCGCTACGCGGGTCTCGCCTCCTCGCCCTACCACGGGCTCGCACGGCGCTATCTGCCGCGCGGCGCCGGCTCCATCTTCGCCGTCGACCTCGCCGGCGGCCGTGAGAAGGCGCAGGCGTTCGTCGAGGGACTGCGTGTCTGGAGCCACCTCGCGAACGTCGGCGACGCGAAATCGCTCGTCATCCACCCGGCGTCGACGACGCATCGCCAGCTGTCGGACGACGAGCTGGGCGCGGCGGGCATCGAGCCCGGCACGGTCCGGTTGTCCGTCGGCATCGAGGCCGTCGACGATCTGCTCTGGGACCTCGAGCGGGCGCTGTGACCTACCAGGATCCGCGCACCATCCAGTCGATCCTGCACCGCGCACGGACGGTGGCGATCGTCGGACTCTCGCCGAACGAGCTGCGCGCGTCCCATTTCGTCGGCTACTACCTGCGGCGACACGGCTACACGGTGATCCCCGTCAACCCGCGCGAGGAGCAGATCCTCGGGCAGCGGTCGTACGCGTCGCTCGCGGAGATCCCCGACCGCGTCGACGTCGTGGACGTCTTCCGCGCGCCGGATGCGGTGCCGGCGATCGCCGAGGAGGCGGTCGCAGTGGGCGCCGGGGCGCTCTGGCTCCAGTACGGCGTGATCAGCCCCGAGGGTGCCGGCTTCGCGGCCCGCCACGGCCTCGACGTCGTGATGGACCGGTGCATGAAGGTCGAGCATGCGCGCTACCTCGGTCGCATGCACTGGCTCGGCTTCAACACCGGCGAGATCACGTCGTCGCGCTCTCACGGCTGACGTGCCCGGGTGCCGCCGGCACGGGGATCCGTGAAGAGCGCGCCGCCGGCGACGAGCAGCGCGAAGGCGGCGATCTGCATCACCCGGCTCGTGCCGCCGGCGAGGCTCTCGTCGAGGAGGACGACACCGGCCGCGATCGGGACCGCGTTCGTCGTCAGCGTCGCCACTCCGGCGGCGGTGAGCGCGTCGCCGTGCTGGAACGCGGACTGGAGCTGGATCGAACCGAGCGCGTAGAACACGACGAGCGGGGCCGCCGCGACGAGCCAGGAGCCGCCGTAGACGACGAGCTTCGCGGAGATGTCGCCGCCCGCGAAGAGGAGGCCGGCTGCGAGCCCGAATGTGGCCGCGTGCGAGAAGCGCACGCGGGCTGCGCTGAGCGCGGCCGCTGCGGCGGCGCAGCCGCCGAGCCAGATCGCCGCGTCGAGCGCGCGCGGCGACCGGTCGCCCAGCTGGCGTCCGACCAGCGAGAGCCCGAGCAGCACGAGCCCCGCCACGGCGAGCACGACCGCGAGCTGCTCCCGCCGCGGCAGGCGCAGCAGGCGACCACGGCTCCCCACGACGGCGAGCACGGCGATCCCACCCGCGCCGACCGCCTGCACGAGCGCGAGCGGGGCAAGCCGGAGCGCGGCGAGGTAGACGAGCCATCCGGCCGTCTCGGCCCCGAACGCCGTCAGCCATTCGCGGCTCGCGAGCAGCAACGCCACCGCCTGCAGCGGATGCCGCGGCGACATCGACGGCAGCCGGGCGACCGCGTCGTGCTCCCGTGTGTACGCCCAGTTGACCGCGACCGCGGAGCAGAAGGCGAGCGCGAGTCCGGTCCAGACGGCGATGGCTCAGCGCTTCGGCCGACGCGGGCGCTTCACACTCGAGCTGTCGCGCAACGCCGAGGCGTCTCAGTCGCAGCGGCAGACGAGCTCGACGGCGCCGCTTTGAATGCTCATGCACAGTCGGGTGAGAATCTTCATCCGCTCGCTGCCTTCTATCCGTTGCGCCGGGGTGTGCGGGAGAGACGGCACGCGCCTCTCCCGCACTGTAACCGGGCCTGTCAGCGGACGGCCTGCTTGTTGATGCCCGCCTTGAACATGCCCCCGGTCGCGAGCTTCGTCAACTGCTTGTCCGTTGTCTCTTCCTCGTCGAGCGTCTGGCCCAGGATCTCCTGTGCGTGGTCGTGCCCGAGCTGCTCGGCCAGTGTCGCGGCGGTGCCGTAGCCCGCGATCTCGTAGTGCTCGACGCGCTGCGCCGCGGCGATCAGCGCCGCATCCATCGCCGCCGGGTCGCCGCCTTGCCCGATCACCTTCGATCCTTCCTTGATCAACCCGCGCATTCCGTCACAGACCTCGCCGGTCCGGGAGAGACCGGTGCTCGCGATCACGTCGTCGAGCCGTTCGAGATGGCCGCGCGTCTGCGCGAGATGCTCCTCGAAGGCCTTCCGAAGCTCGGCTGAGCTCGCGGCAGCGGCCATCTTCGGCAACGCTTCGATGAGCTGTTCCTCTGCGCTCCGCAGGTCGTTCACCTGCTCTGAAAAGACGGCTTCCAGTGAGTCGAACCCCATGGATCCTCCATTCCTCGACATCGATGTTCCCATCGGGTCGCTACCCCGGGGGGAGGGCGGCAAACAAGCTGTCGGCCGCGCGCGCTGCCGCGGGCTCGCGCCCGTTTGGGTGCGGCTGCCGCGTGGTAGCGGTGGGTGTGCGCGGGTCGCCCCCGAGGATCATCGTCACCTCCCTCTGGCTTGTCCTGATGGCGGGTGCGAACCTCGCAACGCCGCTCTACCCGGTCTACGCGGACAGGTTCCGCTTCTCGAGCCTGGTCCTGACGTCGATCTTCGCGACGTACGCGTTCGTGCTCGTGCCGACGCTGATCCTGTTCGGCCGCCTCTCGGATCGGTTCGGCCGGCGGCCGGTGATCGTCACCGGGCTCGGCGCCGCCTGTGCAGCGCTCCTGCTCTTCGCATTCGCGCAGAGCGCCGCCTGGCTGTACGCGGCTCGGGCGCTGCAGGGGCTGGCCGTAGGGATGGTCAGCGGCGCGGCGACGGCTGCGCTCGTCGAGCTCGATCCGGGGCGCGACCATCGACGCGCGGCACTGCTCGCGGGTCTCGCGCAAGCGGGCGGCAGCGCGGCCGGGCCGGCGCTCGGCGGCGCGCTCGCCGCCTGGGCTCCCGAGCCGCTCCGGCTGTGCTTCCTCGTCGGGCTCGGCCTGACGGTCGCCGCCGCCGCGTCGACTGTGCTGCTGCCGGAGGCTGCCGTCGGCGAGCGCGAGCCGTGGCGGATCCAGCGGCCGCGCGTGCCCCGGTCGATCCGCGGACGATTCGCGCGTGTGAGCCTGACGGCCGCGACGGTGTGGGCGGTCGCGGCCCTGTATCTCTCGATCGTCCCGTCGTATGCAGCTCGGCTCCTGCACACGCACAACCTGGCGTTGCTCGCCGCGATCTCCGCGATCGGCCTGGCAACGTCGTTCCTCACCCAGATCGCCTCCGAGCGGCGGCGACCGTCGGTGCACCTGAGCCAGGCGGCGGGCCTCCTCGTGCTGTCCGCGGGACTGGTCTCGCTCGTGTTGGCGACGCCGCTCCAGTCGCTGCCGCTGCTCCTCGTCGGGTCGGTGGTGGCCGGGGCGGGACACGGTGTCGCGTTCCTGAATGCGCAACAGGAGCTGAACGAGATCGCACCTGTCGAGCATCGTGGTGAGGTGACGGCCGCCTTCATCGCGTGCATCTACTTCCTCGTCGCGACCGCCGTGATCGGCACGGGGGTGCTCGATCTTCGCTTCTCGCTCTCGGCCGCCGTCGCCTCGGTTGCGGTCGTGCTCCTCGCCGGCGCTCTCCTGGCCGCTGCCTGGTCGCTCGCCGCAGCGGTTGGCCGGTCCGAACCGACTCGCGCCCGCGGGCGAATCAGGGCCAATCCAACGGGAGGGAAATGTTGATTCGCAAACGTCTCTTCGTCTACGTCGGGCTGATGGTCGCCGTCGCGGCCGCCCTCAGCACCGTCGCGTTCGCCGGATCCGCCAAGACGCGGTTCGAAGCCACGCTCACCCCGATTCCACACGACATGGTCGCGGACCACGGCTCGAACGTGACCGGCACGGCGAGCCTGAAGGTCGACGGCACCCAGGTGCACGTGAACATCCACATCCGTGGTTTGACGCCGAACCTGCCCCACGCGATGCACATTCACGGCATCCTCGGCGACCCGAACTCGTGCCCGCCGGCGTCGGCCGATACGAGCGGCGACGGCCTCGTCAGCCTCGAGGAGGGCGCTCCGTTCTACGGCCCGATCGACACCTCGTTCACGACGTCCGGCGACACGTCGCCCGCGAGCGGACTTGCGCTCGAGCGCTTCCCGGTTGCCGACGAGAACGGCAACCTGAACTACAACCGGACGTTCACGATCCCGCAGGACGTCCTGGACAGCCTCGGCTCGCTGCATCTCGTCGTGCACGGGCTGGCCCTCGACGGCAACTCCTCCGGCCCGGTCGGCGGCTACGACACGCTGTTCGAAGCCGTGCTACCGGTCGCCTGCGGAACGATCTCGGGGGGCTAGGAAGGCGCGTCGGAGCGGATTCCGTCTGGGGGCTAGTGCCGGCCGCCAGACGGAATTCGCGGGCGCGGCTCGCGCATGGCGTCAGGCTTGCGAGCGCTTACCCGTTCGACGAGCCCCCATTTCGAGCGTTCGACCGTTTCGATCTCGAAGCCTTCAGCCGCGAGGTCGTCGAGCGGCTCGCGTGTCAGGTGGTCGGCCGCAAGGTGCAGCGAGAGCGGTTCGAGCAGGTGCTGGACGAGCCGGACTGCGAGCAGAGGGCTTCGCACGTGCTCGAGGAGCAGGATGCGTCCGCCTGGGCGAAGCACGCGTCGTGCTTCCGCGACGGCCCGGCGCGGGTCGGGGACGGTGCAGAGGGCGAGCGTGCAGACGACCGTGTCGAAGGCCCCGTCGTCGAAGTCGAGCGCCTGGGCATCGCCGAGCCGCAGATCGGCGTCCCGTCCGAGCTCGCGCGCCCGCCGCCGCCCGATTGCGAGCATCTGCTCGCTGAGCTCGACCCCGGTGAGGATGACCTCGGCGGGGTAGTAGCGAACATTTCGCGCCGTTCCGACGGCGACCTCGAGCACGCGACCGCGAGCTCGCCCGCAGACCCACTCACGGCCGCCCTCGACGAGCACGCGTTCGACGAAGGCGATGCGCCTGTCGTAGCGGTGCGCCTCGCGGTCCTGCAGACGGCGCACTCGCTCCGTCTGCTCAGCGACGCTGCGCGCTCGCCTCATCGACACGAAGGCTAGTACGTTCCCGGGATGAGAGAGGTGACCCTGCCGGGCGAGACAGCGGATCTGCACGTCGCGAGCTTCCGTGCATCGCTGGCGACCATCCTGGAGCTTCCGCTGGACGCGCTCCCCACGCTGGGCGCGGGGGAGGATCCGGCAGCCGGCTGGGTCGTGTCGCGCTGGCTCGGCGGTCTCGGTCTCGGGCTCGTGCGGGTCGCCGAGCCGGATGCGTTCGTCTGGGCCGGGCCCTGGCTCGGTCGCGTTCGGTCGCCGGCCGGCGGGCTGCGGTACGTGGTGATGTACGGCGTGCCGTCGGGGGTCGTGTGGGATCCGGCCGGCGACGGGGTCGTGGAGCGCGCCTGGATCGACGACGGGTTCGTCGTCGCGGCGGCGGACATCGCCCTGGCGCGACCGCCGAGCCCGGATGCGCCGGCGAGCGCGGGTGTCGTGGAGGGGATCTGGATCGCCCCGTCGGCGGGTGAGCCTTCGTCCGGTGCAGCCCGCGTGCGGGCGCTCGCAGGGCGGGGGCTCGAGGGAGATCGTCACAGCGAGGGCACCGGCACCTTCCCGTCGGGCCTTCCCGGAAGCGCGCTGACGCTGATCGAGGCCGAGGTCTGCGAATCGTTCGACCCGCCGCTTCGGCCAGACGAGCACCGGCGCAACCTCGTCACGCGCGGGATCGACCTCAACGGCCTGGTCGGCCGCGAGTTCACGATCGGCACGACCCGCTGTCGAGGCATGCGCCTCTGCGAGCCCTGCACCGTCGTCGACGGCTACGCGTCGCGGCCCGTCCTGCGGGCCCTCGTCCACCGTGGGGGCCTGCGCGCCGACATCCTGTCCGACGGCGAGCTCGAGCTCGGAGACGAGGTACGGGCGGCCGACGACCGCTGATCGAGATCCGACGCCCGGCTCGCGCTCTACAACGTGGTCGGAATGTGCTTGATCTTTCCGGCCGCCATCTTCGCCTTCACCGCGTACACCTGTCTGACGATGCTCTTCGGGATCTTCGGGCTGATCTTCCCGATCCCGATCCCGCCGTTCGCGGTCGTGAAGATTGCGTTGCCGTTGCCCCGGAAGCGGTTGTGCACCAGTGCGTCGATCGTCGCGTAGACGGCCACGTCCACCTTCTTCAACTCGCTCGAGAGGACCTCCGGCCCGAGGTACGACTCGTCCGCGTCGCCCCCGAGCGCCCACACGGACTTCTCCTTCGCGGCGTCGAGCACTCCCAGTCCGCAGGCGCCGGCGTCGGCGAACTCCACCTGCGAGCCGGCGGCGATCTGGTTCAGGGCTTTCTCCTTGCACTTCGGCTGCGCGACGAAGTCCTCCGAGTAGTCGACGAGAACCTTCACGCCCGGATCGGCGGCCTTGGCGCCCGCCGCGTAGCCGGCGGCGAACCGGTTCACGGGTGGGATCGCGATGCCCCCGACGACCCCGACGACCTGCTTGCCGCCCTGGTGCTTCGTGACGAGGCCGGCGAGGTAGCCGATCAGGTATCCGCCCTCCTGCTCGCGAAACAGCAGGCCCTCGACGTTCTTCGGCTTGTGCTTCAACGACCTCTGGTCGACGTCGATGATCGCGAACCTGGTATTCGGGAACTGCGGCGCGACCTCGTCGACGGCGTCGGTCATCAGGAAGCCGACTGCGATCACGAGGTCGTAGTGCTGTCGTGCGAGCGAGGAGAGGTTCGGGATGTAATCCGAGTTCGACTTCGACAGCAGCACGCGGCCCTGGACGCCGAGCTTGGCCTCCGCGCGCTTGAGCCCGGCGTACGACAGCTGGTTGAAGCCCTTGTCGTGCAGGCCGCCGACGTCCGTCACGAGGCCGACCTTGAACGTCTTGCCGGCGGCAGCGTGGGCGGTCGAGCTGGAGCGACCGGCGGAGTGAGCGAGCACGACCGCCAGCGGCAGCGCGGCGGCCAGGGCGAGTGTGGCTTTCACGCGATTCTCCTCGATCGTTGAAGGTACCCGGGACGATATAACCTGCGGCGGTGGCTGTGAGAGATGCTCAGAGCCGGTCGCGGATCGCGGATATCACGCTCGCCGACGAGGGCGAGCGGAAGATCCAGTGGGTCGCGCGTCACTCTCCGGTCCTCAACAAGCTTGCGCGTGACCGCCTGTCGGACGGAGCGTTGCGCGGGAAGCGCGTTGCGCTCGTCGTGCACCTCGAGGCGAAGACCGCCTACCTGGCGACGCTGCTCGCAGATGCGGGCGCCGACGTGGTTGCCGCCGGGAGCAATGCTCTCTCGACGCAGGATTCCGTCTGCGCCGCGCTCGTGCGTCGCGGGATCGAGGTGCACGCGCATCACGGTGCGACGCCGCAGGAGTTCACGGCCGACCTGTTGGACGTCGCCGAGACCGGCCCGCAGATCGTGATCGACGACGGCGCAGAGCTGACCCGGCGAATCGTCGAGCACCGTCCCGAGCTCGCGGAGCGGCTCGAGGGCGTGACGGAGGAGACCACCACCGGCGTCGCGCGCCTGCGAGCGATGGAGGAGGCGGGGCTCCTGGTCTTCCCGACGATCGCCGCCAACAACGCGCGCTGCAAGCACATGTTCGACAACCCGCACGGCACGGGCCAAACGGCAATGACGGCGATCCTGCGCCTGACCAACCTGAGCGCCGCGGGCAAGCGATTCTGCATCGTCGGCTACGGCTGGGTCGGGCAGGGTCTCGCGCGCCGGGCCGAGGGGTACGGCGCGCGCGTCACCGTCGTCGAGCTCGATCCCGTGCAAGCGCTTCGGGCGCACATGGACGGGTACCGCGTCGCCCCGCTCGCGCGTGCCGTTCGGGACGCCGACGTCGTGATCACGGCGACCGGCAGCGTCGACGCCCTCCCGTCCGCCGTCTTTCCCGCCCTGAAGGATCGCGCCATCCTCGCGAACGCCGGCCATCAGGACCGCGAGATCGACGTCGGCGGGCTCGCCGCGAATGGTCCGCCGACCGAGGTCCGCCCGGGTGTGACGCGCTATGCGAACGGGGACAAGAGCGTCTACGTCCTCGTCGGCGGCGCGCTCGTGAACATCGCAGGTGGTGACGGGAACCCGGTCGAGATCATGGACCTGTCGTTCTCCGTCCAGGCGCTCTCGGCGCATCACCTGGCATCCGGCGCGGTGCGGCCGGGGCTCAACCCCTTCCCCGACGAGCTCGACCGCGAGATCGCCCGGACGAAGCTGGCCACGCTCGGGGTCGAGCTCGACGAAGCGTCGGAGACGCAGCGCCGGTTCGCGACGGAATGGAACGCATGACCACGTCCCGCATCCGTGACCCGTCGCTTGCCGCCGAGGGCGAGCGCAAGATCGCCTGGGTGTCCGAGTGGATGCCGGTGCTGGGTAGCGTGCGCGACCGCCTCCGCGCAGAGGGCAGTGTCGCGGGGCGCCGGCTCGCCGTGATCCTGCCCGTCGAGCCGAAGACGGCCTACCTCGCAGCGATCCTCGCCGAGGCAGGCGCCGAGGTGACCGTCGCCTTCCAGGGTGTGATGGTGCACGACGACGTTGCCGCCGGGCTCGCGGCGCGGGGCGTCGAGGTGTTCGCCATGCGCGGCTCCACTCGCGAGGAGGAGCTCGGTTACTTCCACGAGGTGCTCGCCCGTCGCCCCGAGGTCGTGATCGACGACCGTGCCGACGTCATCCGTCTTGCGCACACGACGCACCCGGAGGTTCTGGACACGCTGCTCGGCGCCTCCGAAGAGACGACGTCGGGCGTCGTCGCGTTGCGTGCGATGGAGGCGGACGGCACGCTGAAGGTGCCGTGCATCGCCGCGAACAACGCACGCTGCAAATACCTCTTCGACAACCGGTACGGCAGCGGCCAGAGCGCGGTCAGCGCGATACTCGACTCGACGAATCTCCTGATGGCCGGGAAGCGCGTCGTCATCGTGGGGTACGGCTGGGTCGGCAAGGGGCTCGCCGCCCGGGCGCGGGGTCTCGCAGGCCAGGTGACGATCTGCGAGATCGACCCCTTCGCCGCTCTCGAGGCCCACCACGACGGGTTCGACGTCGCGCCTCTCGTCGAGGCGTGCACCACGGCCGAGATCGTGATCACGGCGACCGGCGTGCGTGACGCTCTCGGCGAGGAAGCCGTCGCGGTGCTGCCGGACGGGGCGATGCTCGCAAACGCCGGTGCGGTCGACGACGAGTTCGACGTCGCCGCTCTTCGGGCCACCGCGGTAGAGTCGCGCCGGGTTCGCGAGCACGTCGAAGAGTTTCGTCTCGGCGACGGCCGCTCGCTGTTTCTGATCGGCGAGGGCGTGTGCGTGAATCTCTCTGCAGGTGAAGGCCACCCCGCGGAGATCATGGATCTCACCTTCTCGGTTCAGGCGCTCTCCGCCCGCTACCTGCTTCAACACGGCCGAGACATGGCGCCGGTCGTGCACACGCTCCCGAGCGAGATCGACGAGGGGATCGCGCGAGAGAAGCTGAAGGCACTCGGGCTGGCGATCGACACGCTCACGCAGGCCCAGGAGACGTTCCTGCAAGCCTGGGAGGCGTTCGCGTAGCCGTCTCCGGCTAGAGCAGCCAGACAACGAGCAGCACGACCGCGCTGATCAGGATCGCGAGCGCGAGGAGAGCGAGGTTGACGCCGGCGAAGAAGACGAACGGGGTCGCCTTGCTGCGCCCGGCGACGATCGCACGCGTCTGCATGCGGAGCTGGCTCGGGGGCGGTGACGCCGCCTCGCCGAGCCGCGTCACCGGCAGGCCGAACTGCCGCAGTGAGGCCTCGAGCGCCCCGTTCTCGTGCGCTCCGCCGACGATCAGGATCTCGTCGGCCGGGAAGGCGCGCAGCGCGTCTTCGACCGCCTGGACCGGATCGACGTCTCCCGCCTCAGCTTCGACCTCCCCGCGATCCGCGAGAACCCACTCCGCCCCGAGCGCGCGGACCTCGGCTTCCGTTCGGGCGTCGTCCTCGTCGGTTGCGAGCCAATCGAGCGCTCCCACGCGTGCCGGCGCGACGACATGGAGGTGAGGCTGATCTTCGCGCTCCGCGAGCGCTTGCCGCAACCGGCGCTCCGATCCGTCGGCGAGCAACAGCACCAGGAGATTCGCGACGGCCATCGGTCGATGTCAGCCTCCGCTCTCCTCGGGCGGGTGCACGATCAGGACGTCGCAGCGAGCGAGACGGGCGACGCCCTGGCTGACGCTGCCGCCGAGCAGGCGCTCGAGGAATCCCGGTTCGCGCGTGCCGACCACGATCAGGTCTGCGTCATGTGCGGCGGCGGCCTCGACGATCTCCGCCGCCGGGTCGCCGACGACGCCGGCGAACTCGACCGGCAGCTGCGAGCCGGCGAAGAAGGCCTTCACGTGGTCGCGATGCTGTTCGAGCACTGCCTCGTCGAGCTGTCGCTCGGTCTCGCTCGTCGCGTAGTAGTACGGCGTCAGTCCGAACGCGCCGGGGGCAGCATCCGGCTGCGGGTTGGAGACGCTGACGACGATCACCTTCGCATCGAACGTTCGCGCGAGCTCGGCTACGCGCGTCAGTGCGTGCTCGGCCTCGCGTGTGCCGTCGTAGCCGGCCACGATGGTCTTCATCCGGGCTCCTCCTTCAGCCTCGATCAGTGGGTGGTTCCCACTCTTCGCCGCGCGGAATCCCGGATAGAAGACATCGACGCGATGAGTTTCCGGGTCGCCGCGTGTCTGATGTGTGACGTCGTGAGCGTCGGTTCGGAAGAGTGGAGTGGATCGGCTCGGCGAATCGTCCGAGCCCGAGGGAGGGAGATGAAATGCCCGACAGGATCGGAACCCGCGAGGAATGGCAGGCGGCCCGGGACGAGCTCGCCAAGCTCGAGTCCGAGCTTGCGGAGCGAGACGCGGAGATCAAGCAGAAGCGACTCGAGCTCCCGTGGGTCCCCGTCGAGAAGGAATACGAGTTCGACACCGAGGACGGCAAGAAGACTCTCGCCGAGCTCTTCGACGGCCGCTCGCAGCTCCTTGCCTACAACATCATGTTCGGCCCCGACTACACGCTCGGAGCCTGCCCCGGCTGCACGAGCCTGGGCGACGGGCTCGACGGCTCGTTGATCCACCTGAATCACCGCGACGTGACGCTGCTCTGCTTCTCGCAGGCGCCGATCGAGCGTCTCACCGCCTACAAGC
>Ga0207657_10000774_pt1 | contig 33927 bp, 28 predicted proteins | sample KBSC33metaG_FD_184316 | JGI IMG/M metagenome (GOLD analysis project Ga0207657, IMG submission 184316) | Corn rhizosphere microbial communities from Kellogg Biological Station, Michigan, USA - KBS C3-3 metaG (SPAdes) (version 2) | ecosystem: Host-associated > Plants > Roots > Rhizosphere > Soil ...
CCCGCACGCCCCGCTCGTGGGCCAGGCGGCAGATCTCGGCGACCGGCAGCCGCAGGCCGGTCTCGGCCGTCACGTGGCTGAGCTCGTCGTAGAACTCGGGACTCCCGACGATCGTGCCGACGGACGTCGTCAGCAGGTCGAGGTCGATCTGCCGGCGGCGCGCGCTCATCCCGGGGTCGTTGACGGTGCCCAGGCGCGTGGTGATGCCGGCCGCCTCGTCCTCGAGGTGGGGCGCGGTGAACGTCGATCCCCGTCCCACCGACACCTCCAGCTCGAGCGAGGCCAGGCCGTATCCGTGCCGGCCGTAGATGCCCGGCTCGCTGGCGTGGAGTGCCGACAGGTATTTGGTCACGGGAGCGTAGCGGTGGATCTGCTTGGTATGGCAACCGCAGAACCAGCACAGCCGGTCGCAGAACGGCACATGAATGTAGAGCGACAACGTGGCATCGCCGGGAAGTGCCGCGATCCATCGCCGGTAGCTGGCGTCATCGATGTCGGCGTGGAAATGTGGCGCCGTGGGATAGCTGGTATAGCGGGGCACCGGCGTGGCGTAGCGTTCGGCGAGTTCGACGGGCATGGGCAGCCTCCAGTCCGCCGCACCTTGGTTGCGGCCGACGGACCTGTCTTTGACCTCCGTCAACGACCGGCACAGTTCGCCGTTCGACGTTAGCCAGCGGATCGTGGACTATGGGGATAGCTATGACACCTCTGGAGGCATTCGCGATCGTCACCGGCGGCGTGGTTTCGCTGCGCTCCCACGAAACACTGCCGGTGTTCCTCCTGTCGGGAAGAATAGCGGCTGGCCCGGTACGGTCGCCCACCGCCTTGCCGCGCTTCGATCACTCGGCGGTGGACGGCTATGGCATTCCCGATGACCGGCTCGCTACCGATGTCTTGCGACGTTTCGAGGTGGCATCGTTCGTGGCAGCCGGGGACGCGGCGGCGCCGCCTCTGGTGTCCGGCAAAGCCGTCAAGCTCGCGACGGGCGCCCCCGTATCCAGTGGCGTGGCGGCGGTGGTGATGCAGGAACGCTGCCGCGTGACGGGCGGCGATGTGCTTGTCGAAGGAACGGTCGAAAGAGGCGAGAATATCAGGCGACGCGGCGAAGACATCGTGGTTGGCGCCAACCTGATCGAACCGGGCGTCCTGCTCGATGCTCGGCATGTGGCGCTGCTCACGGCAGCCGGCGTTGGGCAGGTAGAAGTCGTGCGGCGATTACGTGTGGCAGTGCTGTCCACCGGCAACGAGTTGCAGCCGCTGGGCGAGGGCGCTGCGCCCCATGAGGTCTACGATGCCAACCGGCCGATGCTCATGGCGCTGCTGCGCCTGCCGTGGATCGAACTGGTTGATGCCGGCATTGTTGGCGACAACACTGCCGTCCTCGCCAAGGCGTTTCGGGAACTGGCGGGAAACGTCGATGCGGTGATCTCCTCGGGCGGGGTCGGCGGCAGCCAGACGGACCACATCGCGGCCGCCCTCCTTGCGGCGGGAGGTCGAGCTCGCCCCCTTCGCATAGCGCAGCGTCCGGGAAAGCCACTGGTGATAGGGAGCATCGGGGAGACACCGTTTCTCGGCCTTCCCGGTAGCACCGTGGCTGCATTGGTCAATTTCTGCCTGTATGGCCTGCCGATGCTCGCCGCGCGGGCTGGCGCGAACCCCGCTTGGTCACCCGGACAGGCGGCGGTGTCGCGTAGCGCAATTGGCCATCCGGCCGGGCGGACGGACTTCCTGCCGGCAAGAATTGTTGGCTCGCACCAGGACGGCCGCCCCGTGCTGGAGCGGTTGGGGCAGGGGGCCGCCGCCCTGCCGCCATTGCTCGCCGCAGATGGGCTCATGGAGGTTGGCGGCGAGGGCGGCGACGTCCCCGCCGGCGGAGGCGTCGTCTTCCACCCCTTCACAACCAGATTCCGGCTTTGAGGGGTCGTCCCAGCGCATCCGCAGCCGGCTCTATCGAGAACTGATCAAGGTCTCCCGCATCTCAGCGACCCCGATTGGGCACCGGAGCGGATCATTGTCGCCCATGGACGTTGGTCTGGCAAAAGGTGCGTGTCAGGCTTTCAGGAACGGGATGCTCGACAGGCGGCCATCGGCGAACTGGTCGGCGCCGGCGTAGAGCATGGTCACGGCCACGTAGACGATGATCAGCAGGCCGACCCAGGCGATCCACCGGTAGCGGCTCAGCAGCCGGGCGATCAGCGAGGCGGCGAAGCCCATCAGGACGACGGACAGGATGAGGCCGAAGATCAGCGCCGGCAGATTGTCCCGCGCCGCTCCGGCAACCGCCAGCACGTTGTCGAGCGACATCGACACATCGGCGACAACGATCTGCACGACCGCCTGCGCCAGGGTTTTGGGCGGCCCCGCGTGCTGCAGACCGTCGCCTGCCGAGGGCCCCGCGTGCTGGCGCAACTCCTCGTACATCTTCCAGCACACCCAGAGCAGCAGCAGGCCGCCCGCCAGCAGGAGCCCGGTGATCGCGAGCAATTGCGTCGCGGCAACGGCGAAGCCGATGCGGATCAGCGTCGCCGCCGCGATCCCGGCCATGATGGCCTTCGACCGCAGTTCCGGGCGCAGCGATGCCGCGGCCATGCCGATGACGACGACGTTGTCGCCGGACAGCACGACGTTGATGAACACGATCTGCAGGTAGGCAGCAAGCGCCGGAAAGTCCGGGCTGAACATCATGACGGGCTCGAATACATGCGAGAGGGCGAAATCAGGCGGCCGGCCGGGCGGTCGGGCGCTTCAGCCGCACATGCTTGATGGCGCGCCGAAAATAGGTGAAGGCGATCTCGAGATCGCCATTCGGCGCCTCGACGATGGAGGGATAGGAGAACTCGCGGTTCAGCCCGTCCTTCGAATTGTTGGTGAGGCAGTAGCCGCTGCCGGTCTCGAGATCCAGTTGCCCGGCAAAACTCCTGCCGCCGTCCACCGAGAAGGCAAGGCTCAGCGGCGCGCGGGGCACGCCCCAGATGGCGGCCCGCGTTCCGGGAGAAGCCGCCGCGGCACTGGCCGCGGGTGGACCGGTATCGATCTCGTCATAGAGGGAGGCGCGGCGGTCGCTCGAAGTGGCGGCGCTGGCATGGTTGTAAACGATGGCGATCTCGCCCGATCGCCGCCGGATCGCCTGGATCGAGGAATTGTTATTGGGCAGCGTCGTCGGTTCGGGCGCACTCCAGCTCTGGCCGCCATCCAGCGACTGGCTGCGCAGCACGTTCTCGGCGAAACGGTGGCGGAAGAGGGCCACCATCTCGTCGCCTGCGAGCGGCAGGATATTCATGTGCACGGCACCGACGCTGTCGGGGACGTCGTGCATGCTCCAGCTTCGGCCGCCATCGGCGCTGCGCAGCACCGAGGCGAAATCGACATCGCCGGTCCAGCGCCGGCCGGGCACGCCGATGCAGCGAAACAGCGGCAGCAGCCAGTGGCCGCGGGCGTTCACCACCATCGGCTGGCGCACGAACGTCCCGGGCACGTCGCAGAGCGTTTCGACCGGACCGAAGCTCCTGCCGCCGTCCGCCGAAATGCGGCGCTTGACGACCGAGCCGTCCTGGTCGCCGGCGGTTTGCGAGGTATAGAGCAGCCAGACGCGGCCGTCCGGCGCCACGAAAAGCAGCGGGTTCTGCTCGGATTTCGCCGGATCGTCGGAAAGCCGTTCAGGGGTGGACCACTGATTGCTCCCTGCAGCGAGGCGCGAGAGATAGACCGAGATGTCGCCCATGCCTTCCATGGTGCCGCCGAACCAGACGCAGCTCAGGCTGCCGTCGGGCAGGTAGGCGAGGTTGGCCGCGTGGTTCTGCACCGTCGCCGCCGGCAGGAAGGTCTCGAGCCGATCCTCGACGACCGGCCGCAGCACGCCATCCATCAGCGCCGCAATTTCGGCCGGCTCCAGCAGCGCCGTCATGGCAGCGCGGCGAAGTTTTGCTGCAGCGTCGCGAACTCCGCGGCGTTCAGGGGCAGCATGGGGGGACGGACGCGGTTCCAGCCGGCATTGCCGGTTTGCAGCCCGAGCATCGCCTTGATGGTCGGGATCTGCACATAGCTGTTGGAGAGACTGCGCCAGGCATTGATGCGCGCCTGGGCGGCCTCGACGGCGGCGACGCGGGCGGGGTCGTCGACCGCGTCGTAGACGACCCTGAGGCTGTCGGCGATGAGGTTTGACGTCGCCGTGATGCACCCCGCCCCCCCGGAGCGGAGCAGCGGCAGCAGCAACGGGTCCGCTCCGGCCAGCACCGCGAAACCGGGATGCGCGGCGGCGATCGCCTGCATGTTGGCGAGGTCCCCCGCCGAGTCCTTGATACCGACGACGATCTCGGGGAAGGCGGCGATCAGCCGCGCGACCAGCGCCCGGCCCAGCGGCACGCCCGAGACCTGTGGGATGTGGTAGAGCACGATCCTGAGGCGGGCATCGCCCACCGCCTCGATGATCCTGGCATAGGCCGCGAACAGGCCGTCGTCGGTGACCCCCTTGTAGTAGAACGGCGGCAGCATGACGACCCGGGTCATGCCGAGGCCGAGCGCGTGGCGCGTTAGCTCGACCGTGTCGGGAGCGGCGGCCAGCCCGGTGCCAGGCAGCAGCCGGGTAGGGGGGATGCCCCCTTTCACGGCCGCCTCGAGGATCGCCTTTCGCTCGGCGAGCGAGAACGAATTGGCCTCGCCCGTGGTGCCGAGCAGCGCGATGCCGTCGCAGCCGGCGGCGAGAAGGTGCTTGCCGTGTTCGACGAACAGCCCCAGATCGGGCGAGAGATCGGCATTGAGCGGCGTTGCGGCGGCGCAATTGACGCCGGAAATGGCGAAGCTCATGCGGCCCCCCTGGGCGTGCCTGCCAGCTTTTTCGCATAGGCGATGGCGGCATGCATGTTGACGTGATTGGCCTTGCCGGTGCCGGCAATATCGAACGCCGTGCCGTGGTCGACCGAGGCGCGGTCGATCGGCAGCCCGAGCGAGACGTTGACCGTAGTATCGAAGGCGACAAGCTTCATCGGGATGTGGCCCTGGTCGTGATACTGGGCGACGACCAGGTCGAACCCGCCATTATAGGCCTTGTGGAACACCGTATCCGCCGAGACCGGGCCGACGACGTCGATGCCGGCGGCGCGCGCCGCGGCGACCGCGGGGGCCACCTGCTCGTCGTCCTCGCTGCCGAACAGGCCGTTCTCGCCGCAATGCGGGTTGATGCCGGCGACCGCGATGCGGGGGTGCGGGATGCCAATGCGGCGGAAATGGGCGTCGCCGGCCTTGATGGTGTCGAGGATGCGCGCCGTGGTGGCGCGCTCGATCGCGCCGCGCAGGGAAACATGGGTCGAGACGTGGACGACCGACATGCGCTCGGCGGCGAGCAGCATGAAACTCGACCGGGCGCCGGTGAGCGCGGCCAGCATGCCGGTGTGGCCGTCATAATGGTGGCCGGCGGCGTTCAGCGCTTCCTTGTTGATCGGCGCCGTCACGATGCAGCCGATATCGCCCGCCTCGGCCGCCCGCACGGCCCGCTCGATATAGCGGAAGGCCGCATCGCCGGCCCGCGGATCGATGCGGCCGAAGGGCACCGGGGGGCCGTCGAAGGGGATGTGCTCCACCGCGATGTTGTTGGCGCCGGCACCGAAATCGAGCCCGGCGCCAACGATCCGGGCCGCGGCCGCGAGCGTGTCGCGATTGCCATAGATGCGGACCAGCGCCCGGTCCTCGGGGCTCATGTCCGCCAGGGCCTTGCAGATGACTTCCGCGCCGACTCCGGCCGGATCGCCCATGGTGATGCCGATGATCCTGCCGGTTGCTGTCATGGCATCAACTGTCCGCCGTTCACTTCGATGATCTGCCCGGTGATGTAGCCGCTCATCCGCTCGCTCGCCAGAAACTCGTAGGCGCCGACGCAATCCTCCGCCGTGCCGAGGCGGCCGAGGGGAATGCCCCGGACCGAGTTGTCGAGCTGCTCGGGGGTGGAGAAGCGCTCATGGAAGGGGGTCATGATGACCCCCGGCGCCACCGCGTTGACCCTGACCCCGACTGGCGCCAGCTCCTTGGCCAGCACGCGGGTGATGGTTGAGACGAACCCCTTGGCCGAGCCATAAAGGCCGGCCCCGGCACCACCCCCGGTGCGCGCCGCGACCGAGGTGGTGTTGATGATGGTGCCGCGGCGCTCGGTCCGCATCAGCGCCGCCGCGCGCCGCGAGGCGAAGAAGATGCCGCCGATATTGAGGTCGATGACCTGCTGGTACTGCTCGTCGGTCGCGTCCGCGATCGAGGTGCGCCCGTACATCGAGCCGGCATTGTTGATCAGGATGTCGAGACCGCCGAGATGGGCCGCGGCGCGGTCGACAAGGTCGGTCGCCGCCGCGCCCTCCGCGACGTCCGCCGCGAAAATCTCTGCCGTACCGCCGGCCGCGCGCACGGCGGCGGCAACCGCCTCGGCCCCGGCGCGATTGGCATTGTAGTGGACGGCGAGGTGCATGCCGAGCTCGCCGAATCGCTTCGCCACCGCCGCGCCGATGCCGGAACTGGCCCCCACGATCAGGCACCTCTTGCCCCGCAAATCAGAAGTCACTGCAATCCCCATTCGCCCGAATAAGAGGCTCTGAACGTCACCAGATCGCCTTATGTTGTCAAGTTGTCTTGTTTCAGAAAGTGCACGGTCGATCTCCGAAATGGTGCGAAAAGCCCTGAAATATCTAACATATTCGCCGATGGTGAGATTTTTTGCTGCGCCCTCGCATTCGTAAGGCTTGACAGATTTACATTAAGACGAGAGGTTGGTGCCGCGATTGAAAGCATCAGCTAGCGCTGGGCCGGCGACGGCCGCATGGGAGGAAGCATGTCGAACAAGGATTCTATCGCGACGCCGGCCCTGAGCCGCCGCGACGTACTCAAACTGGGGCTCGGCGGCGCCGTCAGCCTCGCCGTGCTGGGCGTCGGCACGAAGTTCGCCTTCGCCGCCGACAAGCAGGTGCTGATGGTGGCGCACCCGCTGTTCGACCAGGATTGGTCGCCCTTGCGGGGCGGCGGCACCCCGTTCCGCTGGAATTCGCTGTGGTGGGCGTCGGCGGCCTATTTCGATGCCGACAACAAGATCCACCCCTACGTGTTCGCCTCGTGGAGCGGTTCGGCCGATGCCAAGACCTGGACCTTCAAGCTCGACCCCAAGGCAGTGTTCTCCGACGGCAGCAAGATCACCGCGGCCGACGTCAAGGGCTCCTGGGAAGTGGCCGTGATGCCGACCAGCAAGAGCGCCCGCGCCTCGCAGGTATTGAGCGGCGTCACCGGCTACAACGACCTCAGCACCGGCACCGGCACGACGCTGGCCGGCGTGACCACCCCCGATGACGGCACCGTTGTGGTGGCCCTGACCGGCCCCGATCCGATCTTCTTCGAGCGGGTGGCCAACCACATCATCCCGATCACCAAGGCCACCCAGTCGCGCGGCAGCGACGGCAACGAGGTGCAGGACTGGTTCACTCCTGACAAGGGCGCCGTCTATTCGGGCCCGTTCAAGCTGACCAGCATCAACCTCGACCAGGGCGTGCTGATCTTCGAGCCGAATGAAAAGTTCTTCGGCCCCAAGCCCAAGCTGACCCGCGTCGAGATCCACACCGTCGAGGACCCGGTGACGGCCACCGCCCTCATCAAGTCGGGCGAATACAACGCCCACAGCGAGCTGACGACCTCGACCATCATCCAGGATTTGGGCAAGGAATTTGCCGAAGGCCCGATCATCCCGACCAGCCAGCACTTCTGGTTCAACCAGTCGCGCAAGCCCTTCGACGATCCGAAGGTGCGCCAGGCGTTGATTCTCGCCGTTGACCGCGACGGGCTGATCAAGGCGTCCTATCCGGATGGCCCGCACATCAAGACCGACCAGATCCTCAACTCGGTGCCCGGCGCCGAAAACAGCGGCTTCACCCCCTATCCCTATGATCCCGCAGCGGCCAAGAAGCTGCTGGCGGAATCGAGCTATGGCGGGCCGGAGCGGCTCCCCAAGATCAACATGGTCGGCATTTCCGGCCCGGCGATCGCGGCGGCGGCGCAGTACATCGCCGAGCAGTGGCGACAGAATCTCGGCATCACGGCGGTCGACATGAAGCCACAGGAAGACAATTACGCCGGCCCGGACCAGGACAGCGTGCAGGTGTTCCGCAACGACGTCGGCACCCGCGTCCCGGACGCCGCCTCTTACCTCGCGAGTTGCATCGCCTCGACCGCCTCGACCGCCAAGAAGGAGATGGGCGGTTACAAGAACGATGCCGTCGACCAGAAGCTGGCCGATGCCCTCAACAAGGCCATCGACGATCCCGATCGCATCAAGCTGGCGCAGGAAGCCCAGCAGGCGTTCGGCAAGGACTACATGTTCATCCCGTGGTACGCTCAGGCCATGTCGCGCTGGGCCACCGTCGCGGTGAAGAACATCGACAAGAACCTCGACTGGCAGGTGGTCGCCCCCTGGGACGTGACCATCGGCTAGGGCGAGCGTCCTTGCCGAGTTTGCGGCAGGACCCCCACCATTGATCCCTCCCCTCAGGGGGGGAGGGACGATGGAGTCGCGCGAGATTCGTCGCCCCTCCCCTTTGAGGGGCTTTGTAGCGACCCGTCAGGGGCAAGTCGCCCCGGCGGAGCGATTTGAGCGGAAAAGGCCACGGTAGTGGCCGGGGTCCGGCAGGGGGTGGGGTTGCCGCAGGCACCTAGGTGGAGGTAGCGGGGTCGCTGCCCCCGCCGTCATCGCGGGGTCATTCCCGCGCAGGCGGGAATCCCTGTTTCGACTGGCACTGGGTCAATTGCAGCAAACCGAGATTCCCGCCTGCGCGGGAATGACCCGGTGATAAAATCGGCGCACCACCCCGGGGCTGAAAGGTAGGAAAGCCATGCTCCGCTACGTTTCGACCCGGCTGCTGCTGTGGATTCCCTCGGTCGTGCTCGTCATGCTGGCGGTTTACGCACTGGCGTTCTACGGGGCGGGCGATCCGATCAAGCTGATCTTCCTGCGCGCCCCCGGCGATGTCGCCTACGATCCGGCGCGCATCGAGGCCATTCGCCAGGCGGCCGGGCTCAATCGGCCGTTCCTCGTGCAATTCGGCAGCTATCTCTTCAATCTGCTGCACGGCAATTTCGGCAATTCGCTCACCTCCGGCCGGTCGGTGTGGGCGCTGATTTCGGCCGCGGCGCCGGTGTCGTTCCAGCTCGGGCTGTGCGCCATGGTGCTGACGGCCGTTGTCGCCATCCCGCTCGGGCTGATCGCCGGCATCAACCAGAACAGCCGGCTCGATTACGGCATCCTCGGCACGGCGCTGTTCCTGTGGGCCATTCCCGCCTATGTCGCGGGGCCGCTGCTGATGGTCGGACTGATCCTCATCATGCCGGGCGCCAACGTGCCCTATGGCTGGGGCGGCGTCCTCGACATCCGCATCATCCTGCCCCTCGTCGTCCTCAGTTTCCAGCCCATCGCCCTGATCGTCCGCCAGACGCGCGCCGCGGTGATCGAGGTGCTGGCGGAGGATTTCGTCCGCACCGCGCGGGCGAAGGGCGTGCCCGAAACCCTGGTGGCGCTGAAGCATATCCTCAGGCCGGTGCTGACCCCGGTGGTCACCCAACTCGGCCTCATCATGATCACCATCGTCAACGGCGCGATCTTCGTCGAGCTGGTGTTCGGCCTGCCGGGCCTCGGCCGGCTGACGGTCACATCGCTGGTCAATTCGGACTATCCCGTCATCCTCGCCATCACCCTGATCGGCTCGTTCCTCGTCATGCTCTCCAACCTTCTCGTCGACATCCTCTATCCGCTGCTCGACCCGCGCGCCGCCGACAGCATGAAGGGGAAGTGAGATGACCAGTCTCGACCTCGCCGCCGAAGACGCTCCCGTCAGCCTCTGGCACGATGCCTGGCAGCGCCTGATCCGCAACAAGCTGGCCGTCGTCGGCATGGTGATGATCGTCATCCTGGTCTTCGCCGCGGCGTTCGGCCCGCTCCTTACGCCCTACGATTTCCTCAGCCAGGACCTCGCATCGCGCAATGCCGGCCCCAGCCTGGCGCATCTGTTCGGCACCGACGACCTTGGCCGCGACGTGTTCAGCCGCGTGCTCTATGGCAGCCGGACGGCCCTCATCGTCGCCGTCGTGGTGACCTTCATCTCGGTGATCATCGGGGTGGCGCTGGGCGCTACGGCCGGGTTCTTTGGTGGGTTCTTCGATCGCGTCATCATGTGGCTGACGGACATGACCATGTCGGTGCCCAATCTGCTGCTGGTCGTGGTCATCAACGCTTCGCTGAAAACCCCGATCTCGCAATGGATGGAACGGCAATACCTCGCCACCGGCAATACCTTCTTCCGCGAAACCGTGTGGGTGGATTTCATCCTGGTATTCGGCTCGATGGCGCTGATCGCCTGGCCGCCCTATGCGCGGCTGATCCGGGCGCAGGTGTTGTCGATCCGCAGCCGCCCCTACATCACCGCGGCGCGGGCGCTCGGGCTGACCAACCGGATCATCCTGATGCGCTATGTGGTGCCTAATGCCGTCGGCCCGCTGATCGTTTCGGTCAGCGCCGGGCTCGGCACCGCCATGGTGCTCGAGAGCGCTTTCTCCTTCCTCGGGGTGGGCGTCAATCCGCCGACGCCGAGCTGGGGCAACATGATCGCCGACGGCTTGCGGGTCTGGCAGCATTACCCGCATCTGCTCGCCGCGCCGGCCATCGTGCTGGGGCTGGCGACGGTGGCGTTCTCGTTCCTCGGCGACGGGCTCAACGACGCCCTCAATCCACGAGGCAGCAAGTGAGCGAGCGCCTCCTCGACGTCAAGAACCTGTCGATCGAGATCGACGGCCGGCACGGTCCGGCGACCATCGTCGACAACATCGACCTGCATGTCGACAAGGGCGAGACGCTCGGCATCGTCGGCGAAAGCGGCTGCGGCAAGAGCCTCACCATGCTGAGCCTGCTGAAGCTGCTGCCCAACAAGATCCGCATTTCGAGCGGCAGCGCCGCGTTCGAGGGCACCGACCTGCTGACGCTGTCCGGCGAGGCCCTGCGCGCCATGCGCGGCGGGCGCATCGGCTTCGTCTTCCAGGACCCGATGACCTCGCTCAATCCTGTGATGAAGATCGGCGCCCAGCTTTCCGAGCCGCTGATCCATCACCGCCACATGAGCCGCGCCGAAGCCTGGAAGCGGGCCGGCGAATTGCTGCAGCTGACCGGCATTCCCGGCGCCGTGCAGCGCCTCGATTCCTATCCGCACGAGCTGTCGGGCGGCATGCGGCAGCGCGTGATGATCGCCATCGGGCTGGCCTGCGACCCCGAGCTGCTGATCGCCGACGAGCCGACCACGGCGCTCGACGTCACCATTCAGGCCCAGATCGTCGACCTGGTGAAGGACCTGCGCCAGAAGCTCGGCATGTCGGTGGTCTGGATCACCCATGACCTGGCGCTGCTGGCCGGCCTCGCCGATCGGATCGCGGTGCTCTATGCCGGCACCGTGGTCGAGGATGCCGCCACCGACGAGCTCTTTGCCGAACCGGCGCATCCTTATACGCAGGGGCTCCTCGCTTCGATTCCGAAGGTAAGCGCCCCGGACACCGAGCGGCTTTCCTCCATTGGCGGCGCGCCGCCCGAGCCGGGGCGGCGGCCCGCGGGCTGCCCGTTCGCGCCGCGCTGTCCGCTGGTCGAGCCGGTCTGCCATACCATCGTGCCACGGCTGGCGCCGCTGCGCGGCGACCCGACGACGCATCGCGTCGCCTGCCACGTCGCCAACCGCGTGTCGGAGGCGGCGTGATGAACGGCGAACCGTTGCTGCGCATCGAAAACCTCAAGAAGCATTTTCACGTCCACCTCGGCGCGTTCGGCGAGCGCTCGGCGACCGTGCATGCGCTCGATGACGCCACCTTCGAGATCATCGAGGGCGAGACGCTGAGCCTCGTCGGCGAGAGCGGCTGCGGCAAGTCGACGACGGGTTTCGCGATTCTCAACCTGCACCGGCCGACCAGTGGCCGGGTGATCTACAAGGGTCAGGATATCGCCAAATTCGACGAAGGGCAGATGCGGCCCATCCGCCGCGAATTGCAGATCGTCTTCCAGGATCCCTATTCGACGCTCAATCCGCGCATGGCCATCGGCGAGACGGTGGGGGAGCCGATGCTCTTCCACAAGCTCTGCACCAAGGCCGAGCTGCCGGACCGCATCGCGCAATTGCTGGCCGATGTCGGTCTGCCCGGGCGGTTCGCGCAGCGCTATCCGCACGAGCTTTCGGGCGGGCAGCGGCAGCGCGTCGCCATCGCGCGGGCGCTGGCCTGCCAGCCCAAATTCATTGTCTGCGACGAGGCCATCTCGGCGCTCGATGTGTCGATTCAGGCGCAGATCATCAATCTGCTGCTGGACCTGCAGGAAAAATATGGCCTGACCTATCTGTTCATCGCCCACGACCTCGCAGTGGTGCGCCACATCTCCGACCGCGTCGGCGTCATGTATCTGGGGCGCCTCGCCGAGCTCGGCACCCGCGACCAGGTGTTCGGCACGCCGCTCCACCCCTATACCCAGGCCCTGATGTCGGCGGTGCCGGAAGCCGATCCGGTCGCCGAGCGATCGCGCCAGCGCCAGGTGCTGCAGGGCGATGTGCCGAGCCCGCTGACGCCGCCGGCCGGCTGCCGGTTCCATACCCGCTGCCCCATCGCCATGGACATCTGCCGGACGACCATCCCCGACTGGCGCGACACCGGGGCCGGACATTTCGTCGCCTGTCATGCCGTGCCGCGCCAATGACCATTGAAATCGCCATCATCGCCGACGACCTGACCGGCGCGCTCGACACCGCGACACCGCTCGTCGCCGCCGGCTATCGCGTCGCCGCCGCCACCCGGCCCGGCGGCCTCGCCGCGGCGCTTGCCAGCGGTGCCGAGGTCGTGGTGGTCAGCACGGCGTCGCGAGGTCTTCCGGCGCCCGAAGCGGCCCGTCTCGCGGCAGAAGTGGCGAAAGAGCTTGCGGCGTTGCGGCCAAAGCTGGTGTTCAAGAAGATCGACTCGCGCCTGAAGGGCAATATCGGCGTCGAGACCGCAGCGATTGCCCGGGCCTTCGGCCTGTCGCGGGCCTTCGTTGCGCCCGCCGTGCCGGGGCAGGGGCGATTCACCGTCGGCGGAGCGGTCACGGGGCGCGGCGTTACGGCGCCAATTCCCGTCGCGCCGCACTTTTCCGAAATCGAGATTGACGTCGAAATCGGCGATGCGGCGAGCGATGCCGAACTTGACCGGATCGTCACCCGGATCGATTGGTCCAACACTCTCGCGGTCGGGGCCCGCGGTCTCGGCGCAGCGCTGGCGCGCCGTCGCGGAGCGGGCGTTACGGCGCCATTCAATGCCGAACGGCAAACCCTGTTCGCCATCGGCTCGCGCGATGCCATCACGGCCGAGCAGGTTGCAGCCCTCCGCGGCGTCGCGATCCACGACGCGCCCTGGGGCGTTTTCGACGGGCCGGTCGAACTGCCGGCCGTGCTGCGCTGCACCGGCCCCTATAGCGGCAAGGACGACGAGGGCGTGGCGCGGCGCTTCGCCGTGTCCGTCATGGCGCTGGTCGAGCGGCTGCAGCCCCGGGTGCTGGTGATGAGCGGTGGCGATACGGCGCTGATGGTCCTCGATCGGCTTGGTATCGGTGTGGTTTTCCCACAGGGAGAAGCGGCCAGCGGCCTGCCCTCGTTCTTGATCGAACGGCATATCGGGCCCAGCATGGTGGCGGTGGTGAAATCCGGCGGATTCGGCGATAGCAATTCCCTCGCGGCGCTGTTGCCGCGGCAAGACGGGCGATGATCAAAACCGTGAGCGAGCCGGCACAGATCAATGCAGCGGCAGACGGAGCGGCGGTGCGGCCAAGGCCCGCCAAGCTGGTTGACCGCGTTTTCGAGGAACTGCGGCAGCGCATCCAGGACGGCAATTATCCGCCCGACACCCGCTTGCCGGGCGAGCATGAGCTGGCTGCCATGCTCGGCGTCTCCCGGCCCATCGTGCGCGGCGCGCTGGGGCGGCTCCGGGGGCAGGGCATCGTCTATTCCCGCCAGGGCGCGGGCACCTTCGTCCAGGCGGCGGTCTCGCCCCAGGCGCAACTGGCCTACTCGCCGGTGAAGACCATTGCCGACATCCAGCGCTGCTACGAATTCCGCCTGACCATCGAGCCGCCCGCCGCCTTCTACGCCGCCCGCCGCCGCGATGCCGTGGCGATCACGAAAATCTCCGATGCGCTAGCAGAATTGCGTGATGCAACCAGTCACCAACTGCATCGCACGGATGCGGATTTCATGTTCCATCGGGCCGTCGCCGAGGCCGCGAACAACCACTACTACACCGCCTCGATGGATGCCCTGAAGCCGCATATCGCCGTCGGCATGCACCTGCACGGGCTGTCGCTCATGGGCCCGCAATTGCAGCTCGAACGCGTCTTCGCCGAGCATGACGCAATCTTCAAAGCCGTCGCCGACGGCCGCCCCGACGACGCCCGCAACGCCATGCAGGCCCACCTCGAAGGTTCGCGCGACCGCCTGTTCGAAGGCAAGATTCTCGACCTGTCGATCTGACCGGAGGGCGCGTCGGCAATCGCGCTAATCGCGCCGAAAGGCCTCGTAGAGGTCGGTCACCGCACCAGCCTTCCGCAGACGCGAGCGCCCGTCCTCGCTGCGCAGCTTTCTGGCGATGGAGGCCAGAACGCTGACGTGTCCGGCCGCCTGATCGTGCGGCATCAGCAGCAGGACGACGAGGTCGACCGGCTCGCCGTCGATTGCCTCGAACTCCATGCTATTGCGCAGCCGCGCCAGCATGGCGAACGGCCGCTTCAGCTCCGCCAGCCGGGCGTGCGGGAGGGCCACACCTTTTCCGACCCCGGTCGAACCGAGGGCTTCGCGGTTCAGGACCTCACGGACGACATTGTCTTCGTTCAGCCCCAGCCGTGCCGCGGCGCGGCGCGACAGCACTTCCAGCAGCCGGCGCTTGTCCGGTGCCGCAACATCGATGAAGACGTCCTCGGGCGACAGGAGGTCTGTGGCGGTGGCGCTCATCGCTGCTCCTCCCTGCGCGGGCAGAACCATCCGCCCGTTCATGCTTCGGGCGCCCGCAAGCGATAGCCAATGCCGGTCTCGGTGAGGATATATTGCGGCCGCTCCGGGTCGTCCTCAATCTTCTGCCGGAGCTGCCGCACGTAGACGCGCAGATATTGAGCATCGGTGAACGGGTCCCACAGCTCGCCAAGCAGGAAACGATGGGTCAGTACCTTGCCGGCATGCTGCACCAGAAAGCGCAGAAGATCGTATTCTTTCGGGGATAGCTTGACCTCGACGCCGTGCTTGCAGACGACGCGACGAACCAAGTCGACGGAAAGCTCGCCGACGCGAAAGATCGGCCGCTCGCCCTGCGTCGCGAGCTGATGGCGCAGCGCCGCACGGAGCCGCGCCAGCAACTCGTCCATGCCGAACGGCTTGGTGACGTAGTCGTCGGCGCCGAGATCGAGGGCGGCGACTTTGCCGGCCTCGTCGCCTCGGCTCGACAGCACGACGATGGGAACGCCCTCGTCGCGGGAGCGCATCGCCCGCAGCACCTCCAGACCGTCCATGTCGGGCAGTCCGAGGTCGAGGATGACCAGATCGGGCGATCGGCCGAGGAGGTCGAGTCCGGTCTTCCCATCGGGGGCTTCGAGCGTTTCGTAGCCCTGGGCGCTCAGGCCCATGCGCAATAGCTTGCGAATGGGGGGTTCGTCGTCGACCACCAGGACTTTCAGTTGCGCGGCGGTCATGCGGCGGTATCCAGGTCGTTGGGTTGCGCCGGAACCGGCAGGGTGATGGTGAAGATGGCGCCTGGCCGGTCGCTGCGGTTGGAGGCCAGAACGGTGCCCCCCATCGCTTCGATGAAGCCGCGCGAGATGGCGAGGCCGAGGCCGGTGCCGGCGCGGACCTGGTCAGTCTTGCGGGTGCGGTAGAACTTGTCGAAAATGCGCTCCCGGTCCTCGGCCGGAATGCCGTCGCCCTCGTCGATGATCTCGAGGATTTCGACGTTCCCGTCGCGCCGGCTCCGGATGCGGATCGTGGTGCCCTCGGCGGCGTATTTGGCGGCGTTATCCAGGAGATTGAACAGCACCTGCTCGACGAGCACGACGTCGAGGTCGAGCAAAGGCGGGTGCTGGTCGAGGTCGAGCTCGACATGGTGCCGGCCCAGTATCTTGTCGGCCCGGCGCAGGGTGCTGCCAACGATCTCATTGAGATCGTTGAGTGATTTGTTCGGCACGATGGCACCGGATTCGAGCTTGGTCATATCGAGCAAATTGGCGATGAAGCGGTTGAGCCGTTCGGATTCGTCGATGATCGTGCCGACGAGATCGGCCTTCTCGGCGGCGGAAAGGCTTGCGTCGAGCCCGCGCAGCGCGCCGGCGGCGCCGAGCACCGAGGCGAGCGGGGTCTTCAGGTCGTGCGAAATCGAGGTCAGCAGGGCCGAGCGCAACTTTTCCGTCTCGACGGTGCGCCGAACGCCCTCCATGTCCTGGACCAGGCGCACCCGTTCGATGGCGACGGTGCCCTGGTCGATCAGGGCGTCGAGCAGGCGCCGCTGGTCGGGGGTGAAGATCGGCCCCTGCCGGTCGCTGTCGATGCCGACGACACCAGCCACCCCGCGTTCGGTGCGCATTGGCAGGAACAGCCGCTTGGCCCCGGGCAACGTGTCGGCGCCGCGCCCCGCGACGCGATTGCTCTGATACGCCCAGCGCGCCGCCGCGAGGTCCGCCTCGTCGAGGAAATCCTCCGGCGGGTAGGCGCCCTTGACCTCCAGTTCGTCGGCCCCGGGCAATAGCAGCACGACGCGCACCCTGAGCATCGCGGCGATCTGGTAGGCCATGGCCCAGAGCACGTCGTCCATGCTGCCGATGCCGGCCAGCTTGCGGCTGAAGGCGTAGAGCTGATCGGTGGTGCGGGCCCGTGCCGTCGCCGCGACGGCCAGCGCCCGACCACGGGCGGCGACGTTGGAGACGATCACCGCCATGACAATGAAGAAGAAGAAGCCCGCGACGTTGGTCGGATCGGCAATGGTCAAGGCATAAAGCGGCGGCAGGAAAAACAGATTGTAGCAGAGCGAGGCGATCACACTGGCCAGCAGCGAAGGGCCGAGCCCGAACCGCGCGGCAATGCCGACCACGGCGGTGAGGAAGACGAGATTGACGTTTTCCGGGCCGAACCAGGGCTCCACCAGTTCACCGAGGCCCAGCGCGGCGGCGACGGCCACCAGTGCGCTCACATAGGGTCGGAACTCTATCCGACTGGGCATGGCGGCGGTTCCGGTGGCGCGCTTCGGCGCCGCCTCGCCTTCGATATGGCTGCCGGCAATGACGTGGACGCTGATATTGCCGGCTTTGCGCACCAACTCGTGCACCACCGAGCCGTGCAGCATCTCGAACCAGGAACTGCGGGTCGATTTGCCGATGACGATATGGGCGATATTGTTCGCTTCGGCGAAGCCGATGATATTGTCGGCGATGCGACGGTCGCTGTCTGGAACCGTCACCGGCTCGCCACCGAACGTCTCGGCCAGCCGCAGCGTGTCCGCGATGCGATCGCGCTGCTCCTCGCTGAGTTGCAGGCTGCGACGGCCCTCGACGTAAAGGGCCGTCCACGGCACATGCAGCCGGTCGGCCAGGCGTTTGGCATATCGGACCAGTCCGGCGGCGCGCGGGTCCTCGCTGACGCACACCAGCACGCGCTCGCCGGCCGCCCAGGGACCCGGGATGGCGTGCGCCTGCATCTCGGTCAGCAATTGATCGTCGACACGCTCGGCCGTGCGACGCAAGGCGAGCTCCCGCAGCGCCGTAAGGTTGGCGGGCGAAAAGAATTCGTTGAGGGCCCGCTTCGCCTGGTCCGGCACGTAGACCTTGCCCTCCCTGAGGCGCTGGATCAGATCGTCCGGCGGCAGGTCGATGACCTCGACGGCGTCGGCGCGATCGAAGATCGCATCCGGGACGGTCTCCCGCACCCGGACATGGGTGATCTGGGCGACCACGTCGTTGAGGCTCTCGATGTGCTGGATATTGACCGCGGTATAGACGCTGATGCCGTTCTCGAGCAGCTCGAGCACGTCCTGGTAACGCTTCGGATGCCGGCTGCCCGGAGCGTTGGAGTGGGCGAGTTCATCGACTACCGCGATCTGCGGGTGGCGCGCGATGAGCCCGTCAAGGTCCATTTCCTCGAGTTCCTGCCCCTTGTATTCGATCCGGCGACGCGGGAAAACTTCGAGGCCCTTGACGAGGGCCTCGGTCTCCATCCTGGCATGCGTCTCCACGATGCCGATGACGATGTCGATTCCCTCTCGGCGCTTGGCCTGGGCTCCTTCGAGCATGGCGTAGGTCTTGCCGACGCCGGGCGCCGCCCCGACGAAGATCCTCAGCTTGCCGTGGGGGCTGTCTTCCCGTCGCGCCGCCTCGAGCAGTGCGTCCGGCGAGGGGCGCTTATCCTCACGAGATCGATCTTCAGTCATCGACGCTCACATCTCGAACCCGGGAAATGACCTTGCCGCTCATTTCGCCGCCGCTGCCCGATCGAGGGCAAGGTTCAGCCCCAGAACATTGACGTGCGGCTCGCCGATCAGCCCGAGCAATCGGCCATCGGTATGCTCGCCGACGAGTTGCTGCACCTCGTCGACCGTAAGGTGGCGCGCCTTGGCGATGCGCGGCACCTGAAACTGCGCCCCCTCGGGCGAAATGTCCGGGTCGAGGCCACTGGCGGACGTCGTCACCAGATCAACCGGCACCGGCAGATCGGGGTTCTCCGCGTGGAGCGCATCATAGCTGGCCTTCACCCGGTCCGACAATATCTTGCTGGTCGGCCCCAGATTGGAGCCCATCGAGTTCACGGCGTTGTAGGGCTGAGGCACGCTGTGTCCCTCCGCATCGGTTCCCAGCGTCGCCGACGGGCGACCATGGAAATACTTGTCCGAGGTGAAGTTTTGGCCAATCAGGGCCGAGCCGATGATCCTGCCGTCGGTTGTGGTGATCAGGCTGCCTTGCGACTGGTAGGGGAAGATCGCCCGGGCGATGCCGGTCATGGCGAGGGGATAGATCAGGCCGGTGATGACGGTCAGTGCAAGCAGGACGACGATAGCGGGGCGGAGTTGTTTGACCATTGGGGCCTCCTCAAACGAGGTGCAGGGCGGTGATCAGCAGATCCAACGCCTTGATGCCGATGAACGGGACAACCACGCCGCCGGCGCCGTAGATCAGCAGGTTGCGGGACAATAATTGCGCTGCCCCGATCGGCCGGTAGGCGACACCCTTGAGGGCGAGCGGGATCAACGCGACAATGATCAGGGCATTGAAGATGATTGCCGACAGGATGGCGCTCTGCGGCGAATGCAACTGCATGATGTTGAGCACACCCAGTTGCGGGTAGACGGCGACGAACATCGCCGGAATGATGGCAAAGTATTTTGCCACGTCATTGGCAATCGAGAACGTCGTTAGCGAGCCGCGCGTCATCAGCAATTGCTTGCCGATCTCGACGATCTCGATGAGCTTGGTTGGATTGCTGTCGAGATCGACCATATTGCCGGCCTCGCGGGCGGCCTGCGTGCCGGTATTCATGGCCACGCCGACATCGGCCTGCGCCAGCGCCGGCGCGTCGTTCGTGCCGTCGCCGCACATGGCGACGAGCTTGCCCTTGGCCTGCTCGTCGCGGATCAGCCTGAGCTTGTCCTCGGGGGTTGCCTGGGCGAGGAAATCGTCGACGCCGGCCTCGGCCGCGATGGCGGCGGCGGTCATCGGGTTGTCACCGGTGATCATGACAGTCTTGATCCCCATGCGGCGCAGCTCGGCGAAGCGCTCGCGGATGCCGCCCTTGATGACGTCCTTGAGATGGATGACGCCGAGCAGCTTGCCGTCCCTGGCCACGGCGAGCGGCGTGCCGCCGGCTTTGCCGATCGAATCCGCGACCTCACGCAGTTCACGCACGGCATCGGCACTGACGCCGCCGCTCGCGCCCGAACCGCCTTTTCCTGCCCCCACGAAAGCGAGGATCGAATCGACCGCGCCTTTGCGGATCCATGAGCCGCCGATTTCGACGCCGCTCATCCGGCTCTGCGCCGTGAACGGGATGAAATTGGCCGCCACCTCACCAACGTCGCGGCCGCGGATGCCGTATTTCTCCTTGGCGAGCACGACGATCGAACGCCCCTCAGGCGTTTCGTCGGCGAGCGAAGCCAGCTGCGCCGCATCGGCCAGCTCGGCCTCGGTAATGCCGCGGATCGGCCGGAACTCGGCGGCCTGGCGGTTGCCCAACGTGATCGTGCCGGTCTTGTCGAGCAACAGCGTATCTACGTCGCCCGCCGCTTCGACCGCCCGCCCGGAGACCGCGAGGACGTTGAAGCGGACCAGCCGGTCCATGCCGGCGATGCCGATGGCCGACAGCAGTGCCCCGATGGTGGTCGGGATCAGCGTCACGAACAGGGCGACGAGGACCACCACCGAAATGGAGCCGCCCGCATAGACGACATAGAAGGGGATCGTGACGGTCGCGAAGACGAAGATGATGGTCAGCCCGATCAGCAGGATGTTGAGGGCGATTTCGTTCGGCGTCTTCTGCCGCTCTGCCCCCTCGACCAGCCTGATCATTCGATCGAGGAAGGTCGCCCCGGCCGCCGCTGTGATGCGCACCCGGATCCAGTCGGACAGCACCTGCGTGCCTCCGGTCACCGCCGAGCGGTCGCCGCCGGACTCGCGGATCACCGGGGCCGACTCGCCGGTGATGGCCGCCTCGTTCACCGAGGCCACGCCCTCGATGATTTCGCCATCGGAGGGGATGATGTCGCCAGCTTCGACCAGCACCAGATCGCCGATCTTGAGGTCGGCACCGGGCACCAGGTCGACTTCCCCGGCGTCGCCCTTGAGCCGCTTGGCGACGGTCTCCGTGCGCTGCCGGCGCAACGCATCGGCCTGGGCCTTGCCGCGGCCCTCCGCCACGGCTTCGGCGAAATTGGCGAACAGCACCGTGAACCAAAGCCAGAGCACGATCTGGAATTCGAAGCCCAGTGAACCGCCCCGGGTGGCGAAGTCCTTGATCAGGATGGCAGTGGTCAGGAGCGTTACCATCTCCAGAACGAACATCACCGGGTTCCTGGCCATCAGGCGCGGGTCGAGCTTGGCGAAGGCCGATCGGATTGCCGGCGCCAGGATGGCCGGGTCGACCAGGGCGCGCGACGGCGCGCGGTTGCGAAGGCTTGAGGATTTCATCGGATTGGCTCCGCTCAGAACAGGGTGCCGGCGGTCATCGCCAGATGCTCGACGATGGGACCGAGGGCGAGGGCCGGAAAGAACGTCAGGCCGCCGACGATGACGATGGTGCCGATCACGAGGCCCACGAACAGACCGCCCGTCGTCGGGAAAGTGCCGGCCGACGCCGGCACCGACTTCTTGGCGGCGAGCGTGCCGGCGATCGCCATCGCCGGCACGATCATCCAGAAGCGCCCCACCATCATCGCCACCGCGCCACTCAGATTGTAGAACAGCGTATTGGCGCTGATGCCGGCGAATGCCGAGCCGTTATTGCCGGTCGAGGAGGTGTAGAGGTAAAGCATCTCCGAGAAGCCGTGCGGCCCGGCATTGCCAATTTGCGACACGCCGAACGGCACGACTGCGGCTATGGCCGTCCAGCCCAGATACATCAGCGGCAGGACAAGAATGGCGAGCATCGCCATTTTGACTTCCTTGGCCTCGATCTTCTTGCCGACATATTCCGGGGTCCGCCCGACCATCAGGCCGGCAACGAAGATCGCGAGGATGACGAACAGCAGCATGCCGTAGAGGCCGGAGCCCACGCCGCCGATGATGACTTCACCGAGTTGCATGTTGATCAGCGGGATCATGCCGCCGAGCGCCGTGAAGCTGTCATGCATGGCATTGACGGCGCCGCACGAGGCGGCCGTGGTGATGACCGCGAACAGCGAGGAGGCGGCGACGCCGAAGCGAACCTCCTTGCCCTCCATGTTGCCACCGGCGAGATGCAGGGCGTTGAGGATGGTGGTGCCGTTGGCCTCGGCCCAGTAGCAAACGGCGACCCCGGCGATGAATAGCACGCCCATCACGGCGAGGATTGCCCATCCCTGGCGCTGGTTGCCGACCATGCGGCCGAAGACATTGGTGAGCGCGGCGCCGAGCGCGAAAATCGCGATCATCTGCACGAAATTGGAGAGTGCCGTCGGGTTCTCGAACGGGTGCGCCGCGTTGGCGTTGAAGAAGCCGCCGCCATTGGTGCCGAGCATCTTTATGGCGACCTGCGATGCCACCGGGCCCACCGCGATCTGCTGCCGGGCGCCTTCGAGCGTCGTCGCGTCGACATAGCCGCCAAGCGTCTGCGGGATGCCCTGCCAGACCAGGAACAGCGTGAAGATCACGCAGATCGGCAACAGGACGTACAGCGTGCAGCGGGTGATATCGACCCAGAAATTGCCGATCGTCTTGACCGAATGCCGGGCAAAGCCGCGAATGAGGACCACTGCCAGCACGATGCCGGTGGCCGCCGACAGAAAGTTCTGGGGCGCCAGCGCCAGCATCTGGGAGAGGTACGACATGGTGCTCTCGCCACCATAGTTCTGCCAGTTGGTGTTAGTGATGAAGCTGATCGCCGTGTTGAACGAAAGGTCGGGCGCTACCGGACCCATGCCCGCCGGATTGAACGGCAGGAAGCCCTGCAGGCGCAGCAACAGGTAGACGATGAGGGCGCCGCCGGCATGGAGCACCAGCATGCCCACCGTGTAGGCGAGCCAGGTCTGCTCGGCCTCCGCGTTAATGCCGCTTGCCCGGTAGATGGCCGTTTCGACGGGCCTGAGAACCGGTGACAGCCAGGTGCGCTCGCCGTTGAAGACACGCGTCATGTAGGCGCCGAGCGCCGGGGTGAGCGCCACGATCACGGCGCAGTAGACGAGAATCTGTATCCAGCCGATGACGGTCACGATCGCCCCCTGTCAAAACCGCTCGGGCCGCAGCAGAGCGTAGGTGAGGTAGACCAGCAGGCCGGCCACGACGAGGCCGGCCAGGATGTAGTCGAACAGCATTTTGAGCCTCGCTTCAGAGCCGATCGCACGCATGCGCATAGGCAATGGTGACGGCGAAAAGGATCAGCCCCAGGACCAGCATGATGATATCCAGCACGAGATCTTCCTTTCGTCGGCGGGATTGGCGGACGCCGGCCCGCTTTTCACCCGGCCCGGCTGGTGTTATCCACCGGTGCAATGGTGATACTTGCAGTTATTGTAGTATGTTTTCGATATGGGGCGCAGGCGGGCAATATAGGAATCTTATAAAGACCGGCCGTGGTCGCATGGTGCGAGTATGCTGGACCTCGCCGAACTGCGCCGGTGGCGTCGGCGTCACGGGGCACGCATGTGGCGGTCCACCGGCCATCTCGGCGATGACCGGCACAGCAAGTACGACGGCAGGGTGCTGTCCAGAGCTTTGCCCATCTCGATTGAAGCTATTGGGCTTTCGCGTTTTCGACCGCGAAGCCCGCTGCGCACGCTTCTGGAAGCGCTCGGGAGCGAGTGCCGGCCCCCTTTGAGGGACGGCGGTCTACTCGCACGCCTCAGATGATTTCAAGATAGTCGCGGTCGGGCAGGGGCGCGAACGGCACGCTCGGCAGCGTCTGGTACCAGAAGGCGACCGAGGCGATGTCATCCTGCAGCGGCAGGTAGCGCCGGCCCTGTTTTTCCGTACGCCAGCCAATGGCCTGGATCGTCACCTTGAGGTCCTGCTCGAAGCGGATCGGGTCGGTGAGGTGCCAGCGATACATGCCGAAGCGGGTCTGGCTGCGGTAGGTGCCGTCCGGCCGCAGTACCTGCGGCAGGCCGGAATAGGGGGTGGTGAACTCGCGGTAGCGGCTGTCCATGGTGTCGTCGACCACCCCGCCATCGAAATTGTACGCGCCGCAGAAATAGTCCTCGGTGCCGGTGCCGCAGATGGTCGGGTACGCCTTGTCCCCGTCCATGAAGAACTTGATCTCGCCCTCGCCCCACCAGCCTGAATTGTTGACGCCCCAGGCCATATAGGTGCCGACATACTGGCCGCGGCCGCTAACCCCGTCGAGGATGGTGTAATCCTGTTTGAACGGCAGCGGGTTGGTGCGGCGGAACTTCGCGTGGAAATAGGCAGCGTCGTCCGGCACCTCGGTCTCGGTGTAGGTCAACTGCCAGTAGATGATGCCAAAGTCTTCGGCGGGGGTGATCAGGCTGGTCTTGGACTTGTCGGTGCTCAAGGCTTCCTCCTCTGTTGAGTCTCAGTCGAACGATGTGGCCGCCTTGGCGGCCAGGCAGAGAGATCAGGCGGTATCGAAAGGCGAGAGCGTGCACGCCAGCACTTCGGAGCGCACCGGCCCGGTGACCTCGCCGCTTAGCCGGTCCAGCAGCATGGCGGTGGCGCGCTCGGCCAGCACCTGCGGACTGCTGCCGACGCGCGTCAGGCGCGGGCGTACGAATTCGAGTTGCGGCAGGTCGTCAAACACGGCGACGGCAATATCGTCCGGCACGCGCAGGCCGAGGTCGTGAAAGCTCGCCAGCGCGCCGGCCGCCATCAGGTAATTGGCAAAAAACACCGCGGTCGGCAGGGCCTTGCCATGCGCCGCGACCAGCCAGCGGGCTGCCGCCTGCCCGGAGGGCGGCAGATAGCTGCCCTCGAATTTCAGCGCCGGATCGACCACGCCGCCGCCGGCGGCAAACCCCGCCTCGAACCCTTCGGCGCGCGCCATCGCTTCCTTGAAGAAGACCGGTCCGGTCACGTGGGCGACGCGGCGGTGGCCCTTGCCGGCCAGATATTCGCCCATCTGCCGGCCGCCGCCGAAATCGTCGAGCTTGACGCTGTCGACGGCGTGATTGGGCAAATGGCCGATGAATACGGCCGGGCAGTCGAGGGACAGCAATTCGTCGTGCATGCCGTGCAGGGCGAAGTCGCCGACGATCAGCCCGTCGACGCGCTTGTGCCGGACCTGGCGCAGATAATCGCGCCCGTGTTCCTGCGAGTGGCCGCCGGGCACGTCGGTGTTGAAGATCAGCGTATCCAGCCCGACCCGTTCGAGCGCCGATTGCGCGGTCTTCACCAGCTCCGGATAGAACGGGTTGCGGATGTCGGGGATCAGCATGGCGATCAGCCCGGTGCGCCCGGTCCGGAGGCTCTGCGCCTGCCGGTTTGGCACATAGCCGAGTTCATCGATTGCCGCCTGCACGCGCTCGCGCAACGGCTTTGACACGCGCTCGGCGTGGTTGATGGCATGCGAGACCGTGGTAGCGGAAACGCCCGCCCGCGCGGCGACTTTGGCGATACTCGTCATGCCTACATGACTAGCACCGCAAAATCGTTTTGCAAATCGATTTGCATTGGTGTCGGCACCGAGCAGCGATCATTGCGAACCGTCGCGACGAAGCCGGGGGAGGGGGTTGATCGGATTACGATGGGTCGCGGGCCGCAACCTCGGGGCTAGACGCCGTAAAGTCGAGCGACCGATTGGCTCTCGGCATTGCCCGCCGTCACCGGGCGGCGGGCCACTCGCTGAGGAAGGACTGGTAGGTCTCGGCGAGGGCGGCCCTGAAATCCATCTGCGAGTGCCAGCCGAGGTCATGCAGCCGCTGCGAATTCATCAGTTTGCGCGGGGTACCGTCCGGCTTGCTCAAATCGAACTGGAAGTCGCCCTGCCAGCCGACGACCTCCCGTACCGCCTCGTAGAGCCCGAGGATGGAGATTTCGAACCCTGAACCGACGTTGATCGGCCCGGCCTCGTCATAGCGCTCCATCAGGAACACCAGCGCATCGGCAACCTCTCGGACATGCATGAACTCGCGCAACGGCGTGCCGCTGCCCCAGATCGTCACCGTGCCGTTGCCGCCGGCCTTGGCGGCGTGGATCTTGCGGATTGCTGCCGCCAGCACATGCGAGTTCGTCAGGTCGTAGCTGTCGCCGGGACCGAACAAGTTGGTCGGCATCGCCGAAATGAACGACGCGCCGTGCTGCTTGCGGAAGGCGTCGCAGAGCGCGATGCCGGCGATCTTGGCGATCGCATACCACTGATTGGTCGGCTCGAGCGGCGCAGTGAGCAGCGAGTCCTCGCGGATCGGCTGCGGCGCCAGCTTCGGATAAATGCAGGACGAGCCGAGGAACAGCAGCTTCTCGACCCCGGCATCGAACGCCGCGCGGATCGTCGCCAGCTCGATGCGCAGATTGTCCTCGAGAAAATCCACCGGATATGTGTCGTTGGCGAGGATGCCGCCGACCCTGGCGGCAGCGATGAACGCCAGATCCGGGCGCTGCGCCTTCACCCACTGTCGCGTCGCCGTGTAGTCTCGGAGGTCGAGCTCGTCATGCCCGGCAAGGATCAGGCTCACCCCCGGGATGCTCGCCAGCCGCTCGACCAGGGCCTTGCCAACCATGCCGCGATGCCCGGCGACCCAGATTCGCTTGCCGTCGAGCGTCGTCATGCCGTGGGCGGCCCGTCGAGTGGCACGCCAGCCTCGCGGCAGTCGGCGCGCACCATCTTGGCCACCAGTTCGGAAAATGTCGTTCGCGGCGCCCACCCCAGCACGCGCTTCGCCTTGCTGGCATCGCCGATCAGCAGGTCGACTTCCGTCGGCCGGAAATAGTGCGGGTCGATCCGCACCCGGATCGCGCCGTCGCGCTTGTCGCGCCCCGTCTCGCCTGCGCCGGTGCCCTGCCAGTCGAGGTCGACGCCCGCTTCGGCGAACGCCAGAGTCGCGAACTCGCGTACCGAGTGCGCCTCCCCTGTCGCCAGCACATAGTCTCCCGGCTGCTCCTGCTGCATGATGCGCCACATGCCTTCGACATAGTCGGCCGCATCGCCCCAGTCGCGCTTGGCGTCAAGATTGCCCAGATAGACGCAATCCTGCTGGCCGGCCCGGATCGCCGCCACCGCCCGGGTGATCTTGCGGGTCAAAAACGTCTCGCCGCGGGTCGGTCCCTCATGGTTGAACAGGATGCCGTTCGAGGCGTGCATGCCATAGGCTTCGCGATAATTGACGGTGATCCAGTACGCGTAGAGCTTTGCAACGGCATAGGGCGAGCGTGGGTAGAACGGCGTCGTCTCCGTCTGCGGCACTTCCTGCGCGACGCCGTAGAGTTCGGAGGTCGAGGCCTGGTAGAACCGCGTCGTCTTCTCGACCCCCAGGATGCGCAGCGCCTCGAGCAGCCGCAACGTGCCGATCGCGTCGACATTCGCGGTGTATTCCGGGGTCTCGAACGACACCTGTACGTGGCTCTGCGCCGCGAGGTTGTAGATCTCGTCGGGCTGCACGACCTGCACGATGCGCAGCAGATTGGTGGCGTCGGTCATGTCGCCGTAGTGCAGGGTGAAGTTGCGGTCGGGCTCATGCGGGTCCTGGTAGAGATGATCGACCCGCGCCGTGTTGCCGATCAGCGACGCGCGCCGCTTCATGCCATGCACGATATAGCCCTTGCCGAGCAGCAACTCGGCAAGCAGCGCCCCATCCTGCCCGGTCGTCCCGGTGATCAGCGCAACCTTTTGCGACATCTTGTGAGCGTATCCGTTGTGCGCCACGCCGGCTGCGGCGGTCGCGTCAACCGCCACCCGATCTGATAGTCGCTCCCCGCCAGCCTGCCAAGGCCCGCGGCGCCTCCGCCGTCGCGAGGTGAGGGGCAGCAGAACTTGCTTCCGTGCCGGTTCCGTCGTAGCCACGCCTTTCCGAGCCGATAGGGGAAAGCTGTTGAAAGTCACCGTTTACGGCACCGGTTATGTTGGCCTCGTGACGGGCGCGTGCCTCGCGGAACTTGGCCACGACGTGCTGTGCATGGATGTCGACCAGGCCAGGATCGACAAGCTCGAGGCCGGTATCATCCCGATCTGGGAGCCCGAGCTCGATGAACTCGTGGCGCGCAACGTCCGCGAGGGGCGGCTCGCTTTCACCACGGATGCCGACAGGGCGGTGGCACACGGGCCGATCCAGTTCATCGCCGTTGGCACTCCGCCCGACGCCGCCGGCGCCGCCGATCTGCAGCACGTCATGTCCGTGGCCCGCTCGATTGCCGCCAAGATGGACGGCTACCGTATCATCGTCACCAAGTCGACCGTGCCGGTCGGCACCGCCCAAATCATCACGGCCCTCGTCGAAGGCGAACTGGCTCGTCGCGACCAGGCCATCCCGTGCGATGTCGTCTCCAATCCAGAATTCCTCAAGGAAGGCGCGGCAGTACGCGACTTCCTCCAGCCGGACCGGATCCTCGTCGGCACCGACTCGGCGCGGGCGCGCGAGGTGATGACCGAGCTCTACGAGCCGCTCAATCGCGACCTGGTCCGCACCATGTTCATGGACGCGCGCTCTTCCGAACTGACGAAATATGCCGCTAACGCCTTGCTGGCCACAAAGATCAGTTTCATCAACGAGATCGCCAACATTGCCGAGCGCCTCGGCGCCGATATCGAGGAGGTGCGCAAGGGCATCGCCGCCGATCCGCGCATCGGCCACCACTTCATTTCACCCGGCGTCGGCTATGGCGGCTCGTGCTTCCCCAAGGACGTGCAGGCGCTTCACCGGACGGCTCGCGAGATCGGCTACGACGCCCAGTTGCTCGAGGCCGTCGAGGCCGTGAACAATCGCCAGAAGGCGACCTCGTTCGACAAGCTGTCGCACCATTTTGGCGGCTCCGAAGGCCTGCGGGGCCGAACCATCGCGGTGTGGGGGCTGGCTTTTAAGCCCAACACCGACGACATGCGCGAGGCCCCCAGCCGTACCCTCATCGAGGCGCTGTGGCAGGCCGGTGCGGCGGTGCAGGCGTTCGATCCGGCGGCCATGGACGAGATGCGCCGCCTTTATGGCGATCACCCCCGGCTCACCCTGAGCGGCGAGCAGTATGCCGCCCTCGACGGTGCCGATGCCCTGGTGGTCTGCACCGAATGGGCCCAGTTCCGCGCCGCCAGCCTCGACGAGATCGGCCGCCGGCTCAAGGCAAAGGTGCTGATCGACGGCCGCAACATCTTTCCGCGCCGACTGGCCCAGGAGGGTTGGGCGTACTACGGGGTCGGCCGCCCGCCACGGGAAATCCCGGTGGCACACCTACCTCCTCCCGCCGCAGCGCCCGTCGTGTGATGCAATGACGAAGATCCTGGTCACCGGCGGGGCGGGTTTTCTTGGCGCACATCTTTGCGCCCGGCTGGTTGCCGATGGCCACCATGTCGTCTGCCTGGACAACTTTCTGACCGGCAACCGGCAGAACGTCGCCCCGCTGCTGCTCACCGGCCGCTTCGAACTGATCGAGCACGATGTCGTCGTGCCGTTCGACGCCGACGTCGAGGAAATCTATAATTTTGCCTGTCCGGCTTCCCCCCTCAGCTATCAGGCGGACCCCGTCGGGACGCTCAAGACGAGCGTCATCGGCGCCCTGAACATGCTCGATCTCGCCCGGCGCCGTAGTGCCAAAATCCTCCAGGCGTCGACCAGCGAGGTCTATGGCGACCCGCAGATCCATCCGCAGGTCGAGACCTACTGGGGCAACGTCAATCCGGTCGGCATCCGCAGTTGCTACGACGAGGGCAAGCGCTGCGCGGAAACCCTGTTTTTCGACTATCGCCGGCAATATGGCGTCGTTACCAAGCTGGTGCGCATCTTCAACACCTACGGCCCGCTCATGCACCCGCGGGACGGGCGCGTCGTGTCCAATTTCATCACCCAGGCGCTGCGGGGCGAGCCCATCACCATCCATGGCCAAGGCGGGCAGACCCGCAGCTTCTGCTATGTCGATGACCTGATCGAAGCTCTCGTCCGCATGATGGCGAGCGAGGCGGCGTTCGCCGGTCCGGTCAATCTCGGCAATCCCGACGAATTCACCGTCCTCGAGCTGGCCGAGAAAGTCCTTGCCCTGACCGGTTCGAACAGCCGGCTGAGCTTTGTCCCGCTACCCGCGGACGATCCGCATCGGCGCCAGCCCGACATCGCGCTCGCCACCGCTCGCCTCGGTGGCTGGGTGCCACGGGTCAGCCTGGACGAAGGCCTGAAGCAAACCATCCCCTTCTTCGCCAATCCCGCGGCTGCTCCCGCAGACTGAAGGCCATACCCCGATCTTATCGGAATTCCCCAGGATAGGCGCCGACCTGCCCCGGGGGCATCATGCAAATATTCATCAGGCGCGCGTTACGGTCTCATAAACTACGCCGGAAGACGTTGGTTTAACCGTGCGACAAAGCATACCCCCGACACCGGTGCAAATTTACCACTTGTTTGTCCGCGCACCGCAAGTTTCGTACGAACAATAAGGGCCTACGGGGGGCAAAAATGGACTTGCACGCAACCATCGACGGGGTGCCCGAAAGCGCACTGCAGGGCAGCATGCGCGACTTTCGGGTACCAACCGGCGCCGATCTTCTGGCGCGTTGCGGCGATTTCTTCCAGTGGGAGGACGGGCGGCGCCAGAGCGGCACCTGGCCATTTTCGCGCGCCACCGAGGCGGGCCCGGCGACGAGCGGCGCCGTACGCGACGACCAGGGCGTGCTTTGCGAAGGCGTCAATTTCGCTTCGCAGGATTATCTGAGTCTTTCGTCCCACCCGCTGGTGGAGACCGCCGCGTGCCGCGCCGTGCTGGATTTCGGCGTGCACTCGGCCGGCTCCCCTGTGCTGGTGGGCAATACTGCGACTTCGGTCGAACTCGAATATCGCCTCGCCGAATTCCTCGGCATGCGCGAAGTGGTGCTGTTTCCGACCGGCTGGGCCGCGGGCTTCGGCGTCATCAAGGGCCTGGTGCGCTCGCACGATTACGTGGTGATGGACGCGCTGGCGCATTCCTGCCTGCAGACCGGCGCGCAGGCGTCGACCCAGAACGTCGTGCTGTTTCGCCACCTCGATACCAACCATTGCCGGCAGCGGCTGGCGACCATTCGGGCCAAGGACGCCCAGGCCGGCATCCTGCTGGTCACCGAGAGCCTGTTCTCGATGAACAGCGACACCCCCGACATCGCTGTGATGCAGGCACTGGCCCACGAATTTGGGGCCACGCTCGTCGTCGATGCCGCCCATGACCTCGGCTGCCTCGGCCCCGACGGCGCCGGCCACATCGGCATCCAGGGCATGCTGGGCAAGGTCGATCTGGTGATGGGCAGCTTCTCCAAGACCTTTGGCTCCAATGGCGGGTTCGTTGCCACCAACAGCCGCGAGGTCAAGGAATACCTGAAGTTCTACAGCCCCTCATGCACGTTCTCCAACGCCCTGTCGCCGGTCCAGGTGGCGGTTATCACCAAGGCGCTGGAGATCATCCGCTCTGCCGAAGGCCGGATGCTGCGCGACAAGCTGATGCGCAACGTCCTGTCGCTGCGCGGCCAGATCCAGGCCCGCGGCATGGAAGTCTACGGCGATCCCTCCGCCATCGTGGCGGTAAAGACCGGCGATGAGGCATTGGCCCGCATGACCTCGCGCGAACTGCCGGGGCTCGGGCTGATTTCCAATCTCGTGGAATTCCCAGCCGTGGCCAAGGGGCAGGCCCGCTTCCGGCTCCAGGTGATGGCCAACCACACGCCGACCCAGATTGCCGCGGCTGCCGAGCGCATGGAGGCGGCGATGGCGATTGCCCGTGGCCGCATCGAGGACGGCGTCAACGGCTTGTCGAGCCCGCTGGCGCTCGCGGGTTGAGGCAGGCAGGGGGCAGGAGGGCAGAGCATGAACGCACAGTCCAACACCGCCGATCCGGGCAAGGGACCTCTCATGCTGTTCCAGCGGCTGGTCAATTGGTTCATTCCGGCCAGCCTCCTGCACAGCCAGACCAATCGCGGCCTCGCCCGCGTCTTCGTGCAAACGCATTTGCTCGGCGCCGTGGCGGGCGCCCTCATGCTGGCGCATCTGTCGAGCGTCGAGCGCGCGCCCGAACCGGGGATCTATGCCCTGGGGGCGCTCGTCGTGGTGTTCCTGGCGCTGCCGTTCGTCTTGCGCCGCACCGGCAACATGTCGATCGTCTCGCTGATCTCGTTCCAGGTGTTGGGCATCGTCGCCCTGATCGGCACGTTCCAGTATGGCGGCTTCGGTTCGCCGTTCCTGCCGTGGCTGCTGGTGAGCCTGCTGTCGGGCCTGTTCTACCAGTCGCGACGCACCGGTCTCGTGATCGGCCTGTTCGTCGCCGATGTCGCGGTTTTTTTCGCTATCCTTGCCTGGCACCAGCAGCCGGCGCTGCTGCCCGCCGGCGACCTCAAGCTGCTGAGCTGGGTCTCCATCGCCGTGGCGATGACCTACATGGCGTTCATGGCGCTATATTATTCGCACATCATCGCCAGTCGCGCCGAACTGCAGGAGGAGGCCGAGCGCTATCGTGCCGCGGCCCTCGAGCTCGAGCAGGCGCGCGTCGTCGCCGAGCAGCTCAACCGCAATCGCTCGCAGTTCTTCTCCAAGATGAGCCATGAACTGCGCACGCCCCTCAACGCCATTATCGGCTATTCCGAAATCCTGCTCGAGGACTGCGAGGACGCTCCCCACCCCGATCCCCAGCGCAGCGCCGACCTCGGCCGCATCAATGCCACCGGCAAGCACTTGCTGTCTCTGGTCTCGGACGTGCTCGACGTCGACAATCTCGAGAGCGCCGTGGCGACCGTCGACATCGGCCAGTTCACCCTCGGCGAACTGTGCGACGACGTCGCCGCTACCGCCCAGCCGCTGGTCGAAGCCAACGGCAACCGGCTCGTCATCGATTGTCCGCTGCGCCAGGACCACCTGCGCACCGACGTGAAAAAACTGCGCCAGATGCTGATCAACCTGCTCAGCAACGCCGCAAAGTTCACCGCCGGCGGCACCGTTACGCTGGAGCTCTGGCTGGAGCGCGGCATGGCTGACGACCGCCTGCACGCTGCAGTGCGCGACACCGGCATCGGCATTGCGCCCGAGGTGCTGCCGCAATTGTTCGAGACCTACATGCAGGCCGATCCCACTATCCAAGGCCGCTTCGGCGGCACCGGGCTGGGGCTGGCCCTGACCCGCAAATTCGCCGTTCTGCTGGGCGGCCAGATCACCGCCACCAGCCGGCCGGGGGAGGGCTCCTGTTTCACCATCGATATCCCGGCCGAACTCAAGGCGAGCGATCACGGCGAGGCCGGCAGTGCCGGCGTCGGCGAGGCAGACGCTGACCCCGCATCACCCTCGACGCGGGCCGCGTGAGCGGTCGCCGCGGTACACCATGATATTAAGACATTCTGAACCAAGGGGTTAGGCGATGAACACGAACAGTGTGGCCGTGAACTATGGCGCGACCCCGGGAGCCAGTGACGGCACGCCTGCCGCGGGCGGCGATGTCCAGGCCGAACGCAAGGCTCGCGTTCTCGTGGTCGACGACGTTGCCGACAATCGCGACATCCTGGTGCGGCGCCTGGTGCGGCGGGGCTTCGATGCCGTCGAAGCGACCGGCGGCCACGACGCCCTCGACAAGCTGGGCAAGCAGACCTTCGACGTGGTGCTGCTCGACATCATGATGCCCGACCTCGGCGGCAACGAAGTACTGCGCCGGTTGCGCCAGACCCAGTCGGCCGAGGACCTGCCGGTGATCATGGTCAGCGCCAAGAGCCAGAGCGAGGATGTCGTCGAGAGCCTCAACCTCGGCGCCAACGACTACGTCACCAAGCCGATCGACTTCGGCGTCGCCCTGGCCCGCATCGGCACCCAGCTCGCCCGCAAGCGGGCTGCCGACGCGGAGCGCGCCGCCCGCCTTTCGCTCGAGTCCCGCACCGAGCAATTGTACCAGACCATCGAGGTGGAGACCGACCAACGCCGGCACTCCGAGGATCGGCTGCATTTCCTCGCCTATCACGACGCCCTGACCGGCCTGCTCAATCGCACCGCCTTCCGCGACATCCTCAATCAGGCGCTCGACAACATCGCGGTGTCGGACGAGCATCCGGCGCTGCTGTTTATCGATCTCGACCGCTTCAAGATCGTCAACGACATGTACGGCCATGAAGTCGGCGACAAGCTGCTGCAGGCGGT
>Ga0207657_10000775_pt1 | contig 33873 bp, 23 predicted proteins | sample KBSC33metaG_FD_184316 | JGI IMG/M metagenome (GOLD analysis project Ga0207657, IMG submission 184316) | Corn rhizosphere microbial communities from Kellogg Biological Station, Michigan, USA - KBS C3-3 metaG (SPAdes) (version 2) | ecosystem: Host-associated > Plants > Roots > Rhizosphere > Soil ...
AGGTGGGTATGTGGACCAGACGAGCGTTCCTGCAGAGCACGGGCGCGGTATCGGCGTGGGCCACCCTGCGGCCCGACGCGTTCGCTCGCGTCAACGCCGCCACATCTGCGGTCGCCGACCGGCCGGCGGCCGATGTCGCCGCCGACGAAGGCTACTGGCGTGAAATCCAGCAGGCCTTCACGCTGGATCGCACGATCATCAACCTGAACAACGGCTACACCTGCCCCAGCCCGCGGGTGGTCCACGAGGCGCTGAAGCGGTACCTGGACATGTCCAACCAGGCGCCGATTTACTACATGTGGAACCTGCTCGAGCCGAACGTCGAGCAGGTCCGGCGCAAGCTCGCCGCCGAAGCGGGCTGCGATCCCGAGGAGCTCGCGATCACGCGAAACGCCAGCGAAGGTCTGCAGATCTGCCAACTCGGCATCGATCTCAAAGCCGGCGACGAAGTGGTGACCACGAATCAGGACTACGGGCGGATGCTCGACACCTGGGATCAGCGCGTCCGCCGCGACGGCATCGTCGTGCACAAGATCTCGTTTCCGGTGCCGAGCGAGAACCTGGGCGAGCTGGCCGGCCGCCTCGAACAGGCGATCACGCCGCGGACCAAGGTGCTGCACTTCTGCCACGTCACCAATCTGACGGGACAGATTTTTCCGGTGCAGCAGCTCTCGCGCATGGCGCGCAGCCGCGGCATCCAGACGATCGTCGACGGCGCGCACGCGTTCGCGCATTTTCCGTTCAAGCTGCGCGATCTCGAGTGCGACTACTACGGCACCTCGCTCCACAAGTGGATGCTCGCGCCGGTCGGCACGGGATGCCTCTATGTGCGGCGCGAGAACATCGAGAAGCTGTGGCCGCTGACACCGGCGCCCGCGGCGAAGGCGAAGGACATCCGCAAGTTCGAGGAGGTCGGCACACACCCGGCGGCCAACCACAACGCGATCGCCGAAGCGCTCGCGTTTCATCAGGCGATCGGCATCGAGCGCAAGTCGGCGCGTCTGCAGTACCTGAAGAACCGCTGGGCGCGGCGTCTCGAGCCGCAGAGCGGCGTGCGCATCCTCACCAGCTTCGATCCATCGCAATCGTGGGGGCTCGCCAACGTCAGCCTCGAAGGCATGGATCCGTCGAAGGTGTACGATCACCTGTGGGGGCGCTATCGCATCATCATCGCGCCCATCAAGCACGCCGAGTATCAGGGGCTGCGCGTGACGCCGAACATCTACACGACGCTCGACGAGATCGACACGTTCAGCGCCGCGATCGAAGGGCTGCTCAAGAATCCCGCGGCGTTGACGCACGCGTGAGAAGCAGCGGCCCGCTCGAGCGGGTCGCGTTCAAGGAGAGGTCACATGTCCGGAGGTTCCGTCGTATCGCCCGATGTGATTTTCGACACGCTCTTTGCCTACCAGCGGACCGCCGCGCTGAAGGCGGCAATCGATTTGGATTTGTTCACGGCCATCGACAACGGCGCGAACGATGTCGCCGCGCTCGCCGCGAAGACGGGCGCATCCGAACGCGGCGTCCGCATCCTCTCCGATTTCCTCGTGACCCTGGACATGCTCGCGAAGCAGAACGGCCGGTACGAACTGTCGGCGACCGCCGCGGCGTTCTTGAGCAAGAAGTCGAGAATGTACATGGGCACCATGGCGCAGTTCCTGACGCTGCCCGAAATTAAGCGAAACTTCGACGATCTCACCGGATCCGTGAAGCGAGGCGGCGTGCAGCCGTCGGGCAACACGGTAAGCGACGAGAATCCAGTCTGGGTGGAGTTCGCGCGCGCGATGGTGCCGATGGCGATGGCCAACGCACACGCCATGGCGGAGGTCATCGACGTCCCGTCAAACGGGCGCGTGCTGGACATCGCTGCGGGCCATGGCATGTACGGCATCGTGCTGGCGCAGCGACATCCGACGGCGCACGTCACGGCTGTGGACTGGGCACCCGTGCTCGCGGTTGCCCGCGAGCATGCCACCGGCGCAGGCGTCGATTCGCGTTATGAGACGCGGGCTGGCGACGCGTTCACCACGCCCTTCGGCGACGGCTACGATCTGACCCTGATCACCAACTTCCTGCATCACTTCACCGTCGACCAGAACACGGCGTTCCTTCGGAAGGTGGCGGCGGCGCTGAAGCCGTCCGCTCAGGTGGCGATCGTCGAATTCGTACCGAACCCGGACCGCGTCACGCCTCCGATGCCTGCGCGGTTTGCGCTGACGATGCTGGCCGGCACGCCGCAGGGGGACGCCTACACGCTCGCCGAGCATACGGGCATGCTCGAGGCGGCGGGGTTTGGCGGTGTCAAGACGCATTCGCTGCCCACACCGCAGACGTTGATCCTCGCGACCCGAAAGTAACCGCTCCGTCGCGATCGCGGTGATTGACGCGTATTCGCCGCACGACGTGCGGTGAATGTCTTGATACGTCCAAACGGGCCGCACGCAGCGAGAGCTCAACCGATACGGCGCTGCGTGATATCCAGCAGCTTGTCGAGCGTGGAGTGCTTTTGCGCAACGCCGCCGGCGGGCCGAGCACGAGCTATTCGCTCGCCTTGAAGTGATGCGGATATGCTTCCTGACGTGCTCGATCGACCTCTTGTCTCCGTCGCGTCCGCGCCGCCGCTCCCGCGCTGGGCGCGCGCGGCAGACTACGCGGCGCTGCTGCTCGTCCTCATCGCCGTCGTCATCGCCTTCACTGGCGGCTTCCACACGCACGTCGGCCGCACGTCGGTCAGCCTGAGCTCACCGTTGCGCGTGCTCTTGTGGGCCGCGATCGTCATCGCGGCGCGGCACGCCGCCGTGAGGCGTCCGACGATGGCCGTCCACCTCGGCGCCGGCGCGGCCGCTGCGTTGCGGTCGACGCCGGTCCGCACCGCCACACTGGTCACCATCGTCACGCGGCCGACGGTCTTTGTCGTCGGCTATCTGGCAGTGCTCACGTTCGGCTACGCGCCGAACGCGCAGCCGTTTCGATTTTTCACCAGCGAAGTGATGAGCCTCCCGCTGCGCTGGGATACCGGCTGGTACCTGCAGATCGCGCGCGAGGGCTACAGCGTCGCCGCCGACGCCACCGCCGCTCTGCAGCAGAACATCGTCTTCTTCCCCGCGTATCCGATGCTGGTCCGCGCTCTCGGTCTCATCGGCGGCAACTCGCTGGCGTCGTTCATCGTGGCGGGCACCGTGGCCTCCCTGTGTCTGTTCGGATGGGCGCTGACATATTTGTATTGGCTCGCCCGCGAGGAGCGGCTGACCGAGGATCAGGCCGCCACCGCGCTCTGGCTGGTCGCGTCGTTTCCCTTCGCGCTCTTCTTCGGTGCCGTCTACACCGAGTCGCTGTATCTGCTCGCGGCGATCGGCGCCTTCTATCACGTTCGAACACGACAGTACGGACGGGCGGCGCTGTGGGGACTCGTCATCGGCCTGACGCGTCCGAACGGCTGCTTCATCAGTCTGCCGCTCGTGCTGATGATCGCGGGATCGTCCAGCGGGACGAATGACGGGCGCGCGCGCTGGCGGACGATTCCGCCTGCTGCGCTTGCCGCCGCGGCGATGCCGCTCGCCGGCGTGCTGCTGTATTCGCTCTTCATCGCGCGGCTCACCGGCAACCCGCTGGCGTGGGCGGCCGGCCACGCCGCCTGGGGACGCCACTACGAAGGGCTCGGCACGCTCCTGTCCGACCGATACGATCTCATCTCGCGCATGGGGGTCGTCGGCTACATCACGTACCTGCCCTATGATTTTCTCAACGCGATCGGCGTCGTCGTGGTCCTCGCGTCGGTCTGGCCGGTCACGCGGCGTTTCGGCCTCGCGTATGCCGTGTTCATTCTGATCAACATCCTGCCGCCGCTCGCCGACGGCGGGCTGATGTCGGCGGGCCGCTTCTCATCCGTGCTGTTCCCCGCGTTTCTCTGGCTCGCCGCGGCTGTGCCGCTGCGCCACCGCGCGGGCTGGATCACGACATTCGCTGCGCTCCAGGCGTTCAACGCCGCGCTCTTCTACACCTGGCGTCCGTTGTATTGACGTTGCAAACCGCAAAAGGGGACGGGAGTCATTTTTTAGGTCCCTGACGGGAGTGCCTCAAAAACGACTCCCGTCCCCTTTTTCGTGATTGATCGCACCTATTTCGACCGATTCGTTGCCGAAACGGGCACCACATGAAATGACTCCCGTCCCCTTTTCGCGGCGGTGTTACATTCGTTTCCCGATGCCATCTCGCGCCTGCGTACTCCTTTTCTGTCTGCTGGCCGCCTCGACCGCCGCGCGCGCGCACGCCGCGCCGCGCTCGGCCGTGCGGCAACCGCCCCGGTCGACCGGCGCCGCGGCCCCCGCGTGGGATGAGCGCCGCATCCCGCTCCCGCAGGTCGGCAGCAGCATCGCCTACGTCCCGCACGCCCCGACCGTCCACGTCGTGCTGTTCATCAGCGGCGATGCAGGATGGAATGCGCCGATGGCCGCGATGGCGCGACGGATCGCCTCGCAGGCGGTCGTCATCGGCATCTCGTATCCGGCGCTCAAGCGCTCAGCCGCCCGCGAAGGCGGGTGCTGGTACACGGCGTCGGATCTCGAGCTGATTTCGCACGCCGCGCAGAAGGCGCTCAATCTTCCGCAGTACCATCCGCCGTCGCTCGTCGGCTACGGGTCCGGCGCCGCGGTCGTATACGCAGCGCTCGCGGCCGCGCCCGCCATCACGTTCGCCGGCGGCATCAGCCTTGGCTTCTGTCCGACCCTGCCGATGCAGCGCGAGATCTGCTCGGGCGACACCTGGTCGCCGGACTACGACGAGAAGAAGCACGTCAATCATCTGCCCCCGTCGAAGACGCTGCCGAAGGATTGGTACGTGATGCTCGGCATCGTCAACCCGGCGTGTCCCGCCGATGCCGCACGCCGCTTCAGCGCGGGCCTGCCGAAAACCCACCCCACCGAAGGCGCGTCATTCGAAGCCGCGCTCCAGGATCTGTGGGCGGAGAAAGACGTGAGGCCTCCCGCCGCCGTTCCGGTGACCGCGACGACGCGTGAGCTCGAAGCGGAACTGCAGCAGCTGCAGCTGCCGCTCGAGTTCCGATGGCCGACCCAGCTGTCGGCGCTGGTCGTGTTCTTTTCGGGCGACGGCGGCTGGGCGTCGCTCGACGAAGCCGTGGCGGAATATCTTGCGGCGCACGGCGTCGGCGTCGTCGGCGTCAGCTCGCTCCGCTATTTCTGGCAGGCAAAGCCCCCGGCGCAGGTCGCCGCGGACGTGCGTCGCGTGGTGACAACGCTGGCGCGCAGCGGAAAGCCGGTGGCGGCCGGAGGCTTTTCGTTCGGCGCGGAGGTAGTGCCGGTCGCGCTGAAGGAATGGCCGGCGTCCGATCGGCGGCTGCTGAGCGGACTGGTGCTGATCGCTCCTGGCCTCAGCGCGAGCTTCGAGATCGATCCGCTCGATTGGGTGCGCACGCCCCCCGAAAATCCCGCCGCGCGCGTCGCGCCGGCGGTGCGCGACCTCGGCCTGCCGACGCTCTGCCTCGCCGGAGCCGACGAAACCGACACGCCCTGCGCCACGCTCGCCGGCGCGGCGAACGTGAAGACCACGCGCCTGCCGGGCTCGCACCATTTCAACAGCGACTACGGAGCAGTGGCGGTGACCGTGCTCGACTTCGTGCGAGCGGCCGTCATCGAGAAGCGTCCGTGACCGAGCACGCGTCGAGCCGCCCGCACGTATCGCCCGTGAAGACGGGGATGCTGTGGCTCGTCGGGCATGCCTCGCGCTTTCTGCCCCTGGTCGTCATCCTCATCGTCGGCGCGCTCACGTGGCAGGCGGTGCGCCAGGTGCACCCGGTCGATGTGGTGCGCGTGCTGCGCGGCATGGAGGCGCCGTGGCTGATCGCCGCCGGCGTGCTGACGCTGCTGAATATCGGCGTCATGGGTCTGTACGACGTGATCGCGTTCCGTCATACGAGCACGCGCCCGCGCGAGCGATGGCAGTACGGCGCGGTCGCCTTCGCGTGGAGCAACTTCCTGACGCTCGGCCCGTTCGCCGGGCCGGCGATCCGCTTCTGGCTGTACAAGCGATCCGTCGAGCATCGATCGGATCTCGAAACCGGCGTGCTGTCGATCACGATCGCGTTCGCGTCGGGGCTCGGCGGCTGGACGATGGCCGCGCTGCTGGCGCCGGTGAGCGGCGGCCTGGGGCACGCCGCGCTGATCGCGGCAATGGCGGCCGCGTTCGTGTATCTCCTCGTGCTGTCCGCTCGAGTGATCGCCTTTCGCATCGAGCGCTTCGACGACGTCGATCCAAGTCCGCGCGCGGCGATCGCGCCCGCAGTGGTCGGGTGGCTCGACTGGTTTCTGGCCAGCCTCGCCTTCATCGCGTGCCTGCGATCGACGGGCGCGGCGATTTCCGCGGTGGACTCGACGCGATCGTTCTTCTTCGGTCAGGCCATCGGTCTCGCCAGTCTGATTCCCGGCGGCTTCGGCAGCAGCGACGCGTTCTGGATCGCGCATCTCCCGCTCGCGGCCGGCGTCACCGCGGCCGCGCTCGTCGCGTACCGCCTCGTGTACTACATCGTGCCGTGGGCGGCGGCGTCGCTGGTTCTGCTCTCGTGGGCGACGCGGCGAGCGTCGCGGCGGATCGAGCTGGCGCGGCGGCTGGTGGCGGGCCTCGTCGCCGGCGGCGGCGCGTTGATGCTGCTCAGCACGTCGACGCGCGCGCTCAGCCCGCGTCTGGACATGCTCGAGAAAGTGGTGCCGCTGCCGATCGTCGAGGTGAGCCACGTCGCGGCAGCGCTCACCGGCGTGCTGCTGCTCGTGCTCGCCCGCGGCCTCGCGAAAGGCTATCGTGCCGCGATCGGCGCGACGATCGGCGTGCTGCTGCTCGCGGCGGTCTCGTCGGTGCTCAAGGGCCTGGATTACGAAGAGGCGATGATCCTCACCGGTCTCGCGATCGCCGCCTGGTCGCAGGCGCCGCTGTTCGATCGTCCGAGCGGCGGACCGTGGTTCACGGCGCGCGACCTCGCCGTCGCCGCGCTCGCGTTGTTCCTGTTCCTGGGATTCGGCGCGTTCACCTATCGGCTGACGCCCGCGTCGCTCGAGCGCGTGAAATACGTCGGCTATCGTTTCGAGCGCGGACGCTACCTGCGCACTGCCGGCACGCTGGCGATTGCGGTCACCGCCGGCGCGCTCTACGTGCTGCTGCGCGTCTCGGTCGGCTTCACGCGCCTGAGCGAGGACGAGATCGATCGCACGCTGGAGCTGCACGCCGCGATCGGCCAGGGGACGTCCGCGATGATGGTCGCCAACGGCGACAAGGCGGTCTTCCGCGTCGGCGACCGTGGATTGTGCCTCTACCGCACGATTGGTCCGTACCTCGTCGTCTTCGCCGATCCGTGCGTCGCCGCCGCTGACGATCGCGTCGATTTTCTCAACGCGCTGTTCGCGTTCGCGGCGGAGATCGATCGCCGCCCGCTCTTCTATCAGATCTCGCTCGAGTGGATTCCGCCGCTGCACGATCGCGGCTATGCGTTCTTCAAACTGGGCGAAGAGGCACATGTGCCGCTCCGGCAGGTCTCGATGGAGGGCCCGCAGGGAAAGCTCTATCGGCAGATTCTACGGCGCGGCGAGCGCGACGGGCTGCGCTTTCGGGTGCTCGCGCCGTTCGAAATCGATGCCGTGCTGCCCGAGCTGCGCGCGATCTCCGACGAATGGCTCGAGCACAAAGAACAACGCGAGCGGCAGTTCTCGATCGGCTTCTTCGACGACGCGTACGTCCGGCATTTTCCGTGTGCGATCGTCGAGTACACGGATCACCGGGAGGCGCCTGCCGAGGACAACGCGGCAGGCGGCAACGGCGGTCGCGGAGGATGCCGCACGCGGATCGTCGCGTTCGCAAATCTGCTGCGAGGTCCGCGGCGCGAAGAGCTCTCAATCGATCTGATGCGGTACCGCAGCGAGGGGCCGGCCGCGATGGATTTCCTGTTCGCGTCGCTGTTCTTCTACGGCAAGGATCAGGGCTTCGAGCGCTTCAACCTCGGCATGGCGCCGCTCGCCAGCGTCGGCCGGTTTCAGGGCGCGCACGCGCGCGAGCGGCTGGCCAATCTGCTCTTTCAACACGGTGAGAACTGGTACAACTTCCAGGGGCTGCGCTTCTACAAATCGAAGTTCGATCCAGTCTGGGTGCCGCGCTACATGGCCTATCAGAACGCGTGGGAGTGGCCGGCGGCGATCACCCACGTCAGCGCGCTGGTCGCCGGCGGATGGGCGAACATCATGCGTCGAGAATCTCGAGCAGCTCCGTCAGCGCCGCGATCTCCTGTCGTGCGGCGTAGATGATCGCGCGCTGCTCCTGGAGCGTCGGCATCGACCAGTCTTCGTTGTCGAACCGCACACGACGATCGGCGTCGACGTCCACGAGCACGGCATCCATCGGCTCGACATAGAGCTTCATTGAACGGGTCCTTCGCAGCTTCGTGATGCAGAGGCGCGCCCGGACATCGTCCTCACACGCCTGCAGCAGCAGCCGCTCGTTCCGCATCGTCCACGCCGACGACGACCGAGGCGGAGGCGCTGCCTTCCGCGCCGCCGCCGTACGCATATTCCACGTTGACGCTCGCGTCGCTGACCAGCCGAAGGGTCGCTGCCAATCCGCCAGGCGCGTTCGGCACCATCAGGACGACAACGCTGCGCTCGACGACCTGATGATGGTGCTCCCGCAGGATCGCGCCGCCGTGCACGTGGTTGTCGACGACCAGGCGCAATTGTCCGCCGGATTCGAGCGCCATCGCGAGGATGTTGACGCGCTCGTTCGACAGCAGACGGCAGACGCCGGCCAGCGCGCCAGGACTGTTCGGCAGACGCAGATTGAGTTCGGTACGAATCGCCATGGGGAGAGACTAGCAGAACACGGGCAGGACGGGCAGGAACGGCAGGCGGGCAGAACGGCAGGACGGAACGAAATCGGCCAGAACGAACCGGAAGGCGCCAACCGATCGTGCATGGCTGACGCCTTCCAGCTCCTCGCGGGGCAGTGTGATTACGCGAGCACCTTGATCACGACGCGACGATTCTGGGCTCGGCCTTCCTTCGTCTTGTTCGGCGCCACCGGCTTGTCCTCGCCGTAGCTGATGACGTTCATCTTGTGCAGGGGAATCTGGTACTGCTCGTACAGATACCGCTGGACCGCTTCCGCGCGCTCGAGACCGAGCTTCTCGTTGGTGGCCTTCGGGCCCACGTTATCCGTGTGGCCTTCGATCTCGATGAAGATGTTCTTCGGGTCCTGTTTCAGCTGCGCAACCATCTCATCGATCTTTTGCTTCGCTTCGTCCGGCAGCGTCGTCTTGCCGAACTTGAAGTTGCCGCCGTCCTCGCTCAGCACGACCTCGTAGACGAGACGCTTGGACGCCTTGTCCATCGTGTCGACCTTGCCGTTGACGGCCGACGCCGCCTCGTTGGCCGACGCCGCAGCCTGATTCGCCTGCTGCGCTGACTGCGCCGCGGCTTGCGCCTTCTGATCGACCTCAGAGATGCGGCCCTCGTTCTTCCGCGTGCGCTCCTGGGTCTCTTCGATGGCGCGCCCCTGTGAATCCACCTTGTCGTTCACTTCGCCCACGCTCGTGCGGACGAATTTCTTGGTGGCGCAGGCCGTGGTCCCACCCAGCGCCATGGCAGCGATGGGAAGGGCAAACAGGAATTTTCGCAACATGATCAATCCTCCTACTGCGTATTCGGGCGAGATTGCCCCGCGATGTACCCGCTCCTGGCTCGAACGGTCAGGTCTCTGTCGCGCGCTCGAACGACCAGCGGATGCCAGCCGGGCGCGCCGCTCGATTCGAACGCGATGAGATATTGGTGGCGCAGCTCGTCGATGATCTGCCGCGCCGCGACGCTGCGCTGCCCCGGCGTGCTCGCCACGAACACGTGGCCGCCGGTCCACTCGGCGAGATCCGCGAGGTCGCCGCCGAGCGCGGAGCGATCAGCCGACGGCGTCGCTTCCTCCGAGGCCGGGTTGTCGATTCCGGGAACGATCCCGAAGATGTAGACGGGCACGTCGATTTCGCTGGCGATGCCCGACACTTCCGATGGCGTCAGGCGGCTGGCGTTGTCGGCGCCGTCTGTCAACACGACCACCGCATGCCGCCGCCCGTCGCGCGCGGCGACCCGACGCGCCGTCGCAGCAATCGCGTCGTGCAGCGACGTCGCGCCGAACGGCACCAGCGAGGACAGCGATGCCGGTAGCGTCTTCAGCTTCGACGTGAACGGCGTCACCTCGTCGAGGTGCGTGTCGAACGTGAAAATCGCCGCTTCGTCCTGCGCGTCGGTGAGCCAGCTGAGCACATGACCCGCCGCTTCACGCGCGCTGACCAGCTTCGACTCCATGCTGCCGCTGACGTCGAACAGCATCGCGACGCTCACGCCCGAGAGATCGCTGCGGAAATCGGAAATGTGCTTGGGCTGTCCACCGTCGAGGACCTCGAAGTCCCTCGCCGCCAGGTCGCGAACGAAACGTCCCTTATGATCCCGGACCACAGCGCTCACCCTGACCACGTCCACACTGGACTTGAAGGTCGCCGTTGCCGGATCCTGAGCCCCTACGTGCATTGGCGTCAGCGTGAGCATCGACGTCAGAAGAGCCGCCGCAGCGAGTCGCCCTCGCGAAATCATCCTGCCCGTCATTAGTGCGAAGAGCTTGCCAATCGAGGTAACGATCTGAAGAGAAACGACTTGGTTAATTGGCCTGATCACCGAACACATACCTGAAGTATTCTTGTGGCGTAATATTTACACGATTTGGGCAATTTAGAAGGGGTGCGAAGTGCGTAAAATATACGCACTGCATAAATTGTTGTGAAATATGCGTTTAGCGATATTGACAGGCGCCAGAAAAGCTGTAGAGTCGGGCTAACCCATCTATGGCGTCGCACCGAAAACCCCGAACGCTGGCTCATGCGTTGACGGCACTCGATGCTATCGGCGCGCGGGTCGAAGTCCTCGAACGCGAGATCGCGTCCACCCGAAAAGAGCTCGACATTCAGTTCAAGCGCATCGCGCAGCTGCAAGCCGACCTCGACGATCTGCGCGGGACGACGTCGAAAGTGCAAGGTAGAAGGTAAGATCGCGGCGTGCCCACGCCGAAGACGCCCAGCGCGCCACGCCCATCGCTGCCCGTTGCCTCTCGGGTCAACCACTTCACGTACGCCATCCGGAACATCGTCGCCGAGGCGCAGCGCGTCGAAGCGGCTGGCCGCCGCGTGCAGTACCTCAACATCGGCGATCCCGTCGCGTTCGGCTTCCGCACGCCGCCGCATCTGATCGCCTCGGTCGAGCGGGCGCTGCGCGATGGTCACAACGGCTACGGACCATCCGCCGGCCTCGCGTCCGCGCGCGAGGCCGTGGCGCACGAATATTCGTCGCATGGATTTCCCGTCGACGCCGATCGCGTGTTGATCACGGCCGGCACGTCCGAAGGAATCGAGCTGGTCCTGAGCGCGCTCGTGGATCACGGCGAAGAAGTGCTGGTGCCGATGCCGACGTATCCGCTGTACACGGCGGTGCTCGCGAAGATCGGCGCGCACGCGCGGTACTACCGCACCGATCCCGCGCGCGACTGGATGCCCGATCTCGATCACCTCGAGCGGCTCGTGACGCCGGCGACCCGTGTCCTCGTGATCATCGACCCCAACAACCCGACGGGCGCGACGTACTCCACCGCCACGCGGCGCGCGCTGCTCGCGTTCGCGGAACGCCACGATCTCGCGATTCTCGCCGACGAAGTGTACGGCGATCTCGGCTATGACGGGCCGGTCGCACCGATCGGCAGCCTCGAACCCGACGCGCCGATCATCTCCTTCTCGAGTCTGTCGAAGGCCTATCTCGCGCCCGGCTGGCGCACCGGCTGGCTCGCCATCGGGCGTTCGCGCCGGCTCGACGACGCGGTCGCGGCGATCAAAAAGCTCGCGGACGGGCGTCTCTGCAGCGTGGTCCCGATGCAGTACGCGGTGACAGAGGCGCTCCTGGGCGACCGCTCGCACCAGATCGCGTTTCGTTCGGCGCTCGCCCAGCGCGCGGACCTCACCGTGCGCCGCCTCCGCGCGATGCCTGGCGTGGAGTGCGTCGCGCCGGCAGCGGCGTTCTACGCGATGCCGCGGGTTGCGCTGCCGCCGGGCACGACCGACGAACAGTACGTGCTCGGACTTCTGCGCGCGACCGGCGTGCTGTGCGTCTACGGCTCGGGCTTCGGCATGCCGGCCGAAGACGGCTTCTTCCGGATCGTGTTCCTGGCGCCGCTCGACGAGCTGAACGCGGTCTACGATCGGATGGCCGAGTTCACGCGCGAGTATCTGTCGTCTTGATCTATTGTGCTGAGCCGCCGATGCGGCGGTAGGACGGACACGCAGGTCCGCTTCTACTCGGACCGGGCGGACACGTAGATCCGTCCCTACGACTGGCTACTGGCTGCTGGCCACTGATCACTGACCACTACATGATCTCGGACACGCATTTCACGCGCCGCATGGTCCAGACCGTGCTCACCGTGGCGGCGGTCGCGGTGGCCGTGGCGGCAATGTGGGCGGCGCGCGAAGCGCTCATGCTGATCTACGTCAGCGGGATCATCGCGATGGGTTTCTCGCCGCTGGTCCGCATGATCGAGCGGCCGAGCGCGAAGCGGCGGCGGAGCCGTCTGCCGCGGACGCTGGCGATCCTGCTCATCTACATTGTCATCATCGCGATCATCGTCTTGATCGGATTGATGGTGCTGCCGCGTCTGCTCGATCAGGCCGGCGCACTGTGGAAGCGCGCGCCGCAGGCCTTCACCGATCTACAGCGATTTCTGATCCGTCATAACGTCATGACGCATCGCATAACGATTGAAGAAGCGGTGCAGAGCGCGCCCTCAGGCAGCGGCGGCAACGCGGTTGGCACGCTGGTGACCGCCGTGTGGGGCGTCATCGGCGGCGTCTTCGGCGTCGTCACGATTCTGATTCTGAGCTTTTACCTGCTCGTCGAGGCGCACGGGCTGTTCGAGTGGGCGATTCGCTTTTTTCCGGACACGAGCCGCGCGCACGTGTCGTCGGTGGCGCGCGAGAGCGTGCGCAAAGTGAGCGCGTGGCTGGGAGCGCAGTTCATTCTCGCGGCCGTGATGGGCACGTTCGCGGCCGTCGGCCTCGGCTTGATGGGCGTGCCCTACTTCTACGTGGTCGCGCTCATCGCCGCGTTTGGGGAAACCATTCCCATTGTCGGGCCGGTGATCGGCGGCATTTCAGCGGTCGCGGTCGCGCTCAGCGTCTCGCCACGCCTCGCGCTGACTGTCGGCATCTATTTCCTCGTGCTCCATCAGCTCGAATCGAACATCCTCGTGCCGAAGATCATGGAGAAGCGCGTCGGCGTCAGCCCGGTGACGGTGATGGTGGCGCTGCTGATCGGCGGATCGCTGTGGGGGCTGATGGGCGCGATTCTCGCCATCCCGACGGCGGCGATCCTCTCCGTCATCGTCGAAGAACTGACCGCCGATGCGGCGGCGTAGCGGCGCGCTCGCCGCGCTGGCGGCCTACACTCTGCTCGCGATCGCACTCACCTGGCCACTGGCGCGCGGCCTGACGCACGACCTTCCAGCCGACCTGGTCGATCCGGTTCTCAACACCTGGATCGTCGCGCGCAACGCCGGTCAGTTCATGCAGGCGCTCGCCGGCCATCCGGGCGCGCTGCGCGACTACTGGAACGCGCCCATCTTCTTTCCACATCCGCTCGCGCTCGCCTACTCGGAGCATCTGACGACGCAGGCACTGCAGATTCTTCCGGTGTACGCGCTCTCGCACAATCCGATCCTCTGCTACAACCTGCTGTTCCTCTCGACGTTCGTGCTGTCGGCGTTCGGGATGTTCCTGTTCGTGGACGAGCTGACCGGCGATCGTCTGGCCGCCTTTCTCGCGGGTCTCGCGTTCGCCTTCGCGCCGTACCGGATCGGATCACTCGCGCACCTGCAGGTGCTCTCGTCCGCGTGGATGCCGCTCGCGCTCTATGGATTCCGCCGCTTTTTCGCGACGCGGCGTCTCGCACCGCTTGCAGGCGGCGCGGCCGCGTGGATCGCGCAGAATCTCTCGTGCGGCTACTACCTGCTGTTCTTCAGCCCGGTCGTCGCGCTGTATCTCGCGTGGGAGATCACGGCACGGCGGTTGTGGCGCGACAAAACACTCGGCGCGCACCTCGTCGGCACAGTCGCCGTCGTCGCGGCGGCGACGCTGCCGTTTCTGCTGCCGTACCTGGATCTGCGGCGCCTCGGTTTCAGCCCGAGAACCATCGACGAGACGCGCAAGTTCAGCGCCGACGTCTACGGATACTTCACCGCCGATATTCACCTGCGCCTGTGGGGCCCGCTCGCCCACGCATGGCCGTCTCCCGAGGGCTCGGTGTTCCAGGGCGTCGTCGTCGCCGTGCTGGCAAGCGCGGCGATCGCGTTCGCGTGGACGTCTGCGCGACTGGACGTGAACGGTTCTCCGTCGACGGGCACGCGCGCGGCAGGGTGGACGCTTGTCGCCGCGATGGCGGTCGCGGTGGGCCTGATGCTCGGATGGCCGATTCGGGTACCGTCGACGCATCCGATCATCAAAATCACCGAGCTCGATCGCGAGCTGGCGGTCGCCGCGATGGTGACGCTGGGCCTGCTCGCTTCTTCGGCATACACGCGCGCGATGGCGCGGCGCGGATTGGCGTCGCCGATCGCCTTCCTGCTGACGACGACGCTGCTGGCGGCGGCGATGTCGTTCGGACCGACGATCGTGGCGCGCGGGCGCATCGTGGAGGAAGGCACGTTATACGCGCTGTGCTACCGGAACGTGCCCGGCTTCGACGGACTCCGCGTGCCGGCGCGTTTCGCGATGATCGTCGCGTTCGGCCTGGCGGCGCTCGCCGGCTGTGGTGCCGCGGCGATCGGACGCAACGCGCGCGGCCGCCGTCTGGCGTGGGCGGCGTGCGCGCTGATCGTCGTCGAAGGATTCGCGGTGCCGATTCCGATCAACGCCAACGACACGACCTACAAGCAGACGCACCTCGCGGCGCTGCCGGACGCGTTGACGCCGCTCGACACGCCGCCGCCGGTCTACGCGTTCGCCGCGCGGCTGCCGGCGTCGAGCGTGCTGCTCGAGCTGCCCCTGGGCGAGCCGGCCTTCGATGTGCGCTACATGTTCTATGCGCTGGCGCACGGACATCCGCTGGTCAACGGCTATAGCGGCGGGTCGCCTGATGGGTACATGCTGCTCAGCGAAACGTTGAAGGACTTCGCCACCTCACCCGATCGCGCCTGGCGCGCCGTCGAGTCGTCTGGCGCGACGCACGTCATCGTCCACGAGGGCAGCTACGAGCCGGGGCGCGGGCCGCTGATCACGAATTGGCTCATCGCGCACGGCGCCCGCGCGGTCGGCGTCTTCGGATCCGATCGCGTCCTCGCCGTGAGCGAGTAGTCGCCGATCGACGCACCCCAGCCGCAGTTCGGCCCATCGAGAGTCCGGCGAAATTTCGGCGGCATCGCTTTTGATGGCGTTCTGGATCGAACGCGAGCTTTTTCCACCTGGCGCGGTGAAAAGTTCGCTCTTGAGCAGAATCGCGATGCTGCGTTGGTACCGACGCCGGAACGCACCGAGCATATTTGGGGACCTCACGGTCGTCGGCTTTGTGCTCGTACAGTGTCTGGACGGGGTGTTCACCTATCTGGGCGTGAGAACGTGGGGGCCCGGGATCGAAGCGAACCCGATCATCAGCTCGGCGATGACGTTCGCGGGACTTGGCGTCGGCCTGGCTGGAGCCAAACTGATCGCGGTCGGGTTCGGCATCATTCTCCATTTGCGCCGCACCCACGTCATCGTCGCCGTCCTGACGGCGTTCTACCTCGCGGCCGCGATCGTCCCGTGGACGACGCTGTTCCTCGCCCGATAGCGCGTTGCCCTGTCCGTTGGACCGCGACGCCTGCGCGGGCCGGCCTTCCCAGTCATATACTGAAGACGCCGCGTTGCCGTTCCTACCACGGCAATAAACCAACGACACACCGACAAAAGACCGACGAACACATGACAATGCGCAGCGACCCACTGGGCTATCTCACAACCGAGCTCGACGCGCTGAAGGCGCAGGGCCTCTATCGGCACCTGCGCGTGCTCGACGATGAGCAAAAGGCCAAGACGACGTTCGACCACCATCAAGTCGTCAATCTCTCCTCCAACAACTATCTCGGCCTCACGACCCATCCGCGGCTGCGCGAGGCTGCGCTCGAGGCGACGCGGCGATTCGGCGTCGGATCGGGATCGGTTCGCACGATCGCCGGCACCATGGAAATTCACATGGAGCTCGAACGGCGGCTCGCCGAGTTCAAGCAGACCGAGGCAGTCGTCGTGTTCCAGAGCGGCTTCGCGGCGAACGCCGGCACCGTCGCCGCCGTATTGAACAAAGAGGACGTCGTCGTCTCCGACGCGCTGAATCACGCGAGCATCATCGACGGCTCCCGCCTGAGCCGCGCGACGATCAAGGTGTTTCCACACAAGGACGTCGACGCGGCGCGTCAGGTGCTGCGCGATCTGCCTGCGGGACAGCGCAAGCTGCTGATCACCGACGGTGTGTTCAGCATGGACGGCGACCTCGGCGCGCTGCCGGACTTGTGCGCGCTCGCCGAAGAATACGGCTGCATCATGATGGTCGATGACGCGCACGCGAGCGGTGTATTCGGGAGCAACGGGCGCGGCACGGTGGATCATTTCGGCATGCACGGGCGCGTCGACATCCAGGTTGGCACGCTGTCGAAGGCGATCGGCGCGCTTGGCGGCTATGTGGCGGGAAGCCGCGCGCTGATCGAGTTCCTGTACCACCGGGCGCGCCCGTTTCTGTTCTCGACCTCGCATCCGCCGGCGGTGGCAGCTGCGTGCATCGCCGCGATCGACGTGCTGATGGAGGAGCCGCAGATCATCGATCGGCTGTGGGAGAACACGCGCTTCTTCAAGTCCGGGCTCAGTGCGCTCGGATTCGACACGGGCTTGAGCGAGAGCCCGATCACGCCGGTGATTGCCGGTGAAGGGGCGCTGGCGATGAAGTTGTCGGACCGCCTGTTTCAGGAAGGCGTGTTCGCACAAGGGATCGCGTTTCCGACCGTGGCGCGCGACAAGGCGCGCGTGCGCACGATCGTCACCGCGACGCACACGCGCGACGAGCTGCAGTTCGCGCTCGATGTGTTCGCAAAAGTCGGACGCGAACTGAGCATCATCTGAAGGGGGGTCGTACCCCTTTTTACGTGGATTAAAAAAAGGGTACGGCCCGCCCTTGTCAGGAGCACCCGCGTGAGGCAGTCCGGCCGGCTGGCGGAGTTCCTCGACACCTACACGAAGGATCTGAAGGCCGAAGATCTGCAACGCCTCTTCACGCGCGACACGCGGGAGGCGTACAACTTCTTCGCACGGCATCTCGACTTCGCGTCGCTCGACGGCTTGCCGCGCCACCGCCGATGGGCCGCGAAGCTGCGGCTGCTGTTCTTCGCGTTCACGCTCAGGCTGTCGCCGGCACGCCGCGTGGTGTACGGGGCGGCGCTGTTCACGGCGGCCATCGGACTCTTCGATCTCCTGCGGCTGAACGTCGCCGACGCGTCGATCGGACCCGTCACCGTGGTCCTGCCGGGCATCGCGATCCCGAACGGCGCCGGATCGCTGATCGTCGCGTTCGTGCTGATGAACCTGCTCGTGCTGCTCGAGGTCGCCGATCGGCTCTCGCTGAAGAACGATCTCGAGATCGCCCGCGAGATCCAGCAGGCGATGCTGCCGGACGGCATCTACCGCGCCGACGGCGTCGAGACGCTCGGGTTCAGCCGCCCCGCGAATACGGTCGGCGGCGACTTCTACGACATCCTGCCGCTCGGCGACGGACGCGTCGTGATCGCGGTCGGCGACGTCGCGGGCAAAGGCAGCCCGGCGGCGCTGTTGATGGCCCTGCTTCTCGCCATGATGCGCACGCTGGTGGACGAGCGGCTCGAACCGGCGGCGCTGATGGCGCGTCTGAACGTGCAGGTCGTGCGCCACTCCCCGGGCAGCCGCTTCATCACGCTGTTCTATGGTGTGTTTCAACCGGCGACGGGCGAGCTGGTGTATGTGAACGCCGGGCACATGCCGCCGCTCGTGCTGCGCTCGGACGGCACGTGTCAGCGGCTGACCGATGGCGGCATCGCGCTCGGCATGTTCGACGCGTCGACGTACACGGCGGGCCGGATGCTGCTGCGCCCCGGCGAGCTCGTCGCGGTGTACAGCGACGGGATCACGGAGGCCGAGAACCCGTCCGGGCAACCTTTTGACGATCAGGGGCTCGAGGCGGCGCTGATGGCGAATCGGGCGGACCCGCTGCCGGCCATCGGCGCGGCAGTGGTTCGCGCCGTCGAACTGCACACCGCGGACACCCGCTTCGCCGACGATCTGACCATTTTGCTGCTGCGGTCGAGCGCTCCGTAAAAGGGGACGGGAGTCTTTTCGAACCCGCGCCCAAAAGTGCGGATTTCACCACAAGATGTTAAACGCGGGCCCAAAAGCGGCTGAAAAGCGGGCCGGAAAAGGGGACGGGCGTCGTTTTCGGCAGATCCGCTACCGGGTGCCCTGAAATGACTCCCGTCCCCTTTTCCGGCCCGCGCACGCGCGGTGTCTAATGAAGGTGTTTCGGCACAGTTCCTGACAGATGCGAACGCTGCGCTCGTGGATCGGAACGCTCGCGGTGATCGGGCTGGCAACGTGCGCCGCGACGGCGGACGTTCGCGCCGCGCAGACACCCGCGGTCGATGGCGTGTCGGCGCTCGTGCACCAGCTCGAGCTCATCGTGCAGAACGCGGATGCGCCCGCGTTTCTCGCGCTGCTGGCCGGCGGCGTCGATCGCGATCGCGCCGTCGCGTTCGCCTCGTCCGAGCTCCCGCCTGGTGCCACGCGCGTCGTCATTCACGAGCGCGATCGCGAGCCGCTGGCGGGGACGCTGCCGGGCAATGGCTTTCGCCTGGTGCTCGACGTCTTCGCCGAACACGGATCCCGCGCACGCATTGCCACCTGGCGACTCGACGTCAAGCGCACGCGCGATCCGAAGACGCCCGACGACGCCGGCGCCTGGAGCGTCGTCGACGAAGACCGGCTGAACGCCGTCGAGAGCCTCTATAAAATCGCGCTCGATCCCACCAAGCAGTACGACGCGCACAATCTCGTGATTGCGGCGGAAGATCTCGAGCTGTCGCTGATCGAAGGATCGGTGTTCGTGTCGGGCACGGATCAGGGAGTCACAGGCGTCGTGCTGCTGGGCCGCGGCGAAATGCGCTTTCATCCAGCGCCGCAGACCGAGAAGGGGCAGGTCAAGATCTTCTGCGGCTCCGATACGCTGAACACGCGCTTCGACGCCGCGTATCTGCGCATGAACCCGTCGGACTTCGAGTCGTTCGTGTCGTCGAGCCAGATCAGCGCGCGGCCGGTCGATTCGCGCGCGTTCCGCCACGCGGACGACGTCTTTCGCGAAGAGTCGCCGAAATCGTTCGCGCTCGATCTCGGCGATTTGAGCCGCGAACCGTGGTCGCTGCTGCCGGCGCCGGGCGATTTTCTCGCCGAAGTGCACACGCGGCGCTTCGACTCGCTCACCTACGCGCGGTCCGCGGCCGAAGCCGAGGACATCACGCTGTTCGATCGCCGGCACCGGCACAACATCGCGCTGTATGCGTCCGCGGAGAAGATTGCGCGCAACGGCCGCTTCTACAACGAGGACGACCTCGCCGACTACGACATCCTCGACTACGACATCGACGTCAGCGTCTCGCCCGATCGCGAGTGGATCGACGGACGCGCGCAGCTGCGTCTGAAAATCAAGAATTACGGCCTCGGCGCGCTCACGCTGCACCTCGCCGACTCGCTCGTCGTGCAGTCGATCGTCAGCGATCAGTTCGGCCGGCTCTTCGGCATCCGCGTCAAGAATCAAAACGCGCTCGTGATCAACCTGCCGACGATGCAGCCGCGCGACAAGATCCTGTCGCTGACGATCGCGTACGGCGGGCGTCTCCCGCCGCAGGCGGCCGATCGCGAGACGATCGGCGCGTTCGGCGACCCGGCGCAGCGCGGTCAGGTGCAGGAGGAGGTGCCCACCGTGCTGCCGGAGCCGAGCTTTCTCTACAGCAGCCGCAGCTTCTGGTATCCCCAGGGACAGGTCACCGATTACGCCACGGCGACGCTGCGGGTGAACGTGCCGGCCGCGATGGGGTGCGTCGCCAGCGGCGCATCGCTCGCGGGCTCGCCGCTGCTGCTCGCCGCCAAGGATCCAGCCGCCGCGCGCAAGCTGTACCTGTTCCGCGCCGCGCAGCCGATCCGCTATCTGGCGCTGCTCATCAGCCGGTTCGTGCAGGTGGAGTCGGTGACGGTGGCGTTCGATCAGACCGACGCTGCCGTGAAAGACGATGGAGCGCTGCCGCCGATGGCGGGGCCGATCGGCCACAGTCTGGATCTCGCGATTGAGGCGAACCCTCGTCAGGCGCAGCGCGGTCGCGAGATGTCGGACCGTGCGATCGATATCGCGCAGTTCTACGTGTCGCTCCTCGGCGACGCACCGTATCCGAGCTTCACGATAGCGCTGGTCGAAAGCGAGCTGCCCGGCGGCCACAGTCCCGGCTACTTCGCCGCGCTCAATCAGCCGCTCCCCACGTCGCCGTTCGTCTGGCGCAACGACCCGGTGGCGTTCTCGAATTTTCCGGAATTCTTTCTCGCGCACGAGATCGCGCATCAGTGGTGGGGACAGGCCGTCGGCTGGCGCAACTACCACGAGCAGTGGCTGAGCGAAGGCTTCGCGCAGTACTTCGCCGCGCTGTATGCCCAGCATCTTCGCGGCGACGAAACCTTCATGGGCATCCTGCGCCAGCTGCGCCGATGGAGCCTCGACACGAGCGACAGCGGACCGGTCTATCTCGGGTACCGGCTCGGGCACATCCGCGGCGACAGCCGCACGTTCCGCGCGCTCGTCTACGACAAGGGCGCCGCCGTGCTCCACATGCTGCGGCGGCTCGTGGGCGACGACGCATTCTTCCGCGGCGTGCGCCGCTTCTATCGGACCGAACGCTTTCACAAGGCGGGCACCGAGGGCTTCCGGCTCGCGATGGAACAGGAGGCGGGCCGGCCGCTCGACCGGTTCTTCGAGCGCTGGATCTACGGCTCGACGCTCCCGAAGCTGAGATTCAGCTATCGCGTGGAGGGCTCTGACGTGCTGCTGCACGTCGAACAGCTGGGCGAGATCTTCGACGTGCCGATCACGGTCACACTCGAGTACGCGGATCGCAAGCCGGTCGACGTCACCATCCCGGTCACCGACCGCACGGTCGAGCGGCGGATCGCGCTGATCGGCACGCTGCGCGGCGCGGAGATCAGCAAGGACGATGGGTCGCTCGCCGAGATCGTGAAAGGCTGACGCGCGCGTCGCGCCGCCATCGACCTCACGAAATTCCACCACAGAGGCACAAAAGCGCTGCCGATTCGGCGACGAAAACGCACCGTCTGGAATCGCCCCGCCAAGAACCGCTATCATCGTAAGGTTATGGACACCGTCACGCTGACCATCGATGGCCGTCAGGTCACCGTTGAAAAAGGAAAGACCGTCCTCCAGGCGGCAATCGAGAGCGGCATCTCCGTTCCCTACTACTGCTATCACCCCGGCATCGGCATCGACGGCTCCTGCCGCGTCTGCGTCGTCAAGATCGAGAAGATGCCGAAGCTGCAGACGTCGTGCTCGACCGTGGCGACCGACGGCATGATCGTGCAGACGAGGACCCCCGAGGTGGTCGGCGCGCGCGCGGGCGTGTTCGAGTTCCTGCTGATCAATCATCCGCTCGACTGCCCCGTCTGCGACAAGGGCGGCGAGTGTCCGCTGCAGGATTTCTCGTACACGTTCGGACCGGATCAGAGCCGCATGGATTTCCCGCGGCGCGAGTTCGACGGCAACGGCGTCAAGGCCGACGTCGACTTCGGGCCGACGCTGATGTTGAACCGCAACCGGTGCATCCTCTGCACGCGGTGCGTCCGTTTCATGCGCGACGTCGACGGCGACGCGCAGATCAACGTCATCGACCGCGGCTACGGCGGACAGATCGCGACCTTCCAGGAAGAAGGCGTGCACTCGCTGATCTCTGGAAACCTGATGGACGTGTGTCCGGTCGGCGCGATCACGACGCGGGACTACCGTTTCAAGGCGCGTCCCTGGGACAATCCGGTGGCGGTCGACACGATTTGCACACAGTGCGCCAAGGGATGCAACGTCACGGCGTGGTTGAAGGCGAAGCCGGAGTGGGCGAAGGGCGCGCAGCTCGTGCGCTTCACACCGCGGCTGAATCCGGCGGTGAACAACTTCTGGATGTGCGACATCGGCCGTTTCGAGTACCACTGGATCGAGGGCGAGGATCGCATCCGCAAGCCGCTGGCGCGCGTCGACGATCTGCAGCAGCCGGTGTCGTGGCACGAGCTGCACTCCAAGCTGCGCGATCGCCTCGCCGCCGCCGGCCGGGCGAATCCGGAAGGCGTGCAGTTCCTGCTGTCGGCGCACGCGTCGCATGAGGAGTTCTTCCTCTTCCGCCGCCTCACGGAGGAGCTCGTCGGCGAGAACGGACCGAACGCCGTGCACGTGAGCTGGCGGTACCGGCCGAAGGCGCAGCCCGAACGCACCACCTTCAAGGTGCCCGCCGTGGACGCGCCGAACGTGAACGGCGCCCGGATCTTCGGACTGGCGGCGGGCGGTGTCGGCGACGAGGTGCGCGACGCCGACATCGCGGCGTTGCGCAAGGCGGTCGAGTCCGGCGGCGTCTCGGCCTTGTACGTCTTCGATCCGGGACCCGATGGCTCGATCGGCGACACGAAATGGATCGTCGACGCGCGGGCGGCAGGCACGCTGCCGCTGTTGATCGTGCAAGGCGTGCTGTTGAACGCGCTCGCCCGCGCCGCGGACTTCGTCCTCCCCGGCGCATCCTACGTCGAGAAAGAGGCGTCTTACACCAACGAGCACGGATTGCTGCAGGGCACCGCGCGCGCAATCGCGCCGCCCGGCGACGCGATGGAGGACTGGCAGGTGCTGGTGAACCTCAGCGCCGCGCTCGGCGTGCCGTTCGACTACACCGCCGCCGCCCACGTGCGAGGCGATATCGCGCATCGCATGCCGGGCGTCGCCGCGCTCGACGGATTGACCACCCTCACGTTCGCCCGGCCCATGGCCGCAAGCCATTGGCTGCAGAACTCGAACCCGTCGGAGCGTTGGAAGTGGGACTTCATGTTTCAGGATCTGCCGCCGGTGAAAGGCGACCTCGATCCATCGTCGCTGCCGTTCCCGCCGGGCGCCATTCCGCTCAGAGAAGTGAAGTAATGGACGCCGGATTTGGGAGTTCGGGACCGGTGTCGGGATTCCTTAGTCGATTCCCAAATCCCGAATTCTCAATTCCGTTCCTGATTGCGTGCGGCGCGGTGCTGATGCTCGGCAGCGGCGCCTCCGCACAGATTCGCCGCCCGAAAGCCGACGTCACGCCGGTCGCCGCGCGCACGGCCGTTCACGCCGGCGATCGTGTGAGGCTGGCGCTGAAGGTGTCGCTCCCCGAAGGACTGCACACCCAGTCCAACAAGCCGCGCGATCCGACGCTCATCCCGACCGTCCTCACGATCGACGCGCAGCCCGGAGTAAGCGTCGACGAGATTGTCTTTCCGCCGTCCACGGATCTGAAGCAGGCCGGGCTCGATCAGCCGCTCGCCGTGTTCGAGCGGGAGTTCGCGATCGGCGTGGAGGCCGCGCTCGGCGCGAAGGTGCCGGCAGGCGACCTCGTGATTCCGGCGCACCTGCGCTATCAGGCGTGCGACTCGAACCTCTGCTACGCGCCGTCGACCGCCGATGTGCAGTGGACGCTGCGCGTCGTCGCGAATGCGACGCCGCTCGATGGCGCGCCTCCCGATCCAGTGTTCGCGCAGATCGCCTTCGGCCGCGGTGAAAAACCCGCGTCGCCCCCGGCGCCCGCGCCGGCCGCCGCCGCGTCTGCGCCTGGAGGCGATGGACTCGCGCAACTCGACGGGTTCACGACGCTCGGCACGACGGGCGGCTACATCGGCAGCGCTGAATTCCTGAAGTTCATTCACGACGCGGAGCACGGTGTGAAGCCGCGCGGCATGTTCGAGGGCCGCGGCCCGCTGGCGATTCTGCTCATCGTGCTGATCGGCGGCTTCGCGCTGAACCTGACGCCGTGCGTGCTGCCGATGGTGCCGATCAACCTCGCGATCATCGGCGCGGGCGCACAGGCCGGGTCGCGCGCGCGCGGCTTCCTCCTCGGATCCGCGTACGGCGGCGCGATGGCCCTGGTCTACGGCGTGCTCGGCCTGGTGGTGATCCTCACGGCGGGCACGTTCGGCACCATCAATGCTTCGCCGTGGTTCAACGTGGGCATCGCCGTCCTCTTCGTCGTGCTCGGTCTGGCGATGTTCGACGTGATCCTGATCGACTTCTCCAGCTTCTCGAGCGGCTTCCGCACGAGCGAGTCGAGTCGCGGGACGTTCCTCGTCGCGTTCACGATGGGCGCGGTCGCCGCCCTGCTCGCCGGCGCGTGCGTCGCGCCGGTCGTGATTCAGGTGGTGCTCTTCTCGAGCAACTTGTACGCAACCGGCACCACGCTGGCGCTCGCGCTTCCCTTCTGCCTCGGCATCGGGATGGCGCTGCCGTGGCCCGTCGCCGGCGCCGGCCTCGCGTCGCTGCCCAAACCGGGCATGTGGATGGTCCGCGTCAAGCAGGCATTCGGCGTCCTGATCATCGTTACCGCGGCCTACTACGGCTATGTCGCGTACGATTTGTTCTCGAGCCGCTGGGTGGATCCCGCCGCCGTGACGTCGAGCGTGGAGGCGCAATTGAAAGAGGGATGGACGCCGTCGCTGGCGGCCGGACTCTCCACCGCGAAACGCGAACAGAAGCCAGTGCTCATCGACATGTGGGCGACCTGGTGCAAGAACTGCCTCACCATGGACAAGACGACGCTGGCGAGCGCGGAGGTGAAAGCGGCGCTCGCGGGCTACGTGAAGGTGAAGTATCAGGCGGAACAGCCCGATGCGTCGCCGGCGAAAGACGTCATGAAGCGGTTCGACGCGGTGGGCCTGCCAACTTACGTAATCCTTAGGCCAAAGCCCTGACTAAACCGCAGGCGCTTGATTCGGCGCCGGCCTGAATTTAGAGTACTGACAATCAACTTCGCCTGATGTCCGCCGTCGACTTTGCGCCGTTTCGCCGTTTGATCGTGCGCACGAGCACGCTGTTGTTCGTGTGCGTGCTGCTGTGCGTCCCCGGCCTGACGCGCGCCGGTCAGCATGTCAGCACGACGCAAGGCCCCACCCTCAGCTTCGCCAAGAGCACCGACTTTCCGCCAAAGAAGATCACAATCGAGCACGTGAGCCTGATCGTCTCGTGGTCCGAGCTGACGTGCGCCGACTCGGATGTCCGCGTGTTCGTGCGTCCGATCGACACGACCCCGCCGCCGGCTTTCCCCGGTTTCGCTCCCCGTCCGCTGCGCGCTCCACCCGTCCCGGCTCTCTCGTAACGTCCAGTTTTCACGATCGAACGGAAAGCGTTCGGGCCTGAACCGCCCGGATTGGAGTGTGTCGAGTTGGCTCTGCTTACCGCCGAGTTGATTGACCAGTATGCGCGCTTGAATAGCGCGACCGTCGCGAACGCGATCGAGACGTTCGGGTTGCGCCTGCGCAACGAGGGCTTCGCCGATGGCTCGGTGCGCTGCCTGACGCCGTCGCTGCCGCCGGTGGTCGGCCACGCCGTCACGGCGCGCATCCGCTGCTCGTCGCCGCCGCCGGTCGGCCATCGTTATCACGACCGCACCGATTGGTGGAACTTCATCGTCGGCTTCCCGGCGCCGCGCATCGTCGTGGTGCAGGACGTCGACGAGCGCGTCGGGTTTGGCGCGTTCGTCGGCGATCTCCACGCGGCGATTCTGCAGGCGCTCGGGTGCGTCGCGTATGTGACGAATGGAGCCGTGCGCGACACGGACGCGGTGGGCGCGACCGGTTTCCGGATGTTCGCATCGCACGTCGGCGTGTCGCACGCGTTCGCGCACATTCTGGATTTCGGCGGACCGGTCGAGATCGGGGGGCTGCCGGTGGCGACCGGCGACCTGCTGTTTGGGGACGCGGGCGGCGTGCTCTCGGTGCCCGATGCGATCGCCGGGGACATCCCGGGCGCGGCCGCGGACATGCTGAACACGGAAAAAGAGGTCATCGCATTCTGCAGGTCGCCGCGGTTCTCGATTGAACGCCTGCGCGAGCTGGTGAGAGGTTTGGAATGAGCCATGAGATCGTGCGTCGAGTGGGACTGGCGGCGGCGCTGGCGGCGTGCAGCGTCGGCGCCGCATGCTCGCGTCCGCGGGCGGCCGAAGCGGCGGCCGAGCCGCCGGCGGTGGCGGTGGCGAAGATCGCGCGAGGCGAACTGGGACAGACCCTGACGCTGGCGGCCGAATTCCGTCCGTTTCAGGAGGTGGAGATTCACGCGAAGGTCGCGGGATACGTGAAGGCGATCAACGTGGACGTCGGCGATCGCGTCAGCGCCGGACAGCTGCTCGCGGTGCTCGAGATTCCCGAACTGCAGGACGAGATGACGCAGGACGAGGCGGGCGTCAAGCACAGCGAGGAGGAAGTGAAGCGCGCGCAGGCGGATTTCGAACGGACGGAGTCGGCGCACGAGGTGGCACACCTGGCGTCGACGCGATTGAACGCCGTCATGAAACAGCGGCCGAATCTCGTCGCGCAGCAGGACATCGACGAGGCGCTCGGGCGCGACCGGGTGGCCGAGGCGCAGGTCGCGACGGCGAAGGCCGCTCTGGCGTCGGCGCAGGAACAGCTGGCGGTGTCGAAGGCGACGCAGAGCAAGACGAAGACGCTCTTCGGCTACGCGCGCATCACCGCACCGTTCGCCGGCGTCATCACGCATCGCTACGCGGATACCGGCGCGATGATCCAGGCCGGCACTTCTTCGCAAACACAGGCGATGCCGGTCGTCCGCCTGTCGCAAAACAACCTGCTCCGGCTGATCATTCAGGTGCCCGAGTCCGCCGTCCCGGTCATTCACGTGGGCGAGCCGGTCGACGTGAAGGTCACCTCGCTCAACCGTACGTTCGCAGGCAAGATCGCGCGCTTCGCCGACAAGCTCAACCCCGATACGCGGACGATGGAGACGGAAGTGGACGTGCCGAACCCGACGCTGACGCTCGTGCCGGGCATGTACGCGTACGCATCGATCTCGGTCGCTCATGCGCCGTCGGTCCTCATCGCGCCGGTCGAGGCGGTCGATCGCACCGGCGACAAGGCGAGCGTGATGGTGGTCGGTCCGAACGGGAAGCTCGAGTCGCGAACGGTCACCATCGGCATCGAGTCGCCCGATCGCGTCGAGATCCGTTCGGGAGTGCGTGAGGGAGAGCTCGTGGCGATCGGCAACCGCGCGCAGTTGAAAGCGGGCGAGACGGTTTCGCCGCAGCTGATGACGCCGGCGGCCGCGGAAGGAAACCGCTGATGTCCGGTTTTTCCATCCGCAATCCCTACTTCATCATCGTCGTCTCGCTGATCGCGGCGGTGATCGGGCTGACCAGCGTAGTGCGTATGCCGGTCGACCTGTTTCCCGACATCAACATTCCGGAAGTGGTCGTCGCGACGTTCTATACGGGCATGCCGCCGGAACAGATCGAGACGGACATCACCGGGCGCTTCGAGCGGTTTTTCACGCTGGGCGCCGGCATCGATCACATGGAGTCGCGATCGTTGCCGGGCGTGAGCATCATCAAGGTCTACTTTCAGCCCGGCACCAACGCGGACTCGGACGTGAACGAAATTTCGAATCTCGCGATGGCGGACCTCCGGCGACTGCCGCCGGGCACGCTGCCGCCGATCGTGCAGAAATTCGACGCATCGAGCCTGCCCGTCTGCCTCATTACGCTGAAAGGCGAGGGGCTGAACGAAACGCAGCTCCGCGATCTCGGGCAGTTCGCCGTGCGCAATCAGCTCGCCGGCGTGTCCGGCGCGTCCGTGCCGCCGCCGTTCGGCGGCAAGTACCGCCAGATCATGGTGTACGTCGATCCGGCGAAGCTGCAGTCGTACCAACTGAGCCCGATGGACGTCGTGCGGTCGGTGAACAACGCCAACCTGATCCTGCCGTCCGGCGACGTGAAGATCGGCCCGTACGACTACACGATTTTCACGAACAGCCAGTTCCGGACGATTCCTGAAATCGATCAGATTCCGCTGAAAACCGTCGGGCGATCGACGGTGACCGTCGGCGACATCGGCCACGCGGAAGACGCGCATCAGATCCAGAACAACATCGTGACGGTGGACGGGCAGCCGTCGGTCTACCTGCCCGTCATGAAGCAGGGCGGCGACACCAATACGATAGCGGTCGTCGACGGCGTCAAGGATCTCGTCGGCCGGCTGGTGGACGTGCCGAAGGCGCTGACGCCCAAAGTCGTGTTCGATCAATCGCTCTTCGTCAAGCGCGCGATCGAGACGCTGATCGACGAAGGCGGCATCGGCCTGACGCTCACGGCGATCATGGTGCTGGTGTTCCTCGGCAGCTTTCGCGCGACGGTCGCGGTGTTCCTGTCGATTCCGCTCTCCGTGCTGACCGCGCTCATCGCCTTGTACATGGGCGCCAGCTCGATCAACACGATGATTCTGGCCGGGTTCGCGCTCGTGTTCTCGCGGCTGATCGACAACGCGGTGATCGTGCTCGAGAACATCTTCCGGCACATGGAGATGGGCGAGCCGCCCGATGTCGCGGCCGAGAAAGGGGGCGACGAAGTGGCGCTCGCCGTGCTCGCCGCGACGCTCACCAGCTCGATCGTGTTCTTTCCCGTGACCTTCCTCTACGGCGTGAGCCGCTTCCTGTTCTCGGCGCTGGCGCTCGCCGTGGTGCTGTCGCTGTTCGCGTCGTACTTCGTCGCGATGACGGTGGTGCCGCTCTTCTGCGCGAAGCTGATCAAGGCGCCGCACCATGCTCCTTCATCCGACGCCCCTGTCGAGGCCGCCGCGGCGGCGGCGCACGCCGGCTGGATGGAGCGCTTCAACGCGGGGTTCTCGGCGCGGTTCGAACGCATGCTCGTATCGTACGAGACGCGCGTGCGCGCGTCGCTGAAACACCCGGGCCTGGTGCTCGCCGCGGTCGCCGCACTGTTCTGTGCGAGCCTGCTCCTCTACCCATTACTGGGCGTCGCCTTCTTCCCGCGCACCGATGCCGGACAGTTCGTCGTCAACCTGAAGTCGCCGTCGGGCAGCCGCATCGAGGTCTCCGCGGCGGATGTGCAGAAGGTCGAAGGCATCATCCGACAGGTGGTCGATCCGCACGACCTGGACTTGATCGTGTCGAACATCGGCGTGATCCCCGGCTTCTCATCGATCTACACGAGCAACGCCGGGCCGCACACGTCCACGATCCAGGTGGCGCTCAAGGAGGATCACAAGATCGGCAGTTATGTGTACATGGCCCGCGTGCGGAGTGCGCTTCGACGGCAGCTGCCCTACCTGAGCGCCTACTTCCAGTCGGGCGGCATGGTGGACGCCGTGCTCAACCAGGGCCTGCCCGCGCCGATCGACGTGCAGCTGAGCGGATCGAACATCGACGCGGTCTTCAAGGCCGCGAACGGCGTGGCGGCCGACATTCGCAAGCTGTCCGGCGTCAGCGACGTCTACATCCCGCAGGACATCGACTACCCGTCACTGCGCCTCGACATCAACCGCGAGCGCGCCGGCGAGCTCGGGCTCGATCAGCGGGAGGTCGTCGACAACGTCATCACCTCGCTCACGTCGAACCAGATGATCGCGCCGAGCTACTGGGTGGATCCGAAGAGCGGGAACGATTACATGCTCACGGTGCAGTACCCCGAAGGGCAGATTCACAATCTCCTCGATCTGCGAGGCATTCCGCTCCACTCCGGGCGGCTGAAGGATCCCGCCCTCCTCGACGCCGTGACGACGATTACGCCGCTCAAGTCGCCGACCGAGATCGATCACTATCAGATTCAGCGCGTGATCGACATTTACGTGAATCCGGCGGGCGAAGCGCTCGGCGGCCTCGCCAGCGGCATCCAGTCGGTCATCGACGGGACGCGGCTGCCGACAGGCGTGCGCATCGCCATGCGCGGCATGGTGCAAGGCATGCGGGCGTCGTTCTACAGCTTCGGCGTCGGGCTGATTCTGGCGCTCGTCCTCCTGTACCTCATCCTGGTCGCGCAGTTCCGATCGTTCACGGACCCGGCGCTCATTCTCCTGGCCGTGCCGCCCGGCATCACCGGCGTCCTGCTCGCGCTCTTTCTCACCGGCACGACGGTGAACGTGCAGTCGCTGATGGGCGTGGTGATGATGGTCGGCATGGTGGTGTCGAACAGCATCCTCATCGTGGAATTCACCCATCGCCTGCAGGACGATGGGATGCCGCTGCTCGACGCGGTGGTCAACTCCTGCCGCATCCGACTGCGGCCGATCCTGATGACCTCGATGGCGACGGTCTTCGGTTTGATCCCGATGGCGCTGAAGCTCGGGACCGGAAGCGAGGCGTACGCACCGCTGGCGCGCGCGATTATCGGGGGGCTGATCGCCTCCGTCGCGCTCACCGTCTTCATCGTCCCCGCCGCGTATCTGATGGTGTACCGGCGTCAAGCGGCGCGCGTCGCCGGTGCGGAGGCGCGATGATCGCGGGACGTCGATGGATCGTCGCGGTGGCAATGACGATGGCGGCTTCGCCGCTGGCCGCGCAGACGCCGCAGCGGCTGTCGCTGAAGGATGCGGAGCAGCAGGCGCTCGCAAACCACCCGCAATTGCTCGCTGCCCAGTACACGGCGCAGGCGGGCACCGCGAACGTTCGCGAGGCGCGATCGGCGTACTTCCCGACCGTCTTCGGCAGCGTCACCGGAGCGGACGCGCAGAACGGCAGCCGCATTGCGGCCGGCGGGTTGAACAATCCAATCATCCTCGAACGGCTGGCGACGGGCGTGTCGGCGTCGCAGCTGGTCACCGACTTCGGCCGGACGACGGATCTCGTCAAGAGCTCGACGCTCCAGTCCGACGCGCTGCAGGAGGACGCCGTGATGGGACGCGCGGAGGTGCTCCTGCGCGTCGATCGCGCGTACTTCGCCGCGCTCCGCGCGAACGCGCTGTTGACGGTGGCGGACGAAACGGTCAAGGCGCGGCAGCTCGTGGTCGATCAGGTGAGCGCGCTCGCCGCGAGCGGACTCAAGTCTGAGCTCGATCTGAGCTTCGCGAAAGTCAATCTCGCGGAAGCGCAGCTCCTGCTGCTCCAGGCGCGAAACGATCAGCAGGGCGGCTTCGCGACACTAGCGGCGGCGCTCGGCTCGCCGCAGGCGCAGACCTACGCGCTCGCCGATGAACCGGTGCCGCCGGCGCCGCCGGCCGATTCCGGATCGGTCGTCGCGCAAGCGCTGCGCGATCGGCCCGATGTTGCCGCCGAGCGATACGCGCACGAATCGGCCGCCAAGTTTGCGGACGCGGAGCGAGCGCTGTGGTTTCCCACGGTCGGCGCCGTGGCCGCGGCGGGCTTGACGCCTTATCATCAGGCGGGGCTGAACGATCAGTATTCGGCAGTCGGGATCAACGTGACGGTGCCGCTCGTCAACGGCGGCCTCTTCTCGGCGCGGCATGCGGCCGCCAGCTTCCGTGCGCTCGCGCAGGAACAGCAGGTCCACGATCTGGAGAATCGGGTCTCGCGCGACGTGCGGCTGGCGCTGCTCGACGCGCAGACCGGATTTCAGCGGCTCGATCTGACGAATCAACTGCTGGCGCAGGCGAACGAGGCGCTGGATCTGGCGACGTCGCGGTACAACCTCGGGCTCAGCTCGATCGTCGAGTTGACGCAGGCGCAGTTGAACAAGACGCAGGCCGAGATCGCGCAGGCGTCCGCGCGGTACGACTATGCGTCGCAGATGGCGGCGCTCCGGTTCCAGATGGGAAGCTTGAAATAACCCGTTCGATCAAAACCACGACGACAGAAGATACGGCTGTACGGAGATTCTTCCTGCCTTCGTGCGCTTCGTGGTTTCGTAATACGCGGTTCGTGTAGCATCGAAAGATGCGCGTCATCACCGGTCGATCGCGGGTCGCCACGAAGTACGGCATCGTCGCCGCGAGCCAGCCGCTCGCCGCGCAGGCGGGTGTGCAGGTGCTCGAACGCGGCGGCAACGCGGTGGACGCCGCCATCGCCGCCAACGCAGTGATGGGCCTCGTGGAGCCGCAATCGAACGGCATCGGCGGCGACCTCTTCGCGATCGTGTACGACGCGCGCACGGGCGCGCTGCACGGATTGAACGCCTCGGGATGGACGCCGGCCGCGCTGACGCCCATTGTCCTGAAACAACGCGGGTTCACCGAGATGCCGCAGAGCGGTATCCATACGGTCACGGTGCCCGGCGCCGTCGCCGGCTGGGAAGCGCTTCGGACGCGGCTCGGCTCACTTCCGATGTCGCAGCTGCTCGCGTCCGCGATTTTCTACGCGGATGAAGGCTTTCCGGTCTCCGATGTCATCGCCGCCGCGTGGGCATCGCTCGCCGACAAACTGGCGGCCGAACCCAACGCCTCGCAGACGTATCTGCCCGGCGGCCGTCCACCCGGGGCGGGCGAGATCTTCACGAATCGCGACCTCGCCGCCACGTTGCGGCGCATCGCCGCCAACGGCCCCGCGGGATTTTATGAAGGCGCCACGGCCGACGCGATGATCGCGATCTCGGAGGAGAAGGGCGGCACGTTGACCGCCGCCGATCTGCGCGAGATGCACGTCGAATGGATCGATCCGATCTCGACCACCTATCGCGGCTGGACGGTGCACGAGCTGCCGCCGAACACGCAGGGCATCGCAGCGCTGGCGATGCTCAACCTGATGGAACAATTTCCGCTCGGCGAGTACGGGTTCCACAGCGTGGAGGCGCTGCACGTGATGATCGAGGCGAAGAAGCTCGCGTACGCCGACATGCTGCGCTACGTCGGCGATCCGCGTTTTGCGAGCGCGCCAGTGTCGGCGATCCTGGACAAGGCGCATGCGGCAGCGCGCGCGCAGGCGATCGATCGCCGGCGTGCGGCAAGCCGCGTGGAGCCATCGGTCCTCGCCGGGCTGACGAGCTCGGCCGGCGACGACACGATCTACCTCTCAGTGATCGATCGGCACGGCAGCATCGTGTCGCTGATTCAAAGCATCTATGTCGGATTCGGCAGCGCCATCGTGCCGCCAGGCACCGGCTTCGCGCTGCACAATCGCGGCGCGCTCTTCACGCTCGAGGAGGCGCACCCGAACACGCTCGCGCCGCGCAAGCGTCCGCTGCACACGATCATTCCGGGCTTCATGGAGAAAGGCGACACACGCATCGGCTTCGGCATCATGGGCGGCTTCAACCAGGCGCAGGCCCACGCCCAATTCGTCGCCAACATCGTCGACTACGGATGCGATATTCAGGAAGCCCTCGAGGCGGGACGCTTCACCAAGGGGACGTTCGAGGGCACTGACGTGCACGTCGAGATGCTGGTGCCCGAGCCGGTCCGGCTCGGTCTCGCTGCTCTCGGACACGACGTGACCGCAGTGCCGCCGCGCACGAGCACGTTCGGACACGGACAGGCAGTGATGAGCGTCGCGTCGGGTGTGCACTTCGGCGCGTCGGAGCCGCGCCACGACGGAGCCGCGATCCCTGAGGCGCCGCCGGCGCTCGGCTAAAGCCTTCGCGCTACTCGATCCGAACAAGGCCGGCACTCGGCCGAACCCTTCGCGCGACTCGATCTGAACAAGGTCGGCGCTCGGCCGAACCCTTCGCGCAGTGCGACTGCCGTTGTAGCGCGAAGGCTTCAGCCGAGCGCAGGTTCACGCGGCAACGTCGAGCGTCAACGGC
>Ga0207657_10000777_pt1 | contig 33846 bp, 27 predicted proteins | sample KBSC33metaG_FD_184316 | JGI IMG/M metagenome (GOLD analysis project Ga0207657, IMG submission 184316) | Corn rhizosphere microbial communities from Kellogg Biological Station, Michigan, USA - KBS C3-3 metaG (SPAdes) (version 2) | ecosystem: Host-associated > Plants > Roots > Rhizosphere > Soil ...
AGCCCCAAGATCAACGGCGGGCTAGTGTGGCGCATCTTCGATACCACGCCCGACAAGACCGGCCAGCTCGCCCTGGTGGCCAAATCCGAGCTCGCCTCGCCGACGCTGCGGCTGAAGCCGGGCGATTATGTGGTGCACGTCGCCTATGGCCGCGCGCAGGCGAGCGACGCGCTCAGCGTGCGCGACGGCGCCACCAGGAAGGAGATGATCCTCGATGCCGGTGGGCTGAAGCTCAACGCCATGATCACCGGGGACCTGCCGATCCCGTTCAACCTGTTGCACTTCGACGTGTTCACCGCCGGAACCAACGAAGCCGATCGTTCGCTGGTGGCCGAGAAGATCAGCGCCGGCGACACGCTGACGCTCAATGCCGGCACCTACCACATCGTCTCCCATTTCGGCGACGTGAACGCGGTGGTGCGGGCGGATCTCAGGGTCGAGCCGGGGCAACTCACCGAGGCGACGCTCTATCAAAAGGCGGCCCAGGTCTCTTTCAAGCTGGTATCGGTGGCCGGCGGGGAGGCGATCGCCGACATCGACTGGACGGTGAAGAGCAAGGACGGCGCGACGATCTTCACCAATACCGGCACCTTCCCCGCCACAGTATTGGAAGAAGGCACCTATACGGTTGTGGCGAAACGTGGCGACAAAGTGTATAATCGCGCGTTTCAAGTCGCGGCCGGCAAGCCTGAGGACGTCGAAGTCCTGACGACTGCCAATTGAGACCTATCGCAGCACGATAAGTTCTGGCCGACAGTCCCTGCTCGCCGCTTCCGGCACCCGCGATACCTGCTGCCCTCGTCTGGGGTACTGCATGATGCTAACATGTTGTGGCCCCCTTAGGGATCGACCCAGATGTCGCAGGCCGACCGCAAACTGGTACCTATCGTATCGCTGGACGTGGTCGGCTACGCGCGGCTGGTCGAGCACAGTGAACACCAGACCCTGCGACTGGTGCGCCGCGTCTACGAAACGCTGATGGCCAGCACTATCGAGGCGCAGGGCGGCAAGGTCTTCAAGACCATGGGCGATGGCCTGCTCGCCGAATTCCAGAGCGTCGTCGCGGCGGTACAGTGGACCGCCAACCTGCAGCGCGAACTGTACCAGCGGCGGATCAAGGCACCGGGCGGCGAGATTTTCCGGGTGCGCGCCGGGGTGGTCCTCGCGGATGTGCTGGTGAGCGGCAACGACCTGTTCGGCAGCGGCATCAATATGGCGGTGCGCGTGCAAAGCCACGCCCCCCCGGGCGGGATGGCGATCACCAAGTGGATGTATCAGTATCTCGGCGGCAATACCGATCTCGTCTTCGAGGATATGGGGCCCACCGAGCTCAAGAATATTTCGCGCGCCGTGCGGCTTTACGTGTGGCATCCCGAGCAGGTGCCACGGCCCGTGCTGGTGCAGCCGCCGGTCCCCTCGGAGCGCCCGTCGGTGGTGGTGCTGCCGTTCGACAATCTCTCGGGCGAAGCCGACCAGGCCTATTTCGCCGACGCGGTAGTCGAGGAAATCACCGCGACGCTGTCGCGCATCCGGGATTTCTTCGTCATCGCCCGCAATTCGGCGTTCTCCTATAAGGGCCGGTCGGTCGACGTGCGGCAGGTGGGGCGCGAACTCGGCGTGCGCTACGTGGTCGAAGGCAGCGTGCGGCGCGTGGGAGAGCGGGTGCGGATCACGGCGCAATTGGTCGAGACCGAGACCGGCAACCACATCTGGTCCAGCCGCATCGATGGCCACGTCAACGACCTGTTCGACCTGCAGGACCGAATGGCGGCGGAAGTGGCGAGCGCGTTGCACCCCTCGATCCGGCGCGCCGAAATCGAGCGGGCGCGCTCGAAGCGCCCCGAGTCCCTCGCTGCCTATGACCTGGTGATGCGGGCCCTGCCGCATCTGTGGGCGCATCGGATGCACGAGAACCCCAAGGCCATCGCGCTGATCGAGCAAGCGCTGGCCAGCGAGCCCGACTATGGCCTTGCCGCGGCGCTCGGCGCCTGGGCGCAGGCGCAGCAGATCGCCTACAACTGGACCGACGATTTCGAGACGGCGCGCAGCAAGGGCCGGCAGATGGTGGAGACGGCCACCATGACGGTGGGCGAGGAGCCGACCGCCCTCACGGCGCTGGCGGCAGCGATCACGCTGCTCGGCGGCGATGTGCGGCAGGCCGTCACCTTTGCCGACAAGGCTCTCGTGCTCGACCCGAACCACGCCTGGGCGTGGATGCGGCGCGGCTTTGGCATGATCTATCTCGGCGAACCCGAGGAAGGGTTGAAGTCGCTGGAGCGCGCCAGCCGGCTCAGCCCGCTCGACCCGTTCGCGTTCAACAGCCAGATCGGCATGGGGCTCGCCAATTTCTCCCTCGGGCGGCTCGACGAGGCGGTCGTCTTCGTCAGCCGGGCCCTGGCGGAGCGGCCGGGCCTGACCTGGCCCTACCGTGACCTGGCGGTCTATCGGGCCTATCAGGGCGACTTGCCGGCGGCGCGCGAGGCGCTCGAACGGTTCGTCTACCTGCGACCGGTATTGAGCCTTGCGACGATCGCCGACGGGCTGCGCTTCATGGAGCCGGGACTGCTCTCCCGCTACATCGAAGGGCTCCGCATGGCCGGCCTCGAGTAGCTGCAGGCGGTCCCCCGGCCCTATTTCGCCAGTTCGTCGGCCAGTAGTTCCTCCAGCCGCTCATAACCTTCCCGCGCCCCCTGTTCCATGCCGGAACCGATCATGCCGTCGCGCATCTCGACGGCCGTGAACTGCATGGTGCTGCGGAGGCGCGTATCGGGGCCCTCAGGCTCGAGAACGAGTTCGATGCGGGCCGGCGGATAATCGGCGAAAGCGAAGGTCTGGACCATGCGGCGCGGCGCGTCGATCTCGATGAACTCGCCGAAGAAGGTGAATACCTTGCCGCTCGGCGCGCGCTGCTCGACCCGCCACTTGCCACCCGGGCGAACATCCATCGCCAGCACCTTGTTGGTGTAGCGTCGCGGCCCCCACCAGCGGGCGAAGCGGTCGGCCCCCGTCATTGCCCGCCAGACCAGTTCGCGTGGCGCGTACAGCAGCACGGTCTCGTGGATGACGGCTTCGCCGGGCGGCGTCGTCAGGGCATATTCGACCATCGCAAGCTCCGCGGGTTGAGGGGGTAGCAGGCGCTTCTCGTGCCGTGCCGTATATAACCTATCGGTTTTATACGTGCGAGGCTGCCCTGGTCAAGTCGCCAACCGATGTTCGCTATTTGTTCTTGCATGCGCCCGCCTATTCGGCTACCTAGAACAGCCCTAGCGCAGCCCCCTCCTCGACGCAGGCGATCCGTGGCCAAAGCAAAGTCCCAATTCATCTGCCAGAGCTGCGGCGCTGCCTCGTCGCGCTGGCAGGGCCGCTGCGATGCGTGCGGCGAGTGGAACTCGATCGTCGAGGAACTGGTCGAAGGCGGCGTCGGGGCCGGACCGAAATCGGCGAGCGCCAACGGCCGGCCCGTCGAGCTGGTACCGCTTTCCGGCGAGACCGAAAGCGCCGCGCGCATCGTTACCGGCCTTGCCGAACTCGACCGGGTGACCGGGGGCGGTTTCGTCATGGGCTCGGCGGTGCTGGTGGGGGGCGATCCAGGCATCGGCAAGTCGACCCTGTTGCTGCAGGCCGCCGCGGCCCTCGCCGATAGCGGCAAGCGGGTAGTCTACGTCTCGGGCGAAGAGGCGGTGGCGCAGGTTCGGCTCAGGGCGCAGCGGCTGGGGCTGGGCGGCGCCAACGTGCAGCTGGCCAGCGAGACCAGCGTCGAGACCATCCTCGCCACGCTGCAGCAGGGCCCTGCCCCGCATCTGGTCATCATCGATTCGATCCAGACGCTATGGACCGAGCGGGTCGACAGTGCCCCCGGCACGGTGACTCAGGTGCGCACCAGTGCGCAGGCACTCACCCGCTTCGCCAAGCGCTCGGGCGCCGCCGTGGTGCTGGTCGGGCACGTCACCAAGGACGGGCAGATCGCCGGACCGCGGGTGGTCGAGCACATGGTCGATGCGGTGCTGTATTTCGAGGGCGACGCCAGCCACACTTTTCGCATCCTGCGCGGCGTCAAGAACCGCTACGGCGCGACCGACGAGATCGGCGTGTTCGAGATGACGACGCTGGGGCTGCAGGAAGTCGCCAACCCGTCGGCGCTGTTCCTCGACCAGCGCGACGAAGGCGCGGCGGGCTCGGCGGTGTTTGCCGGCATGGAGGGCACGCGGCCGGTGCTGGTCGAGATCCAGGCGCTCGTCTCGCCCTCCCCGCTCGGCACGCCGCGTCGCGCCGTGGTCGGCTGGGATGCAGCGCGGCTGTCGATGATCCTGGCGGTGCTGGAGACAAGGTGCGGGGTGCGGATCGGGGCCAACGACATCTACCTCAACGTCGCGGGCGGCCTGAAGGTCAACGAACCGGCGGCGGACCTGGCGGTGGCTGCGGCGCTGATTTCCTCCCTCACCGGAGCGGTGTTGCCCGCCACCAGCGTTTATTTCGGCGAGATCTCGCTGGCCGGCGGGGTGCGGCCGGTGGTGCACGCCTCGCTCAGGCTGCGGGAAGCGCAAAAGCTCGGCTTCGCGTCGGCGGCGACCGGGCGACTGGGGGCCGGCGACAAGGCGAACGGGCTCGAGGTCAGCGAATTCACCTCGCTGGCCGAATTGGTCGGCCGCATCGCCGCCAATCGCCCAAAGGCGGCCGTTGAAGACTAGGCGTCTGAAGGGGCGATGAGGGGATGAAGGGGCTGGCTGCGGCGCCACACCCTTGGCCAGCGATGTAATCTGGGCACATCTTTGCTCATGCGCCGCGCGCCGCTTCCCTTCGCCTGGAGAAGCGGCTAAACGAAAGTCCTGTCTTTCGCGCATGAGTGGCACATGTTCACAGCCTTCGACGTCGGTTTCGCGGTCCTCGTGCTGATCTCGGCAATCCTGGCAACCGCCCGGGGCCTGACGCGCGAAATCCTGTCGCTGCTGACCTGGGCCGGCTCGGCCGCCATCGCGGCCTACATGTATTTCAAGCACCCCGAGATCGCCCAGCAGTACATCGCCGAGCCGGTCGTCGCCAATGTGACGACGGTCGCCGTGAGCTTCATCGTCTCGCTGATCGTGCTCCACCTCATCACCATGCGGATCGCCGATTTCGTCGTCGACAGCCGCATCGGGCCGCTCGACCGCACGCTGGGCTTCGTCTTCGGCATCCTGCGCGGCGTGGTCATCGCCGTAGTGGTGGTGGTGTTCGGGCTCTGGCTGGTGCCCGACCAAACCAAGCTGCCGGACTGGGTGCAGGGCTCGAAATCGCTGCCGGTGCTGCAGAATTTCGGCGACGAGCTGATCGCCGCGCTGCCGCCTGATCTCGAGACCCAGGTCAACAGCCTGCTGAAGCACGGCAAGGCCGGGGCCGCGCCCACCGACGAGACGGCCGCTCCGGCGGACGAGACGGGCGGCGACGATACTACCGATGCCTCGCCGAATGATGCCGCCCCGGCGCCGGACACTACGGCCCCGGCTCCCGATACCGCAGCGCCTGCCGCCCCGGCGGCCCCCAAACCGGCGGGATCGAACACCTGAACGGGGCTATCCGCACGGAATTTCGCGCGCCTGTGACAGGGACGGGGTTGATTTGCCGGCGGCATGGGTAGACACACGCGCCGCTAACGGGCTGAATGGTTTCGATGACTGAGCGATCCGAACTGGACGATCTCGACGGCGACACCCTGCGCGAGGAGTGCGGGGTGTTCGGCATATTGGGGCATCCGGAGGCCGCCACCCTGACGGCGCTCGGGCTGCATGCCCTGCAGCATCGCGGCCAGGAAGCCGCCGGCATCGTCTCGTTCGATGGCGCGCAGTTCCACTCGGAACGCCAGCTCGGCCTCGTCGGCGACCATTTCACCAACCCCGAGACCATCCGGCGCCTGCCCGGCAGCATGGCGATGGGGCATGTGCGCTATTCGACCACCGGCGAAACCATCCTGCGCAACGTGCAGCCGCTGTTCGCCGAGCTCGCCGTCGGCGGCATTGCCATCGCGCACAACGGCAATTTCACCAACGGCCTGACGCTCCGGCGCAAGCTGATCGCCGACGGCGCCATCTGCCAGTCGACCTCCGACACCGAGGTGGTGCTGCACCTTATCGCGCGCTCGCGCCGGCAAGGCTCGGGCGAACGCTTCATGGACGCCATCCGGCACCTCGAGGGGGCGTTCTCGCTCGTCGCCATGACGCGCACCAAGCTGATCGGGGCGCGCGACGCCAACGGCATCAGGCCGCTGGTACTGGGCGATCTCGACGGCCGGCCGATCTTCGCTTCCGAAACATGTGCCCTCGATATCATCGGGGCGAAGTTCGTGCGCGATGTCGAGAACGGCGAAGTGGTGGTGTGCGAAATCCAGCCGGACGGACGGATCACCATCGATTCCTACCGGCTGCTGCCGCAGCGCCGCGAGCGCATCTGCCTGTTCGAATACGTCTATTTCGCCCGCCCGGATTCGGTGGTGGCGGGGCGCGGCGTCTATGGGGTGCGCAAGCGCTCCGGTGCCAACCTCGCGCATGAAGCCCCGGTCGAGGCGGATGTCGTCGTACCGGTGCCGGATGGCGGCACCCCGGCGGCCATCGGTTTTGCGCAGGCGAGCGGCATCCCGTTCGAGCTCGGCATCATTCGCAACCACTATGTGGGCCGCACCTTCATCGAGCCGACGCAGTCGATCCGGGCCTTTGGGGTAAAGCTCAAGCATTCGGCCAACCGCGCCGAGATCGAGGGCAAGCGGGTCGTGCTGGTTGACGATTCGATCGTGCGTGGCACCACGTCGCTGAAGCTGGTGCAGATGATCCGCGACGCCGGCGCGCGCGAAGTGCATTTCCGCGTCGCGAGCCCGATGATCACCCATTCCGACTATTACGGCATCGACACCCCCGATCCAGAGAAGCTGCTGGCCAACCAGCACCACGACCTCGGCGACATGTGCCGCTTCATCGGCGCGGATTCGCTGGCGTTCCTGTCGATCGACGGGCTCTACGACGCGGTGGGCGGGGAGCCGCGCAACGCGCTCGCACCCCAGTTCACCGACCACTATTTCACCGGCGAATATCCGACGACGCTGACCGACCTCGACGGCCGCCGGAAAAACGAGCCCAAGACCCTGTCGCTCCTGCGTGAGGCCGGCTGACCATGCCCAATTCGAAACCATTGGCCGGCAAGGTCGTGCTGGTGACCGGCGCATCGCGCGGCATCGGCTATGCGGCCGCCAAGGAAGCGGCACGGCGAGGCGCCCACGTGGTGGCCGTCGCCCGCACCGTCGGGGGGCTCGAAGAGCTCGACGACGAGATCCAGGAAATGGGCGCTTCCACGACCCTGGTGCCGCTCGACCTGCGCGATGGCGACGCCATCGACCGGCTCGGCGCGGCGATCTTCGAGCGCTGGGGCGCGCTCGACGGGCTGGTCGGCAATGCCGGCGCCCTCGGCACGCTGTCGCCGGTGCCGCATCTGGCGCCCGAAGAGTTCGAGAACGTCTTCAAGCTCAATGTCACCGCCAATTTCCGCCTGCTGCGCTCGATGGACCTGCTGCTCCGGCAGGCCGAAGCGGGGCGCGCGGTGTTCGTATCCTCTGGCGCGGCGCATTCGGCGCGGCCATTCTGGGGCCTCTACGCGGCGAGCAAGGCCGCTCTCGAGGCGCTGGTCAAGAGCTACGCCGGGGAAATGCAGACCAGCCCGGTCAAGGCCAATGTGTTCGATCCGGGCGTCGTTCGCACGGCCATGCGGGCCAAGGCCATGCCCGGCGAAGACCCCGAGACGCTGCCCCTGCCGTCGACGGTCGCGCCAAAGCTGATCGATATGATCGCGCCGGATTTTGCCGCGAACGGCATGCGCTACGACGTCAAGACCGGCAAACTGCAGGCCCTCTAGGCCGAGTCGACATGCGGCAAACGCCGAGCCTGTGGCAACCCCCACCCGGCTGCCGCCACCCTCCCCTCAGGGGGAGGGATGATGCCTCGCGGCTCCATTGTCTCCCTCCCCCCTTGCGGGGAGGGATGGGGTGGGGGGTTGCTTTTTATCGCTGAGGTGGGTGGCCCATTGCGCGAGAAGCGCCGGGCTGGTCGGTCGCGCTACAGCCGGCGGACCAGCACCTTGTCGATGCGGCGACCATCGAGGTCCAGCACCTCGAAGCGCCAGTGGCCACGGGTGAAGGTCTCGCCCAGCCGGGGCAAATGGTTCAGTTCGGACAGCACGAAGCCGGCGACGGTTTCGAATTTCGGGTCCTTGCCGACGGGCACGCCGATCTTGTCGGTGAACTCGTCAACCGGCATCCAGCCCGAGACGATCCAGCTCCGATCCTCGCGGATGACGAAAGCCGGCTCGGTACCCTCCTCTTCGAGGAAGGCGCCGGTGATGGCCTCGAGCACGTCACCCGAGGTGACGATGCCCTCGAAATGGCCGTACTCGTCGAACACCAGCGCCATGTGGACGATTGATGAACGGATGGCGCGCAGCACGTCGAGGGCGCTCGAACGGTCCATCACCACCGGGGCCTGGCGCACCAGGCTGCGCACGTCGAGCGGCTTGCCGTCGGCGAACATGTCGATCAGGTCCTTGCGCACCAGCACGCCGATGATGCGGTCGGGATCGCCGTCCTCGACCGGCAGCATGGAGCGGTGGGTAGCGCGCAGCTGCTGCAGGATCGCTTCGGGCGGGTCGGACAGATCGATCACCTCGACATCGCGCTGCGGCGTCATCAGGCCGCGCGCCGACCGGTCGGCGAAGCGCATGACGCCGGAAATCATGTTGCGCTCGTCGCTTTCCAGCACGCCGGCGCTCTCGGCCTCGGCGATGATGGTCTTCACCTCCTCGTCGGTGACCTTTTCGCCCTGCTGGCCGCGCTGGCCGATCAGCGCCAGCACCCCTTTCCCCGAGGTATCGAGAAGCCACACGATGGGCGCGGCGACGAAGGCGATGACGCGCATGGTGGGCGCCACCCGGGCGGCGATGCGCTCGGGATGGCGCAGGGCAAGCTGCTTGGGCACCAGCTCGCCGATGACCAGCGAAACGTAGGTGATGATGACCACCACAAGGCCGACGCCAAGCGCGTCGGCGAAATTGCCGGCCACCCCGTGGGCCAGGAGCCAGGCGGTCAGGCGCTGCCCGAGGGTAGCGCCCGAGAAGGCGCCCGACAGCACACCGACAAGGGTAATGCCGGTCTGCACCGAGGAGATGAACTTGCCGGGATTATCTGCCAGTCGCAGCGCCGTTGCCGCGCCGCTTTGCCCACTGCTGGCCAGCATCTTGAGGCGCGCCGGGCGGGAGGAGACTACCGCCAGCTCGGACATCGACAAGAAGCCGTTGAGCAGCACGAGCGCGATAACGATGAGGATTTCGAGGATCAAGTAGGGTCAACCCGCTGCGGCGCCACACCCATTGGCGGCTCGCTTGCGACACGACATATACGGAGGGTTGGTGCCGACGGGAAGAGTGCGCCGACGCCGCGGCTCAGCTCGAACGCCGCCCGCCAGCCTTCTCCTCTTCGGCATAGGGGTTCTTGCCGCCCCGGATCCAGAGTCGGATCGGGGTGCCCGGCATCTCGAACTGCTCGCGCATGCCGTTGACGAGATAGCGCTGGTAGGATGCCGGCAGGGCCTCCGGGCGGGAGGCAAACAGGATGAAGCTCGGCGGCCGCATGCGCGCCTGGTTCATGTATTTGAGCTTCAGGCGGCGGCCGGAGACGGCCGGAGGCGGATGGCTCTCGGTCATGCCGTAGAGCCAGCGGTTGAGTCTGGCCGTCGAGATGTGGGTGTTCCACACCTTTTCGGCGGCGAAGACCGCTTCCATCAGGCGGTCGATGTTGCGGCCCTGCAGGCCCGAAATCGTCACCAGCGGCACCCCGCGCAATTGCGGCAGCAGCCGCTCGCAGGTCTCGCGGATGCTCGACAGGGTGGCGTTCTTGTCCTCGATCAGGTCCCATTTGTTGATGGCGATGACGAGGCCGCGCCCCTCGCGCTCGACCAGATCGGCGAGCGCCAGATCCTGCTTTTCGAACGGCATCGTTGCGTCCAGCAGCAGCACCACGATCTCGGCGTACTGGATAGAGCGCAGGGCATCGCCCACGGCGAGCTTTTCGAGCTTTTCCTGCACCCGGGCGCGCCGCCTGATGCCGGCGGTGTCGACGAGATTGATTACCCGCCCGCGCCATTCCCACGGCACGAGGATACTGTCCCGGGTGATGCCGGCCTCGGGCCCGGTCAGCAGCCGCTCTGCCCCGACCATGCGGTTGATCAGTGTCGACTTGCCGGCGTTGGGGCGGCCGACGACCGCGACATTGAGATAGCGGCTGGGGTCCCAGCGCAGGGGAGGTCCATCCTCGAGGGTGCCGTCGTCCTCGGGCAGCTCGATGTCCACTTCGGGCAGCGCGTCGAGGCTGTCGGCGACTGCGGGAACATCCGGCACGGCATTTTTCTCGACTGCCGCCGCGACGATGGCATGCAGGTCGGCCAGCCCGAGCCCGTGCTCGGCAGACAGCGCCACCGCTTCGCCAAAGCCGAGGCTGTAGGCCTCCATCAGCCCTGCCTCGGCGCTGCGGCCCTCGGCCTTGTTGGCGATGAGATGCACATCCTTGCCGGCCTTGCGCAGCACTTGGGCGAAGCGTTCGTCAAGCGGGGTGACGCCGGCGCGGACGTCGATCATGAACAGGATGACGTCGGCCTCGCGGATGGCGAGTTCGGTCTGCTGGCGCATGCGGTCTTCGAGGCTGCCGTCGGTGACGTCCTCATAGCCGGCGGTATCGAGCACCCGGAACTTCAGGTCGCCGATATGGCCTTCCGCCTCACGGCGATCGCGGGTGACGCCGGGCGTGTCGTCGACGAGCGCGATCTTGCGACCGACCAGCCGGTTGAACAGCGTGGATTTGCCGACGTTGGGACGGCCGACGATGGCGACGGTGACGCTCATGACGGGGTCCTTCGGCGGATCGGCGGTCGCCCACCGATCCCGGTTATTGGCCGCTCGTGCCGGCGGCAGGAGCGGGCGACGCGGGCGCTGCGGCGGGCGCCGGAGCGGCGCCTGCCGACGGAGTGGCCTCAGCGGCCGGCGTCTTGGCAGTATCCGCCGCCGGAGCAGCCGGAGCCGCTTCGGCCGGCGCTGCGGCAGCCGGAGGAGCAGCGGCGGGCGCACTGCCTTGGTCACCGGCGGCGGGGGCTGGCGCGGGGGCGTTGTCATTCGCCGGAGCGGCAGCCGCCGGCGTGTCGGCCGCCGGGGCATCCGCAGGCGCCGTACCGATGGCGTTGATCGCCGCGGCGCCGGCATCGGCCGGGCCGCTGGCAGCCGCCGGGAGCGGCGCTGCCCCCTGGGCAACAAGCTGGGCGAGGTAGAACTGCATCCGGCTGCGCGCATCTTCGGCGGCGGTCGGATCGTTGAGAATGGCAGCGAAGCTGTCGCGTGCGCCGGTCAGGTCGCCGGACTTGTACTGGGCCAGCCCGATGGTCTCGGCGGCGGAAGCGTGCAGGGGATCATTGGGCGCCAGCATGCCCTGGACGCGCTGCTTGACGCCGGGCACGTCGCCCTTGTCCACCAGCAGGTTGGCGCCGAGCAGCAGGGCCAGTTCCTTGAGCCGCGGATTGCTCTGCGAATTGGCGAGGCCGTCATAGATTGCGAGAGCGTCGGCGAGCTTGCCCTGGCGCGTCAGCAGACCCGCCTGCTTGAACTTGGCGAGCATCGGATACTGTCCGGTTCCTTGCGCGATGATGGCATCGAGCACCTTCTGTGCATCCGCAAGTTTGCCACCGTCCTCAAGATTCAGGGCGGAATAGAACTGGTCCGAGGAGCGGGCCGAATTGGAGTTCTGCCACCACCGCCAGCCCTCATTGGCCGCAACGAGCAGGACAACGACCACGGCGGCGCCAATCAGCAGCGGGCCGAACCGCTTCCAGCCGGAGCGCAGCTTGTCGCGCCGCAGTTCTTCGCTGACCTCGGAGAAAATCGTATCTTCGGACATGGACCGCCTAAATCACTCAAATGCGGCGGCACCATAGTCAGAGCCCCCCCTGAAAGCAATTGAGCCCGCGGGAAAAAGCCGCAGGGCCGCCGCAAATCGCATCGGCATCGTGGAGATTGCCTGAAGCATCGATTCCGCCCTGCTCGCGCTTTGGGGCGGGTGTCGAGAATTGCTCGGCAATCCTTGCCGGGAATCGGCGATATTGCGGCGCGCGCCGCCGGCAGATGGCCTGCGACAACGCGGCCCGGTCCGGCGACACAGATTGCGCGCTAGAACGAGTGCTTGTTGCGCCGGGATTGCCCATGCAGCGTCGTACGCTCCTCGCTCTCATCGCCAGCCTGCCGCTCCCCATTGGCCTCGCCCGCCCCGCCTTGGCGCGCGTGCGCAGCGATGGCCTGATCGAGCCTGAACTCAGTCTTGCTCCAGCGGGCCCGGGGAAGCCGCGGGTGGCGCTGACGCTCGATGCCTGCATGGGCGAAGCCGATCACCGCATCCTCGATACGCTGGTCGAGCACCACATTGCGGCGACGATCTTCGTGACCGGCCGATGGCTGGCCAATAACGCGGCGGCGCTGAAACTGCTGACCGCCCATCCCGAGTTGTTCGAGCTCGAGAACCACGGCGCCATGCACATTCCGGCGGTGACCGGCACCGAAAAACTCTATGGCATCGCCCCGGCCGGCACGCTGGAGGCGGTATCGGCCGAGATCAACGGCGGCGCCGCGGCGATGGCGGCCTGCGGGCTATCCAAGCCGGTCTGGTATCGCGACGCCACGGCGCTCTACTCCGGCGATGCGCTGCTGCGCATCCGGCAGATGGGCTATCGGGTCGCCGGGTTCTCGCTCAATGCGGATTTCGGAGCTTCGCTGCCGGCCGACAAGGTGCACGCCCGGCTGCTCACCGCCAAGGATGGCGACGTCATCATCGGACACGTCAACCAGCCGAAGCGCTCGTCGGGCGCGGGCATCGCCAGCGGCGTCGTGGCGTTGCAGGCCAAGGGGTTCACCTTCGTGCGCCTCGCCGAGGTGCGAGAACTGCACGCCTGGGGCGAGCGGGATCGGGCCTAATCCCTGCCCTCGACGCCGGAGGTTTAGCGGGCGTGCCGTGCGTTGATCCAACGCACCGTCTGCGACCATGAGCGCATGACGATGGTCGAGGTCATGACGTGGTTGCGGCGCAGGCGCACGCCGTCGAGCAGGCTGCCGTCGGTGACGCCGGTCGCAGCGAACAGCACGTCGCCGGAGGCCATGTCGGTGACGCAGTATTTGCGATTCGGATCGATGATCCCCATGCGGTGCGCGCGCTCGCGCTTTTCGGCAGTATCGAGGATCAGCCGGCCCTGCATCTGCCCGCCGACGCAGCGCAGCGCTGCCGCGGCCAACACCCCTTCCGGCGCGCCGCCCGAGCCGACATAGATGTCGATGCCGGTATCCTCGGTGTTGGTGGCGTGAATGATGCCGGCAATATCGCCGTCGCTGATCAGCTTCACCGCCACACCCGCGATGCGCAGATCTTCGATCAACCCCGCGTGGCGGGGGCGGTCGAGGACGCAGGCGGTGATTTCGGTGACCGGCACGCCCTTCGCCTTGGCCACGGCGCGCACATTGTCCATCGGCGACTGGTCGAGGTCGACGAGCCCCGGCGGGTAGCCGGCGCCAATCGCCACCTTGGTCATGTAGACGTCGGGGGCATTGAGCAGACCGCCCCGCTCGGCAATCGCCAGCACACAGATGGCGTCGGGCTGGTTCTTGGCGCAAAGCGTGGTGCCCTCCAGCGGATCGACGGCAATATCGACCGGCTGGCCCGCACCGGTCCCGACCTGCTCGCCGATGAACAGCATCGGCGCCTCATCACGCTCGCCCTCGCCGATGACAATGCGGCCATCGATGGAAATGCCGCCAAGCTCGGTGCGCATGGCGCCGACGGCGGCTGCGTCGGCAGCCTTCTCGTCGCCCTTGCCGCGCCATGCCGCGGCGGCAATTGCTGCCCGCTCGGTGACCCGCACCACTTCGAGGGTGAGCGAGCGATCAATGACCGGCGGCGACTTGTCGGCGGCCGCCTTGGTCAGGTTCATATGCGTCGTCGAGACGTCATCCATCACAGGGCTTCGATGCGGATAAGTTGCGGGTCACCAACAGTAAAGCCGTCGCGATCGATCTGGTTCAATGTCTCGCGCACCGTCGCTTCCATGGTCTCATGGGTAATCAGCACCACCGTGCGCGTCCGGACCCTGTCGTCACCCGCTTCCTTATCATGCAAATCGGGGCGCTGGATGACACTTTCGAGCGAAATACCCCGCTCACCCATGCGGGTGGCGATAGCCGCCAGCGCGCCCGGCACGTCCTTGACGTCGAGCCGGATGAAATAGCCACCGGCGTGGGCCTTCATCGGCGCCTGCCGGTAGGGAGTGAGCTCGGCAACCGGCACGCCGAGCGGCGGCACGCGGGTGCCGCGGGCGATATCGAGAATGTCGGACAGCACCGAGGAAGCGGTCGGCGCGCCACCGGCGCCCGGTCCGGCGAGCATCAGTTCGTGCACGTGGTCGGTTTCGAGCACCACAGCGTTGAGGACGCCGTCGACGCCGGCAATGGCGGAGGTTTTTGGCACCAGCGTCGGATGCACGCGCTGTTCGATGCCCTCGGGCGAGCGCTGGGCGATGCCGAGCAGCTTTATGACGTAGCCGAGGTCGCCCGCCACCTTGATATCGACCGGGGTGATGTGGGTGATGCCCTCGACGAAGATTTCATCGGGGGCGATCTCGCAGCCAAAGCTCAGGCTGGAGAGGATCGCCAGCTTGTGGGCAGTATCGAACCCCTCGACGTCGAAGCGCGGGTCGGCTTCGGCGTAGCCGAGATCCTGGGCCTCGCGCAGGCATTCGGCGAAGCTGACACCCTGGTTGTCGCCCCGGCTGCTGCTCGCCGCCATGCGGGTGAGGATGTAGTTGCAGGTGCCGTTCATGATGCCGTAGACACGGGCGATGCGGGCCGAACCGAGCCCCTCGCGCAGCGTCTTGATCACCGGAATGCCGCCGGCCACCGCCGCCTCAAAGCCCAGCAAAGCCCCGGTTTCCTCGGCCAGCCGGGCAAGCTTTACCCCATGGCGCGCCAGCAGCGCCTTGTTGGCGGTGACCACCGGGCGGCCCGCCTCGAGTGCGGCGCGCACGGCAGCGTAGGCGGGGCCATCTTCGCCGCCGATCAACTCGACGAAGAGGTCAATATCCGGCGAACGCGCCAGCGCCACCGGATCATCGAACCACTCGAGACCGGAAAGATCGATGCCGCGGTCCCGCGAGCGCGAACGGGCGGAGACCGCGGTGACAGCGAGCCGTCGGCCGAGCTTGCGGGTCAGCTCTTCGCTGTCCTTCAGCAGGATGCGCACCAGCGTCGCACCAACATTGCCGAGCCCGGCAACCCCGATGCGCAGCGGCGGCAGCGCCTTGGCCTCGCCCTCGTCCTGCATCGCCTTGAGGATCCGGGTGCGGGTGTCGCTGCGGGGCTCGCGTCCCTCGCGCAGGTCGAAGACGAACAGCGGATCGCCGGCAATGGCCCGCCCAAAGCGGGTCGCGGTCCAACCGCGCTGCGCGATGAAGCTTTCCACCGCCTGGCGGAAGGAGTCGATCTCACTCATAGGGCTCTCCCATCGTGGCCGCGGGTATGAATAGGAATTGGCCTACGCGTCAATAGGGTTGAAACGGAGTGCTAGCATTGCTATCATTGCTAGCACTCGGCAGGACGGGGAGGAGGTATTGACATGCCCACACTGACAATCCGCAACCTCGACCAAGCGGTGAAGCGACGTCTCCAGCAACGGGCCGCGACCAACGGTCGATCAATGGAGGAAGAAGCGCGCGTGGCGATCGGCGAGCATGTCGCCGTGGCACCGGCCGGCAATCTCTATGACACCTTGCGCCGCCGCTTCGAACCTCTCGGCGGTGTCGAGTTGGAATTGCCGCCCCGCGGCCCCGCGCGGCCATTGCCCGACATTTTTGACGAGTGATCATCCTCGACACCAACGTCATTTCGGAGCCGATGCGGCTCATACCTGACGCGGCGGCTGCGGCGTGGATGCGTCGCCAGCCGATCGGCGAAGTGTTCGTCACTACGATTTCCGAGGCGGAGCTGCGGTTTGGTATCGAGCGGTTGCCACAGGGCCGCAAGCGGGATTTGCTCGATGCGCAGATCACGGCAGCCTTTGAAGGCGACTTCAGAGGAAGAGTCCTGGCCTTTGATTCCCCGGCGGCGCACGCCTATGGCGAGATCGTTGCCCGCGTCAAGCGCGGGGGACGGGACATGGCGCCTCTCGATGCGCAGATCGCCGCAATCGCCTACGTGCGCGGTGCGTTGCTCGCCACCCGCAACATCCGGCACTTCGAAGATTGCGGCATTGATCTCGTCGACCCCTGGGCCGCCTGAACCCTAGTTCGTCGCCGGCAGCTTGACGACGTTGCCGTGGCTTGGGGTGCCGGCGAGGAACTTCTTGATGTTGCGGGCGGCCTGGCGGATGCGCTGCTCGTTCTCGACCAGCGCCAGCCGGATGTACTGGTCGCCATATTCGCCGAAGCCGACGCCGGGGGCGACGGCAACGCCCGTCTCCTGGATCAGCAGTTTGGCGAATTCCAGCGAGCCAAGATGGGCATACTGGTCGGGGATCGGCGCCCAGGCGAACATCGTCGCCGCCGGCGATGGGATCGGCCACCCTGCCCGGCCAAAACTCTCGACCATCACATCGCGCCGGGTGCGATAAATGTCGCGTGCCTCCTTGATGACGTCGTCGGTGCCGTTGAGGGCCGCCGCGGCTGCCACCTGGATCGGCGTGAAGGCGCCGTAGTCGAGATAGCTCTTCACCCGCGTCAGCGCCGAGATCAGCCGTTCATTGCCGACCGCGAAACCGACGCGCCAGCCGGGCATCGAATAGGTCTTGCTCATCGAGGTGAACTCGACGGCGATGTCGATGGCGCCCGGCACTTCCAGCACCGAGGGCGGCACCAGCGCATCGAAATAGATCTCCGCATAGGCAAGATCAGAGAGGATAAAGATCGAGTGCTCTCGGCAGTACTTCACCACCTCCTTGTAGAAATCCAGCGTCGCCACATAGGCGGTGGGATTGGCCGGATAGTTGAGGATCAGCGCGATCGGCTTGGGGATCGAGTGCCGCACCGCCCGGTCGAGCGAGCGCATGAAATCCTCGTTCGGGTCGGCCGGCATGGAGCGCACCACGCCGCCCGACATGATGAAGCCGAAGGCGTGGATCGGGTAGGTCGGGTTGGGTACCAGCACCACGTCGCCCGGCGCGGTGATCGCCTGCGCCATGTTGGCAAAGCCTTCCTTGGAGCCGAGCGTGGCGACGACCTGGGTATCGGGGTTGAGCTTCACCCCGAAGCGGCGGCCGTAATAGGAGGCCTGCGCCTTGCGGAGGCCGGGAATCCCCTTGCTCGCCGAGTAGCGGTGGGTGCGCGGGTCCTTCACCGTTTCCTTGAGCTTGTCGACGATATGGAGCGGCGTCGGCAGGTCGGGATTGCCCATGCCGAGGTCGATGATATCGACGCCCGCGGCGCGCGCCTTGGCCTTGATCGGGTTGATGTGCTCGAACACGTAGGGGGGCAGACGGCGGATACGGTGGAAATCTTCGCTCATGGCTTCCTCGGGGGCACCCGTTCGCGTCGCCGGGTACGGGGCGGACCGGAACAGGAAACAACCGCAAGTATTGCGGAATTGTGGTGATGACTTGATTAAGCGCGCGCCTGTGGCGCGACGGAGGCTTACCGCTCTTCCCGGCCGCGCGGCGACCATGCGGGAAGAGCTAGATAGCGCTCGCGCCCCTTGAATGGGCGCCCCCGGCGCCCGACATCGGACTGGCGACACGGCGCGGGAGGGCAAGCTGGGCAGGGGACAGGTCAACTCGCCGGGACAAGTCTGCTGTGTTCACTTGGCGCATCTCTATTGCTCACCCACGGCCAGCTTTGTAAGGAATGCAGGTGCCGCAAGCGATTTTCTAGTCGCGTCGCCGGGCAAAGTAAATGGCGGCGGGTGCGACCGCCGGCGGCCCTCCAAGGTCCAGCCGGCCAGGGTGAGGAATATATGACGAAGCGCATCGCGATCGCCACGATCGGCACGCAGGGCGATGTGCAGCCTTATGTCGCCCTAGGGCGAGCCCTGCAGCAGCGCGGATATTCCGTGGTGCTCGGCGCTTCGAGCGACTTCGAGACCCTGGTCACCAGTCACGGCATCGAATTCCGCAGCCTTGGCGCCTCGATCCAGAGTTTCCTGTCACAGACCCGGTTCGAAAATGCGATGTCGCAATCGCTGCTGATCAACGGCCCGGCGCTGCTGCGGCAGGGCCAGATGATCGTCGACACGGCGGCGCGCCTCGCCTGGGAGATGGCGCAGGGCGCCGATGCGATCATCGGCAACATGAACACCAGCTTTGCCATCGATATCGCCGAAGCGCTGAAGATCCCGGTGATCATGTCGGCGCTGCAGCCGCTCAACACCACCAGCGAATTTCCGCTCTGCATGTATTACGGGCCGACCTTCGGCCCGGCGCTGAACCGGCTGACCTACACCACCATGACGGTGCAGCAGATCTACTATAATCTGCCGCGCAACCGGCTGCGGCGCGAGTTGATGGGGCTCGATTCGCGCAAGCGCGGCGGCTTCTTCAAGGACACCGCCGGCGCTCCGCTGCCGACCCTTTATGCCTATTCGGCGCTGGTTTCGCCGCGCCCGCGCGACTGGCCCAAGGGCGCCATCGTCACCGGCTTCTGGCCGCTGGCGGATCGCAGCGACTGGCAGCCCTCCGAGGCGTTCCGCGCCTTTCTCGCCGCCGGCGATGCGCCGATCTATATCGGCTTCGGCTCGATGCCGTTCGGGGCCGAGCGCAATACGCAGATCCTCAAGGAAGCGGTGAGGCTGTGGGGCGGCCGGGTGGTGGTGGCGCGCGGCTGGGGCGGCATCAACCCCGACGACCTGCCGGCGGACATCTTTGCCATCGAAAAGGCGCCGCACGACAAGCTGTTCAAATATGTGCGGGCCGTCGTGCACCATGGCGGCGCCGGCACTACCTCATCCGGCCTCGCGCTCGGCAAGCCGACTTTCATCGTGCCGCAGACGGTCGACCAGCCCTATTGGGGCCGTCGCGTCTACGAGCTCGGCTGCGGCCCCAAGCCGGTTCGGCTGCGCAAGCTCACGCCGGAGATTCTGGCGGACGCGCTCGCCGATCTTGCCAATAACCCATCCTACCAGATGGCTGCCGAGGCACTGGCCGTCCGGCTGACGGCGGAGGACGGCACGGGTCGGGCCATCAAGGTGATCGAGCGGATCATGAACAGCTTCGTGCCGGGCGTCCGGAGCCGAACCCGCCGCATCCGCCCGCGCACCACCCGCCCGGTCCGCGAACGCGCCGGCAACGGGGTGGCGAGAACTCCGCCGCCGGCGGCAGAATAAGCCCACCTGCCCGCGGAAATGCACCGACTTGGGGAAAGGCGGCGAGGCCTGAGGCAGGGCAAGGCCCCCTCACCCGGTGTCCTATCGGACCGACCTCTCCCCCAGAGGGAGAGGTGACCGGTTGGCACGGCCTCGCCGTTCCTCAACTCTCCCTAGGGGGAGAGGTCGGATTGCCTCAGTAAGGGGTCTTGGCGGCCGGGTAGCGGCGGGGCAAGCGGGGTACTGCAAACTCGGTGCCGCAGGCAAGACCCCACCCATCCTTCCGCGCAAGGGGAGGGCGACCGTGGGGCAAGGCGGTGCCCCGATCATCCCACGGAGGCTGCCACCTACCGCCAGATGCTGAGGATGGCGGCGGCCAGCGCCAGGAGCGCGGCGATGCCCATGGTCAGCAGCAGATTGTAGCCGGCGGTGAGGCCGAAGATGATGGCGGCCAGCGCGGCGCCGGCGGACTGGCCGAGCAGACGCGCCGTCGATTGCGTGCCGCTGGCGCCGCCGCTGCGTTCACGCGGGGCACTGGTGATCATCACCTTGTTGTTGGGCGACTGGAACAGGCCGAACCCGACGCCGCAGACGAACAGGCGCCAGACGATGTCGAAGACCGTCGGGTGGGTGGGCAGGAAGGCCACGCTGGCGAGCCCGATGGCAAAGATCAGCGAGCCGATGCCACTGATCTTCGCCGCGGAATAGCGCTCCATCCAGCGCCCGGCAATCGGCGCAAAAATGGCGGTGGCCACCGGCCATGGCGTCATCAGCAGGCCGGTCTCCACCGCGTCATAGCCGAGCATCTGGTTGAAGAAGAACGGCAGCGACACGGTCGCCAGCATCTGGGCGCCAAACGAGATGATCGAGGCTACCACCGAGAGGCGAAACGCCTCGATGCGGAACAGATCGACCGGCAGCATCGGCACCTTCTGCGTCCGCTGCCGGCGCACCAGAAAATAGCCGGCGACGAGGCTGAGCAGGATCTGGCCAGTGGGCACCCACCAGGTGACACCCCTTGTGCCGATGCTGGAAAGACCGGCAATCAGCGGCCCGATGGCCAGCGCATTGAGGCCGGCACTGACCAGGTCGAAGCGATGGCCGTTGAGCGGCGTCTCGGGCAGCGTGATGCGGCCGATGGCAAAGCACACGATCCCGAGCGGCACGTTGATGAGGAACAGCCAGTGCCAGGTGGTGACCGCCAGGATGGCCGCCGCGATGGTCGGCCCGGCGGCGCCCGACACCGCGACGACCACTGCGATACCGGCGATGCCGCGCCCCAACTGCCGCGCCGGCATGATGAAGCGGACAAGGGCTCCCGAGACGCTCATCAGCGCCGCGCCGCCGAGGCCCTGCAGGATGCGGGCCAGGGTCAGCAGCAGCAGGCTGTCGGAGTAGGCGCAGAGCAGCGATGCGGCGGAAAACACCACCAGCCCGATGGCGAAAATCCTGCGGAAGCCAATGGCCTCGCCCAGCGTCGCCAGCGGGAACAGCGCCATCGCCACGGTGAGCTGGTAGGCGGTGACGATCCAGATCGACTCGGCTGCGGTCGCCTGCAGGTCACCACCGATGGTTGGCAAAGCGACGTTGACGATGGTGCCATCGAGCACCGCCATGACGATGCCGAGCGCCACCGTCAGGAAAGCGAGCAAGCGGCGCGGGCTGGGCAGGCCCTCGTGCGTGTCGACGGCAACGGCGGGCGGGGCGGTGACGGACATCAAACCACTTCGGAAGGACGATTGCGGTGGGCGGCCCTGCTCCTAACCCTCGGCCCCCGGCAAGGCAAGATGACGCGCGGCCACAGCCGGATGAGCAAAGGCGCGCGGTCCCGCCCCAAGCTCGCGGCTCCTGCGTCTCCCTCCCATTGAGGGGAGGGGTCAAGGGTGGGGCATCCACCCCCCACTCTGTGCCAGCGGCTCGACCCCCACCCCCTGCCGGACCCTCCCCTCAAGGGGGAGTGAATGAGTGCCTCGCGGTCGTCGTCTCTCTTCCCTTGCGGGAAGGGCCGGGGTGGGTTCTGCCCGTGGCACCTCCTCGCAAGAAAACTTCGCGACAAGGGGCCTCTAGAACCGGCTGCGGACGAGACTGAACAGGCCGCCGACCAGGACCGGCACCAGCAGTGCCGCGGCGATGGAGATCAGCATGTTGGCGGGGTCCGGCTGCAGCCACGCCACGGCGGCGAGCCCGAGGCCGCCCAGCACCATCAGCGCGCCGGTCAGCTGGTGCGATGCCGTCCAGTTGCCCGGGTTCTTGATGGGCCATGGCAGGCGCAGGCCGGTGAAGTCGATGGGCTGGGCCTGTGTCAGGGCGACGCCGGTCCCCATCCAGAACAGCGCCACAGCGAAGGCGATGATGCGGATCAGATCGACATCGGAGCCGACGCCGATGAGGATCAGCGCGAATTGCAGCGCGCACAACAGCCCGAGCAAACCGGTCAGCATCGCCGCCGCGATATGACGGCCTGGCTCCACCCGTTCGACCGGCGCGAACTGGCCGATGGCGGCAAACAGCGCGACGAAGAAGATGGCGACGACCGGGAACATCGCCAGCGCTTCATTGCGCGGCCAAATGCGATCCGGCCGGCCATCGAAACCCCAGTGTACCGGCAAGCCGGTCGCCTCGGGAATCTTGTAGAAGGCGGTGGCGGTGATCGCCGCGAGCAACCCCAGCATCGCCAGGTGGAAGCGGCCGACGATCTGCTCACGCTCCATGGCCGGTCTCCGGCAAGGCGAGTGGGCAAGGCGGTGTCAAGGCGCCCGGATCGCCCGGCCGATGGTCGGGAAGCGACCGTCGGAAAGGCGGGGCCTGTACGTCAAAGGGGGCGTTGCTTGGCATGGCGACCGGGCTGGATGGCTCAGGGACGGAAAGCATAGCCGAACTGTGGACAAAAGCTTGGGGCCGGTCACCCGGCCCCACACAATCTTGATGGTCCCACGACCACGGAGCCTGCGGCTCCCCTCACCCCCTGCCGGACCCTCTCCCGCAAGGGAGAGGGAAGATTGAGGCTCGGCTCCTGCCTTCTCCCCTCGCGGGAGAAGGTGCATCGGCCGATAGGCCGAGACGGATGAGGGGTCTTGCCGAGCTTAGCGCTTGGAGAACTGGAAGGAGCGGCGGGCCTTGGCCTTGCCGTACTTCTTGCGTTCCACCACGCGGCTGTCACGGGTCAGGAAGCCGCCCTTCTTGAGCACGGCGCGCAGCTCGGGCTCATAGTAGGTCAGGGCCTTCGAAATGCCGTGGCGCACCGCGCCGGCCTGGCCGGAAAGACCGCCCCCGGCAACCGTCGCCACCACGTCGTACTGGTCCTTGCGGGCCGCGGCGACGATGGGCTGCTGCAAGATCATCTGCAGCACGGGACGGGCGAAGAAGGCGTTGAATTCCTTGCCGTTGATGGTGATCGAGCCCTTGCCCGGCTTGATCCAGACGCGCGCGATGGCGTTCTTGCGCTTGCCGGTGGCATAGGCCCGCCCCTGCGTATCGAGCTTTTGCACGTGCACCGGCGCCGCGGCGACGACCGGGGCGGCCGTCGAAAGCTGGTCGAGCGAATTGATGGTATCGGCCATATCAGTCAACCTTCACATTCTTGGTGTTCATCGCGCCGACGTCGACCTTGGCGGGCTGCTGCGCCTCATGCGGGTGCTCGGCGCCCGCATAGACGCGGAGGTTGCTGAGCTGCTGGCGACCCAGGGGACCACGCGGCAGCATGCGGCGCACGGCGTTCTCCACCACGCGCTCGGGATGCTGGCCATCGAGCAACTGGCGCTGCGTGCGGTCCTTGATGCCGCCCGGATAGCCGGTGTGCCAGAAGAAGCGGCGCTGGTCGAGCTTGCGCCCGGTGAGCTTCACCTTGCCGGCATTGATGACAATGACGTTGTCGCCCATGTCCATGTGCGGCGTGAACGTCGGCTTGTGCTTGCCGCGCAGGCGCATGGCGACGATCGACGCCAGGCGGCCGACGACCAGATTTTCGGCGTCGATCAAGATCCACTTCTTCTCGATCTCGCTCGGTTTGGCCGAGTAGGTTGTCATGTTGGCAGTCCCAAAGGGGGTTTCAGATGGCGTGCGCATACAGGCGATGCGGCGTACCGTCAAGTCGAAAGATAAACCGTCGATAATTCAGCTACTTAGTAATGCGGTATAATGATACCGTATTGGTGGTAACATATTACCGTAGGCGGTTGAGATCGGCGAGATAGGCCATGGTCGCGCCGGCCAGCATGAAGGCCAGCGCCTGATGGCCAAGTGCCAGCGGCAGCGGCACGAAGGTGAGGAGCGTGGTGATCCCGAGCGCCACCTGCAGCAGCACCAGCGCGCCGAGGCGCGGCAGCCAGCCATTGACGCCGGCAAAGCCCCCTGCCCGGCCCTGCCGCCAGACCAGGATGGCGACGTAGACGACGATCACGTAAGCGATGCACCGGTGCACGAACTGCACCGTCATGGCGTTCTCGAACAGGTTGCGCCACAGCGGCTCGATGGCGCCAAGGCCGTCGGGAATAATCGCGCCGTCCATCAGCGGCCAGGTATTGTAGCCCATGCCGGCATGGAGGCCCGCAACGAACGCGCCGGCTGCCATCTGCACTGCGACCAGCCCCAGCAGCACCGCCGCGGGCCAGCGCCTGGTCAGCCGCGCGGCGGGGTCGGTCGCGGGAGGCTCGAGCCGCCGCGCCACCCAGATCAGGGAGAGGAACAATACCAGCGCGGCGCTGAGATGGGCGGCGAGGCGGTATTGCGAGACCGATGTCAGGTTTTCTAGCCCCGAGGATACCATCCACCAGCCCAGCACCCCCTGCAGGCCGCCGGCGACGAACAGGCCGGCGAGCGGCCCGGCAAGCTTCCAGGAAAACCGCCGCTGCAGCAGGAACACCAGGAACGGCACGGCGAAGGCGAGGCCGATGAGCCGACCAAGCAGGCGGTGGCTCCACTCGGGCCAGAAGATGGCCTTGAAGCCGTCCATCGTCATGCCGGGATTGTCGATGTGAAACTGCGGGATCTGCTTGTAGTTGTCGAACTCGGCCTGCCAGTTCGCATCGGTGAGCGGCGGAATGGCGCCCGAGATCGGCTCCCAGGTGGCGATCGACAGCCCCGATCCGGTCAGCCGGGTGATGCCGCCGACGGCGACCATCAGCAGCACCATGAGCGCGATGCAGTAGAGCCAGATGCGTACCGGGCGCAGCCGATCCGCATCGACAGTGGTCGTCAGGCTCTGGCCCATGCCGATGCTGGTCATAGAAATGTCCGCTTGCGTTGGATAAGGCGCGTGTTAACGGGAAGCGGCGGCGCTTGGCAACCGGGCTTGACGCCGCAGCGAGAGAATTGATGACGCAGAGCAACCGAAAACTCGCGGGAACGTTGCTGACGCTGGTCGTGCTGATCGCCTATGTGTGGGTCGCGACGGCGATCTACACCGCATTCCTCACCGGTGCACCATCGCTGCTGCTGCTGGCCTATTTCGCGGTGGCCGGCCTGCTGTGGGCGGTGCCGATCTCGTTCATCATCCGCTGGATGGCGCGGCCCGACCGGCCATAGGAAGCCGTTCGGTCAGGGGCGACTCGACCGCCGGGCGGCGGGGGGCCGTGGCCGGGCGTGGGTCGTGGCGCCAAACGCCTTGAGGATCGTGACGGCAACTTCGGTGGCGGGTTGCGGACGCCCGAACAGATACCCCTGCACCAGGTCGCAATCGAGTTCGCGCAGCACCGCCGCCTGGGCTTCGGTCTCGACACCCTCGGCGGTGATGGCGAGGTTCAGCACGCGACCGAGCGCAATGATGGTCGACAGAATTTCACGTGATTTCGGCCCCGGTTCGGTGAGGTCGGCCATGAATGAACGATCGACCTTGAGCTTGTCGAAGGGGAAGCGCCACAGGTAGCTCAGGGACGAATAGCCGGTGCCGAAATCGTCGAGGGCGAGGGTCGTCCCCAGCGCCTTCATGGCGTTGAGTTCGCGCAGCACCTTGTCCGAATCGGTGATCAGCAGGCTTTCGGTCACCTCGAGTTCGAGCCGCCGCGGCTTGAGGCCCGACCAGTCGAGGGCATCGCGGACGCGGGCCGCCATGCCGAACTGGGTGAATTGAGCCGGCGACAGGTTGACGGCGACGAACAGGTCGTCCGGCCATTGGCGGGCGATGCGGCACGCCTCGCGCAGCACCCACATGCCGATCTCGGCAATCAGGCCCACCTCCTCGGCAACCGGAATGAAGTCTGACGGCGGGATCGGGTGGCCATCGTCATCGGCGAGGCGCAACAGCGTTTCGAAGCCGCGCAGGCGACCAGACGCCAGTTCCACCACCGGCTGGAAGTGCAGATCGAACTCGCCATTGAGCAGCGCCGTGCGCAACCGCGCCTCGATGCGATGCCGGTTGCGGCGCGCTGCCTCCATCGTCGGGCTGAAGGCAATGGCCTTGCCGCGGGCATGGGATTTGGCGTGGTGCAGGGCCACATCGGCGGCGCGGAGCAATTCCGCGGCGTCCTGGCCATCGGTCGGAGAACTGGCATAGCCGACCGACGCCCCGAGCTGAATGGGGGTCTCGGCAACCTTGAATGGGTGCGCCAGCGCGCGGGCGACATCGTGGGCAAGATCGCCGACCGCCTCGGTGGAGTTAAGGTAGAACGGCTGCAGGATGGCGAATTCGTCCGCCCCCAGCCGCCCCAGCCGCTCGCGGGCGCCGAGCAGGTTGTCGATACGATGGGTGACCTGGCGCAGCACCTCGTCCCCCATCGCGTGGCCGGCGGTGTCATTGACATCCTGGAAGCGGTCGAGGTCGATGATGTGGACACCGACCGAAAAGCCGCGGTCGGCCGCGGTCTCGAGCTGCTCGGCCAAAGCGCGCGAAAACCCCTGGCGGTTGAGCAGGCCGGTCAGTTCGTCGTGCTGGGTGGAATGGCGCAGGTGCCGCCGCGTCACGTCGAATTGCGCCTGCTTGCGCACATAAAGGACAACCGGGACGCCAAAGGCCACCAGAACCAGAAGCAATACCTGGGCAATCAGGGCGCGGAACTGGGCGAATAATTCGGGCCAGGTGGCGGTTTCGTCCGACAGCACCGACAGAACGCCAATCAATTTTCCGCCGACGACGAGGGGCACCGTGACGTCCGAATAGATGGCCGGCAGGGAACCCCCATCGCCGTGCTTAAGGGCGAAGTTGACTTGCCCGGTCGTGGCGACGTGACGGGCCCCGAGGTCCTGGAAGGCGCTGCCTGGATCAACGAAGTGGCTTGCCGCGAAGGGCGAGGATTCCACCCGAAGATCGCCGGCGAGGTCATAAATGCGGAATCTGAATACCGCCCCGATCGGCTTGATGGCGCCGAGCGCAGCGTTGGCGGCCGCATCGGAGTGACCGCTGCTGACGATTTGAGCGAGACTGGGCACCTGCTGCGCGAGGTATTTGCCGAAGCTCTTGGCAGCGTACTCGGCCTGCGAGCGCTGCATGCCATCGATGGCCGACAGGCCAACGAAGTAGCCGCCCACGGTTACCGCGAGCGTTGCCAACAGCAACGGCAGGACGCGCATGAAGCGCCCGCGTGTAACGCCGAGCATGCGGTCCCCCGCGGTAACGACGCCGGACTTGCCGGCCGGACTTCGAACCCAGGGGCAAGAAAGCACGCCAAGGGTAGCGAAGCCGTTAAGCCCCCACCGTAGCACTACTACTGGGCAAGCGCCGTATGGCGATGGGGCTAACGCTTCGTTACCCGGGATCAGCCGGTGCGCAGCCGCGAAAAAATCGCTCCGGTGGCGAACACGTCGACATAGCGGCGCGCCTGGAACAGGCCATTGAGGGAGACGCGCGGCAGCGAATGCAGGGCGTTGCGATCGGCAGTGTAGAGTCCGCCGGGCCGGGTCGTGACGGCAGCGCGCAGGCCGAGCTTTTTGGCGATATCGAATTCGCGCGGCCCGGCGGAAGCGAGCCCGCCAATGGGATAACTCAGATAGCGCGGCGCCTTGCCAAACTGAGCGTTGAGGACGCGCAGCGATTCCTCGATCTCGCTTTGCGCCTCGGCGGCGGGGAGTTTTGCCAACTCATAATGATGCACCGTGTGGGCACCGATGGTGCACAACCGCTCCGTTGCGAACGTCTTGAGCTGGTTCCAGTCCATGATCAATTCGCGGCATTGCCGGGCGAGGTCGTAGCCGTACTGGCCTGCGAGCTCATGCATCAGGGCAACGCGCTCCGGCTCCGGCATTTTGCGCATACGCCAATAGAGGGTGTCGTAAGCATGCTGCTTGTCCGCCGTGCTGGCGAGGTCGAAGAGCTCAGCCTGGCCCGCCTTCCCCGGCACGTTGATGGCCGTCTGCGCCGCGAGGATGTCCTCCAGCGCCTGCCACCAGATGTCGCCGACCCCGTCGACCAGCGCCGTCGGCACGAAGAGCGTGAACGGGCATTCGAGATGTCTGAGAATGGGCAAAGCGTGCGCCAGATTGTCGCGATAGGCATCGTCGAAACTGAACACCACGAAGGGCTTTTCCGGCCCATCGGACTGGACGCGCCGGATGGCCTCGTCAAAATCGACGATGTCGAAGCCGAGCTTGCGCACCCGCTCGATGGCGTAGCCCAGAAAGGCCGGCGTCACCTGCAGGATGGCGTTGGGTGCGAACGTCTTCGGCGGCTCGGGCAGCACCCGATGCAAAGTGAAGATGACGCCCCGACAGGCAGAACGACCGCGGATGAGGCGTGGCATACCGCTCAGCGCCAGCCCCTCGAACGCGGCACGAATGGCAGCATATTTCAGTGACATGACGGCTCAGGCTACCTCGGCCTGCGCCACGGGAGCGGCGAGTACTTCGATCTGGTCGAAGCCGAGCGCCGCCACCTGCTCCCATGCGGCCTCGACGCGAGCGCGGTCGGCGCTCGGCGGCGTAACGAGGATCAGGCGGACGGCGAGGCCGGCAAAGGCCGGCAGGCTCGAATCGGCATCGACGCACCCGGCATTGACCAGCACCACCTCGTAGAGGTCGGACAGTGCCTCGACCAGCGTGGCAGGCTTGCTCGACTGGCGCAGCAGCGCGGCAAAATGCCCCCAGGGCACCTCGGCCAGCCCCTCCTGCGCGGTACGATGCACGACGTCGCCGAAGCTTGCCGCCTCGGCCGCAAGATCGGTGATCCCGGGTTCGGTGGAAGGTCTGCCGCTGCCGGCATCGACCCGTGCGACGCTGAGGCCGCGATGCAGCGAGTCACCGATCAGCTTGCCTGCCAGCCGGTCGGCGTCCGCGACGGAATCGAGGCCGGCCAGGATGACGACACGAGCCCGGCCGAGGATGAGATCGGCCGACAGGTTGGCGACGCGCTGGGCGTTCGCGGCGATGGCGGCGGCCGCCTCATCGGAGAACTCGTCGGCATTGAAAGCCGGTGCCGGCTCAGCGGTCGCAGAGGTGGTTCCCTCGGCCTCGGCCGCAGAAGCGGCGGTCACCGGGTCGGGAGTTGCCAGCACGGCAGGCCCGGCGGCCGGAACGATGCTGGGCGGCTCGAACGAGGCGAGCGAACTGCCCACGGCGTGAGCGCGCTTGCCGAACCAGGTACGCAGCGAGGCAGTGGTGCGGCGAGGTTCGGCGGTCGCCGACGCGGCGGCCGCCAGCGACGACGCTGGCTCAAGCTCGCTCGGCGCCTCCGAGATCTCGGCCATGCGGTGGTCGAGGCCATCTTCCTCGGCATCGCGCGGCATCGAAGAGCCCGTGGGCAGGCTGCCGCGTAGTGGGACCGGCTCATCTGCCTCACGGCGAAGGGCACCGTTGCCACTGGCCTCGATCAGCGCGCGACCGGAGAGCAGTTCGCCGAACAATATACCACCGACCTGCACGGCCAACGAGACGAACGCGATGGCGCCAAGAATCAACCCCGTCTTGGGCGACGACGGCGTCGCCGAAGGCGAGGCCAGCGTCACCACCCGCACATCGGGGAGCGCGGCATTGACGTCGGTACGCGATGCGGCGTCGCGATAGCGGCTCATATAGCTCTCGAGCAGCGCCTGGTCGGCCTTCGATTCACGATCGAGCGCGTCGAGGGCGACGGTCTGGCGCGTGGCCGCGGCGGCCTTGGCCTTCAGCGCGTCGAGGTTGGAATTGAGCGAGTCGAGGATCGTCGTCTCGATCTTGGCCTCCGCATCGAGCGCATCGGCGACGCGCCGCCCCTCGACGGCGATCTGGCGGTCGGTGGCAGCCAGCTGCGCCGTGACGGCGGCGACGCTTGGATGACTGTAGAGAAGCGTTGCCAGCAATTGTGCGCGCTGACTCGCGAGTGCCGCCCGCTGCTGCGTCAGCTGCTGGATGGTCACCGAATTGCGCACATCCTCGACGCCGTCGATTGGCTGACCGGCGGCGAGCAGCCCGCGGATCAAGGTGGCACGCGATTGCGCTGTGTCCCTGCGCTCCTGTGCGGTGGTGATTTGCGTCGACACCTGGGCCATCTGCTGGTCGAGCAGGCTGCTGGCATTGGTACCGGTGTAGAGGTCGTTGGCGATCTTGAAGTTGGCGACCTTGGTCTCGGCATCACCGACGCGCTTGCGCAACTGGGTGATCTGCTGCTCGAGCCATTGGGAGGCGTCGGCAGTATCGGAAAGCGACAGGTCGGCGCGCCGCGCCACGTCGGCCTTGGCGATCGCATTGGCCAGCTTGGCGGCGAGCGCCGGATCGAGCGAGCGCACGGTGACGTTGATCAGCGCGGAGTCACGCTGGCGAATGACGGTGAGGTGGGCGCCAAGATTGTTGATTGCCACCTCTTCCGGATTGGCGGCAGCACCCGGCTTCTTCAGGAATTTGGTAAGGAAACCGAGCGACGAGCCTGACTGGCCATTGAATTCCGGCACTTCTGCGAGTTTCAGTTCGCGCACTACGGGCAAGAGCGTGTCGGGCGACTTCACCAGCTCGATCTGGCTCGAAATCATCGAGTCGGGGCTGACGGCCGGCCCCTGCGTCCCCGGGCCGGTGCTGGCCGGCTGGGTATAAACGCTGTCGCGGTTCTCGACGAGAATGCTGGCAGTCGAGTCATAGCTCTTCGGCACGAAGAGCAGCAGGGCGTAGGCGCCCCCGACCAGCACCGCAGTGACCAGAAGGATGCGCAACCAGCGGCGGCGAAGGGCACTTCCCAGCGCCGCCATGTCCATCTTCGTGTCGGTGTCGACTGGCGACTCAAAGGCCATGGCGGAATCCGTTGCTACTCGGGCCCTGTTATCGGGGCGGTGTGGTAAGCAATCGGTTAAGGCTTTTGCATTTGGCGAAAAATCCGACCCGCCTAAGGGGATTATTAACCATGCGCCCGCGACACTGCCGCACCTTGGGTATTGCGGGTTCGTCATGCGCTGGCTGCGTCTTTTTCTCTTGCTCGTCCTCGTCCCGCTGGCCGGCTGCGCCGTCAATGGCGCGGCGACGTACCCGATCGATACGGCGGGCCCCTATCAGTTGAATACCGGCGACGTGGTGCGGGTCACCGTCTACGGCGACAAGGATCTCAGCACCTCCTACAAGATCGACGATGCCGGCGCGATCTCGTTCCCGCTGGTTGGCCCGGTGCACGTGGCCGGTGCCACCACGGCAGAGGCCGCGAGGCGGCTTTCCGCCGCACTGGCACACGGCTACATGCGCAATCCCAATGTCGTGGTGGAAGTTGCCGACTACCGCCCGTTCTTCATTCAGGGAGAGGTGAACAATAGTGGCCAGTTCCCCTATGTCTACGGCATGACGGTGCGAGCTGCGATCTCCACCGCGGGCGGCTTCAAGGATACGGCCGAGCGAAGCAAGGTCACGATCTATCGCAAGCTGGGCAACCAGATGATGAAAAGCCAAGTCGGGCTCGATTTCCCGGTGGCGCCGGGCGACACCGTGGTGATCGGCGAGCGCTGGCTGTAGCGACAGGATCCCGGCTGCAGCTCAGCCAGAGGATTTGCCACGCCCGCGTCGACGCAGCAGGCGCAGCGCCTGGATCGGCAGGTCGACGATACCGGGTAGCGGATCGTCGAGGGCGAATGTTGCCAAGGTCGAGCCCGGGGACATGGAGCGCCAGGCGGTCGCCGGCGGCCGGCCCTCGCGGCGCCATTGCTGCAGCAGTGACAGCATGTTGCGCGTCGGATGGAGCCAGCGTGCCGGCCGTGCCACCAGCCCTTCCGGAAGGTCCTGTCCGATCGCGAGGCGGTAGGCGAGATAGGGAAAGTCGATGCCGGTGCTGGCGCTGATACCGATCCAGGCCCAGGCCCGCGTATTGGCATCGAGTACCTTGTAGCGCTGGTCCCGCGCGTCGAACTTGAACTCGATCTCGACGAGGCCGTGAAAGCCGATACGCTCGAGGATGCGCCGCGCTGCCTTGGCGATTTCGGGCACCGGCATGGTTTCGACGAAGGAGCTCGTGAGGCCGAAATCGATCGGGTACTGGCGGGTCCGCCGTGCGGTGAGGAAAGCCGCCTCCCGGCCGCGATCCCAGATGCCGGCATAGGAGAACTGCCGCTCGCCGCCGCCCGGGATCATTTCCTGCACCAGCACGCCGCCCGGACCCATCAGCGCTATGGCTTCAGCGAAGCGGCCCGGCAATTCGGCGGCCGTGTCGACGCGCCACGCCTTGACCCGCGTCAGGGCGTTGACCTTCTCGTTCGACACCGGCTTGACGATTACTGGAAAGCCATCCGGGCCCGGCAGGTCACCCGTTTCGGGGTGATAGGAGCGCGGAAGCGGCGTTCCCACTTCCTCCGCCAGACGATAGAGCCGGCTCTTTTCGTTGAGCTGCTGCAGCGTTTCCCACGGCATGGTGAAAAGACGGAAATGTTCACTCAGCCGCTGCCAATGCTGCGACACCAGTTGCAGCGCCGGATCGCCCGAGGGAAACAGCACCCAGCCCTCAGCCCCCTCCTCCTGCGCCAGGCGACAGAGCATCGCTAGGGCGGCCTCGGGGTCGGCGCGGTTCCAGGTAAAGCGCCGCCGCACATAGCGGGAAAAACCGGCAATCGGATGCCCGTCGCCCGCGAACCAGACGGGGATGCCGCGGCGCCCGAGGCTTCGCGCCGCGGCGACGCTGCCATGGGCGCCGCCAACCACAATTACCCCCGGAATGCTGCCGCGCGGCGCCTGCGGCACCGCGGTGGGGGTCGGGTGTTCCTGGCCGAAAGGGCTCGCCTCCGCCGGATTGCTCAATTCGACAACGGGGAGACTCATGGGAGGGATCGGAGTCCAACTCTGCTGCGTGGCCGCAACTCGGCGCGATCACTGGAGCAAGTGTAGTGACGGCGGGCCCCCTAGCACAAGGCACGGCTCAGCGTAGGATTAACGGCGGGCTAGCAGGCCGACGATGTCGCCTCGCCGCCCCTCGAGCTTCTGCGTGAGGTAGGCGAGACCGACGGCCCAAAAGGCTTCCGAACCCACCGAGGCGACGGCGAGCCCCAACACGCCCCAGCGGGGTGCCAGCAGGGCGCCGAGCACCACCAGGACAAGCACCGCACAGGCGCAGAGGCCGGCGCTTTTGAGCTGATGCCCACCAAGCGACAGCAGCCCGCTGTTCAGGCCGCTGGCGGTGCGCAGGCCCTGCCCGAAAAGGAAGATCAGCAGCGGCCAGTAGCCGGCGACGTAGTGCTCGCCGTAGATGCGCAGGATGAAGCCGCCGAACAGCGCAGAGACAAGGATCGCAGCGGCCATGATGGCGAGGCCGGCGAGGTTCATGCGCAGTAACAATGTGTTGATCTCGGCGCTTGCCGAACGGGAGATGGCGCCAGCGAGATCGCGCAGGATGAAGGGTTGCGAGGCGGAGCTGAGAAAGCCGACCAGCGCCGCCAGCCGGACTGCGACGCCCAGCACGGCGACGTCCGCCGCGGGCAGGAACAGCCCGCCGAGCATCACGACAAGATCGGCGGATGCCCCCGAGATGATCGAGACGAACAGCATGGCTCCCGCCCGGTGGCGCAGGAAGGGCGCGAGGTCGCGCGTCGCCCCGTCCCGCGGCCAGGTCCAGGCATTGTCGGTGCCGAGCAGCACCGCCTGCGCCACCGCCACGACGACCGCGATGGCCACGAGGGCAACCAGCACAGCATCGATATTGCGGCCGGGAAACAGCAGCAGCACCGCAATGAACAGCGTGAGCAGGCCCGTGCGGCCGACAAAATCGGGGGCATAGGAGAGCAGAAACCGGCGCTGCGAGTTCGCGACGCTGTTATTGAGACGGATCGCCGCCAGCGGGATCGCGGCGAGGCTCCCGAAAAGGATTGCCTTGGCGATTTCGGGGGGGACCGGCGCGAAAAAGTACGTCAGCACCGCCCCCACCAGCACCAGCAGCGCGACCCGCACCATGTCGCGGCGGGCGACGCCGAGGAAGGCCTCGACCAGGCCAGGACGGCCGAACGCCCGGTAGCGGGCGAGATAGGTCAGGGCGATGTTGTGGTAGCCGCAGGTGATGAGAAAGCCGAGAAATGCGGTGATGCTCATGGCGAGGAAGACAATGCCGACCTCGGCGGCGGGGAAGCTTCGCGCCAGCAGCAGCTGGCTGAGAAAGCCGAAGGCCGCTCCAGCGAGGCGGGCCCC